>Ga0302279_10001047_pt1 | contig 40380 bp, 29 predicted proteins | sample III_Bog_N3_3_FD_194541 | JGI IMG/M metagenome (GOLD analysis project Ga0302279, IMG submission 194541) | Peat permafrost microbial communities from Stordalen Mire near Abisko, Sweden - III_Bog_N3_3 | ecosystem: Environmental > Terrestrial > Soil > Wetlands > Peat | place: Sweden: Abisko... | reverse complement strand
CCGACGATCGAACCAAAGCGGTCACGTCGGCACTCATCGCCGATGGCGCGGTGTGGATGTCTGGCTCCCGGTGGCAGGGTCGCGACATCCTGCGCATCTCGGTCAGCAACTGGTCGACGGATGAGTCGGACGTCGCCTTTTCGATCGCTGCGGTCGAGCGAGCGATGGCCGCCGCCTGACCGAGGGCGTGTCACGCCTTTTGGGGCTCCTCTCGCACGTCGCGGGGGCGTACGTTGACGAGATGGAGTCGCCTGGCGACTTCCGAGGCGTTCGCCCGGCGGACGCGATCCCTGGGGGGATTGGTATTGGGGGCATGATTTGACAACCGAACTTGATCACGAGTTTCTTCTCACCGAAGAATTCGACTGGGACGCGCCCATGAGCGCGACGGCCCAGATTGCTGTCGCCAACTACGGCAATGACGAGGATCGACTGCGCCTGGCCGCACACGAATCCGTCACTGCCGACGTTTTGGATGCGCTGTCGCTCGTGCCCTCAATCGAGGTGCGGTGCGCGGTCGCAGGCAACCCGGCGGCGAACCTGGAAACGCTGATGCGCCTGACGCGCGACCATGCTCGCCCGGTGAGGGCGGCGGCGAACCAGACCGTCGACGCACTGCCCGAGGATCGACGACTCATCGCGCGCAGCATGGTGGAGTCGCCCCTGCAGCGTCTGAAGTCCCGCCATTTCGGATCTCGAGCCGCCTAGCATGATCACCGGTCGCGAGCGCGCGAGCGGACCTTAATGCAGCACACTGTCTGCGCTCTAACCCCTGTACGAACCGGTTTCGGCGCGGTACAGTACTGAAGGATTCTCGATTGCGGCACCCGAACCCGCCGAGCAGAAGTCGTCCTGTGCAGCCGTGGTGTCGCAAAAAACTTCCAAAGCCCGATTCTTTGACTGGTACCCAGAACCCGACAAAAGAAGTCGAAGCAACAGGTCGTTTAACCCGAAGACGATAGACAGAATTGCAAATAGCTGTCCGCGTGAACCTGACGCGGCAGGGGGTCCCGAATGCCCAATACCCGAACAACCCAGGCGCGCCGTCCACGTCAGAAGGCACGCCAGCAGAGCACTGCAACACCGCCACTGCTCGGTCGAGTCGATGATCTCGCCGAGCTCCGCGAGAGCGCCTCGACGCCCGGCTCAGCCATTGTCGTCGTCGGAGTGCCGGGCTCAGGACGCACCACACTGCTTGAGGGCGTGCGCGCCTCCAGCCCCGTGAATACCGTGTGGGTCGCTCCACACCCATGGGAGCGGTTCCGACAGTTCGCGGGGCTGTCGATGATGCTCAACGCCATCGGCGATCCTGGAATCGTCGAGTTCATCGGCCGCTTCCAGTCCGCAGACCCGACCGTGGACGGCACCCTGGCCACGGCAGCCGAGCTGCTGCTCCTGCTGCGGTCGAACTCGAGGCAGGAAACGCTCGTTCTCATCGACGACGCCGACAAGTTCGACGAGAACAGCCAGCTCGCCATCACGTATCTTGCCGGGCGCCTCGGCGGCACGGGACTCCGCCTGGTGATGGCTGTCACCCCCGAGTCGACGTTTGCCGCGTTCGCGGGTATCCGGAGTGTGTGGATTTCTCGTCTTGACCGCGAGCAGTCGATGCAGTTCGCCCTGTCGATCGCGCCGGGGATGGATCCCCAGACCCTGGCCATGGTCTGCGACCGCTGCGGCGGGCTTCCCGGGATGATCGCCTCGACCGTCGGCCTTCTCACTCTCGGCCAGCTGGAAGGACTCGCCCCGCTCGCGCTCCCGTTCTACCCTGGACCCGCACCGCTGGAGTTCAACGCCTGGGAACCTGAGTCAGTTCTCCTTCTTCGGCGGCTCTCCGCCGCGCCCCTGTGCAGCCTCTCCGCCATCCCCGGCATCCGCGACGCGGACCGCGATCGCTTCGAGCGGCTGACCTCGCAGGGCGTGCTGGAGATCCACGGCCAATACATCTCGATCCGGGATGGCGCACTGCGCTCGGCACTGTACTGGTCGATGACCAGTAAACAGCGCAGAGAGCTGCACCTGCGTGCGGCGGCCGAGGAAGAGGGCCACAGTACCGCACTCGTGCTGTGGCATGCCGACCACGGCGAGAATGCCCCGAACAGCAATTCGGCGCTCATCGTCGCAGCCGAGGAGCTGGTCAGGCACGGGCTGGTCGACGCGGCAACCGAGCTCGTTGAACGGGCGCTCCTGCTCAGTCCGGCGATCGACGGGCTCGTCGACGAATTGCTCGCACTGTGCAATGCGCTGATGCTCATCGCAGAATTCGGGCTCGCTCGTCGCTACCTGGTGCTGTGCCGCCGCGCCGCAGAGGCGCCAGCACAGGTCGCCGAATCCCTCAGGCTCGAGGCCACCGTCAATTCCCTGACCGACGAAAGCCTCGACATCGGTGCGATCACCGTTTATGCCCGGCGATTCCGCAAGGACAGCCCGGGAGCCAGTGCCGAGCTGCTCGCGTTCGCGGCGGTGTCGCTGGCGGGCAACGGGGACATCGCCGGCGCGCGCGCGCAAATCGACCAGGCCTACCGCACCCACCCTGCCGAGAACGTCGAGCCGGGTAGCGTGCAGAACTGGGCTCGCCGCTACATCGACAGCATCGATGGAGCCGGCGAAGGGGCAACGGCGAAGGACGACACCGAGATTGACAGCGATGAGCTCGCGATCCCCGTCCAACTCATGAGCGGTCGCGCGCTGACCCTTGAGGAGCATTACGACGAGGCAAGGCACACCTTCCGCAGCCTCGCTCTGTCGACACCGGAGCGTCGGGGCGGCCCCGCGTGGGCCGCTCGCGTGCTCGCCCTCTCCGCCGCGAATGAGGTGCGGTCGGGACGCTTTGCCGATGCTGGCCGCGAAATCGCGGCCCTGGAGGAACTTGGCGCCGCGCGCGACTTCCACACCCTCCTCCTGCTGGCCTGGCGCGAGGCGGTCATCCGCGATCGCGCGGAGGCCGAAATCCCTCTCGCCGAGGCACGACTTCTGGCCACCGAGTCCCACCAGCCCGTGCTCTCCGCCCAGCTGCTCGCGCTCGAGGGATCAATCGCCCTGATGCACGGCGACCTCGACGAGGCACGATTCCGGCTCTCCCGAGCCTACGACTCGACTCTCGAGCTGCGGCCCGACTTCCTGCGCATCGAGGGCGACTTCGTCGAAGTTCTGGCACGCCGAGGCGAATGGGATTCGGCGCGTCGGGTCACCGCCCGGTTCGCTGATCGGGTGTCCAGGCATCCGTCTCGCTGGTCGGAAACGGTACTCGCGCGCAGCCAGGCGATCGTTGCGACCGACGAGAACCTTCTCGGGGAGTTCCAGCGAGCTCTCACGGTTGCCAACAGGAACGGTTCTCACTTCGAGGTCGCTCGGCAGCGACTGAGCCTGGCCATGGCACTCGAGCGCTTCGGGCACGGGCAGCGCACCACCGAGCAGCGGCAGGCCGCCGAGTACCTGTTCGAGATGCTCTCCGCGGCGGGGTGGGTTCGGGCCGTGAACAACACAACCAGCACGGTGATCGAGCCCCCGCTGCAGAACTCGCTGCTGTCCACCCTGACGGAGAGCGAACTCGCGGTACTGCGCCTCATGCGCAAAGGGGTTCGCAACAAGGACATCGCTGCGGCGCTCTTCGTGTCGCTGCGAACCGTCGAGGTGCGGATCACACAGATCTACCGCAAGCTCGAAGCACGTTCACGCTCGCACCTGCTGACACTGCTCCCCGCCGACCTGGATCAGATCGAATCGTTCTGATGCACAGCCGCCCGCCTCTGCGGGCTCTGCCAGACACCACTGGATGATCCAGCGAGCGCCCTGCGGAGCGCAACCAGGCAGAGGATAGCATCGAGAATACGCAGGAACGGGAACGCCAGCGCATAGAGCAGGAAGCGCCCGTTCCGGGTGAGGATCGCGGTCATAATCGACAGCGCAAGGTCGGGCACAAGAATTCCGAGCGCCAGGATCCAGCCCGGAAGCAGGGTGGCGAACTCCCGCAGGTCGCCGGTGGAGTCGAGACCCCAGCCGACGAACAGTCCGGAAAGGCCGGACAGCAGCGCAACAGGCGGCGCAATAACCAGCATGAGACAGGCAATGAGCAGCTCGACAACCGAGAGCCACGTCACGAGAAAGAAGAGTCGGGGGTGCCAGCCATGCCGGAACAGCGTCTGCCAGAACCCGAGTGACCACCGGCGCACCTGTTTCGAATAGTCGCGAAGGGTATCCGGATCCTGGGTGCGAGCGACCGCCGCCCGGGGATTGAACGCGATCCGTCCCAGCGACTTGGCGTGGATCTCGAACGTCATGTTGTAGTCCTCGATGCTCAAGCCCGGAGCATCGATGTCGATCGCGTGGATCACCCTGGTGCGGTACATGCTCGCGAAGCCGGGCACGATCGAGACGACGTTGATTCGGCGCGATGCCTGCCCGTACTTCAGGAGGTATTGCACTGCGATGTACACGCGCTGGCGATAAGTGACAAGAATTCGGCCGAGCAGTGTCGCGGGCGGTGGGTGGAAGATCGTGGATGCCCTGCCTGCAACCGCGACGATCTCCGGGTCGTCGAACAGCGGCAGCCCCGAGTCCAGGTAGTCAGCGTCGAGCACGGTGTCCGCGTCCAGAAGCATGACGACGTCGTAGCGCTCGACCAGGTCGAAATGCTCGATCGCCGCGACGATCGCACCCGCCTTGCCACGGTTCGGGTTGAGCTCGAGTACATTGGCGCCGCGGCGTGTAGCGAGCTCGGCGGTCGCGTCGCTCGAGCCGTCCGAGGCGACGTAGACCTGACCGCGCGGCACCTGCGACATCGCAGAGTCGAGAGTCTTCTCGATGACCAGTTCCTCATTGTGGGCGGCAATCACGATTGCGACGCCGCCTTTTTCGACCACCGGCCGGTACGAGCCCGGCACCCGGCGCAGCGCGCCGGAAATTCCTCGCAGGATGCCCGCACTCCCCCAAAACAGCGTGCCGACGCCCACGACACCAACGATGGTGACAAGCAGGACGAGAGGGACCGACTGCACGAAATGGTCCTTTCGGGCCGGGGGCTGACGCGGACGCATCGCGGCGGCTGCCGAGCGCTACCTGTCAGGGTATTCGACCCCGGAACTCCCGCGAAATAGCGAATTCCGCACGAATTTGCGGTTCATACGGGCCCCCGCATTCCCGTGCCGCAATTCCGCAAAGTCTGGCTCAGGGACTCGCAGCGCGCCACCGAATCGCGCCAGTGTAAATCCAGCCCCCTCCCCCGAAAGAAGGCGCCCGCATGACTACGATCATTTCCCCCGCCCAGGATCAACGCGACGAACCTCGACACTCCCGCTCGCAGCCCCGAGCCGTTCCGAGGGGTGCGAGCCACCCCGGCTTCGACTTCGATGTCGCAGTCGTCGGCCTCGGCTACGTCGGCCTGCCGACCGCGATCTCATACCACGCGGGTGGATCCCGGGTCCTCGGACTTGACGCGAGCGACGTTCGCCTCTCGACGATCACGCATGGCGGCGCCGACCTGCTCGAACGGGACCAGCGACGACTCGCCGAAGCCCTGGCCACCGACTCCCTGCTGTTGACCTCCCAGGCGCGGATGCTTTCCCGGGCGGCCGCTGTCGTCATCTGTGTGCCGACGCCGGTTGACGAATACCTCACACCCGACCTGCGCATCCTCGCCGCCGCCTGCGAGACCGTCGTCGCCAACGCGGTGCCTGGCCAGCTCATCATGCTCACCTCGACCACCTATGTCGGGTGCACGGAGGACTTCCTGGTTCGCCCACTCGCCGAGCGTGGCTTCGAGATCGGCGAAGACATCTTCGTCGCATTCAGCGCGGAACGGATCGACCCCGGAAACGACAAGGTCGCCCAGGAGGCGATCCCGCGTGTCGTCGGAGGCGCCACTCCCGAGTGTGAAGAGCGCGCCGACGAACTACTGCACCGCTACGCCGGCACGGTCCACCACGTGGGCTCACTGGCTACCGCAGAGATGACAAAACTCCTGGAGAACACGTTCCGCGCCGTCAACATCGCGCTCGCGAACGAGTTCGCCGACATCTGCGAACACCTCGGAATCCCCGTCAATGACGTCATCGACGCGGCTGCCACGAAGCCATACGGGTTCATGGCGTTCCGCCCAGGCCCAGGCGTCGGCGGCCACTGCATTCCCTGCGACCCCCACTACCTGCTGTGGCAACTCCGCAAGGACCGCATCTCTGCACCACTGATCGAACGCACGATGGGAGAGATCGCAAGCCGCCCCGGACGCATCGTCGACAAAGCCCGCACGCTTCTCTCGGAGAGAGGCATCCCGCTCAGCCAGGCACGCGTCCTCGTCGTCGGCATCTCCTACAAGGCCGACGTCGCCGACCTGCGCGAATCCCCGGCCCTTGAAATCCTGTCGTCGCTCGCGTCCGCCGGAGCGTTCGTGGGATTCGTCGACAGCCACTTCGGCCAGGTCACGCTCGAAACAGGAGACATCGTGCCCGCAACGCACCGCCCGGAGTTCTTCCAGCCCGACCTCGTGCTCATCCACACCAGGCACTCCGACGCCGACCTGGGCTGGATTCCCCAAGGCGCACTCGTGCTCGACCCGCGGTTCCCTGACGCCGGATCGGCGGTGGCAGCATGAAATCTCTCGTCACCGGCGGTGCCGGCTTCATCGGCAGCCACCTCGTCGAGCACCTGCTCGCCCAGGGTGACTCGGTGCTCGTACTCGACGACCTCAGCACGGGTAACCTCGCCAACCTCGACCAGGTGCGGGGTCATCCGCGCTTCCAATTCGTACAGGGCACCATCCTCGACCCCGCGGTCGTCCTGGAGTGCGTCTCACAGGTCGACCGCGTCTTCCACCTCGCTGCCGCGGTCGGCGTCAAGCTGATCGTCGAGCAGCCGCTCAACAGCCTGCGCGCGAACATTCACGGCACGGAGAACGTGCTGATGGTGTGCGCGGAGACCGGCGCTACACTGCTGCTGGCATCAACCAGCGAGATCTACGGCAAGAACGAGTCGGACAGTCTCTCCGAGGAATCGGACCGAGTGCTTGGCTCACCGCTCAAATCTCGCTGGAGCTACGCCGCAGCCAAAGGCATCGACGAGGCATTCGCTCACGCCTACTACACCCAGTTCGGGCTGCCCGTCTCGATCGTGCGCCTGTTCAACACGGTCGGTCCGCGCCAGAAGGGCCGCTACGGCATGGTGGTTCCCAACCTTGTCGGCCAGGCGCTGCGCGGCGACCCGCTGACTGTGTTCGGCAACGGCCAGCAGACACGCTGCTTCTCGTCGGTCTTCGACATTGTGCCTGCGATCGTGAAAATCGCTGAATCGACCGAGGCCTACGGCAACGCCTACAACCTCGGCGGTGGCCAGGAGATCTCGATCCTCGAACTCGCCGAACTGATCATCCGCGAGACCGGAAGCACCAGCGAAATCAAGTTCGTGCCGTACGAGAATGCGTACGGGGATGGCTACGAAGACATGCGGCGCCGAGTGCCCGACAACACCCGGGCCCACGAACTGGTCGGTTTCGTGCCACGCACGCGGGTCGACGCGATGGTGCGCAGTGTCGCCCAGAGCCTGAACACCTCGGTAGACCGGGACGACTGGGTCATGCGGCAGGCGCGCCCCGCGCAAGCCGCTTTCGCTGCGGTGTTGTAATGTGCGGGATCGTCGCGTGTCGCACGAAGGGCTCAGCTCCCGAGTACCTGTGCACTGCGCTCGAAGCTCTCGAGTATCGCGGGTACGACTCGGTCGGAATCGCGCTGCAAACCACTGATGGCGGGGCGCTGCGCCTGCGCAGCACCCACCGGGTGGCCGACCTGGTCGAGCGGATGGCGACGCAGTCCATGCCCGAACTCACCGGTGCCGGCATCGGCCACACGCGCTGGGCGACGCATGGCGGCGTCTCAGAGCGCAACGCGCATCCGCACACCGACTGCACCGGCGCCGTGCTCGTCGTGCACAACGGAATTGTGGAGAATTGCGAGGAGCTGCGCGCGAGCCTGCGCTCAGCTGGTCACGAATTCTCCTCCGACGTCGACAGCGAGGTGATTGCGCACCTTGTGGAGGACGAACTGGCTAAGGGCGTCGACCTCGCGGACGCCCTCTGCCACACGATCGAACGCTGTGAAGGATCCGGCGCGATCGTGGTCATGCATACGCACTCCGGGCGGATTGTCGGCGCCAGTCGCCACGCTCCGCTCGTAGTCGCGGCATCGCCGGACGGGTCGTTCCTCGCGAGCGACATAGGCGCGTTCGGGTCGCTAGTCGCATCGTTTCAGGTGCTCCGAGACGGCGATGTCGTTGAATTGGCCGATCCGGTTCGCTGGACGGGAACCCGCACTACCCAGCCTGCGGTCATTGCACACGAGTGGTCAGGCAATGAGCTCGGCCTGCACGGCTACCCCGACCACATGGCGAAAGAGATCGACGAGCAACCCGAACTGGCGGGGCGCATTCTTGACAAGGTCAGCGCCTCGGCCACCAGCGGTGCGCTGTGGCGATCCCTGCAGCTCCCTCGATTCGACCGTGTCGCCATCGTCGGATGCGGAACATCGCTCAATGCCGGGGGCATCATCGCCGCTGCCTTCCGCCGTTTCGGAGTCATGCCGGCCGAGACGATCATCGCCAGCGAGGCGGCCGACGCCGTGCTCGGCCCGCGGACCCTGGTGATCGCCATGAGCCAGTCGGGCGAGACGGCAGACATCCTGCACGCTCTCGATGGCCCGGGCTTTGCCCACTGCCCCGTGCTGGCGATCACCAACAACCCGCACTCGAGCCTCGCGCGTCGCGCCGACGCGATCATCGAATGCAACGCCGGGCATGAGGTTGGTGTGGCGGCGACGAAGACGTTTGTCGCGCAGGTGCTAACCGGTGTCGCCGTTGCGATCTCCGCCCTGCACGAGCTGGGCAGCATCGACCGGGTGAGCAGTGAATCCATCTTCGACGACCTTCGACGAATGCCCGACCTGCTCGCCCAGTCCCTGACCGTATCGAAGACGATCGTGCCAACGCTCGCAGCCGAACTCGCCACGTCACACGGGGTCATCTTTTTGGGTCGCGGCGCCGGCGTCGTCTACGCCGCGGAAGGGGCGCTCAAGCTCAAGGAACTCACCTACCGCTGGGCCCAGCACTACCCCGCCGGCGAGCTCAAGCATGGGCCGCTGGCCCTCGTCGAGGAGGGCACCCCCGTCGTCGTCATCGACAGTGGAGGTTCCCGGATTGCCGGCAATATCGCCGAAGTTGCGGCGCGTGGAGCCCGTCTCATCACCATCGGAGGCAGCGGCAGCACCATCCCCGCCCTCGGCCACAGCTTGCTCGCACCCGTCGACAACGGCTTCCAGCCCTGCGGCCCGCTCGAGTGTGTGATTCCGATGCAGGTGCTCGCGCGCGAGCTTGCACTCGTGCTCGGCCGTGATGTGGATAAGCCGCGAAACCTTGCAAAATCAGTCACAGTCGAGTAACCCTTCCTAGATGGGATCCCGCCGATCGAGAACGATCGCGGTACTCGCGGTGGCGTTTGCCGTGACGACCGTATTGTCATCGTGCACCACAAAACCAACCACACACGCATCCGGTCACTCGACCAGGTCGACCTCCTCGGCCTCGCCGAAAGCAACCCATTCCCCTACTCCAACACCGACACCGACGCCGACTCCCGTGCCGAAAGCGGCCCCGGCGCCCACCGATCCCTACCCCTGGCACACCAACATCGTCTCCACGACGTTCTGGGTCGGCGAGATTTTCGACCCGAACGCGTCCGACGGCAGCCAGGTCGTGTCCACCTATGACACGAACTGGTACGCCAACTACGGGGGATGCGATGGCGTTATCTCCGGCGGGTCCTGCAACACCGAAGCGCGCACGGCAGCGAACGACTATTTCCCGTTGCGGATGACGCCGAAGCAGAATCCGTTCTATCTGGACCTCCCATTCGATGACGTGAATGATGCAACCGCCTATGCAGAGCGCGGCCGGGTTGTGCCGTGGGCCTCCAGTCCGGCCTACGCTCCGTACATCACGGACCCCAATTTCAGCCTGATGAAGAACCGCTGGGTTGAGCTCAGCAAAGACGGGCACACCTGCTACGGGCAGATCGAGGATGCCGGCCCCGGGGACTACCACGACTCGAATTATGTTTTCGGCACGTCGGATGCCCGGCCCCAGAACACCCAATACGGTGGTGCCGGGCTGGATGTCTCGCCCGCGCTCAACGGATGCCTCGGATTCGCCGAACTGAACGGTGATTCCGACCGCCTGTCGTGGCGTTTCATCGAAGCCGGACAGGTTCCTGCGGGTCCATGGACGCGCCTCATCACGACGACGCCCGTCGAAGAGTAGCCGAACCGGCCAGCGAGCCGTACTGCGGGCCCACCCGAATCATTATTTGACCTTTGACCAGCAAATTTCTCTAGCCATCGGCGGTGCATGCGGGCATCCGCACATTCCCGCGCCAACCCCGCATGGTTGCCCGCAGCCCGTTGATTCCTCCCTATATGGGGGACAGATTTGCTTAGGTCAGGCGTCCCCCGTTTAAGCGCCTGCACGCGTCCGCAGAAACCCGACTGCGGCGCGGCCTCCCCGAGGCACGTGCAATGAGAGGAACATCGTGAACTTCACGCCAGGCTCATCCCCGAACACCCTGCGTCGACGCCTGATGGCTATTGCCTCGGCGACGGCGGTCCTGGCTGTCGCCGCCACGCTCTCGCTGGTAGGACCGGCCCAGGCCGACGGCACCAGCACGCCGACACCGGTATCCAGCTCGACGCCGGACCCGACCACCTCGACCGCGCCCGACCCGGCAACGACACCGGCGCCGGCAACGACGCCCGACCCCTCGACCAGCACGCCACCCACGACCCCGACGCCTGACCCGACCACGTCCCCGGATCCGACCGCCACGCCGACTCCGACGCCCACTCCCACCTCGGGCTCGACACCGGCACCGACCTCGACACCGACACCGACACCGACAACGACCCCCGGCCCGACCACCCCAAGCTTCAGCGCAGCGGTGACGCCCGCGGTAACCAAACCGCTCACCACCGTCACGTTCACCTTCGATGACGGCAACGCCGACACGGTGACCGCGGCGCCCATCCTCAACGCTGACGGCTACCACGGCACCTACTACACCAACTCCGGGACGATCGGGCAGCCCGGCTACCAGACTCTTGCCGACCTCCAGTCGCTCTACGCTGCGGGCAACGAGATCGGCGGCCACACGGTCAATCACCCAGATCTGCCGACCCTCCCGACCTCAGAGGCGGAGCGCGAGATCTGCCTCGACCGCGACAACCTGCTGAGCTGGGGCTTCAACGTCACCGACTTCGCCTACCCGTTCGCGGACACCAACGCAACGATCGACGGCCTGGCGAAGACCTGCGGATATAACAGCGCACGCAACCTCGGCGACATCCAGTCACGCTTCGGCTGCGCCGGGTGCGAGTACGCGGAGTCCATCCCGCCGGCTAACGCCTACGAACTGGCCGCACTCGACGAGGCCGACGACACCTGGACACTCCAGGACTTCGAGAACGCGGTGACCAACGCGCAAAACAACGGCGGAGGCTGGGTCATCCTGACCTTCCACCACATCTGCGACAACACGTGTGACCCGCTCGCCGTCACCCCCGAGCTGTTCACCCAGTTCGTGCAGTGGCTGCAGACGCAGACCAGCACCCCCGCCGACAACACGGTGGTCAAGGATGTCCAGCAGGTTATCGGTGGGCCCGTCAACCCGCCTGTGGTCGTACCACCGGCAAACAGTTCCGCGAACGTCACCAACCCGAGCCTCGAAACGATTGACACGACGACCAACCTCCCGACCTGCTGGACCGAGACCGGCTACGGCACCAACACTGCGGCGTTGAGCCTCGTTACGCCGGGCCACACCGGAAGCGTCGCCGCTCAGCTAACGATGTCTGCGTACACCAACGGCGACGCCAAGCTCATGCCGACGCTCGACTTGGGAACCTGCACGCCCTCCGTCATCACGGGCGATTCGTACCAGTTGAGTACCTGGTACGAATCCACCACCAATACACAATTCGACGTCTATTTGCGAACGACGTCGGGGGCGTGGGTGTACTACACCTCCAGTCCCTGGTTCGGCCCGCAGACCGAGTGGACGGACGCGACCTGGGTTACGCCGCCCATACCGGCCGGCTATGACGGCATCGACTTCGGCCTGAACCTGTTCTCGGTCGGCACACTGACCACCGATGACTACTCGATCGCGCCCGCAGCGACCCCGCTGACCACCACGGCGACCGTGACACCGGTCGACCCCAACGGCGCCAACGGCTGGTACATCAGCCAGCCGACGGTCTCGCTCAGCGTTGCCAACGATGGTGTCGCTTCGACCACCGAGTACTCCTACGACGGCACCACCTGGTTGCCGTACACAGGCACGGTCACGATCCCCACAGGACGGTCGACGTTCTACTACCGCTCGCAGACGGCCACAGTGACAGAGGCGACGCAGTCGCTGACGTTCGCGGTGGACACCGACCTTCCGACGGTGATCGCGGCCTTCAGCACCACCTCGCGCACCTTCAGCGCGTTCGGTGCTGACGCGACCTCCGGTCCGAACCAGATCCGTTACTCCTACGACGGCGGAACGACCTGGAACAACTACACCGCACCCGTGACAGTCGACAACGCGGCGTACTCTGTCGAGGTCGAATCGATCGACGCGGCAGGCAACATCTCGCTGCCAGTTACGATCACCGAACCCCCGGTCACAACTGCCACAGTCTCACCGGCTACCCCTGACGGGCTGGCCGGCTGGTACAAGACGAAGCCCACCGTGACCCTGGCTGCTGGGGCGACCCCGCAGCCCAGCCAGGTGACGTACTACTCGTACGACGGCGTCACGTTCCTGCCCTACACCGCACCGATCGTGGTACCCGACGGCACGTACACGCTGTACTACTACACGACAGGTGCCGGCTACACCGAGGCGACGCACACGCTGGCGCTCAATGTCGACAGCACCCCACCCGTGGTTAGCCCGTCCTTCGACCCGACGACGAACACCTACAGCGTCACGGCAACCGACGCCGCGTCGGGAGTCGCGAGCATCCAGCAGAGCGTGAACGGCGGTGCGTGGACGACCTACGCCGGGCCGACAGCGACAAATGGAGCTGCGCTGTCCATCCTGTTCCACGCGACCGACTTCGCCGGAAACGTCTCAGCTGACGTGCCCCTGTCAATCGGCGGGATCACCGTGACGACCCTGGCAGCGGTCACGCCGGCAACCCCCAACGGGTCCGCCGGCTGGTACACGACGGCTCCGCAGGTCGCGCTGTCCTCGAGCGGCACGGTTGCCGGGCAGACGATCGAGTACGCGGTGAACAACGGAAGCTGGATCGTGTACACCACGCCCGTCACGATCGGATCGGGGATCACGAGCTTCGAGTACCGCACGATCGGGACCGGCTTCACTGAGGCGACGCACACGCTGAACTTCTCGGTCGACCTCGACAACCCGGTCGTGGTGCCCGCGTTCAACAGCACCACCCGCACGTGGAGCGCCACCGCCTCCGACGCCACCTCCGGCGTCGCCGGGATCCAGGTGCGTGCCGCAGGAACCACGACGTGGACGGCATACACCGCGCCGGTCGCGATCGGAAACGGCTCGCTCTCCCTCGAGTTCCAGGCCACGGATGTCGCCGGTCACACCTCGACCATCGTGCCGCTGACGGCGGGAGCGGTCACGACCGCGACCGTGTCACCGGCGGTGCCGAACGGGACCAACGGCTGGTACAAGACGACCCCCGTCGTCACCCTGTCCACCGGTGCGGCCTCCCTCGGGACGCCGGCCACCGGGCAGGTGACGCAGTACTCCTACGACGGAACCAGCTGGGTCACGTACACCGGTCCGATCACCATCCCCGATGGATCCGTGACCCTGAGCTACCGCACCATCGGGGCTGGGATCACCGAGACGACCAAATCGATCGCGCTCAAGACAGACACCATCGCCCCGGTCGTGACCCCGCTGTTCAACCAGACGACGCGCACCTACAGCGCAACCGCGTCTGACTCGAACTCCGGTATCAGCGGAATCCAGGTGAGCACGAATGGCGGAACAACCTGGACGACCTACGCCGGACCGACAGCAGTCGGCAACGGTACGGTCACCCTCGAGTTCACCGCAACCGACAACGCCGGAAACGTCAGCGCTCCCGTCATCCTGAAGCCTGGGGCAGCGGTCACCGCGACGATCTCGCCGACCGCACCGAACGGCGCGGCGGGCTGGTACATCACCTCCCCGACCGTGACGCTCACCGCGCCGACGCTCGCCGCCGGTGAGAAGATCCAGTACTCGTTCGACGGGACCACCTGGAACACCTACGCCACCCCGGTCGCACTGCCCGCCGGCACCGACACCCTCCAGTACCGCACCTCGACGGCCACCACGGCCGCTGGATCGGTCACGGCGAAGGTCGACCTGGCGAACCCGACAGTTACCGACTCATACAACTCCAGCACACGCACCGTGACCGTCACGGCCGCCGACACCGGATCCGGCGTTGCATCGATCAGCTGGCGGGTTTCTGGAGGCACCTGGGCCACGTACACCGGTCCACTGCACCCGAGCGCCGCAGCGCAGACGCTGCAGTTCGAATCGACGGACGTCTCAGGCCGGGTGTCCGCTGTGGCATCCCTCTCGATCGCGAAGGGAGTGAGCAAGTCGACCCCAACTGTGAACTTGTCGATCGACCCCGCAACGGTGCCGTACCTGCAGGCAGGGACCGCGCTGGTCTCGGTGTCGTCGGGCGGCACGTTCGCAGTCGGCACGGTGACGGTCTCGGTCGACGGCGCGGCGTACAAGTCGGTGCTGCTGTTCGCTGGGATCGCGGTCGTGAAGCTTCCGAAGACACTGGCATCCGGGACCCACACGGTTTCTGCCCAGTACGGTGGCAGCACGACCTCGCTGGCTGGCAGTTCTGCCGTGGAAACACTGACGGTCGGTAAGGCACCGGCGATCGCCTCGACCGGCACGGGACCGACGCTCGCGTCAAAGACAACCGGTCAGGTTCAGAAAACGAGCGACTCGACGCCAGCAGGCAGTGTTGCACCGTGGACGTGGCTGATCCTGCTATTGGTCATCGTCGTCATCGCGGCCGGGGTTATCGCGCTCCGATTCCGCCGGCAAGCGCACTGACCCTGTGTGGCTCCCGTTGATGCGGGAGCCACACAGTCCGAAGTGCAGTGACCCGAATTGCACGTCTTCGCGACCACACCGATGTGGAAGCCACGAAGGCGTGCAATTCGCCGTTAGGCCTGCAGCCGGGATGCCGCCGCAATCAGGATGCGGCCGCAATCAGGATGCCGCGCGCTCCAGGACCAGCTCACGCACGCGGGCCGCGTCCGCAGTGCCCTTCATGGCCTTCATGACAGCGCCGATCACCGCACCGGCGGCCTGAACCTTGCCCTCCCGAATCTTCTCAAGGACGTCAGGCTGCGCGGCCAGGGCTTCATCGATGGCGGCAAGCAGCGCAGCGTCGTCAGAGACGACCTTCAAGCCGCGGGCCTCGACCACCCGGGTCGGCGAACCCTCCCCGTCGATCGTGCCCAGGAGCACCTGGCGGGCGAGCCTGTCCGTCAACTCACCGGACTCGACCAGGGCGATCAACTCGGAGACATCCTTCGGGCTCACCAGTGACGACGCATCCACCCCACGCTCATTGGCGAGGCGCGCGATTTCCCCGGTCCACCACTTGCGCGCGGACTGAGCCATGGCGCCCTCCGCCACCGTCGCCTCGATCTCCACGAGCAAGCCTGAGTTCACGACATCCTGGAACTCGAGGTCCGTAAAACTCCATGCCTCCTGGAGCCGGCGGCGACGAATCGCGGGCTTCTCGGGCAGCGCTGCGCGCAGCTCCTCGATCAAAGCGGCACCGGGAACCACCGGCAGAAGGTCAGGCTCGGGAAAATAGCGGTAGTCGTCTGCGTCGCTTTTCGGGCGCCCGGCAGACGTGACACCCGTGTCTTCGTGCCAGTGGCGGGTCTCCTGCACGATGGTACCGCCCGCCTGCAGGATGGCCGCCTGACGCTGGATCTCGTAGCGGATCGCGCGCTCGACGGACCGCAGAGAGTTGACGTTCTTGGTCTCCGTGCGGGTTCCGAGCGTGCCTGACCCACGCGGCGACAGGCTGATGTTGGCGTCGCAACGAAGGTTGCCGCGCTCCATCCTGGCCTCCGAGATTCCCAGCGAGAGAACGATGTCACGGATCGTCGAGACGTAGGCCTTGGCGAGCTCGGGGGCATCCTTCTCGGCGCCCGTGATCATCTTGGTGACAATCTCGACCAGTGGGACGCCGGCGCGGTTGTAGTCGACCAGGGAATACTCAGCACCCTGGATGCGGCCCGTCGCACCGCCGACGTGGGTCAGCTTTCCCGCATCCTCTTCCATGTGGGCCCGTTCGATCTCGACCGTGAACGTGCGTCCGTCTGGCAGTTCGACCTCGACTTCGCCGTCATAGGCGATGGGCTCGTCGAACTGGCTGATCTGGTAATTCTTGGCAAGGTCCGGATAGAAATAGTTCTTGCGTGCGAACCGCGAGGTCTCCGCGATGGAGCAGCCAAGCGCGAGGCCCAGGCTGATCGAATACCTGACGGCCTGCTCGTTGACGACCGGCAGCGAGCCGGGCAGCCCGAGATCCACCGGAGTGATCTGGGTGTTCGGCTCCGCGGCCACCGCCCCGAAAGCGGCGGGGTTGGGGGCATCCGAGAACATCTTCGTCACAGTGCCCAGCTCGACGTGCACCTCGAACCCGAGCACAGGTTCGTACAGTTCGAGCGCTTTGTCGTAGTCAAGAAGTTCGGCTGCAGCCATGACGCAATTCTAGTTGGCGACGAAAAGTACCTGCCGCCCGGCTCGGCCGTCGCGAGCGTTGCGCTATCGGCCGCGCAATTCGTGCACGACCGAGTAGACGATCCGCGCGAACTGGCCGTAGCGTTCCGCAGATTCGAGACGCAGCCGATCCGATTCGACGCGACGCGGGAGCAACGCTGCACCGGCACCCAGGGCGACCGGCGCGATGGTCAATTCGATCCGGTCCAGGGCATCCGCATCGAGGAACTGGCCGGCAAGGTCCCCGCCGCCGGTCACCCACACATCCTTGTCGCCCGCAGCCTCGAGGATGTCCGGCAGGACATCCGCGACCCTCCCGCGAACGAATCGCACGTCAGCGCCGACGGGCGTCGGGTGACGCCGAGAGGTGAACACGAAAGTTGGCCGGTCGCCGTAGTACTCCTGCCACCGCTGCGGTTGCTCAATGAGGTCGGCCTCGTCCAGCACCCAGCGGTACGTTGTCGATCCCTCAACCAGCACACCGATGTGGTCCATGAAGTCGGCGTTATCGGGCTGGTCGTCAGGGTCCACGGCGAACAGCCAGCCGAGCGAGTTGTGCGTGTCGGCGATGAACCCGTCAAAAGAGACTGCCGTGTTGAAGATGACCCGAGTCATGGCATGCACACTATGCCGCACGGACGACGACCGACAGTCCCAAGCTGCAAAGGACATTGACGCCGTGCCTCAGAGGCGAGAACAGTGGGGAGTATGACAGCGACGTTTGACCGGGTTTGGCGCTCACTCGAAGACACCGTCCAGTCCGGTCGGATGCCCGGTCTCGTGGCAGGGGTGCGGCACAAGGGCGAGACCGAAGTCTTCGCGGCGGGAGTGCTGGCCTTCGGATCGAATGAGTCCATCACTCCGACGACGCGATTTCGCATCGCCTCTCTCAGCAAGATCGTTCTTGGGGCGCTGTGCGCCTCGATGATCGCGGACGGGCTGTTCGCCCTCGATGATCCGATCGGGGCGTGGGCCCCCGAACTCGCGCGCCCCCGGGTTCTCGCGCATCCGGACTCTCCGCTGCACGAGACGGTGCCGGCCGCGCGCCCGATCACAATCCGCCACCTGCTCACCCTGACCCACGGACTCGGCGTGGTGTTCGAATCGACTCCGATCTCCATCGCGATGCAGGACGCCGGCGTCGCGGCAGGCCCCGTTCCTCCCCAGCTAAGCCCGGACGAGTTCCTCGCCAGGGTCGGCAACCTGCCGCTGGTGCACCAGCCCGGGGAGCGGTGGATGTACAACCTCGGATGCGACATCCTGTCGGCCCTGCTCCCCCGCATCACGGGAGAACCGCTGATAGACCTGCTTGCTGCACGGATCTTCGAGCCGGCAGGGATGACCGAAACGTCGTTCAGCGGCCAGCAACTGCCCACCGAATATGTGAGTACAGCGACAGGGATCGAAGAATTCGTGCCCATCGCCGGGATCTTCGAACGCCCGGCGCCCTTCGCGACGCTCGCGGGCGGTCTCGTGTCGACCGTCCCGGACTACCTGCACTTCCTCTCGGCGCTGGCCGACGACAAGCTGGTCCCCGCCGCACAACTCGACGCCATGACCAGCGACCAGCTCAGCCCGTCGCAGCGGATCGGCAGCGAACTCCTGCTCGGCCCCGCTACGAGCTGGGGTTGGGAGGTGGGAGTGGCCACCTCGGGTACGAAACCCGGCGCGTCTGCCGGCTCCTACGGATGGACCGGCGGAACAGGCACAAGCGCTTTCGTCGATCCGAGCTATGACATTCTCGGCGCCGTCTTCACCCAGCGAATGATGTCGGGACCGCAGGACAGCTTCGAGTACTTCATGGATCCGATCGCGGAGTCGCTCTCGTAGGCTGGTGCGCGCTCCCGGCGCTCTATTCGGTCAGAGATCGGCTCTATCCGCTCAGAGATCGATCGGCGACGTTGCTGTGCTGACAGTGTCACGGTGGACCGGAATCTCGGTTGTGACCGCGAGCGGCTCCAGCGGAACGTCATCGGTCTTCTCCGAACGCACGAAGGCAATGCCACCCAGGATGAGCACGCCGCCAACGAGCTGCGGGATTGAGAGATTCTGGCCGAGCAGAAGCCACGCGTACAGGGCGGCGAAGACCACCTCGAGCAAGCCCATGAAGGATGCCAGTCGAGAGCCAAGAACCTCGCTCGCCGTGATACTGGCCGCATAGGCGACGCCGGTGCCGAGCACACCCACGACCACGAGCGGCACCCACCACGGCGCACTGCCGCCGAACAGGTGCACCGAACCGAAGTTGACGGCAAAGGGAACCAGGCCGGTCAGGCCCACGACCGCGAGGGCGACCCCGCCGAGCACGAGTCCGCTGCCCGCCAGCGCGACGGGAGGCAGCCCCTCGCTGGGCTGGGCCGCAATGACGTAATAGACCGCGCATCCGACCGCACCGAGCGAAGCGAAGGCAATGCCGAAATAGTTGATGCTGCCGTGCCCGGCGGGGCCCACGACGAGCACAAGCCCCACGAGGGCGACAACAGATCCGATAAGAACCACGAGCCTGGGGAGCCTGCGGGACCGGACCCAGGCGTAGACGACCAGCAGGAGCGGAGCCATGTATTCGATCAGGATGGCCGTACTGATCGGCACAAGGCTGATAGCGGTGATGTAGACCAGCTGCGTTGCGGCCACGCCGATGAGCGCCATCAGCAGCACGCGCCAGCGCGCACGCCAGAGGGCAGCCCAGCGACCGCGCAGCGAAAGGAGCGTAAACGGCAGCAGCACCGCCGCACCGATCAGTGCGCGGAACGTGACCGCCGCGGCAGGGCTCCATCCGGTCTCGAGCAGTGGCTTCAGGAAAGCGCCGGACGTGCCGAATGAGGCCGCCGCGACGACCGCGATGACGAGCCCGAGGGTCGTTGACGGACGCTTGATCTGAACCACAGCAATCACGGTAGTCTTGACAAAAGTAAGGAGTCAAATTGCATTTTGCCCCTGACGTAGAAGAGACCCTCGAGTTCGCTGCCAGCCTGCTGAACACCGCGCCGGGGGCCTCGCGAAGTGCAGCGGACGAGCTCGCATCCGTGGAGGAGCTTCACCGGTTGCTGGATGCCAACCGATACGGGGGAACGCGCGAGCGCACCGAACGAGAGCGCCGCCTTGTGGTGGAAACTCGTGACCACCTGAGGGTGCTCTGGACACTCGAACGGGACGACCTCGCGGTCGCGATCAACGTCATCCTTCGGGAATCCACGGCACTCCCGCAGCTCGTTCGCCACGACGAATTCGATTGGCACATTCACGCCATACCCCTGGATGCCCCCCTCGCAGATCGCATCAGGGTCGAGGTCGCGCTCGCGCTTGTCGACATCATCCGCGCTGCGGCGACCGACCGGCTGCGCGTCTGCGATGCGCACGACTGCGACGGCGTGCTTGTCGACCTGTCACGCAACGGCTCGAAACGGTTCTGCAGCGTTCGCTGCGGCAACCGGATGAACATGATCGCGTACCGGCAACGCCAACTCGCCGAGTAGCAGTACGCCGGAAAAACCGTTCGGCGGGTGAGGCGGCAACGCTGTCGTGCCGGTCACCAGGCGGCGGCAGGCGGGCTCTCTAGCCCTTGGCCTGAGCCTTGATCGTCGCCAGGGCGTTCGTGAAGCCGGTGGTCGTCAGCGAGGACCCCGCGACGGTTGCGACCTTGAGGGTCGAGAGGTCCTTCCCCACGACTACCGCATTGATCGCGGCGTCGAACTTGTTCTGGTAGCTGACCGAGCTGGCATCCACTTTTACACCAGTGACGGTGAGAGCGGTCACGATGTCACTGCTCAGGGTCAGCGTGACCTTCATGGACTCCGTGCCGGCTGGCGCGGAGTACATACCGGTGGCGCTGTAGCTGCCGTTCTTGTAGACGAGTACTGGCGTCGGGGTCGGAGTCGGAGTGGCCGTTGGCTTCGGGGTGCCTGTGGGTTTCGGCGTCGGGGTTGCCGTTGGCTTCGGGGTCGGAGTCGGAGTCGCGGATGGCTTGGCAGAAACCGCAGGCACCGGCGTCGAGGTCGCCGTTGGAGCGGCTGTCGCCGTTGGAGCGGCTGTCACCGTTGGAGTTGGCGTCGGAGTCGGCGTGTCACCTGACGCCGCGCTCAGCACAGAGTTGGCAGAGGTCGTGGTGGATGCTGGCGCCGGCCCCGTAACCGTCGCGCTCCAGGACTGCACGCCGGTGCATCCGGCCAGGCTCCCCGCAACGGCAAGGCTCGACAGCGCCGCGACTGTGATGCGAGCGCCACGAATATGCATCGATTCCCCCTGCGTCGATGGTCGCAGACAGGTTCACACCGGGACACTCCCCCATCCGAGTGTCATCCGGCAGTCCGCCACCGCAGGAGCGCCCGAACGGGAAGGACCGTTATCCGAGGATCGGCGCCTGACTCAGCAGCGTGTGGCCCCACTTCTCGACCAGCAGCCGCTCCAGGGTCGCTCCGAGCCTGTACAGTCGGTCGTCGGCTCGAGCCGGCGCCATGATCTGGATGCCCGTCGGCAGGCCGTCTTCCGGCGCCAGACCCATGGGCAGGCTCATTCCGGGGATACCGGCCAGGTTCGCCGGGATCGTCGTGACGTCGTTCAGGTACATCGCGAGAGGGTCCTCGAGCTTTTCTCCCAGCCTGAAGGCGGTTGTCGGAGCCGCGGGGCTGACGAGAACGTCCGCCTGGGAGAACGCGGCCGCGAAGTCTCGCTGGATGAGAGTTCGCACCTTCTGCGCGCTCCCGTAGTAGGCGTCGTAATATCCCGCACTCAGCGCGTAGGTGCCGAGGATGATGCGGCGCTTGACCTCCGGGCCGAAGCCCGCCTCCCTGGTGGCGGCCATGACATCCTCTACCGTTCCACCGCCCGCAGGGTTAACGCGAAGCCCGAACCGCACCGAGTCGAATTTGGCCAGGTTGCTTGAGGCCTCTGCGGGGAGGATCAGGTAGTAGGCGGCGACCGCATACTCGAAGTTGGGCGCACTCACCTCGACGATCTCCGCGCCAGCCCCACTCAGGATCGCCAGTGTTTCGTGGAAGCGCTGGCTCACGCCGGCCTGGAACCCCGGCGCATCGAGCTCCTTGACGACGCCGACCCGAAGGCCAGCGAGGCTCTCCTGCAGGGCACCAGCCCGTGCCGCCTCCGCGAATCCGGGCCAGACGTCAGTAAGGCTGGTGGAGTCCCGGGGGTCATGGCCACCGATGATGTCGTGCACCAGGGCGGCATCCAGCACCGTGCGGCTGACCGGGCCGACCTGGTCGAGTGATGAGGCGAGCGCAATCGCGCCGTATCGAGACACACCGCCATACGTCGGTTTGACCCCGACGCTGCCCGTGACCGCGGCGGGCTGGCGGATTGAGCCACCCGTATCTGAGCCGAGTGCAATCGGGGATTCAAACGCCGCGACGGCGGCAGCGGAGCCACCGCCCGAGCCGCCGGGGATGCGGTCGAGGTCCCACGGGTTGTGCGTGGGCCCGAAGGCCGAGAACTCCGTCGACGAACCCATAGCGAACTCGTCCATGTTCGTCTTGCCCAGCAGCACCAGGTGCGCGTCCCGCAGGCGAGCGACCACCGTCGCATCGTAGGGAGGGATCCAGCCCTCCAGGATGCGGGAACCCGCCGTGCTCGGCATCCCCAGGGTGCAGAGAACGTCTTTGATCGCGATCGGCACACCCGCGAGAGGGCCGAGCGCGTCGCCGGCGCGGCGCCGGGCATCCACTCCCGCCGCCGTCTCGAGTGCCCTCTCGTTGAGGTGAAGGAAGGCATGGACGTCCGGGTCGACTTCGGCGATTCGATCGAGGTGCGCCTGGGTGACCTCGACCGAACTGACCTCACCCGATTCGAGCTTCTCGCCCAGTTCGGCAGCGGTAAGGGTGTTCAGCGTTTCGCCCGTTGTCGAGGCCATTACTGCTCCTCCCCGAGGATAGCGGTGACTCGGAATCGCGCGCCGTCATGATCCGGGGCACCCGCGAGGGCCTCGGCAGCGGTGAGGGTGACCCCGGGCACGTCCGCCCGGTACACGTTGACAAGAGGGATGGGGTGGCTCGTTCCGGGAACCTCATCCGTCGCCACCTCGCTGACCTTGTCGATGCTCGCAAGGATGATGCCCAACTCCCCCGTGAGCTTGGTGACCTCAACGTCGGTCAACGCGATGCGCGCAAGCCCGGCGAGATGACGAACCACGTCGGGCGTCAGCTTCGACTCCTCGGCAGCTCTCGGTTCGGACGTGGGCTGGGACATGGGACTCCGGACGGCTCGGTGGACAACCCATCAATTCTAGTTGGGCGCGAAAGCCCCCGGCCCCGCCGCAAAGGCGACCCTCCCGTTTCGGCGTTCCGTCTGTCAGAGTGGGAAAGCGACGGAGGTGCGGTCATGCGCGGCGTGAAGTGGGCGGTAGCGGCAGCCGGGATCGTCGCGTGCGTCGCCGGTCTCAGTGGATGCTCCCAAGGGCGCGTTTCGAAGGGTGAACCCGACCCGGCGCTACGAGGCCAGTGGGTGCTCGTCAGCGGGTCGGACACCTTCGGGGCGATCAATTTACTCGGGCAGCACATCACACTGGCAATCACGGGCAGCCCCACATCGACGGGCCGTGATACCTGCTCGGACTACACCGCCACAATCTACGGAACACAGCGCGACCTCTGGGTGGACACCACCGTGGCACCCGGCTACAACTGCGCGACATCCGAACAGAGCGTGCTTCAGCTGGAGTACCTGCTCGACCTTCAGCGAGTTCGCCAATCAGACGTCACCCCCTCTGCTCTCCACCTGAGCGCCCAGGGAGTCGACCTTCGATTCGACCGGGCCAGCGCGCTACCCATCGGCAACCTGATGAACCGCACCTGGCAGCTCGCGACCAGTGCCGCAATCACCCTGCACTCGCCGCTCACCTTTGTGCGCGAAACCGGTGGGTCCATCCAGTTCGCCTCGCCCAACGTCATCGAGGCGCGCACGACCTGCGAATCCATCTCGGCGACCTTCCGACAGGTTGGTGACGAACTGGTGAGCGATGACGTTCGGCACTTCGTCAGCCTGCCCTGCGATGACGTCGGACGCGTGGCGGCAGCGCAGCTGACCCGCGTGCTCGAGAATGGTTTCACGTTCGCGCTGACGCGTAACTCGCTCGCGCTCGAGAGTACCCGCGCCGGCCTGGCACTCGGATTCAACGAAGTGGAACCACCGTGACGACCAGTCGCTTTTCCCCAGCACGGCGCACCCGCGCTGCGGCGATCGCGATCGGCGCTGCGGCGATGATGGTCCTCGGCGTGAGCAGCTGCGCGCCATCCACCGTCAGCGGCGGCGGATCGGGACCAGGCGGGTCGGGGCCCGGCGGGTCGGGGCCTGGCGGCTCATCGACGACGACGTCGATCCTCGGTACATGGACACTCGTCAAGGGAACCGACGACAAGGGCAGCATCAGTCCGGACGGCGCCGTCGTCACGCTCACGCTGAACGGGGCCAGTTCGGGCGGCCAGGGTCCATGCAATGCCTACGGTGCACGATCAAGCACAGCGACCACAGGCCCCATCACCATCACCGTCGGTATCCGCACTGAGATGGCGTGCACAGAGCCCAGCCGCAACCTCACAGAAGCCCGATACTTCGCGGCGCTGGCAAAAATCAGGACCGCCTCGATCAGCAGCAACCAGCTGGCTCTGACCGGTGGGGGCGACACCCTGTTCTTCACCCGCAGCACAAAGTAAGGCTCAGTCGAGCCGAGCGGTGCTGACTCGACTTCGCGAAAGGAGAAGCGGTCGTGCGTTGGGCACAGCGTGTGGCAGCCGTCAGCGGTGCGGCCGCTGTCGTGCTCCTGCTCGCGTCGTGTGCCGCCCCCAGCGACGGCGGCGGCCCGGACCCGGGCCTGCGCGGCCAATGGGAGTTGGAGAGCGGCACGGACCAGTCGGGCGAAATTCCTCTCGCGAACCAGCTCATCAGCCTGACCATCGACGGCGACAACACGACGACGGGTCGCTCGACCTGCAGCGACTACCGCGCCCATGTCTACGGAACCGAGGCGAACCTGTGGGTGACGGTGGCCGTCATCCACGCTGGAAAGTGCGGCAGCCGGGCCCAGCACGAAATCGAGCAGCGTTACCTCGCTGACCTGGGACGGGTGCGCGGTTCGACAATCGACGGTGGTGTGCTCGACCTGCTCGCCCCAGGCATCGACCTTCGATTCGCCCGGGCGCTCACTGTGCCGACGACGCTCATCGTCAACCGGACCTGGCGGCTGACCATGGCGAGAGCCGACGACTATGACGCCAGCGCGAATGCGACCTACGCGGCGGTCGGAGGGGCAAGCATGCGGTTGGACAGCAGCGGGATAATGAGCGGCAACACCGGATGTCACGGGTTCACGGCCAGGTTCCTGCAAAATGCCGGCGAGATTGTCGCGCGCGATCTTGTCGTCACACCGTCGAGTCGTTGTTCGAACGCGAACCACGTGGCGGATGCGGCGCTGCTGCGGGTAATCGCCGGCGGATTCACATTCATCTCGGAGTCCGGAGCGCTCAGCATCTCGAGCCCCCGAGCCCAGCTCACCCTGGACTTCGTCGACTGATCGAACCCAGGCTAGTTTGCAGCAGCGAGGGTGCGTGAAGCGTCTTCCGCATTGCCCTGCATCACAAGCTCAGACTGGTTGATGCTGATGAGGGCCATGTTGCGGATCGACTCGGTGCCGGGATCAAAATACGCGTTGTGACCGATCGACTGGCCAAGGGCTCTGCCGGTGATGACATCCGTGCCGCCCGAAACTCCCATCGTGTGCGCACCGTAACTCGGAGCGGACGGGTCGCTGCCGAAAAACGCACTGGTCGGCACCGGGTCCCACGCCGCTGCTCCCACCCACACGTTAGTGTTTTTCACGTGCAGGTCCTTCGCCGACTGGGCGGCACTACCCGGCGTACCAACCAGCACCAGTGCATTGACCGAGAAGTTGTACTGCGTCAGCGCCATGAGCGCAGCCGTCGAACCGTAGCTGTGCGCAATGATCGTCGTGAACGGCAGGTTGCCAGCCCGCAGCGCCTGCATCGACTCGACTGAACTCGACAGAGCATCGCGTGCCTGGTAGGCGAGATCCAGCGAACCGATGTTAGTCAGGTCGGGTGTCTGGTAGCCCATCCATGCGACGACCGCCACAGTCTTGTGGGCGTCGGCCGGGTTTTCGACCGCCAGGCGCTTCAACCATGCAACCTGCTGGGAGTACAGGTCGGCGGCATCGCCGGTCCACGCCCCGAGCTGGCCGTCCACGGTGTAGAACATGCCGGGAACCATGTAGGTGACATAGTCGGCTGTCTGGATGTTGCCGAGAACGATGACCGCCTTGCCTTCGCCCGACGGGTCGGCCGACAGGAGAGTGCGCGATGGCCCGTTCTTAGTCGGCTTGAGCGCCGCCTCGAGCATCGTCAGCATATGCAGGTCGTGCTGGTCCGTCTCCGCGAGCGCGCGGCCGGCCACGGTCGGCAACTGGTGCTTGAGCTGGGCGATCGATTGCGCAACCCACCTTCGGTTGGCGACATTGCGAACGTTCGCGGGGAAACCGTCGAGGCTCCCCACGAGACGCGGTGCAGCGCTCGTGAGGCGGGAACGCGATGCCGGATCGAGCGACGACCACAGCGACGCGACATCCCGTGCGGCTGGAGGAGCCTGCAGCAGCTTGGTGATGATCGCCGGATCGGCGGCGACCAGCTTGCCGATCTGGCTGGCCGACAGGCCCGCGAGGCCGCGGATGAGCGAAATTCCGGTCAGATTGCGGAGCTGGGCCGGCCCCTGGTCGCCGAGGACGAAAGTCGACACGGGTATGCCGTGGTCGATGGCGGTCGGATCCACGAGGATGCTCGCCCCATTGATCGTGATCGGGGGAACGCTGTTACCGGGGTCAAGTGGAGCACTCACCGAATAGTTTGCGGGCGCGGTCGGGGCCTCGGCCGCGGGTCCCAGTGCCGCCGAGGTGATTAGAAGCGCTGCGACGTCAAACAGCAATTCGGGTCTTCCCCTCGTTCACAGGCTGAAATGCCTAATCCCAGAAGACATACAGGCCTGCACTCCCATGTTAGGGGGTAGACACGCCCGTATGGGGGACACCCACGTTAAGACGGGGTAACATCTGCGAATTATTTTCAGCAGCGAGCGGTTTCGTCCATTTTCGGGATCACACGAGTTCACCCGTCGCGGCACGGATGCCTGGTCGGGGGCCGCGTCCCTACTCGTCGAGCGCCGCGGGGCCGCCTTCCAGCAGCTTGGCGAACTGTGCCGCATTGATGATCCGAAGGCCAAGTTCCTCGGCCTTTCCGAGTTTCGACCCGGCCCCGGGACCCGCGGCAACATAGTCCGTCTTCTTGCTGACACTGGATGCCGCCTTGCCGCCGGCAGCGATGATCGCCTCGATCGCTCCCTCGCGCGAGAACCCCTCGAGGCTGCCTGTGGCGACCACCGTGATTCCGGCGAGCGGGCCGCCCGCCTCACCGGCAGCGCCCGGACCCGGGTGCCCCGGCGTTGAGAATTGCACGCCGGCATCCGCCCAGCGCCGGATGATGTCCTGGTGCCAGTCCACGGCGAACCAGTCGATCAGCGCATCCGCAATGATTCCGCCGACGCCCTCGACGGCGGCAAGCTCTTCCCGGGTTGCGCCACGAATGGCTTCTATCGAGCCGAAGTAGTCGGCGAGAGCGCGTGCAGCGACCGGCCCGACGTGACGGATGCTGAGCGCCACGAGGATCCGCCAGAGCGGGCTGGTTTTGGCCTTCTCGAGATTGGCGACCAGGTTGGTGGCATTGCTGGAGGGAACGGAATCCTCGTCGCCATCGAACGTCCCGGCATCCGGATCAAACGGCCCGTCCTTCTTCTGCCTGCGGCGTTTGAACGGGGTCTCGCGCTTGGGCTCACCGGTCTTCTCATCAAGCTTCGGCATTCCTGTTTCGTTGTCACGAACGATGACCGCGACAGGAAAAATGGTTTCGAGTGTGAGATCGAACAGCCCGGCCTCGTTGTGCAGCGGGGGCTCCGCAGGCTCGAGGGGCTGGGTCAGGGCGGCGGCCGTCACCTCCCCGAGAACCTCGATATCGAGGGCTCCGCGGCTGCCGACATGCTCGACGCGACCTCGAACCTGGGCAGGGCAGCTGAACGCGTTGGGGCAGCGCAGGTCGACGTCGCCCTCCTTGGCCGGGGCCAGGCGGGTGCCGCACTCCGGGCAGTTCGTCGGCATGACGAATTCGCGCTCGGTTCCGTCGCGCAGTTCGACGACAGGGCCGAGAACCTCGGGGATGACGTCGCCCGCCTTGCGCAAGACGACGGTGTCGCCGATGAGCACGCCCTTGGCCTTGACGACATCCTGGTTGTGCAGTGTCGCCTGGCGAACGGTGCTGCCCGCCACACGCACCGGTTCCATCACGGCGAAGGGTGTGGCCCGGCCCGTGCGCCCGACGCTCACCACGATGTCGAGCAGCCGGGTATTAACCTGCTCAGGCGGGTATTTGTAGGCAATCGCCCAGCGCGGAGCCCGACTGGTCGCGCCGAGCTCTTCGTGCAGCGCAAGCTCGTCAACCTTGACGACGATGCCGTCGATTTCGTGTTCGACGCTGTCACGGTGTTCGCCGTAGTACTCGATGAACTGGGCAGCGCCTTCCTTCGTCGGGTGCACGCGAAAGTGGGTGCTTGTCGGCAGGCCCCAGTCCCGCAGCAGCTGGTAGGTCTTCGACTGGCTGTCGACGGGAGGGTTGGCCCATGCGCCGATGCCGTGCACGAGCATGCTGAGCCCCGCCAGGCGGCGGTCCATGCGCACCAGCCCGGCCGCGCTCTTGCCCTCACGCACCTGCCGCAGGCTTCCGGATGCGGCGTTGCGCGGATTCGCGAAGATGCGTTCACCGTCTTTGACCTGCTCCTCGTTGAGCCGGCGGAACGTCTCGACCTCGAAGTAGACCTCACCGCGCACCTCGACGAGAGGCGGGTGCCCCGACCCGGCGAGCCGGGAAGGAATCGACTTCACATAGGCGATGTTCTCTGTCACATCCTCACCGACGACCCCGTCGCCGCGGGTCGCAGCGCTCACGAGCGTGCCGTTCTCGTACCGAAGGTTGATGGCCAGGCCGTCGATCTTGAGTTCGCACAGGTAGTCGACATGGCGGCCCGAGTCGCGCTCGACCTTTGTGGCCCACGCCAGGAATTCGGGCACCGAGAAGACGTTGTCGAGGCTGAGCATGCGCTCAGCGTGAGTGATCGGGGCGAACAGTGTTCTTTCGGTCGGTCCGCCCACGGTCTGGGTGGGGCTGTCCTGGCTCTGCAGTTCGGGGAAGAGCCGCTCGAGCTCTTCGAGCCGGTGCATCAGGCCGTCGTACTCGGCATCCGACGCAATCGCCGCATCCTTGTCGTAGTAGGCCTCGCGGAGCTCGAGGATGCGCTCGGTGAGCTGCACCGCCTCGGTCTTCGCGACGTCCAGTTCTCCGATCGAGTAGTTGTCCGCCACACCATCACTTTAGGGCCGACCCCCGACCCCGCAACCACTCCCCTTGCATACCTAATTCAGGAGTTTGTGTGACGGATCGGGATGGATGGACAGTTTTCTGCCACAACAGCCTCATCCGTCACACAAACTCCTGAATTAGGTATTGGTCGTGAAGGAAGCGGCCTGGGGAAGGGCAGAGACGGTGCGGTCGATCGTGCACTGGCCGAGAACGCGGGTGCCGAGGTAGAGCACGGCGGACTGGCCGGGCGAGACGCCGTTCAGCGGGAGGACCGGGCGGATGACCAGCTCGCCATCGTGCACGAACGCAACTGCCGGCACCGGGTCGGCGTGGGCCCGTATCTGCACGTCGCACTCGAACGGCGTTCCGGGGTCGGCCGGCGGCATCCCGGCCCAGCTGATCGTCGAGCCCGCGAGCTCCGCGAGATCGAGCGCCTCGCGCGGGCCGACAATGACGGTGTTGTCCTTGGGCCGGATCTCCAGGACGAAGCGCGGCTTGCCGTCGGCTGTGGGAAACCCGACGTTGAGCCCCTTCCGCTGGCCGACGGTGAACGCCAACGCACCGTCGTGCTTTCCCATCACGGCTCCGGACTGGTCGAGGATGTCCCCGGGAGCGGCACCCACGTGGTCGGCAAGCCAGCCCCGCGTGTCACCGTCGGGAATGAAACAGATGTCGTGGCTGTCCGGCTTGGATGCCACGCTGAGCCCACGCTCGGCCGCCTCCGCCCGCACATCGGCTTTGGACGGGGTCGCCCCAAGCGGAAACATGCTGTGCGCGAGCTGCTCCGCGGTGAGAACGCCCAGCACATAGCTCTGGTCCTTCGCCCACGCTGATGCCCGATGCAACTCACGGTTGCCGCTGGAATCCGTGCGAATGCTCGCGTAGTGGCCGGTCGCTACCGCATCGAAGCCAAGCGCACGCGCCTTCTCGAGCAGGGCCGAGAACTTGATGCGTTCGTTGCAACGCATGCACGGGTTCGGGGTTCGACCGGCCGCGTACTCCGCGATGAAGTCGTCGACCACATCGAGCTTGAAGCGCTCCGAGAAGTCCCAGACGTAGTAGGGAATGCCGATGATGTTCGCCGCACGCTGGGCATCCATTGAGTCTTCGATGGTGCAACAACCGCGCGAGCCCGTGCGCAGCGTTCCCGGCATGCGACTGAGTGCGAGGTGCACCCCGACCACATCGTGGCCCGCGTCGACCGCTCGCGCTGCGGCCACCGCCGAGTCAACACCGCCGCTCATCGCTGCCAGAACCTTCACGGCTCAAGCTTAGGTCGCCCCGCCTGAACGCCGCAGGCACGCGGCGCCGCAGGCGGAGTCGACCGCCCCGGATGGGACGCTATTTGGGCAGGTCGGGGCTTTCCAGCTCGAGCACGATCGCGGGAGGCGCCCCCGCGGTTGCGTCGGCCTCGAGCAGCAGCACGGATGCGCCGGCATTCGTGTACGTCGACATCGCGACTGTGTAGCTTGCCGTCGTCGTGCTGGTGTTCCGCTCGATCCAGCCCGCCTGTACCAGGAGCTTCTCCATGGCCTGACCCTGCTCCACGACGTCAAAACCGCTCGCCGTGGTGATCGCGCGCTCCACCCCGTAATACGCGCCCGTGGTCTTGGTCGCGGCGATCGCGCGGGACTTGTCATCGACGTACAGCACATTCGTGCTCGCGATCAGGGCCTGGATGGCATCTGCCGTGCGCACGGTCTCCGACTTCGCCTCTGCGGCGGTCAGGTGTGCCGGATAGGTCGGGACAAGCGCGGCGAGCGCCGAGGACAGCGTGTTGGTCGGCTGCGGAGTTGCGCTCGACCCGACGAGGCCGCATCCGCCCAGCGCGAGCGACGTGATCACCACCGCGGTCGCGCCGAGCACCCTAGGCACGAACGACCCGGTCAGCGAGTCCCGCAGCGCGAGCGCGCTCCACCGCAGCGGGGAGCACCGCGAGGAAGGCGTCGATTTCGGCTTCGGTCGTGTCGCGCCCCACCGTCATTCTCAGCGCACCGCGGGCATCCGCTTCGCTCACCCCCATCGCCAGGAGCACGTGCGAAGCCTCGGGAACGCCGGCCTGGCAGGCCGAACCTGTCGAGACCGAGAAACCTGCGACGTCCAGCAGGAACAGCAGGGAGTCGCCCTCGCAGCCCGGAAAAGTGAAATGGGCGTTTCCCGCCAGCCGGTAACTCGGATCCCCCCGCAGCACCGCGCCCGGAACAGCGGATCGGATGCCCGCCACCAGCCGGTCGCGCAGGGCAGCGAGGTAAACCTGTCGATCCGCGATCCGTTCCGTCGCGAGGGTGGCCGCGGCGCCGAACGCGACGGCGCCCGCGGCATCCTGTGTTCCGGACCGGGAGCGCTGCTGGCTGCCGCCATGGAGCAGGGGCACAACGGTGGCCGTGCGAGCGATGAGCAGCGCGCCGATCCCCACCGGCCCAGCGATCTTGTGGGCGGACACGCTCAACGCCGCAGCCCCGAGTTCGTGGAAATTGATGGGGAGGTAGCCGTAGGCCGCGACCGCGTCGACGTGCACGGGCACGTCGAACCGGGACGCCAGCGAGACGACCTGCTCGACCGGCTGAATGGTGCCCACCTCATTGTTGGCGAGAAGCACACTGACCAGAGCGACGTCGTCGCCGAGCATCGCGTCGAGCGCAGTGAGGTCGATGCGCCCCAGTGAGTCGATCGGGACCTGCTCGACGATCGCACCCTCCGCCGATGCGAGCCAGGCAGCGGCGTCGATCGTGGCGTGATGTTCCCCCGCGGCAATCAGCACCCTCCTGCGCTGAGGGGCGTCAATCGGGTCTCTGGAGCGCTCAGATAGACCCGATTGACGCCCCTCAGCGGAATGTGGGAGGGCGTCAGGGGACGGTTGGGCAGCGGCAGGGGGCGGGACAGAGGAAGCCGGCTGGCGGGCCCAGAACAGGCCCTTGATTGCGAGATTGATCGACTCTGTCCCGCCCGACGTGAACGTGACCTCCACGGCATCCGCACCGAGAGACCCGGCGACCTGCTCGCGCGCCTCCTCGAGCATACGTCGGGCATTCTGGCCGTCACTGTGGATGGAGGACGGGTTGCCGACAACCGACAACGCCGAAACATAGGCCGCGAGAACCTCGGGCGACATGGGGGTCGTCGCGGCATGATCGAGATACACAGCCAACCTTCGCCCCTCGCTTCCTTCCAGCCCTGAATCGGGACTACGAAACATTGCCGACTTGCAAGGTAACTACTCTAGATCGCATGCCACCGACCGACCCGCTGCGCAACCTTGGGGTGCGCGTCACCTCGCGCGGCGGCGAACTGCGTGTCTGGTCGCACAACGCGACAGCCATGGACCTTGTTGTATTCGACAGCAGGGACCCCAGCTGGGTGACCGCGGTGCGCCCGATGAGCAGGGGCGACGGGGATGTCTGGTCGGTGACGACCTCGAAGCTCGCGGCCGGGGCGCGTTACGCCATCCGCGCGAGCGGTCCGAAGGGCAAGACGCACGACTTCGATCCGACACGCAACCTGATCGACCCATACGCTCGCGGGCTCGCCCGCGCGAGCACAGGCGAATGGCGCTCCTATGTACAGGATGACGCGTTCGACTGGGGCACCTCACGTCGGCCCCGAATCGGCAAGGACCACACGGTCCTGTACGAAGCGCACGTTAAGGGTCTGACCAAGGCCAATCCAAGCGTGCCCGAGGAGCTGCGCGGGACGTATGCGGCCCTCGCACACGAGAGCACGATCGCGTATCTCAAGGACCTCGGCGTCACGACCGTGCAGCTGCTGCCCGTGCACCAGTCGGTGAGCGAGCAAAGGCTCATCAAGCAGGGCCTCGCGAACTACTGGGGCTACAACACTCTCAACTTCTTCACGCCGCATGCGAGCTACGCGAGCCGCGAAGCCCAGTTCGGCGGAACCGGAGCGGTGCTGCGCGAGTTCAAGGGCATGGTCAAGCTGCTGCACGAGGCCGGCCTCGAGGTCGTGCTCGACGTCGTCTACAACCACACCTCGGAGGAGGGTCCAGGGGGGCCGACGACATCACTGCGGGGGCTTGATAACGCGTCGTACTACCGGCAGATGGCGGACGGGGACTACATCGATGTCACCGGATGCGGGAACACGGTGGATTTCTCCCTTCCAGCGGCTCAGCGACTCGTACTCGACTCGCTGCGTTACTGGTACAACGAAGTGCATGTCGACGGGTTCCGCTTCGACCTTGCGGCGACCCTGGGCCGCGACGAGAACGTCGACTTCGACCCCGAGCATCCGCTACTCACCGCGATCGTCACAGATCCGTCCCTTGATGGAGCGAAGATGATCGCGGAGCCCTGGGATGTTGGCATGGGCGGCTGGCAGGTCGGGCATTTTCCGGACGGATGGCAGGAGTGGAACGACGGCTACCGCGACCGTGCGCGCGACTTCTGGCTCACCGATATCGCGTCCGCGCGCCACCAGGGCATCGCCGCTCAGGGAATCGGCGGCTTCGCCCGGCGCCTCGCCGGTTCATCGCATGTGTTCTCGCAGGCGCGCGGCCCGATGGCATCCGTCAACTTCATCACCGCGCACGACGGGTTCACTATGGCGGACCTGACGGCCTACAACCAGAAGCACAACCTGGGCAACGGCGAGAACAACCGGGACGGCACTGACAACAACCATTCCTTCAATTACGGCGTCGAGGGACCGACACGCGACGTGGCGGTGCTCGCGGCACGCTGTAAAGCCATGCGCAACCTCATGGGAACGCTGCTGCTCTCGGCCGGAATCCCGATGATCACCGCCGGCGACGAGTTCGGGCGCAGCCAGCGCGGCAACAACAATGCGTACTGCCAGGACAGCGAGCTCACCTGGCTCGGCTGGGGCGAGCGCGAGGACTGGCAGGACGAGCTGCTGGCCGTCACGAAAACGCTTCTGCGGCTCCGGCGCGAAAATCCCGCGCTCCGGCCGGTGCGGTATGGACGATTCGGTGAGACCGTGCCGTCGGCCTCACAGATGGACTGGTACAACACCGAGGGCCTGTCAATGAATGAGAAGGACTGGAACTCCCCGACCGCTCGAACCCTCCAGTACCTCGCCGCCTCCACCCCGGAGTTCGAGGAGTTCAACCGCATCCTGCTGGTCGTGCACGGCCTCGAGCACGACGTGACGGTGACCCTGCCCGAGCACGTGGGCGTGGCGGGGTACCGGCTGCTCTGGGACTCCGCGAACGACGACCTGACCGGTGCGGTGCTCGACCATGCCCCGGGTAATGACGTGCTGATTCACGGCGCCTCGATGCAACTCTTCCGCGCGACCTGAGCCCCCAAACACCCCAAACACCCCAAACACCCCAAACACCTCAAACACCTCAAACACCTCAAACACCTCATCGAGTGTGCTCCCGATGCGGGTACGCAGCGAGGGTGACCCGCATCGCGAGCACATTCGATGGGGAATACTAGGGTTAGTGCGTGGCTGGCACACCCGCGACCGTGGCCCTGAACGCCGCAGGCATCCCGTTCACGCCGCATGTCTACGAACACGATCCCGCCAATCGCAACTTCGGCGAGGAAGCCGCGACCGCGCTCGGTCTGGACCCTGAGCAGGTGTTCAAGACGCTCATGGTCGACGTGGACGGGCAGTTGGCTGTCGCCGTCGTGCCCGTGACCGGAAAACTGGATCTCGGTGCTCTCGCCGCCGCAGTGCACGGCAAGCGTGCGACCATGGCCGATCCGGCGGTCGCCGAGCGTCGAACGGGCTACCTGGTCGGCGGGATCTCCCCGATCGGGCAGAAGACCCCGCTCACGACTGTGGTGGATGAGACGGTCGAGCTCTTCGACACGATCTTCGTCTCGGGCGGGCGGCGCGGTTTCGACATCGAGCTGGCGCCATCCGACCTGGTCGCCATCACCTCGGCGACTGTCGCGGCGATCGCCCGGGAGTAGGGTGTGGAGGCCGCCGCCCGCGTGTGGGATTCACGCGGGCGGCGGCTTCCGTGGCCGAGCAGCCGATGCCCTGGCAGACGTATGAGCCTAGGGAGCTCGATACAGTCCACGGTTCGAGCGGACAGACCCGATCTGCCACAGGAGAACTAACGCCAGGATTGCGGCCACGAGGCCTGCCACGAGTGAATTGGTAGCTCCCCCGAGCACCGACCCAATCGCGGAGATGGCGAAGGCGAGCGCGACCGTTCTCGGGTGAACTGACATGTCAAGCTGCCTTCGTGAGCGACCACGTATGGTCGGGGCTCCGACGTGGAACGTTCCGGCGAGCGGCTGGTCGACCAGGGCTAGGGACCCTGGTCGAGGCCGTCTCGCGGATACTCGGGTGTTCCGCGTCATTACCGTTCGGGTATTCAGGGGTGTCTCAAGCTGTTCCCCACTAGAAAACTGTAGGAGTCCACCTTATGGAGGACAAGGGGCAGCACTAACCCAATACGGGGGTAGTCGTGCTAGTCACAAAAGTGCTGGTAAATCGGCATATTTGACGTCGACGCCGCGTCTTTCAGAGGGTACATTTCGGGGTACAAAACGCGCGTGAAAGGGTTTCATCATCAGCATTCCATAACAGATCGGGGTACAAGCACCCTCGACGGGATGAGCTAGTGAGCGACCGCAATAAGCCCGAGTTCGGCCGGATTGGCCAACAGCGGGTTCGAGGGCACCACACGAACGTTGTAGCCGAAGCTTCCCGGCCGTTCGAGTGCGACCGTTCCGGTGAACGTCGCCGGCTGGCCGGGCTCGACAGACTCGAGGGTGAGGCGCTGGCGGGCGATGTCCGCGAGCCGGTCCCCGTCACGCGCGCGGCCATAGACGATCTCAACCTTGACGTCTTCCGGCCTGAGGCCATCGAGGGCGACCCTGGCGCGAACATGCAGCGAGTCGCCGATCTGCGGCACGACATCCACTCCCCCGGACTCCACGTGCAGCACCTGCACCCGAGGCCATGCCTCGCGCAGCACGCCCTTCCAGGCGGAAAGTTCGCGCGCCGGCGCGTAACCACTCGCCGAGATCTGGCGCTCGGAGTGCGCGGCGGGAATGTAGAGGCGGTTCACATATTCCTTCACCATCCGATCCGCGCTGAGGGCAGGCGAGAGGTTGGCGAGGGTGTGGCGAATCGACTCGACCCACCGGCTCGGCACACCGTCCGCACCGCGGTCGTAAAAGCGCGGTGCGATCTGGTGTTCAATCAGGTCGTACATCGACTGCGCCTCGAGGTCGTCACGTTCGGACGGGTCATTCGTGTCCGCGGTGGGGATGGCCCAGCCGTTCTCGCCGTCAAAGAATTCCGCCCACCAGCCGTCGAGGATGGACAGGTTGAGCGAGCCGTTGAGTGCCGCCTTCATTCCGCTCGTGCCGCACGCCTCAAGGGGGCGCAGGGGGTTGTTGAGCCAGATGTCGGTGCCCGGGTACAGCAGCTGCGCCATCGCGATGTCGTAGTTCGGCAGGAACACCATGCGGTGACGCACATCCGCCGCCGCCGCGAACTCGATCAGCTGCTGGATCAGGCGCTTACCCTCGTCATCGGCGGGATGCGACTTGCCGGCGATCACGATCTGCACGGGTCGCGTCGGATGCGTGAGCAGGCTGCGCAGTCGCTCCGGATCGCGGAGCATCAGAGTCAGTCGCTTGTAGGTGGGAACACGGCGGGCGAACCCGATGGTCAGCACGTCCGGGTCGAGGATGGTGCTGAACCACGCGGGCACGCCACCGCCGGGGTTCTCTTCTTCGTACGACGCGATGAGCCGGGTGCGCGCATCCTTCACGAGCTGCGTCTTCATCTCGCGACGCACCGCCCAGATATCGCCGTCGCTCACGGCGTCGCTCAACCAGTCCGCAGCCGTCGTGTCGCTCGTGCCGAGCTTTTCGGATGCCAGCTGGAGCAGGAGCGGGTCGGTCCAGGTTGGAGCATGCACACCGTTTGTGACGGAGGTGATCGGAACGTCGTCCTGGTCGAAACCGGGCCACATCGCGCCGAACATGCCGCGGGAGACATCCCCGTGCAGCAGCGAGACGCCGTTGGCGCGCTGTCCGAGCCGCAGGCCCATGACGGCCATGTTGAAGGTGTTGGCGGTGCCGCCCTCGTAGTCTTCTGCGCCGAGCGCCAGTACGGAGTCGACGGCAACGCCGGGCAGCAGGTCGGTCGAGAAGTATTCGTGGATCAGCTTCGAATCGAAGCGATCGATTCCCGCCGGCACCGGTGTGTGCGTCGTGAAGACCGTGCCAGCACGCACGACCTGCAGGGCTTCATCGAAGCTGAGGCCCCCGCCGATGAGGTCGCTGATGCGCTCGAGGCCGAGGAATCCCGCGTGCCCCTCGTTGGTGTGGAAGACCTCGGGCGACGGGACCCCGGTGAGCTCGGTGTAGATCTTGATGGCGCGTACACCGCCGATGCCGAGAAGCAGTTCCTGCAGCAGGCGGTGTTCGCCGCCGCCGCCGTACAGGCGGTCGGTGACACTTCGCAGCGACTCCTCGTTGTCTGGCACGTCGGTGTCGAGCAGCAGCAGTGTGACCCGGCCGACAGCGACCTTCCAGATTCGCGCGAACAGCGCCTCGCCGTGCGGGAGCGCGAGGGTGACCTGCGCAGCCGTCCCGTCGGGGTTCCTGAGCACGCTCAGCGGAAGACCGTCCGGGTCGAGGACGGGGTAGGTCTCTTTCTGCCAGCCGTCACGTGAGATGGCCTGGCGGAAGTAGCCCGCGCGATAGAACAGTCCGGCGGCGATGATCGGAACACCAAGGTCAGACGCCGACTTGAGGTGGTCGCCGGCGAGGATGCCAAGGCCACCCGAGTACTGGGGAAGCGCCGCAGCGATGCCGAACTCGGGCGAGAAGTACGCGATCGAGCGTGGGGCATCGGTGAGCGTCTGGTACCAGCGCGGTTCGGTGAGGTAGGCGTGCAGGTCGTCGCGGAGCTCGTTGGCACGCGCGACGAACGCGTCGTCGGCTGCCAGTTCGTCCAGGCGGGAGGGCTCGATCGCGCCCAGAAGTGTGACCGGATCGTGGCCGGTCTCCTCCCAGACTTTCGGGCTGATGGACGAAAACAACTGCCTCGTCGGGTTGTGCCACGACCAGCGCAGATTGGTCGCCAGCTCCTCAAGGGATGTAAGCGCTTGCGGAAGTACGGTGCGAACAGTAAATCGACGGATTGCCTTCACCCGGCAAGCCTATGGGCGGACGCCGAAAGATCGAAACTCGCTGGTGGAAAATGGGTGAATCGCCGCCGTTTCCTGCGCTCACGGAAGCCGCTCGCCTGGGGCTTCACCGCATCATTCCGAGGCCGAAGCGCCTTTCTTCGTTCGTGATCGGGACGCCGAGGCTATGCCGGAAATGATCATGTAGGCGGCGTAGGCGAAGAGTCCGCCCGCGAGCAGGTCGACGATCCACGAGCGGTTCGGTCCATTGACCGTGTTGTTCACGAATCCGAGGAGTGGCACGGCGTACCAGAGTCGTCCCCTGATCTGCGCGGGGATGACCGGTGCCGGATCCGCGAACGAGTTGTTGTCACCCTTCAGGATGAAGGTGCGGCCCGAGCTCGACGGATTGTTGATCGAGATCACACGGTGTGAGATGACCGCGGGCTTGCCCGACTGGATCTGATAGGTGATGACGTCGCCGATCCTGATGTCGGCCGGCTTCACCGGGAGGTCGTAGATGAGTGTCCCCGGCGGATATTTCGGTTCCATCGACTGGGTCAGCACCGTCAGCGGCGTTGCGCCGGCGACCTTCGGGATCACGATCAGGATCAGGGCAAGGCCGATCACAGCGAGCAGCAACGCAGCGCTGGCGCCGAGGCCGATGTAGTGGAGTAGCCCATGCTCTTTGCGCGTTTCGGCGGGCACCTCAGCGGCGGGTACTTCCACGGGTGCGGGCTCGAGAGTTGCTGTTTTCACTGCTGCGCCTCCTCGCGCTTGCGGCGCTTGCGCGCGACGACCAGGAACCATCCGACCCCGACAAGGATGCCGCCGAGCAGCAGCAGCTCGGTCGGGAAGTTTTCGCCGGTGTATCCCAGAATCTTGCGCGGCTGGAATGCCGCAGGCTGCGTCGTTCCCGGCTGCGTCGCTCCGGGGCCCGTCGCTCCGGGGCCGGTGGCTCCTGGGCCGGTGGCTCCTGGGCCCGTGGCTCCCGGGTCTGTCGCACCCGGGTCGCAGTTTGATGCGGGGAACGATCCGGCAGACGCATCCTGCATCTGGATGTCGGCGGTGAGCGAGGCGTTCTGGTGCTGGGCGACCAGCCCTGGAGCGTTCATCATCGCGAGCGCCAGGCTCACATGAAGTACGGCCCCGCCAGGAATCGTGACGGGCAACACCATGACGTCGCAGGCGGCCAGCTGGTTCCAGGTTGCCCTCACCGTCGAACCGGTCAGCGTGTCAACTGCGGTGAGCTCCATGTTCTCCCCGAGTTCGGCCGAGGAACTGGAGATGTCCCCGACGTTGACGCGAACCGTCGCGGGAGTCGAGATCGGATTCTTGATCCACAGGTCTGAGCTCGCGGTGTCGCCGGGCACCAGCAGCCCGGCACCCGCAAAGAGGCCGACCGAGAGATCGGGTTGGTAGGTCACGCCGTCGGTACTGACGAGTACGATCGGCGACGGTGTCGTTGCGAATGCCGGGACCGACAGGCCGACGGCAGCGGCTGAGACAACAACTACCGTCAGTGCGGCGAGAGCAGCCGTTCGCACGAGGCGGGGGATCACTGCGTCACCCCGATGAGAGCGAATGACTGGGTGGTGCTCGGCGTGGTTGTGCTGCACGTCTGCTGCACGAGCTGGAGTCCCGCCGCCGGGGTGCCGGACACCGCGAGGCACTTCCCGGACCCAACATTGACGAAATGGAACGTGCCACCGGTCTCGGCGACGGGCTTCCACTCCTGTTGTGTGCCCGCAGCCTTGATCACATCGGCCTTTGCCGGGTTACCTGTGGTCTGGATGTCCCAGGTCAGGGTGGTGGCGGCGATATCGGGTGCCACGAAGTAGTTCCCCGCCGTGCCGATGGTGAGGGAATTCAGAGTCTGCAGGAACGACCACTTCTGGTACTGCGTGGTCGTGTCGCAGGTGACCAGCACCAGCGTGGAGGCCACCACCGGTGGGGTTGCCCCTGTGCCGATGCAGTAGGTCGTCGAGGGCAGGCTCACGCGGTAGAAGGTCGTCGAGGTGAATGCCGCGGACGTGGTAACGACGACGGCATTC
>Ga0302279_10001046_pt1 | contig 40384 bp, 32 predicted proteins | sample III_Bog_N3_3_FD_194541 | JGI IMG/M metagenome (GOLD analysis project Ga0302279, IMG submission 194541) | Peat permafrost microbial communities from Stordalen Mire near Abisko, Sweden - III_Bog_N3_3 | ecosystem: Environmental > Terrestrial > Soil > Wetlands > Peat | place: Sweden: Abisko... | reverse complement strand
GCCGGGTGCCCCAGGTCTCGATTTTGAGACCTGGGATCGCATGAACCCTACCCAGCCACGGATTGCTCCCGAAATACGCCGTAGGGTCCAGAATCGCTCTTGCGCCTGGATGGTCGCCAACCCGGAAGTTGCCATGCAATCACCCCCTTGCAGAGACGATCGAGATCGAGGACGCCAAAAGTCAGAACCTTGCCCAAAAAGGCGTGCCCCCAGATCTCTAGACCAAGAGCTGAATCTGGGTGCCCCAGGTCTGGATTTTCAGACCTGGGATACCGCCGATTCCTGCCGTGCAAACCTTCAGGTTTTCCCAGGTCCCAGAAGCGGGACCTGGGGCACCCATTGTTTTGAGGGAGATTGAGATGTGGGGCGCCTGCGGATTAGCAGAGAGCGAGGAATCGAATGGACGTTTGAAAAGCAACTGCAGATCCTTCCGCTGCGCGTCAGGATGACAGAGGCTGTGTTTGAGGGGGATTGGGATGTGGGCCACCCGCCTTACTGTTTTCCCACCCTTGCGACAGGAATGCGAAAAGCAGGTTCTTCGACTCGCTGCGCTCGCTCAGAATGACAGCAAGGATGGGGCACGGAGCGTTGTGCGGCTTCCGGCGCGGAAGTCATTGCCGCTGTAACTCATTGGGGCGAGTCGAGCGGCCCCCAAGGTGTCTGGCTGCTTGTGGTTTTTATCAACCGCGTGGCGGGTTTCCGGTTCAGTTCTGTTCGCAGAGCAAGACCCGGTTGCGGCCGGACTCCTTAGCGTCGTACATGGCGGAATCCGCCTCGTTCAGCAGGCTGTCGAAGGCGATGTTGCGGCCGTTCAACCGAGAGAGCCCGATCGAGATGGAAACCTGGATGCGCTCGCCCCCTTGGGGAACGATGGTTGCGTCCGCCACCGTGGCGCAAAGCCTCTCCGCAACATCCATGGCGCCCGCGCCGTCGGTTTCCACAATCACCGCGGCGAATTCCTCCCCGCCCGTGCGCCCGAAGATGTCCTCTTCGCGCAGCGTGTCGCGGATCAGCTGCGCCACCTGCTGCAGAACCGCGTCGCCCACGCTGTGTCCCCAGGTGTCGTTGACCGCCTTGAAGTGGTCGATGTCAATCATCAGCAGCGCAAACGGCCTCTGGAAGCGGATGGAACGCGCCAGCTCCCGCTCCGCCAATTCCACAAAGCGGCGGCGGTTGGAAAGCCCGGTCAGGTAGTCAGTCTGGGCTTGCACCTGCGCCTGCCGCTTGAGTTCCTTTTCAAGTTCGAACTTCTTCTGCACCAGGATGAGATCGATCGCGGCCTGCTGCGCCTCTCGCCGGGCCTGGCGTGCGCGGGTGTGCAGGATCATGGCGAACATGCCGCCGATGACCAGGCCATTGATGATCAGGACGCGGAAGGCGGTGAGGTCGGTGAGCGCGGCGATTCGGGTGTTCAGGCCGGAAATCCAGAAGGCGACATTGGTCATCAGGATGGATACGAAGAAGATCTGGAGCAGCCGCCGGCTCGGAGTGCTTTCCTTGCGCAGGGAAAACGCGACAACGACGAAAAAGAACCAGGTGAGCTTGATGAGGGAGGAATTGATATTGACAGCCGCGGAGTCGAAGCCCAGGGCGATAGCCGCAAGCAGAACCGGAAAAGTCCACAAGAGGAGGTTGAAACCGCGCATCAGCCGCGGCGGTGGATCGTAGGGCTTGAACAGCGCGCGGCAAAACAGCACAGGAGTGAAATTGACGGCGCAGTAGAGGACGATGTCCACAGTGTCCGCCAACTGCGGAAATCGCTCGGGGACCCATGGCGCCAGGTATCCCGTGACGACAAAGCCAAAGAAGGTGTAAACGGCCTGGTGAATGGCAAACAGGCCCACCACGGGCTGCCGGTCCAGCAGATAACTGAGAATGGCCCAGAGCAGCAGGCAGAGCATGGCGGTGAGGAAAAACACCACGATGAGATCGTGCCGGTAGTCGTTGCTTGCGGCCTCTGCCGGTTCCAGGGCCTGCACACTGAACTGGGCGGGGCTCCTGGTGTTGACACGAAGATAGAAAGTTGCCCCGGAGGCGCCTACGTCGACAACAAATCCCAAATTAGTGCTGGCGCGGTCGCGATCGCCGTATGGGTAGTGGTTGCCGGTGGCGCGCGTCTTCCAGGTCAGCGGATTGCCGGGGCCTGCCACGTAGAGACGAACATCGTTGAGAAAACTGGGGAAAAGGTAGAGGACCACCTTGCTGCCCTGGGCAGGCGGCTGCACATGCAGGCACAGCCAATGCACGGTCTTGGAGTTGGCAACGTCAAAGCTCGGGTTAACCGGGGTGACAATGTGCCCTGCCACATCGGCAATCGTCAGTGTCCCGGTCGCATCGTCCAGCATGGTTCGCGAGTCAATCAGATCGCGCGCAGCCGCCGGCTGGGCCAGGAGCAACCCAGCGAACAGAACCAGAATGCCGGAAAGAAGCTTCATTCGATTAACACTCGCAAGGGACGCCCGCACGGAGAATCCATGCTGCTCCGGCGTCGAACCAGGTTCTATCGGCATTAAGGAAGAAGTAATCTAGATCCGTTGACACCAAAAAGCCGGGCCCTCGGCTGTCATCATACCCCCTTGCTTCGCCGTACCCAAGGCGATTCGTCTGCTGGGGCTACACCCAGGTAACCCCACGCGTTTTCGGCTTCGGGCAGGTACACTGTCTGCTGACAGGAGGTTTCTGCCCATGCAGACCCGGATTCAGGGCACCACCATGCCCGTGCTTGACGTGCAGCTTGACCCCAACGAGAGCGTTTTTTCAGAGAGCGGCGAGCTCTCCTGGATGACCGGCTCGATCCAGATGACCACTCATACGCAGATGGGCGGGGGCGGCGGCCTGTTCGGCGTTTTGAAGCGGGTGGCCGGCGGCGGCAGCCTGTTCATGACCGAGTACCGGGCCATGCAGGTCCCCGGCGAAGTGTCCTTTGCCACCAAGGTCCCCGGCCACATTGTGCCGGTGGAGCTGGGCCAGGGGATGGAGTACATGGTTCACCGCCACGGCTTTCTGTGCGCCACGCCCCAGGTCTCCATCAGCGTGGGATTCCAGCAGTCGCTGGGCGCGGGCGTCTTTGGCGGCAGCGGCTTCATGCTGCAAAGAGTGGGCGGCATGGGCACGGCCTGGCTGGAGCTCTCTGGCGAGCTGATCGTCAAGAATTTGGCTCCCGGCGAAACCCTGCTTGTGCATCCCGGCCATGTGGGCGCTTTTCAGACCTCAGTCGGCTTCCAGATCACCATGGTTCCGGGGATCAAGAACATGATCTTTGGCGGCGACGGGATCTTTCTGGCGGTGCTGACCGGGCCGGGAGCGGTGTGGCTGCAAACACTGCCCATTTCGCGGCTGGCGCACCAGATCAGCGAGTACCTGCCGCATACCGAGAGCCGGCAGGGGGGCTCGGTTGCCGGCGGCGCGCTGCTGGGCGGAATCGTGGGGTCTATTCTTGGTGGGGACAATCAGTAGAGGAACTTGCCAGATCGAATTGCGGTGACTGAGAAGTTCACAGGCGGATTGGAACGATGGAGACGCAGGTGTTTCGACTGCGTTTGGCACAGAGAACGTGGCAAACGCGGCTTCTGAATAAATGGCCTGACAGGGCTTCCTGTTTTCCCACCCTTGCGACAGAGAAAAGTCGCAAGGATGGGGCACGGAGCTTTTATGCGGCTTCAGGCGCGGGGCTGTTATGCCGCGCCAGCCACACAGCCCCAGGCACGGCCGGCAAACCCGGCGTGCAGGAATCCCGCCCATGACTCAGCTCTCCGACACCCCGCGCACCCTTCGCAGCGACATTGTTTTCGCCTTCGCCCTGGCCCTGGCCTGCTACCTGGCCTGGCTGATCCGCGACGCGCTGGTGCTGCTTTACGTCAGCGCCCTGTTTGCAGTGGTGCTCACCCCCGTGGTGCGAACCACTTCCCGGCTCCACATCGGCAAATGGCAGCCGTTCAAAGGCTCCGCCATCTTTTTCCTGCTGCTGGCTTTGGCCGGCGCGCTGGCCACCTTCGCTTTTCTCGCCCTGCCCCCGGTCATTCGCGACCTTCAGGAATTCGGCGGGGAGATGCCGGCACGCTTGCCAGGAATCATGGAAAAGCTCAAGAGTTTCCCCCTGGCTCAACACCTGGATACCGCGGATATCAGCTCCCGGCTTCAGGATTTCGCCAGCCAGGCAGCTACTTATCTGCTGTTCTCGATCCGGGACTGGGCAGGCAAGCTGTTCACCATCGTGATGGGCTTCATCCTGACCATCTATTTCATCCTGGAAGGCGATCACGCCTACCGCTGGTTCCTGTCGTTTTTCGCGCCGCAGCGCCGCGACCGCCTGGACCTGGCCCTGCAGCGGGCGGAGATTCGCATGGGCAAGTGGCTGCTGGGCCAGGGGAGCCTGATGCTCATCCTGGGCGTCACCAGCACCATCGTCTATGTCTCGCTGCACATTCGCTATGCCTACGCGCTGGGCGTGCTGACCGGATTGCTCAACATCATTCCCGTGCTGGGCGCCGCCGTGTGCGTGTTGCTGGCCCTGCTGGTGGCGGCCATCGACTCCTGGGGCCGGGTGATCGGCGTCGCCATCTTTTACCTGGTCTATATTCAGATCGAAAACTCCTTCCTCACCCCGCGCATCATGAGGAACAGCGTGAACCTGCCCGGGCTGGCCATCCTGGTGGCCCTGCTGCTGGGCTCGGCGCTGGAAGGCGTTCTGGGCGCCATGGTCTCGGTCCCCACCGCCGTGCTGGTAGCCGTGCTGCTGGACGAGTACCTGGTCCACAAGGAAACGGCCTGAACTTTCGGGCCGAAACTGCCCGGCGCGCCGTCGCAAACCGGGCCTGTTAGGTGCATGTATTCCTTTACCCGAAGGGCTGGAATTCGGGTACATTTCGCTCTATTGGCGTGATCGGCAACGACTGATCCGGCAGAAGGAAGGCGCGCTCCGCGCCCCATCTTTTCGCCTACTTATGGGCGAAAGGGCGGGAAAAACGGGAAGCTCGACGGTTGTTGTTCCGATCAGCCCGATTGGGCCGTATCAGTTAGAACTGCCTGATTTTGGGAGCTTATTTCGCCAGGGCCGCGCCCCGGACCTCACCCTCCACAGCAGCTTTCATCACGCCGCAATCGGAGAAGAAGCGGATGAGGCCGGCGGTGAGCGGTTCCCTGCTCCGCGAAGAAAGACCAGCCGGAGCAGGGCGGGCAGATTGCGTCAATTGAAGTTCGCCGGTTCCCTGCGCGTCCAGAATCAGCGCGGTGAGCTTGCGGGCCAGCTCCAGGTCGAAGCTCTCGGCCACAAAGACCAGCTTGCCGCGGATGGTAATCACCACCGGGCCTTCATCGGTGGAGTAGACCTGCTCCTCGACGCCCGGCGCGGTCGAGCGCTGCGCGGCCTGGTCGGTCTTCAGGCCGGAGTATTTGCGGCCCAGGTCGTCGGCGTAGAGCTGGGCAAAGGCCCGTGCGGAAGCGGCGCTCTTCCAGGCGGAAAGATAGAAGAGGGCCAAGGATTTGGTGCCGGCCTGTTCCGCGGCGGTCACGCCGCTGCGCCGCTGGCCGGCCCAGTAGAGGCCGCCATCCCAGGCCGGGGTGAGGTCGCGGGCGGCATTGTCTCCGCCGAAGATCTCGGCCAGAATGTGCACGTCCAGCTGGCCCATCTGGCCAATGTCGTAGGGCTTGTAGAGCTTGTCTACCAGGGGATGGATATTGGGCAGCAGGGGCACGGCGGGCACGTGCTTCTTCTCGTATTCGAGCGGGTTGATGATCTCCCAGCTGGAGGTGGGCGGGTGGTCCATGGCGCCGGCAAAGGCCGCGGTCTGGCCCTGGTCCATCCAGATGTCCTGCTCAAAGCTGAGGCCCTCGCGATAGGGAAAGAGCAGCGACTCGGAGAGCAGCAGGGGGGCGCGCGCCATCACCGGGGAACTGTCCGCGTTGTTCATCTGCTGCTTCACGACGTCCAGAATCTCGGGGTCCTTGACCAGGCTCTTGCCCAGCGGCTTGAGGATGTAGTCCATCATCACGGCGGTTGCCTGGCCCTCGACCACGGCTTCGCGCGCCGTGTCCATCTCGTCTTTGGCCAGGTGGTCGGAGTCCTGGGCCGAATTGGTGGAGACGTCGGGGGGCGTCTGCTCGCTCCACTTGTCCAGGTCGGTGTGCTGGTCCTGCAAGGCGTGGGTCAGTTCGTGGGCCAGCACCGGCTTCTGCTCGTCGATGCTCACCCAGTCCAGCAGATTGACGGTCTTGTTCTTGGAGTCGTAGTAGGCCGCGATCTGCTCTTTGAGCAGCGCCAGCAGGAAGGGCTTCAACTGGAAGTCGCGGTCCAGCAAGCCGAACTTCTTGAGCACGATTTCGCCGCGTTGCAGGCGCTTGGCGCCTTCGTCTTCGTCGAACTTCTCTTTCAGGAAGCTTTCCACGGCGGCGCGGGTGATGAGCTGGCGCTTGACCGTGCTCTTGACGGGCAGGCCGCTCTCCTGGGAAGAGAACTGGAGCAGCTCATCCACCAGGCTGAACAACTGCCTGGCCTGGGCGGGGGTGATGCGGGTTTCCTTTTCCGGGGCCTGGGCCTTCTCAGCAGGCTGGGCCTTGTCCTGCGCCGCGGCCACGGCAAAACACAGGGTCGCGGCCAGGACCCCGAGGCGCCAGTTTCTCTTCACCGCTTTGTGCTCCATGCTCATGGGTTCTCCCCGCGGCTCCGGCAATTTCGCCCCCGGCGCTTCGATCTTGTTCCAAGGCTATAATCAGGAAGCGGTGTGGCGCGAGGTTTTCAACTGGAAATCTGTGCCCGATCCGCCGAAGCGTTCCCCCATGACCGAAACCATCCTTACCGCATCGACCCCTCTCACTCCGCTTGCCGCCCTGCTGGAATCCTCAGCCAAGCCGCATGAACTTGCCGACTATCGCGGCACACTCACCCCACGCGAGTTGGACGCGCCAACCGTGGAAACAGAGGCGCTCATCGCCGGCGCCGCCAGCCACGATCTGGGCTGGCGCAGGCGCGTGGCGGTGCGCGGCGAAGACCGCTTGCGCTGGCTGAGCGGCATGGTCACCAACATGGTGAACGATCTGGCCCTCAACAGCGGCGCGTGGAACCTGGTGCTCAACGCCCAGGGGCGCATCCAGGGCGACCTGCATGTGTGGCGCGAGGAACAGGATCTGGAGTTGGAGATTGCCGCCGACCAATATGACCGGCTGCTGGCCCACCTGAACCACTTCATCATCATGGACGATGTGGAGCTGGTTCCCTTGGAAGGGGAGACGGCGCTGGGGCTGACCGGCCCCCTGGCCGGCGAGGTTCTGGCCCGCTTGAGCCTGCCGACGCTGAGCGAGCCGCTGACCTGCACCCGCGTGGAGTGGAACGGCCTGGATCTACGCATTGCCCGCGGCTATGGCGTACTGGCTCCGCACTATGAGCTTTGGACGCCGGAGGCGCGCATTGCCAAGCTGTGGAAGGCTCTGCGCACGGCCGGCGCCACCCCGGTGGGCAGCGCTTCGCTTGAGGCCTTTCGCCTCGCCGAGGGCATTCCCGCCTACGGCATCGATATCGCCGAGCGCGACCTGGCGCAGGAAACCTCGCAGATGCGGGCGCTGCACTTCTCCAAGGGCTGCTACCTGGGGCAGGAGATTGTCGAGCGCATCCGCTCGCGGGGCAGCGTTCACCGTCACCTGCGGCCGCTGGAGATCTTTGGGCCGCTGCCGGCAAACGGCGCTGAATTGAGCTGGCAGGATGCCGATGGAAAGATTGCCTCTGCCGGGCACATCACCAGCGCCGCCGAATTGCCTCTCACGAAGGGCAAACGCGTTTTTGCGCTGGGCATGATTCACGGCGAAGCAGAATTACACAGTCAACCCTTCGCCTACACCGCCGGAACGGCCACGGGCACGGCACAGATTCTGGCCGCTCCGCCCACTTTTTGAACCGTAACGGACTCACTCGCAACAGACAGGAAATGCAAGCACAATGAGCGATACCCCCAAATTCACCGTGATCGACCGCCGCAAGTTCAAGGCCGAAGAAGAACAGGAAGCCAAGCAGGCGTCGCAGCCTGAGACGGAGCAGGCGCCTCAGCCGCAGACCCCGGCGGAGCCGAGCTCCGGACCGCGCCTGGTGGTGAGCGAACCCAGGCCCGCGACCTCTGCGGACGACGCTGCCGCGGCGGACCAGGAGTCTGCCGCGGACCTGCCTCCCGCGCCGACCGCCGAAGAGAGCCGTGAGCAGAAGATGGCATACGAGGTCTCAGCGCAACGGCTGGAAGAGATGGTCCGGGCGCAGAATCCGGCCATGGGCGCGCAGCCGCCCATCGGCTTTGAGAACCTGGTGCAGCAGATTTACGTCTCCGCCATGATCCAGATGGGGGCAGGGACGCAGGAGGGCCAGCGGCCGCGCGTGGATATTCTGGGCGCGCGCCAGACCATCGACCTGCTGGGCATACTGGCGGAGAAGACCAAAGGCAACCTGACCGAAGCCGAGGATCGCACTCTCCAATCCGTGCTCTTCGAGGTTCGCATGGCGTTCCTGGAACTGACCAGCATGATCACCCTGCAAGGGATGCAGCCGCCTCAGCCTCCGCCTCCGGGCAGGCGCTAAACGACGAATGGAAGGCCTGCTCACATTTCTGGGGACGGGCACCTCGATGGGGGTCCCCACGCTGGGGTGCAGTTGCGCGGTATGCACCTCTGCCGACCCACACGACCGGCGGCTGCGGCCGTCCGTGCTGCTGCGCTGGAGCGAGCCTGCGCCCGGGGGCCGGCGCGAGCGCATCGTGGTCATCGACACCGGCCCGGACTTCCGCGAGCAGGCGCTACGCAACGGTCTCACCCGCGTGGACGCGGTCTTCTATACCCACTCCCACGCCGACCACATCCTGGGTCTGGACGATCTGCGCCCGCTCAGCTTCACGGCCTTCCGCGAGGGCGGCCTGATTCCGCTTTACGCCTCCGCGGAGACGGCGGCGGTGCTGGAACATGTCTTCGACTACACCTTTTCTCTCAGCGCCACTTACCCCAATCGCGCCCGCGTGCGTATTGAGCCGCTAGCGGAGCGCAATCCGGTGCATGGCGTCGAGTTTGTGCGCATTCCGGTCATGCACGGGGAGATGGAGATTTGCGGCTTCCGCATGGGCCGTGTGGCCTACCTGACCGACGTCAGCGACATTCCCGAGGCCAGCTTTGCGCTGCTCCAAGGGCTGGACCACCTGGTGATTTCCGCATTGCGCCACAAGCCTCATCCCACCCACGCCACCGTGGAGCAGGCATCGGGCTGGGCGCGGCGCATTGGCGCGCGCCACACCTGGTTCACCCACATCGCTCATGAACTGGGCCATGTTGAGACCAACCGTGCGCTGCCCGCCGGCATGGCCCTGGCCTACGACGGCCTCACCCTGCCCGTGGAACTGGGCGCTGTGAACCTATGAGCCATGGCCCCTCCCGCATGATTCCCGTTTACCGCTCGGTGGCTGAGATCCCGGGCGGGTTTGGCCCCTCGGTGGTGGCCATCGGCAACTTCGACGGCGTGCACCTGGGCCACCAGGAGATTCTTTCTGCCGTGGTGGCCGAAGCGCGGGCCCTGGGCGTGCGGTCGGTGGCCGTGACCTTCGATCCTCATCCGCAGCAGTTCCTGCGCCCCGCCAAGGCGCCCCGCCTGCTGACGCCCATGGACGCGCGCGTCCGCCTGCTGGCCACCACAGGCATCGATGCGGTGCTGGTGCTGACCTTTGACGCGGCCCTGGCCGCCCTGCCGGCGCGGGAGTTTGTGCGCGGCATCCTGGTTGATGGCCTGGGCGTTTGCGCCCTGCACGAGGGCGGCAACTTCCATTTTGGCCACCGCGCCCGCGCCGGCGTCATGCAACTGCAACGATTCGGCGCCGGCCTCGGCTTTGCCGTCCATGTGCATTCCGCGGTCACTGTACGCGGGATGGAGGTTTCCAGCTCGGCAGTTCGCGCCCTGGTGGCGGCGGGCGACATGCGCCGCACCCGCTGGATGCTGGGCCGCCCGTTTGCGGTGCGGTCCACGCCGGCCAGGGGGCGCGGCATCGGCACCCGGCTGCTGGTGCCCACGGTCAACCTGGCCGCCTACGATGGATTGCTGCCGGCCTTCGGGGTCTACGTGACGCGGCTGACGGTGGGCGAACGCCGCTTTCAGGCGGTGACCAACGTGGGCAACCGGCCCACCTTTGGCGAGGCCTCGTTTGCCGTCGAGTCGCACATCCTGGACTTTGAGCCGATGGATATAGACGAGCAGACGCCGCTGGAGCTGGAGTTCCTGCTCCGCCTGCGCGGAGAAGTGGAGTGGCCCTCGCCCGAAGCCCTGAAGGCGCAAATCTTCAAGGATGTGGCGAAGGCGCAGAGGTACTTTCGGCTGGCGAGATAGTGCTTCTTGTTGCAGTTGCAGCTCAATTCCCGGAACGTCTGCGATTCAGCAAACAGACTGCCTCATCCGGTTGCAGTAGTTGACCGCGAGCCGCACATATCGCCTCTGGTCCATTTTGCTCAGACGATGAGAATCCAGGTCTCTACGGTGAATAGCCGGGGGCTGTTCGAGGATGTCCCCCACGAGAGAGAGGAGTTTTATGACCGGATTGAAGCTGATTGCGCTGGCGGCCATTGCTGGATGCTTTATGCTGGCGAGCGCACCGAAAGCGGCGGCTCAGGTTGCTGTGGAGATTGGAGTTGCGCCCGATTGCCCCTATGGCTACTACGACGCCGCTCCTTATGAATGTGCACCCTACGGCTACTACGGCCCGGAATGGTTTTCCGGCGGTATCTTCGTTGGCACGGGCCCGTGGTTTCATGGCCCTGAGAACTTCCGCGGCCACGTAAATAACCGTTTCCACCCCGAGCACGGTTATGCCGGCCCCAAACCACAACGTGGTGAAAAACCAGAGCCAACAAAGCGTTTGGACAAGATTCCCAATTTCAAAGGAAATGAAGTTCGTGATGGGCGTGGCCACGTAGCCGGGGGCAAACACTAGGAGCATCCCCGCTCATGGTTCAATAACTTGTGAAACTCGGTTTCCGGGCGCCTCGCCGGCTGCCCGGAGACCGAGTGGCCTTGGCCGGAAGCCCTGAAGGCGCAAATCTTCAGGGATGTGGCGAAGGTGCAGGGGTACTTCCGGCTGGCTAGGTAGGCAGCTTTCCCTGTGGTTGCTTTCCTTTAACATGACAGCCACACGGCGGATGGGCCTCGCTAATTCGGCCTGTCCAGCAGGGCGGGTTTGACGGTGGCTTTGGGCCGCTCCGGCGGGGGCTCGGGAGGCAAGGCCGGCCGAACCAGCGGACCAGCCGTGGCGGTGCTCGTGGACGGCGGCGCTGCCTGCTTGACGGGTTGCCTGGCGACAGTGCGGTTTTGAGGCTTGGCGGCCGGAGCAGGAGCTGACGCGGTTGAAGGCGGTTTGGCCGGAACGCTGGCTGACGCCGATTTGGCCGGCGAACCAGCGGCGTGCGGGGCCGCCGCCTTGGCTATGGTGGGCGCGGCCGGTTTGGCGGGCAGTTTCACAGAGGCTTGCTGCATGGTGTTCTTGGGCTGGTCGCTGAGGAACTCCTCGTTGTCCTTGCCGGCAATGGCGGCGCGCATCACATTCATCCAGATGGGCAGCGCGGTCCGCGCGCCGGTTTCCTTTTCGCCCAGGGACTGGTTGTTGTCGTAGCCGACCCACACGCCGCAGGTTACGGAAGGCGAAAAGCCAAGGAACCAGGCATCGGTGAAGTCGCTGGTGGTGCCGGTTTTGCCGCCCAGGGGGTGGTTCAACTGCGCGGCGACGGCGCCGGTTCCGCTGCGGGTGACGGCGCGCAGCAGGCCCATCATGGTGCGCGCCGTCGGCTGGTCGATGACCTCTTTCACGGCCGGCGGGTCTTCCCACAGGACAATGCCGTCGGCGTTGGAGACCTTGCGGATGAGCCGCGGCGCGACGCGGATGCCGTCGTTGGGGAAGACGGCGTAGGAGGCCACCTGCTCCTCCAGCGTGATCTCGACCGCACCCAGCGCCACCGGCAGATAGGCGGGAATGTTGGTGGTGACGCCGAAGCGGTGGGCCATATCGATCACCTTGTGGATGCCCACGCGGGCGGCCAGCTTGAGCGCCGGAATATTGCGCGACTCGGCAAAGGCGGTGGTGATGGTCATGGCGCCCTTGTAGTCGTTCTCGTAGTTGTGCGGGGTATAGCCTGCGAAGCTGACCGGGCCGTCGACGACGATGTCGTCGGGTCTGACGCCGTCCTCGATGGCTGCCGTGTAGACGTAGGGTTTGAAGCTGGAGCCGGTCTGCCTTTGCGCTTGGGTGGCGCGGTTGAACTGGCTGAGCGCATAGTCGCGCCCGCCCACCATGGCCAGCACGTCGCCGCTGGTGTTGTCGATGGCCAGCAGAGATCCCTGCGCGCCGGAATCCTGCTCCAGCGTGGCGCGGCGGGCGCTGCCCACCATGGTTTCGCCCAGGTGGACATAGATCACGTCGCCCGGCTTGACCAGCGCGTTGCCGTTGCGCTGCCCCGTCCACTTCCAGTCCTCGGGTTCGAGAAGCACCTCGTCCTCGCCCACCTTGGCGCGAATTTCCAGGGGCTGCGCGCTGGTCACGACGGCATGAACATAGTCGCCCGGCAGGCTCTTCACGGCCCAGTCGGGATGTTTGTAGTCCTCGATATCGGTGCCGGCGGCAAGCACATTCTCCAGCTTGCCGGTCCAGCCACGACGCCGCTCATAGGTAGCCAAGCCGTCGGCCACAGCGCGGTTGGCGGTCCGCTGCAGGTCCAGGTCCAGGGTGGTTTCCACGCGCAGGCCGGCTTCATGCACCTCGTCCGTACCGAAGCGCTTCTCCAGCTCCCGCCGCACTTCCTCCTGGAACCAGGGCGCCACCGAGCCCTCCGGCTGGGTGATGCGCAATCCCAGCGGCATGCTGCGCGCCTGCACCGCCTCGGAGGCGGAAATGATGTTGTCGGACTCCATCTCCGTGAGCACCAGGTTGCGGCGGCGCAGCGCCTTCTCTGGATTGAGCAGGGGGGAATAGGCAGCGGGCCCTTTGGGAAGGCCGGCCAGCAGCGCCGCTTCAGTCAGCGTGAGGTCCTTGGCGTGCTTGCTGAAGTAGAACTCCGCGCCGGCCTCGAAGCCGTACATGCCGTGTCCCAGGTAGATCTGGTTGCCGTAGAGAGTAAAGATCTGCTGCTTGGTGAAGGCGCGCTCAATCTGGATGGCCAGATAGGCTTCCTCGATCTTGCGGCTGGCGGTGCGCTCCGGGGAGAGGAAGAGGTTGCGGGCCAACTGCATGGTCAGCGTGGAGGCGCCCTGCACGCGGCCATGGTTGCGCAGATCGTGCCACAGCGCGCCCACCACGCGGAACACATTGACTCCCCAGTGGGACTCGAAGTTCTTGTCTTCAATGGAGATGACCGCCTGGCGCAGGATGGGGGCAAAGTCGTCGTAGTTGACCACCACGCGCCGCTGCAACGCAAACGAGCCGATGATGCGGCCCTTCTGGTCATACAGTTCGGTGGTGGTGGAGGGGTGGTAGCGTTCCAGGTCGTTGATCTGCGGCAAATCCGAGGAGTAGACCAAGGTGAGCCCGGCCAGCGAGCCGGTAACCACAGCCAGAGCCAGCAACACAACCAGCGTGAACCGGCCGGCGAGCTTGCGTCTGCGCGGAGCGGGAAGCGGCGGCTCAACCAGCCGGTGCGTCCTTCCCAGCCCGCGCGGTTCCAGGGGCTGTGGGGGAATGGCAGCCAAGCGAATCAGGCCTCGTGGGCATTTCTCAGAGGTTCGGGGAGAAAATGCTACAGCTTCAGGCTAGCATTTTTTGCGTTGCGAGAGTCTGCAAAGAGCCCTGCCGCGCACCAGGCGGAACAAGATTGGGAACTGCGGTGCCGGTCAACCGTTCTTGGCTTTCAGCAGTTCCAGCGCCTTGTTCAGCGCTTCGTCGCCCTTGGCGGGAGGCGCTGTCTCGTCCAGGTCTTCGTCCTCCGGCGATCCCACCACCACGTTGGGCGTCACGGCGTCGTCCTGGATCTTCTTGCCGTCGGGCGCCTCGTACTTGGCCACGGTCAGCATGAGAGCCGCGCCGTCGGGCAGGTCGATGGTCTTCTGCAACGAGCCTTCGCCGAAGGTCCGCTCGCCCACCACGTCGCCGCGCTTGGCGCCGGCAATGGCGGCGGCGGTCAGTTCCGCAGCGCCGTAGGTTCCACGGTTCACCAGCACCGCGAGCGGCGCATCGGTCAGGAACCGGGCCGGATCGGCGGTAAAGGTCTGGCGGGGAAACTTCTGGCCTTCCAGCATGGCCAGGGTTCCCTGCTTGACAAAGAAATTCGCCAGCAGCAGCCCATCCTGGGCCGTGCCGTCGCAGGAGTCGCGCAGGTCGAGCAGAATCTTGTGTCCCTTGCCGGCCGCCTTGATCTGGGCGGCGATCTCCTCCAGCCGCGCCGGGGTCAGCGCGCCCGGCTTGAGGTAAAGAATCGTCGAGTTCTCATACTGCTGCTCGGCCATGGCTTCGGGCGAGGGGACGGTGCGGGTAAAGGTCAGCTTGTCGGGATCGGCCTTGCGCGGGCGCACCACCGAAAGAGTGACGGTGGTTCCCGGCTTGCCTTCCAGCATGAGCCGGATGACCGCCAGAGACAGCTCGCGGGTGGACTGCTCGCCAATGGACTCGATCACGTCACCGTCGGCCAGATGCTCTTTGCTGGCCGGCGAACCGGGCAGCACGCTGACCACGGTGGCGTAGCCATAGCGCTTTGAGACCGTGAGCCCCACCTGGGCCACGCCGCTGGCGGGCCGCTCCTTGTAGATCTTGTACTCGGTGGGCGTGAGGTAGCTGGAGTCGGCATCCAGCGATTCCAGCAGCCCGTGCAGCGCGCCGGTGGTGACGTCGCTCATGTTGGGCTCGGTCACATAGTCGGTCTGGACCTTCTTGAGCACCTCGGCGTAGACGCGCATCTGGCGATAGGCGCCATCCTGCTCGCCGCCGGCATGAACGCCAAACAGCCCGAACTCGCCCAGAACAAAGCCCAGGCCGAGGGCGGCAAAAATTGCCGTGGAAAGCACGAAGACAAAGCGCTGGAAGAATCGAGACACACGCACCACCGAGGCGGCCCCAAGGGGATACAGGCCGCGCACTCTATAGACGCAATGATAGCGCAAGGGGTGCGGGAGAGGCAGGAATAGGGAATTGGGACCAGGGAACAGGAGGCCCGCAACGCACAAATCGCCGTGCGGCCTCGTTGCTGCCGCCCTTGCTTTCCCACCCTTTTCGCAAAAAAGCCGCGAAAAGGATGGGGCACGGGGGTCTTGCGAACGCCCGGCTACTGCTTGTTCAGGTCGTAGTTCATGTAGACCACGTGGGTCTGGAGGTACTCCTCCAGGCCGTGCTTGCCGTCGGCCCCGCCGATGCCGGACTTGCGCCATCCGGCGTGGAAGCCCTGCATGGCCTCGAAGTTCTCGCGATTCACATAAGTCTCGCCGAACTTGAGCTCGTTGGCGGCGCGCATGGCCACATCCAGGCTGCGGGTGTAGATGGACGAGGTCAGCCCGTATTCGCAGTCGTTGGCGCAGTCCAGAGCCTCGTCCAGCGTCTTGAAGGTGGCAATCGGCAGCACCGGGCCGAAAATCTCCTGCTGCATGATCTTCGATCCCTGGCCGCAGTTGGTGAGCACCGTGGGCTGGTAGAAGTAGCCGGCATGGCTTTCGTACATTTCGCCGCCGCACTGGAGTTCGGCGCCATCGGCAACCGCCTGCAGCACGGCGGCGTGCACCAGTTCCCGCTGCCGCTTGCTGACCAGCGGGCCCATCTCGGTTTCCGGGGCAAAGGGGTCGCCCACCACCGTCTGGTACATGGCGGGGATCATCTTCTCAATGAATCTTTCAGCAACAGACTCGTGGACATAGACGCGCTCCGCGCAGTTGCACACCTGCCCGGTGTTGATGATGCGCGAGGCGCGGATGGCCTTGACCGCGAGATCGAGGTCCGCATCGCCCATCACGATGGCCGGGGCCTTGCCGCCCAGCTCCAGCGAGACCTTGGTCACGTTGTCTGCCGCCGCATGCATCACGGCGATGCCGCCCTCGACGCTCCCCGTCAGGCTGACCATGCCCACCCTGGGGTGGCCGGCCAGGGCCTTGCCGATGGCCGCTCCGGGGCCGGAGACCAGGTTGAAAACGCCCTTGGGCAGCGACGACTGGGCCACCAGGCGGGCAAACTCGAAGGCGTTGTTGGGGGTTTCGCTGCTGGGCTTGATGACGATGGTGTTGCCGGTGAGCAGCGCGGGCGCCATCTTGCGCACAATCAGAAAGAAGGGGAAGTTCCAGGGCAGAATGCCGGCAATCACGCCGATAGGCGCCTTGTAGAGCAGGATGTTCTCGCCGGGCCGGTCGCTGGGTATGATTTCGCCCTCAAACCGGCGGGCAAATTCGGCCATGTAGTCCAGGTAATCGGCGGAAAAGTCCACCTCCACCTGGGCCAGGCCCAGAATCTTGCCCTGCTCTGCCGTGATGACGCGGGCCAGGAACTCACGGTTGGCCCGCACCAGTGTGGCGATCTCCCGCAGATAACCGGCGCGGCGGATGGCAGGCAGCGCGGCCCATCCTCTCTGCGCCCTTTCCGCGGCCAGCACCGCCCGATCCACATCCTCGACCGTACCGCTGGGGAATTCGGAAACGATCTCTTCCGTTGCCGGGTTCACCACCGGCAGCATCTTGGCCGACGTCACAAACTCGCCGTCGATCAGCATCTCGTAGCGTTGAAAAGCAGCCTGCGTAGCACTCATGGAAATTGGTCCCTTCTCTGGCGAATTCCGCGCACTTGCCTGAACCCCCGCCATCATAGAGCCAGGTGCGCACGATGGGGAAGCAGAACTTTTTTCAATAGCGGATTAGCGGCCCGGATGAAGGCAGAGACTGACCGCTGACATGCCCAATGCCGTTCTTTTCGCGCTGCAATGACCTTGGTGCCCCATCCTTGCGACCTCTTCCTGTCGCAAGGGTGGGAAAAGACATCACCACCGGCCCGATTCATGAAGAAGTTCCAGGAAAAGGCAGGAAAAAGGCTGACTGCCATGGCAGACAGCATGAGTGCTAACTTCGCCTGCCCTACTTCACTGTCTAAGCAGATTTCTTGTGCGCGGGCTTGGTCCCCAGAGGCTTGCGCAGTTGCGGCTTCACCGCAGCCTTGTCTACCGGGGTAGTTCCCTGCACATCCGCGACAAAGCTGGCGCCGGCGGGGACGAGATAGTCTTCGACCTTCTGGCCATCCATGCTGCTGGTTGCAACACTGACGCGGGTAGCATCGATTCCCTTCTCCTGCAACGATATCAATCCAGAACAACCTCACCGCGACGCTTTCCAGCAGCGGCTACACATCCGGGTTAAAGACGCTTGCCGGCGGAAGTTTCACCTTTGTCATTCCTGCCGGGAACCTGATCGCTGGAGACGATACACTCACTGCCGCATACAGTGGCGACACGACATACATTCCTGCCGGCGGGACATCGCAGGTGACGGTAAACAGATTCACGCCAACCGTAATGGCAACGCCCGCCACATTCAGCTTGAATGTAAACAGCCCCCTGAATGTAAAGGCGGCGGTGACGGGCAGCGGAAACACGCCCACCGGAACGGTACAACTGACCGGCGGCGGCTACACGTCTCCGGCAACAATTCTCAACGACGGCAGCGCCGCGATTGATATTCCGGCCCGATCGCTGGCAGTGGGCGCCGATACGCTCACGGTAAGCCATGCGCCGGATAGCACGAGTTCCGCGATCTACAACGCCACATCGAGTTCATCTTCGCCGGTGACAGTCACCATCATCGGCGCAGCCACGCCTGCCTTCAGTGTGGCGGCGGGCACCTATACCACTGCGCAAACCGTGACCATTGGCGATGCGACGGCGGGCGCCACCATCTACTACACCACCGGCGGATCTGCGCCCACCATCCGTTCGCCGGTGTACAGCGGCCCACTCACTGTTTCGTCAACAGAATCGCTGGAGGCGATGGCCACGGCCACGGGCTACACCGCCAGCGCCGTGGCAAGCGCCGCCTATACCATCGCCATTCCAACCAATCCCGTACCCGTCATGACCGGCATGTTGCCGGCGTTCACGAACGCTGGCGGGAACGTATCAGATCACAGCGGTCTTTACTGAAACTTTGTCCGATGCTGCGGCAGCGGGCGTTCTGCTGCCCATCCTTCTGCTTCCTCTTGTGCTGTTGAAGAGAAAGCTCACGGCGCAGGGCATCTGGTTCTCTGCATGCCTGGGCCTGGTTCTGGTGGCTGCAACGGCCTTCAGTATCGGCTGCGGCGGGGGAGGGTCAAGCTCCACACCAACCACCGTGACGAATCCGACTCACCAAGTGACGAGTTCGGACACGGTCAGCCTCACGATCCAGTAAGGCCAACAACCTCACCCCGTCCAGAGTGGCAGATATTGCCGCCCCTGACGGGACTCCGCAAGGATTCCTCGCCAACCGCGGCCAGTCCACAACCTGTACGTTTCTGATCACTCGGATTCGCCTCTACCGCGAGATGAATACGAACGGGTTACGAGTGAGGAATTTGGCGGCCTTTTGGACCAGCCGCAGTTGACGAGTTTTGGGATCGATCGAGGGAGCCTGGCGCGAAAGGGACGCGGGACAGTAAACTTCCTCTGTTGCCCAACCCGCAGATTGCAACCCCCCGCTTAGAAGAGATCGCGATTCTGATGACCACTGAACAGGAGCTTCGCCAGAAGTTGCACAAGATCTCCGCGCTGTTCGAAGGCGCCACCACCGCCGGAGAACGCGATGCGGCGGCGGCAGCAATCGACAGGGTGCGGAAAGCCCTTGCCGCCGCAGAGCAAGTTGAACAGCCCGTAGAAACGCGATTCAAGCTCGTCGATCGTTGGAACAGACGCCTGTTCACCGCGCTATGCCGCCGCTACGGACTGAGACCCTACCGGTACCCGCGCCAGCACTACTCGACGGTCACCGTGCGGGCACCAGGATCGTTTATCAACAACACGCTCTGGCCGGAGTTCCTCCAGATCAAAAAGGCGCTGGACGAGTACTTGAATGAAGCTACCGAGCGGATCATCCGAGAAGAAGTCTTAGGCGATTCCGACGAGGCGGAGGAGCGGGCGGGATGAGCAGCGCCTTCAGCTTCAATTCAACCCCTTCGATCACAGTCCGGAACGGCTGCGTGAGCCTCCCTCGGCGCCAAATCCTGACTCCCTTCAAGCTCGTTCGGCCATGGCTGTCCTCCAATGGCCTACAGGCACGTAGATGGAGGTAGGAGGAGTGCGGATGACGTACTGGATTTCGGTATTGCAGCCGTGTTGGTTTACCTTCTCGGCTGGCACTGGGAGTTCCTGCCGTCGTTGTTTACCAAGCTCGTACCCGGAGTCGATCTGGTTCCTTGCTGGACGATTGCGGTTGCAAACGTCTATCGGAAATCGAAGAGGATTGCGCTCGCCATGGAAGGAGTTCCCGAGGAACCCCCGACGCGGCGAGCCCCACCAAGTTCTTAAGGGAGAATAGCTATCGTGAGTCAGATTTCAGTTGATACGCACCTGTGCAAGAGTGACGGCGCATGCGTGGCGGTGTGTCCGTCCGGGTTCCTTACTCTGAATGAGAAAGGGTTCCCCGAAGAGGTCGCGGACCGGAATTGTATCCTCTGCGGCCACTGTGTCGCCGTGTGTCCCCACGATGCTTTGGCTCACTCAGGTCTGCCGCAGGAACCCTTCTTGCCCGCGGCCAGGGAACTGCCAACTCCCGCGGTTATCGACAGCTTTCTGATAGGCCGGCGGTCGGTGCGTGAGTTCAAGGACAAGCCCATTGCCCGTGAGACCCTGGAGACGCTGCTGGACGTGGCCCGCCGGGCTCCGACGGCCTCCAACTCCCAGAAGCTGCACTGGATCGTCGTCGACGATGGGGCCAAAGTGCATGCCTTGTCCGCAGAGGCAATGAACTGGCTCCGGGGGTCGGGTATCGGTCAGGCGCAGTTGGCGCAATGGGAGCAGGGGTATGACTTCGTATTGCGTGGCGCCCCTGTGGTGATCGTGGCGTGTACTCCGGCGGACTATGCCTGGGGGAAGCAGGACTGCGCCATCGCCCTGACCTTTCTTGAGCTGGCGGCAGAGGCTCGTGGCCTGGGAGTCTGCTGGGCGGGTTACCTGACCCGTGTAGCTGCCGTTCATGCGCCCCTCCGCCAGGCGTTGGCGGTCCCTGAGGGGTACGTCGTCCACGGCGGCCTTATGCTCGGAGAGCGCAAGTACTCGTACCGGCTGGTACCTCCCAGGAAGCCGCTCAGCGTGCAGTGGGTCTAGATTTGGAGCGTCATTTGCATGCCAGGAAATTCACAACTCGATCGAGCCCGGCGTCAGCGTATGCGCCTTGCAGAACGCAAGCTCAAAGAAGCGCAACAGCGACTGGCGCGGACTGAGCGCAGCATCGTCTATTGGTCCCGCATTCTCGCCGACCTGAAGCACGAGCGAACTCGCGCCGTTCAGCCGCCGCTATGGCCGGAAGAACAAACGAAAGAGGAGAACTGAGCTGACGTGGGTGAGAACCTACGCCAGCCCAAATCCGGACGGAGGGCTGCCGATTACTTTGCGGCAGCCGCAGCCTTCTGTACCGCCCACCGCTTTTTGACGGCCTCGGCGATCCGTTTCCGTCCTTCAGGGGAGAGCTTTCTCTTCTTCTTGGCTGGTTTCGCGGCGACGGGTGCAACCCCCGCTGCCTTCTTGGCCGCAGCCACGACCTTCTTGGGCCTGCCTGCAGCCTTCTTCGGTGCCGTTGCGGCGCCACCACCCAGCAGGACACGTGCCTGCTGCAACTGAGCAATATCGCGATCGATACTTGCCAGAATGTCTGAGATTGCCATGTACTATTCTCCCTGATTGATCCAGGCCACTTGTCCGACCTCTGCGAGGCTAAGTACGGCGCCGCGCAGTATTAGCCATTTGCCTCATAAGCACGATACGCAAATGTTGGCTCTTTTACAAACAACACACCCCGGCTGCTGCTCGGAACTGGGACTCAGGCGAGGACATCCGACCTGAGCGAATGCCAGCAAGCCGGAATCGAAACAGCTCTCAATCACCATCAATGGAATCCATGTGGGACCTTCCGGCGCGGAAAGACCCATGTGAGTCATCCATGCCTTGCGGCCGGGACATGCGGCACACGCCGGAAGCAGAACACCTGGAATGACCGGCGGGTACCGCCTTACTTCACTCGTCCCACGATCAGGTCACTCGGCCCAGGCAGCTTCACGCGTTGAACCTCGGCAACCCCGGCGGCCTTCATCCAGGCGGTATATTCCGGTTCACTGTAGGTGGCGCCAGCTTCGGTGCCCACGAGCATGTTGAGTGAGAAGAGCGCCGCGTGTTGCGGTCCGGCCTTATCGGGATTGAGGATGAAGTCCTGCACCACCAGGCGGCCGTCGGGCGCGAGTGCCTGGCAGGCGCGGCGGAAGAGGTGAAGGTTCTGCTCTTCAGAGAACATGTGGCAGATCGCGTTGAGCATGACGATGTCGTAGCCGGAACCGAAATCGTCGTGAAGCATGTCTCCAGGGCGGAGGCTCACCTGTGCCGAGACGCCTGCTTCCCTCACATATTCTGTTGTGAGCGGTATGACCTCGGGGAGATCGAGTATCTCGCACTGCACCTCAGGAGATACCTTGGCGAATGCGATGGAGTAGACGCCGGAGCCACCCCCCAGATCGAGGATGCGGCGAACGCCTGCTATGCCGAGGGCTTTCACCACGAGCGGTGCGCGGACTTTGGCATTGCGCTGCATGCCGGCGATGAAGTTGTTTGTCCATTCGCGGTTCCTGTCGCCGTCGACAGGAATGCGGGTACCCTGACGTACTGCCTCGGTCAGCGTGCTCCAGCGATGCCAGATGTTGGCGGTATGCAGCAGTCCATTGCGCTGGTTGTCTTTGGAGCCCCGAACAAAGAAGCGGGCGGAGTCAGGGGTATTCCTGTATTCGTCGCCGGTCTTCAAGAGCAGTCCAAGAGCGACGAGCGCGTTGAGCAGCATGCCCACTGCGCGGGCATTCGCGTGAACCCGCGTCCCGATCTGTTCCGCATTGGCGCCGTCGCCGATGGCGGTGAACAGGTCGAGTTCGAGCGCGGTGAGGACGCAACGGCTTGGCATGAAGCCGCGGATCATCTCATTCAGGTGGTCCGGCAGCATGCCCGCTTTATCTCGGGCAGCCATCGCGTCACGGAACTTCTTCCCATGTTCGACCGACATGGCCTTTATCGCCGCGGCGTCATTCCAGATCAGGCGTTCAACCGGTTTCCCTAGGATCAGATGCTGCCCGACGATTTCAGCCACATCGGTGGGTTGCACGCGCCGGTACCAGACTCCTGCCGGATAGACGACGATCACCGGGCCTTCATCGCAGAGCCCCATGCAACCGCAGGTGGTGAGTTGCACATCGTTGCCGAGGCCGCGTGCCTGTAGTTCGCGATCCAGGCTGTGGAGCACTGCGAGCGACCCGTTGGCCGCGCAGGAGGAGACGCCTTCCGGCTTTTGCTGCGTGCAGACAAAGAGATGCAAGCGGAACGGTTCCATCGCGGTCTCCGATCATAGGTCAATGTTAGCGCTTTATCTCGCTATCGCAGAGGCCAGCACCGGGGAATCTGGACCCCGAGGCGGGAACTGCCTTGGGCACTGGATCGCCTGAAATCGATGCGAGCCGAGGGTTCCAAGACAATGGGGGTCCCGGAGCCGGAGGGGACCCATACGATGCTTCGTCGCCGCCAGGCAATGGGAGTCCTCACTCGGACGCGCAGGCGCCATTTGCGGCGGGTCAAAAAGGCTGACAGCGCATTGGGATCAACAAGGACAGGCAGGCCAGTGCCGGTTGCGAATTTGCCTGTCAGAGCCTGTTTGTGGCGGCTTCCACGCCATCACGCCATTTCCGAGGCACCAGGAGGCGCCGGGACGCGAAGCTCAGGGTGCTCCGCTCTCGGGGTACAAGCTCAAGGTCACCGTGGACACGTATGGGCACCTGATTCCCGGGGCGAACATCTCGTACGCGGATCGTCTTGACCCAAAACCGGAGAAAAAGCAGGCTTGGGCGCAGCAACCATCTGCACCCCCCGCGCAACCAAACAAAAACGCAGAGACCGAAGTCCCTGCGTATCTTGCTGATTTGATTGGTGGCGGGAGGCGGGATCGAACCGCCGACCTACGGGTTATGAATCCGTCGCTCTAACCATCTGAGCTACCCCGCCGGAAGGAACGCCTGAAAGGCACAGGCCACTGGGGCCTGCTGGGGCGGGGCAGACAGGAGTCCGCGCGCACGTCCCAATCATGATGATACGGGCGGCTGGATTGGAGGTCAAACCGGCACGCCGGTTTCGGGCCCGCCAGAGGAACCGGCAGAGATGAAAAGCTCCGCCCCGCTCCTGTAAACTCGCCTGCATGAGCAAGTTCCGTATTGCAGGGGTGATTCCGGCCCGGCTCAGCTCCACGCGGCTGAGCCGCAAGGTGTTGCGCGTGATCGCCGGCCGCCCCATGGTGGAGTGGGTGTGGCGCGCGGCCCAGGCCAGCGGCCTGATGGACCCGGTGGTGGTGGCCACCGATTCGGACGAGGCGGCCGCCGTGTGCCGGGAGCGCGGCATTCCCGTGGTGATGACTTCGGCCGAGTGCCCCAGCGGCTCGGACCGGGTGCGGGAAGTGGCGCGGCAGATCGATGCCGATATCTACGTCAATATCCAGGGCGACGAGCCCACGCTGACGCCGGCCTTTTTCCCGCCGCTGCTCGATCTTTTTGAGCGGCCGGAGGTGGAGGTGGCCACGCTGGCGGTTCCCTGCCCTGCCGGGGAGTTCGCCGATCCCAATGCGGTCAAGGTGGTTACGGCACTGGACGGGCGGGCGCTCTATTTTTCCCGGGCAACCATCCCATTTGATCGAGACAAGAGCGGCTTCGCCGGCTACCGCAAGCACCTGGGGATTTATGCCTACCGCAAGGCGGCGCTGGAACGGTTTGCCGCCCTGCTGCCCTCGCCGTTGGAGAAGATCGAGCGGCTGGAGCAGTTGCGGCTGCTGGAAAACGGCATTGCCCTCTATGTGGCCGAGGCTCCCGGCGACACCATCGGCGTGGATACCGAGGCCGATTTGATGCGGGCGGAAGCGGCGCTGACCACCTGCGGTGGGGCTGGCGAGCAAGACTGAAATTTGCGGTTTCCCACCCTTTCCGCAAGAAGAAGCGGAAAGGATGGGGCACGGAGTCCCATCGGCGGTCGGAGAAAGCAAAGAAACGGAATTGCGCGCAAGAAGCGGATAGCGGAGCAGACCGTGCATCGGCGACCATGGATCACGTGAACAGCAATCCCCAATCCGCAGGTACCTCCGGCAGTGTCCGGGCGGGGGCCATCGATCCCGAGGCCGCCTGGCAACAGGTTCTCAGCCGGGAGGCAGCAGCCGACTTCTTCTATGCGGTCAAGACCACGGGCGTCTTTTGCCGCCCCAGTTGTTCCAGCCGCCGGCCGCTGCGGGCCAATGTGCGCTTCTTCCGCTCGGCAGAGGAAGCGCTTGCAGCCGGCTTCCGCCCCTGCAAGCGCTGCCAGCCGGGCACTGCTGCGGAGAGAAGCCCCTTGGACCGGATTCGCGCCCATATCGAGGCCAACCTCGACCGCCCGGCGCCGCTGGCCGAGCTGGGCCGCCTTGTCCACCTCAGCCCCTTCACCGTGCAACGGCTCTTCAAACAAGCCATGGGCGTGAGTCCGCTGCAATACCAGCGGGCTTTGCGGGCGGGCAGCCTGCGCAGCGCGCTCAAACAGGGAGACTCCGTGACCGATGCCATCTACAACGCCGGATTCGGCTCCTCCAGCCGCGCCTACGAGGGCGCGCAACTGGGCATGACGCCCTCCCGTTTTGCCCAGGGAGGGCGCGGCGAGCAGATTGGGTTTACGACTGCCGAGTCACCCTTCGGCTGGCTGGTGGTGGGCGCCACAAAACGCGGCCTGTGCTGGCTGGCCCTGGGAGCCAGTTCCGCCGAGGCCGAGGCCAGTTTGCGGGAGGAGTTTCCGGCGGCAGAAGTGCACCGCGACCCCTCGCTCTCAGGTCTGGTGGATTCTGCGCTGAGCGTGGTCTATGGCCAGACATGCGAATTTGAGAAGTTGGCCGCACCGCAGGTGGATTTGCGCGGAACGGCCTTTCAACTGCGGGTGTGGCAGGCTCTGCGCGCCATTCCCCGCGGGCAGACCGTCAGCTACAGCCAGTTGGCGCGGGAGATGGGCATGCCCAACGCCACTCGCGCCGTGGCCCGCGCCTGCGCCACCAACCGCGTGGCCCTGGTGGTTCCCTGCCATCGCGTGGTGGGCGCGAGCGGTTCGCTCACCGGCTATCGCTGGGGCGTGGAGCGCAAGCGGCAACTGCTTGAGGCGGAAGGCGCGAAGCGCTGATCGGCAGCCCGGCGGGCTTGAAGGCATCGCTTCGATCCGCTGTATGGATGGGCCTGAAGGCCCATGCAGCCTCCGCAAGGAGGCTGCGCGGCGGTATTGAGGTCTGGCTTGGGGTGCGGTTTGACGTCGGGTTTGACGGTCAGTTTTTCAGGTCCTGTCCAAACGCCGGCTATCTCTGAATCCTGGAAACGTCGCGCACCGCGCCGCGCGCCGCGCTGGTGGTCATGGCGGCGTAGGCTTGCAGCGCCTGCGACACCTTGCGGTCGCGGGCCACGGGCTTCCATGCAGCCGAGCCCCTGGCTTCCATGGCCTTGCGCCTTTGGGCAAGCACCTCGTCGGAGGCCTGGACGCGAATCAGGCGCTTGGGAATATCGATCTCGATCGAATCGCCTTCCTCCACCAGAGCCAGCGCGCCGCCATCCGCGGCCTCTGGAGAAATGTGCCCAATCGAAAGCCCCGAAGAGCCGCCGGAGAAGCGTCCGTCGGTGATCAGAGCGCAGACCTTGCCCAATCCCTTGGACTTGAGATAGCTGGTGGGATAGAGCATCTCCTGCATGCCGGGTCCGCCGCGCGGTCCTTCATAGCGGATGAGCACCACGTCGCCGGGAACTACCTTGTCGCCCAGGATGGCCTCGACGGAGGCGTCCTGGCTCTCGAAGATGCGCGCCGGGCCGGTGAACGTGAGATGGGCAGGGTCGACGCCCGCGGTCTTGACGATGCAGCCGTCCACGGCGATGTTGCCGTAGAGAACGGCCAGGCCGCCATCGACGCTGAAGGCATGCGCCCCATCGCGGATCACGCCGCTTTCGCGGTTCAGGTCCAGATCGGGATAGCGAGCGCTCTGGCTGAAGGGCACCGTGGTGCGAATGCCGCCCGGCGCCGCGCGATAGAACTCCGTGACCGCGGGAGCGACCGCGCCCGCGACGTCCATCCTGTCAATGGCCGCGCCCAGCGTGGGCGAATGCACGGTATGGGTCTGGCGATGGAGCAGCCCGCAGCGGTCCAGTTCGCCCAGGATGGCGAAGATGCCGCCGGCACGATGCACATCTTCAACGTGCACCGCAGGCGCGGAGGGAGCCACCTTGCAGAGGTTGGGAACGCGGCGCGAGAGGCGGTCGATATCCGCCATGGTGAACGGCACCTCGCCCTCCTGCGCGGCGGCCAGCAGGTGCAGAACGGTATTGGTGGACCCGCCCATGGCAATGTCGAGCATCATGGCGTTTTCAAAGGCTTCGAAGGTGGCAATGCCGCGAGGAAGGGCAGAGGCGTCGTCCTGCTCGTAGTAGCGTTTGGCCAGATCGACGATGGTGCGGCCGGCTTGCAGAAAGAGCTGCTTGCGGTCGGCATGGGTGGCCACCACGGTGCCATTGCCGGGCAGCGCCAGGCCCAGCGCCTCGGTGAGGCAGTTCATGGAATTGGCGGTGAACATGCCGGAACAGGAGCCGCAGGTGGGGCAGGCGGAGCGCTCGTACTCCTCCACATCCGCATCGCTCACCTTGGGATCGCCGGCTACGATCATGGCGTCGATCAGGTCCACGGCCTTGACGATGTTGCCCAACTGCACCTTGCCCGCTTCCATGGGCCCGCCGGAGACAAAGACGGTGGGGATGTTGAGGCGCAGGGAGGCCATCAGCATGCCGGGGGTGATCTTGTCGCAATTGGAGATGCAGACCAGCGCGTCGGCACAGTGGGCGTTCACCATGTACTCGACCGAGTCGGCGATCATCTCGCGGGAGGGCAGGCTGTACAACATGCCGTCGTGGCCCATGGCGATGCCGTCATCGATGGCGATGGTGTTGAATTCCTTGGCCACGCCGCCGGCCTTTTCGATCTCGCGAGCCACCAGTTGGCCCAGGTCCTTGAGATGAACGTGGCCGGGAACGAACTGGGTAAAGGAGTTGGCGATGGCGATGATGGGCTTTCCGAAGTCGCCGTCCTGCATCCCGGTGGCGCGCCAAAGGGAGCGCGCTCCGGCCATATTGCGTCCATGCGTCGAGGTTCGAGACCGATAAGCTGGCATGGACTCTATATTACTGCGTGCGATTTCTCGGCGGCATGGGCAAGGCGCCCCTCAGGGCAATCGTGGGAACAGATTCATGGTTGGTTGAGGGGTATCGTTCCGGCCCTACGGGGCGGAGGATTTGCAATCGGATCGGTTCCCACGGTTGCGCTACGCTCCACCGTGGGCTATTTTCGGACGCTCCCTCCGGGAGCGCGGCCAAAGACCTCCGTTTCCGCAGGAAAGAGAATCGACTGAGGAAACAACAAACTTTCGTGCGATTGGCCCGGGGGCGAGTTGTTCGGCTTCCGGCGCATCCGATACCATTGCCGGCAAGTCCTGGCGGAAGATCCGCCGGACTCTGGAGCCCTGTCGATGCGCCGTAGACTGTTTCCCTTGTTCGCCTCCCTGCTGGTCCTGGTTGCCTCCACCGTTCTCCCGGCCCAAACGGCCCCGGCGCCGGCCGTTCCGGCCAATGCGCCTTACAAGGACGCGCATCTTGCGCCCGAGAAGCGGGTGGCCGACCTGCTGAGCCGCATGACGGTGGAAGAAAAGGCCACCATGCTGGCCGGCTCGGGATGGATGGAGTCGGCGGCCATCGAGCGGTTGGGGATTCCGTCAATCAAGATGGCGGACGGGCCGATGGGGGTGCGCTCCTGGGCGGGCAGCTCGGCGATTACCAACCTGCCGGGCGGGCCGCTGAAGGTGCAATCCACCAGCTTTCCAGCGGGCGTGACCATGGCCGCCACCTGGGACACGGACCTGGTGACGCGCGAGGGCCAGGCCATTGCCCAGGAGGTGGAGGCGCTGGGCCGGGACATGATCCTGGGCCCCACGGTGAACATCAACCGGGTACCGCTGTGGGGGCGCAACTTTGAGGGCTACGGCGAGGACCCGTATCTCTCGGCGCGACTGGGCGTGGCCTACATCAAGGGCGTGCAGGGCGAGGGCGCGATCCCCTCCGTAAAGCACTTCGATGCTAACAACGAGGAGTTCGAGCGCCACCGCATCGACGCGTACATTGACGCGCGCACGCTGCACGAGATTTATCTGCCCGCCTTCAAGGCCGCGGTGCAAGAGGCGGGCGTGTGGACCGTGATGTCGGCGTACAACAAGCTGAACGGGACCTATTGCGCCGAAAACGCGCCGCTGCTGACCGGCATCCTGAAGAAGGAGTTCGGCTTCAAGGGGTTTGTGATTTCAGACTGGGGCAGCACCTACTCGACGGCGCCGACGGTGAATGCGGGCATGGACCTGGAGATGCCGGGCGGAGCGCCCGCACGCGCCATGATCGCCTCACCCCGGTCGCAACTTTCGGGAAACAGCGGCACCTGGCTGGAGGCGGACAAGGTGCTGGCGGCGGTGAAGGCCGGGCAGATCAGCCCGGCCACGCTGGACGACAACGTGGGCCGCATTCTGCGCGTGATCTTTGTGAGCGGACTGTTCGACCATGCGCACACGGCGGGCGGCGAGGTAGACACACCGGCCCAGCAGGCGGTGGCCCGGCAGGGAGCCACGGAAGGCATAGTGCTGCTGAAGAACGCCGCTTCCCTGCTGCCGCTGGATGCCGCGAAGATTCATTCCATCGCCGTGATCGGGCCCAATGCCGCGGTGGCGCGGACAGGCGGAGGCGGCAGCTCGCTGGTGCGCCCCAAGTATGCGATTGCACCGCTGGACGGGATTCGCGAGCGCGCGCAGGGCGTGCAGGTGACCTATGCGCTGGGGGTTGGCATGGTGGGCGAGAATCCGGCCGAAGATACTCCCGAGGCGCGGGCCAAGGCGCTGAAGGAGGCCGCGGACGCAGCGGCGCAGGCCGATGTGGCCGTCGTGGTGGTGGGCCGCACCTCCAAACTGGAGGGCGAGAGCTTCGACGTGAAGACGATGGACCTGCCGGCGGGACAGGACGAGCTGATCGAGGCCGTGGAAAAGGCCAATCCGCGCACCGTTGTGGTCTTGAATACAGGCGACCCGGTGACCATGACCCGGTGGATCGGCGAGACGCCGGCTCTGGTGGAGATGTGGTACGGCGGGCAGGAGGGGGGCCACGCACTGGCCTCGGTGCTGTTCGGCGACGCCAACCCCTCGGGCAAGCTGCCGGTTTCGTTCCCGAAGAAGTGGGAAGACTCGCCTGCCGCGGCCAACTACCCCGGAGAAAATCTGAAGGTGAACTACGCCGAGGGAATTTACGTCGGCTACCGCTACTTCGACAGCAAGAACGTGGAACCGCTGTTTCCCTTCGGCTTCGGGCTGAGCTACACCAGCTTCAAGTACAGCGGGCTGCATGTGACGCCGGGAACGGTGGCGGGCGACGGGCCGGTTGAGGTGAGCTTGCAGGTGGGGAACACCGGCACGCGCGCCGGGGCCGAGGTGGTCGAGCTTTATGTGCACGACGGCCACGCGAAGATCGACCGGCCGGTGCGCGAGTTGAAGGGATTCCAGAGGGTGGAATTGAAGGCGGGAGAGTCCAAGGCATTGAAGTTCACGCTGGACCGCGCGGCGCTCTCCTATTGGAGCCCGGAGAAGCAAGGCTGGGTGGCCGAGCCGGGACGGTTCGAGATTCAAGTGGGGGCGTCGTCGCGCGACATCCGGCTGCGGGCGCCGCTGGAGCTGACGCGGTAGGTTGTCTTGTTTTGGATGGGGCGCGGCTTGAGCTGCGCCGTTCCAGGCCGGTTCTTCCAAAAAAGGCGGCAGCTGAGAGATTCTCTGCTGCCGCCTTTCTGTGCTGATTTGTTGAGTTAGCGGGCCGGCTGGTAGGGCTCCACACGCAGCATGTCGCCCAGGATGCCCCGTTCGTCGGGGCTGAAGACGCCCTGGTAGCGGCTGGAGTCGAGCACCATCTGGCGCTGGTCCAGGGGAACCGCGCGCAGGTCGCGGAAGGCGTTTCTCATCAGCTCCTGGCGATCGGGCGGCAAGCTGGCCCAGCGGCGGGAGGAGGCGTTCACCCTCATGCGCTCCTCGGGCGACAGACGTTCCAGATTCTCATTGCGGGCCAGGCGAAGCTGGCGCTGCTGGTCGGGCATCTGGTCCACCTGGCGCAACTGCTGCACCAGGCGCTGCTGATCGGCTTGCGGCAGGCGGTTGAAGCTGGGGTCGCTGCGCAGTATCCGCTCCTGATCCTGGAGCGGAACGCCATGATGTTCATTGAGCCAGGCGCCCAGGTGGCCGGGCGGGGCATAGCCCGGAGATGCATACCCCGGATTGGCGGGACGAGCATAGCCCTGCCCCGCATAAGGAGCAGCAGGATAGGCAGGCCGGGGCGCGGTTGTTGGATAGCCGGGAGCAAAACGCTGATTGGTATTCGCCTGCAGCCTGCCTTGGGGTTGCATTTGCGTCGCCCTGCCCTGCGGCCTGCTCTGATACTGCGGGGCGGCTGGCCGGCTCTGGTACTGCGGGGCGGCTGGCCGGCTCTGGTACTGCGGGGCGGCTGGCCGGCTCTGGTACTGCGGGGCGGCTGGCCGGCTCTGGTACTGCGGGGCGGCTGGCCGGCTCTGGTACTGCGGCCTCTGGTACTGCTGCCTCTGAGACGGTTGCGGGCGGGCGGATTGGTAGCGGGGAGCGGAGCCGCGCGAGGCCGACGGGGAAGAGTAATGGGGCGCCGGGGCGCTGTTATGCTGCCCGCGCGCCCAGGCCGCGGGCACGCACAGCAGCGCGGTCACGGCAGCCAACGCCGCCGCCCGCATGGTTCCCGCATTGTTTCGCCCGATCATGGTCTTCCCTTTCTTCCGCCGCCGCTCGCCAGGAGCGCTAGTCCCCGTTTTCGTCGGTGTCGGAGATCGACGCCAACTGGTCAAGCAGTTGCGCATTGCTGTCGAGCAACTGCAGGTCGTGCACCACGGCAGCCTGTCCCTGAGGAGGCGGCATCTGGTCCCAGTCGGTGACGGCCAGATAGGTTCCGCCGCCCACCAGCAGCATGATGGTCAACGCCATGGCGGCCAGGGGACGAACGTGGGTGGCCGGCCCGTAGGCAAAGCGGGCGCGCAGGCGTTCGAGCCAACCCTGCGGGGCAGCCGCGCGTTCCTCGCGCAGACGCGCATCCATCCGGGTAAGGAAATAGGGGCTGGGCTCGGGACCCTCCCAGGCATCCAGCAGCGCCATGGTCGCACGCAGTTCCTCGAGCTCCGCGCGGCAACGGTCACACTCCGCGACATGAGATTGAACCTTGGCAGGCACCGACTCCGGATCGAGCAGCAGGTCTGCCAGCTTCGACTCCATCCCGGTGCAATTGTTCTTCATCTGTTCCATTGCTTACCCCCATTTCCCTGCCGGTGTGGCCCGGCTTCTTACCCTTCAAACAAAATCCTTCAGCTTGTCGCGCAGCGTCTGGTAGGCGCGGAAGAGCAGCGACTTGGTGGCCGACTCGCTCAACTTGAGCACCTCCCCGATCTGGCGGTAATCCATCCCCTGGTACTTGTGCATCAGCACGGCCATGCGCTGGCGCTCGGGCAGGGCCATCACATGCTTGCGAATGGCCGCCATCCGCTCTTCGCGCACCATGCTCTGCTCGGCCGAGGGCTGGTCGTCGGCCACGTCCGGCGTGGTGCCCGTTTCCGGGTCCGGGGCATCCAGATAAATGGTCTGCGCGCTGCGCTCGTGCTTGGTGTCGCGGGCGTGGTTGACCGCCAGATTGGTGGCGATGCGATAAAGCCAGGTGGTGAACTTGGCCTCGGCCCGGTAGCTTTCCCGCGAGCGGTAAACGCGCAGGAACACCTCCTGCGCCATCTCTTCGGCAATGGCCTGGTTGCGCACCATGCGGAAGAGGAAGTGAATCATGGCCCGGTGATACTTCTGCACCAGGTAGTTGAAGCCGGCCTCGTCGCCCGCGGCCACCCGCAGCATGATGGCGGCATCGCTGGCGGGGTCCAGCTCCAGCGCGGGATTCGGGTCCGGTCTTGAGTCCGGCCGTGACGCCGCACCCGCTCCCAGGGCCGAGTTGTCCAGCACCATGGTTGCCATAACCTCTGGAACCCCATCCGCGCCAGAAGGTTGCGCCCGGTGCACAGTTTCCGCATTGGAGTTTTCGTTGGGCAGGCCAGCGACCGCGAGTTCCATGGCGGCAAGGCCGGGAACCGGGCACAGAGCCGCTTCCCCGTCGGGGGGGAAGTCGCCTGCATGACGGATCGATCGGTCTCTCCAGCGCATGGTTGATGGGCGGCGATAGCGGGCCCGTTCCACCAGTTTGGCGGCAAGGGTTGGCCGTAAAGCCACACTTCTGTTACTCTAACCTACGGGATGCCCCGCTGGCACGGTGGTTGCCAGCCCTCTTTGGGGCGCTTAACTCAGCGGTAGAGTGCCACCTTCACACGGTGGAAGTCGCAGGTTCGAATCCTGCAGCGCCCACCATAAAAATCAATGATTTAGAGTATTTCTGGCCAGACCTGCGGCTGACACAAACCTCCCCCGGATCTGCAGAGCGGCGCCGTTTCGATCAACAACTTTCCGCATCAGGAATGACTCCCCGGTCTGAATCATCGGACCTGACTGCACCCATGCCATCCTTACCGAATCCGACTGCGTTTGAGAGCAGGACGGGCCGAATGTGAATGGCGGATTCCCGCGCCTCAAGGGCGAGTTCCTTCGCCAGGCTCCGGACAGGCTCTGGGGCGCACGGCCGTTCTTCGAGGGAATGCTCATTTGCCGGCGGGGATGCGGCTGAGTGGCGGGCTGCGCGCCCTGGCCGCCAGTGCATTGTGTGCCGGATCACACTTTTGAGCGGGGGGCGCGGGTGTACACTGCGAATCGTTGTTTCCACGCTAGAACTATGCCTGTCGAAGAAGACCTTTACACCATGAGCTATACTCGCGGCCCCAGCCGACCCCTGCTGGATTTGACCATTGGCGATTTATTGCAGCGCACCGCCGACCGCTTCGGCGACCGGCTGGCGGTGGCTTCGTGCCACCAGGGACAACGGCTCACCTGGAGTGAGCTGAGCGCCCAGGCGGATCGCGTCGCCCGCGGTTTGTGGTCGCTGGGCCTGCGCCGCGGCGACCGTGTTGGCCTGTGGTCCACCAACTGCATCGAGTGGATCGTCATGCACATGGGCTGCGCCCGCGCGGGAACGGCGCTGGTGAACGTGAACCCGGCCTACCGCTCGCACGAACTCCAGTACACGCTGGGCAAGTCGCGGATGAAGGCCCTGTTTCTGTGGCACCGGGACAAGCGGGCCGACTACGAGGAAATTCTGGGACGGGCGCGCAATGGGCTCGACTGCGCGCTGGAGCACGTCATCTACTTTGACTCGCCGGAGTGGCCGGCGCTGCTGGAGACTCCGGGAGAGTTGCCCGCGTATGTAGACCCGCAAGACGTGGCCAATATCCAGTACACCAGCGGCACCACCGGGCTGCCCAAGGGCGTGATGCTGTCGCACCACAACATCGTGAACGACGGGCAGTTCCTGGCGCAGGGCTTCCACTACACGGAAATCGACAAGATCGTGATGCCGATGCCCTTCTTTCACTGCTATGGCTGCGTCATCGGCACCATGTCCGCACTCAACTCCGGCGCGGCCCTCATTCTGCCCAACTGGACCTTCGAGGCTCGGGCCACGCTGCAGGCTGTCCAGGCAGAGCGGGGAACCTCGCTCTACGGAGTTCCGACCATGTACGTGGCGGAGATGGCGCTGCCTGACTTCAAGAGCTTCGACCTGACCAGCCTGCGCACCGGCATGATGAGCGGCGCGCCCTGCCCCATCGAGCTGATGAATCGCGTCCTCGGCGAGATGCACTGCAAGGAACTGATCATCGCCTACGGGCAAACCGAGACTTCGCCGGTGTGCACGTTGAGCGACGCCAGCGATTCGATCGAGGTGCGCGTCAATACCGTGGGCCGGGCCATGGCCCAGACCGAGATCAAAATCGCTTCCATCGAAACGGGCGAAACCGTGCCCACCGGCCAACAGGGCGAGGTGTGCACCCGCGGCTTTGTGGTGATGAAAGGCTACGACGGCGATCCGGAAGGCACGGCGAAGGTCATCGACGGCGCCGGCTGGCTGCACACCGGCGACCTGGGGATCATGCGCGAGGACGGCTGCATCCATCTCACCGGCCGCTCCCGGGATGTAATCATCCGCGGCGGAGAGAACATCTATCCCCGCGAGGTGGAGGAGTTCCTCTATACCCACCCCAAGGTGGGCGAAGTGCAGGTGGTGGGCATTCCCGATGCGCGGCTGGGCGAGATTGTGGCGGCCTGGGTGCGGCTGGAGCCGGGCGTGGAAGCAACCGAAGCCGAGATTCGCGACTTCTGCCAAGGCCAGATCGCCTACTACAAGATCCCCGCGTACGTTCGCTTTGTGGACGACTTTCCGACCACGCTCTCGGGCAAGATCCAGAAGTACAAGATGCGCGAGTTCGAGATTGAAGCCCGCGGCCTGCAGAATGTGGCCAACGCGGCCACCGCCTAAAGCATTTCTCCTGTTTCTGTAGAGTGGTTCTCTCGTATCCCACCCTAGCCGCAAAAACAAAAACGCGGCGAGGGTGGGGCACCCAAAGCTCTACACCTTCAGGAGAAACGCTCTAGGTCTCTGGCCGGATGATTTCGTACCTTGAATTCATCCTCTCCCAGGTCCCAGAATCGGGACCTGGGGCACCCAAGTTGGTACAACTTCAAGCGGTCAGAGCTCTAGGTCTCTGGCCGGATGATTTCGTACCTTGAATTCATCCTCTCCCAGTTCCCAGAATCGGGACCTGGGGCACCCAAGTTGGTACAACTTCAAGCGGTCAGAGCTCTAGAAGCTATTCTTCAGGATGGGTTCATGGGTTCCCAGGTTTCAGAATGCAAACCTGGGGAACCCGCGCCTTGTGGACTGAGATTTGCCGGGTCAAGCCTGATTCAAGCAACCTGCTCGAAACTATCCGGAGATCCACCCGCCGAGGCCGGCCCGCGCTTTCAGTCGATCGGCTAAATGCCCGTTATGCCGCAGGTAACTCCCCCAGGATTTGCGCGCCGCTGGCGGGGCTCAAGCGTATTGTCTTGGGTGGGATAACGCTGACGGAAATCCCGCATCCAAGCAAGAATCCAATGCTGAAGGGGCTAAACCAATGCCGGGGATCGTGGGCATCCTTACCGCGCAGAGTTTACCCAGCGCGCCGCAACTGCTCGAAACCATGCTGCAAAGCATGATGCACGAGCCGTTCTACACCAAAGCATCGTATGTGGACCGGGAACACGGCTGGTATACCGGGAATATCTCCATCGAAGGGAGCTTCGCCAGCGGCACGCCGGTCTTGAGCAAAGCCCGGAGCGTGGCCCTGGTTCTTGCGGGAGAGTGCTTCACCGATACGCAGGCCAGAGCCGCGCTGAACAACCACGCTCATCGATCCGGCCCGTGCGATGCCGGCGACATTGTGGATTTGTACGAAAAGGAGGGCCCCGGCTTCGTCAAGAGGCTAAATGGCCTGGTGAGCGGCATCGTCCTGGATGCCAGGAGCGGCAAGGCGGTGCTGTTCAACGACCGCTACGGCTTGAGCAGAATCTACTACCACCAGGACGGCAGCGGCTTCTACTTTGCGTCGGAGGCCAAGGCCCTGCTGGCCGCGTTCCCGCACCTCAGGAAAATGGATCTGAAGGGCGTGGCGGATTATGTCTGTTTCGACTGCGTGCTCGACGACCGGAGTTTTTTCAGCGGCGTCAAGGTTCTTCCCCCAGGCGCACTGTGGGTGCATGAAAGAGGGCGGATCGACAAGAGGTCCTTCTACGATCCGAGCCAGATGGAGAACCAGCCCCCGCTGGAGAGTGAAGAGTTTCTTGAGCGGGTAGCAGCCACATTCGAGCGGGCGGTTCTTCGCCGTGTGGAAGGCGGCGACATCGCCTTTGCCCTGACGGGCGGCCTGGATACCCGCTTCATCACGGCTTGCCTGCCGCGCGACTGCCGCAATGTGACTGCCTTCACCTTCGGAGGCATGTATCGCGACAGCACGGATGTGCGCATTGCGCGAGAAGTCAGCAAGGCATGTAACATTCCGCACCACACCATGCATCTGGGCAGGGAATTTCTCGCCAACTACCCAAGTCATGCCGCCCGAGCTGTATATCTGACGGACGGCCTGGCCGACGTCGCAATCGTGAACAACCTTTACTTGAACAGCATGGCGAGGAGCCTGGCTCCGATCAAGCTTTCAGGAGCGTTTGGGAGCCAAATGCTGGGCAGGGTCAGGCGGGCGCTGCGTTACCGGCCTCCCGCTCCCGATCTGTTCCATACCGACTTCATGCCGCACGTGGCCGAAGCTTCGCAGGGGCTGAATCACTGGCAGGGTGAGCCTGACCTGACTTACTTCCTGAAGAGGGAGAATTCCTGGTATTGGAGCAGGTTTATCGTGTCGGAGCTCTCGCAGTTTACGCTGCGGCTTCCTTTTCTGGATAACGACTTTGTTGATCTGCTCTATCGCGCGCCGCGCAATGGCTTCAATGGTTCGGAGTTTGAAGTGGCGGCCATTACCCGGCAGAGGCACGCCCTGCTCGACATTCGGACCAACAAGGGAGTGGGCGGCAGAGTGCCGCCTGGGCTCTCCAAACTATTCCAGATGCTGAACCGGGCCCGCATGCTGGCGGAGGCGGCTTTGACCAGGGATTCCCTGCCCCACTCGCTCCATCATGTGATAGCGAGAGTGGATTCCCTGGCGCTGAATCCGCTCCATCTGAACAAGCTGCTGCTCGGCAGGGAGTTTTTCAACCATTACAATCTTTGGTTTCGGGAGGAACTCGCCCCGTATATGAAAGCGATGATCCTCGACGACCGGACCTTCTCGCGGCCCTACTGGAACGCCAGCCATCTGACAACGATGGTGAACGATCACGTGAGCGGCCGGCGGAACAACCTGGCGGAGATTCGCAAGGTGCTCACCATTGAGCTGATTCATCGCGAGTTGCTGGAAGGCCCGCGCCAAGCGTCAGGAAGCGCGCAGGGCAAACGCATGAACAGATTCATGGTTGGTTGAGGAGTTTCGTTCCGGCCCTACGGGGCGGAGGATTTGCAATCGGATCGATTCCCACGGTTGCGCTGCGCTCCACCGTGGGCTATTTTCGGAGGCTCCCTCCGGGAGCGCGGCAAGAGACCTCCGTTTCACAAGGAAAGAGAATCAACTTCGGAAACAACGACCGTTCCTGCAATTGCCCTGAGGAAACGCGCTGCAAGGCAACAAGGGCGTCTCCCGGCTTGCTATGATCGACATACGCCTCCGGAAGCCCCATTCCGAAGGCTTCGATCGAGGTCCTCACACGCCCAGATGACTTCCGCCTCGCAAGCCGCAACTCCAGAAAAACCCGCAGTGCACTCCGCTGAGAAGGCGGGGCACGCGCCGGTGCATGCGCCCGAGCCGGGCGCCACGGCCACGCTGCTGCACGATCTGCGCGAGCTGTTCAAGGTCAAGGTGGTGACCATGGTGCTGGTCACCGGCTGGGGCGGCTTTTACCTGGGATCGATGCAGTCGGGCATTTCGACCATGCAGCGAGGCCTGCTGGATACGCTGCTCGGCATCGGACTGGTTTCAGCCGGAGCGGGCGCCCTGAACGAGGCCCTGGAGCGCAAGACCGACGCGCGCATGAAGCGCACCGCGGACCGCCCACTGGCTTCCGGGCGCTTTTCGCTGGCGCAGGGCGTGCTGGCCGGCCTGGGCGCTCTGGCGCTGGGGGCCTGGTGGCTGCTGCTGCACACCAACCTGCTGACCGTGGCCCTGGCGCTGCTCACCGCTTTTTCCTACGTGGCCATCTACACGCCGCTCAAGCGGGTCACCAGCATTGCCACCTTCATCGGGGCGTTTCCCGGCGCCATGGGCCCCCTGCTGGGCTGGACCGCCGCCCGCGGACGCATCGAGTGGCCGGGCGTGGCCCTGTTCGCCATCCTCTTTGTCTGGCAGTTTCCCCACTTCATGGCCATTGCCTGGCTTTACCGCGACGACTACGCCAAGGCCGGCATCCGCATGTTGCCGGTGGTGCAGCCGGACGGCTGGTCCACTGTGGCCGAGGCGCTGTTTTTTGCCGTGGTCATGATTCCCGTCAGCCTGGCGCCGTGGTGGCTGGGCATGACCGGCGTTGTCTATGCGGTGCTGGCCACCTTGCTGGGCCTCTTCTACCTGGCTTATACCATCCGCTTTGCCGGCATTCTGCGCGCCAAGACGGAGACCGAGAGCCGCATGCTGGCGCGCGATCTGCTCAAGGTCAGTGTTCTTTTTCTGCCCCTGCTGTTCACCACGCTCATGCTCTGCGCCGTTCCACGACACTAGGTCTCTGACCGCGTGATTTCGTGCCTTTGGATCGTACTTTCCCAGGTCCCAAAATCGGGACCTGGGGCACCCAGGGTTGGTACAACTTCAAGCGGTCAGAGATTAGGAGCCTATGACGACTGTCGCCCCCGCAACCAGCACGCGTCCCGCCATCGCCGCCATTCTGGCCATCAGCGCAGCGGCCACGGTGTTTCTTTTCTGGCTCATCTACGTGCATCCGGCCACGGATGCGTCCAGCGCAAGGTTCGCATTTTTGCCCGCGCTCAATGCCCTGCTGAACGGCCTCAGCGCCACCGCACTGCTCATCGGCTACATCTTCATCCGGGCGCGCCGCATTGCGGCTCACCGCGCGGCCATGATCACCGCTTTCGGCTTCTCCACGCTGTTTCTGGTCAGCTACATCCTGCACCACGCGCTGCACGGCGATGTGCGCTACCCGGTCCACGCGGCCTTGCGATCGGTCTACCTGCCGCTGCTGGCCAGCCACATTCTGCTGGCCATTGCCGCGCTGCCGCTGATCCTGGCCACCTTCTTTTTCTCGCTCAGTGGGCGAATTCCCCAGCATCGCAAGGTGGCGCGCTGGACCTTTCCGCTGTGGCTCTACGTCTCAGTGACCGGCGTAGTAACGTACGTGATGCTGCGCCTGGCGCAGGGATAGGAGCGGCAAATGCCCGAACGCCGTTTGACTCCCGATCGCGCCCGCCGCGCCCTGGCCCAGCCCGACGACGGCACGCGCCAACTGTTGCAATGGGGCGCGTGGATCCTGGGCACAGGCCTGCTGGCCGGCGTGCTGCTGGTCACGGTGCTGGGCGGTATTTCGCCCGCCGGAGCCAGCACCAACACCGGCTGGTTCGCGCTGATCGTCACTCTGATGTGCATCCCTTTCGGCGGATTGCTGCTGGCGCTGGGCGTGGCCAAGTGGCTGCGCAACCGCACCATCGCCCGGCGCGGCTGATGGCAGGAGGAGAGGAGCGCTTAAACCATGAGCGAGGCTTCTCCTGGGGATTCAGCCTCGCGGACCACGGCCAATCCGATTTTAGAAATTCTCGAATCGCGCGAGTATAGTACGATTTTTGTTGCACGCTTAAAGCGCCGATTACCCGCCGTTCGGGAAGAATTTGTGCCAACTGCCTGGCGGCGATAGTTGCCGGTGCGGGAGCGTGATCAAGCAGGGATTGCAGGGATTATTTACCAGATTGGTTTCGGTGACACGAAGTTTTGTCCATTGACACCGGGTTTTGGCAACTGACAGGAGTGCAGGAACATGGCAAGAAGCGTCAACAAAGTCATTCTTCTAGGAAATGTGGGGAAAGACCCCGAGATTCGTTCCACTGCCGGCGGCACCATGGTGGCCACCTTTGGACTGGCCACCAGCGACCGTCAGAAGGACGCGCAGGGCAACTGGCAGGATCACACGGAGTGGCACAACCTGGTGGCCTTTACCCGCACCGCGGAGATTATTCGCGACTACGTGAAGAAGGGCTCCAAGATATACGTCGAGGGCACGCTGCGGACCAGCAACTGGGAGGACAAGCAGTCTGGCCAGAAGCGCTACAAGACGGAGATTATCGTCAACGAGTTGATTCTGCTGACCGGCCGCGAAGAAGGCTCGGGCGGCGGCGGCTACAACCGGCAAGCCAGCGCTGGAAGTTCCGCAGGTTCGACGGCCAGCTTTGACCAGCGCCCGCCCGCCGGTCAGGATGACGTGGCCCAACAGACCGAAATATCCGACGACGATATTCCTTTTTGACGTATACCATCAATTGTTTTGTAAACAAATCTGTTCAGAATAGGAAGACGGATGTTTGTTTCGGGGGAGTGAGAGGCTCTTGAG
>Ga0302279_10001044_pt1 | contig 40401 bp, 30 predicted proteins | sample III_Bog_N3_3_FD_194541 | JGI IMG/M metagenome (GOLD analysis project Ga0302279, IMG submission 194541) | Peat permafrost microbial communities from Stordalen Mire near Abisko, Sweden - III_Bog_N3_3 | ecosystem: Environmental > Terrestrial > Soil > Wetlands > Peat | place: Sweden: Abisko... | reverse complement strand
AAAGAGGAAGTCCTTCACCGGCTCGCGGAAGCGGATCCCGTCGTTGCTCACCACCAGCCCCAAGTCGGCGGAGATGTCGTTGAAGGCCTCGTTGTAGTCGGCATTGTGCCAGCGGCCGTAGAGGCCGACCGCGACGTTGCCGAAGCTGGCGGCTCCGACACCGAGGTGGGCTTGGTCATACCGGCCATTGGGCCCCCGCGCTTTCGGATCCCGGGGTTCGGACAAGGCGAACGATTCGACATGTTCGGGCAGGAAATGGGGAAAATCGGTGGCGACGTGCACGTAGCCCTCCCGGCCGCGGTCGCTCCCGCCTTCGCCCGCCCCGATGCCGGCGCGGGCCTTGTGCCCGCTGATGATCCACAAGCCGTTGAAGTTATAGAAAGCCGACGGCTCGAAGAAACTTTGGACCGCATCCCGCGGCCCGGCCGTCCAGCGCAGGCCGTCGGGGCTCCAGGCCGCCCGCACCGTGCCGTGGCCGGCATCCTCGCCCGGCAGGGCCCGGGGTCCCTGCCAGCAGTATTCATAGACCATCTTGTAGCGGCGCTGAGGATTTGGGTCGGTCTCGTCCTTCACGACGAAGGCGCCTTCGGTGTTGGGATTGGGCAGCACCAGCGCGTTGTTGGCGCGCGAGCCTTTCCAGAGCAACTGGCCCAGCTTCGGTTTGACCCAATGAATCCCATCGGGGCTCTCGGCATAGCAGACCGGCCCGTATTCCTGGTCGTGCCGGGGCTGGGCGGGGAACTGCTCTTGATATTCCGGCGGCCAGTCGGGATTGCGGCCCAGGGAGGCACCGTAGTACCACATCCGGAACTTGCCGCCATCGTGGAGCACGGTGCCGTAGAAGTGGGTCGCGAGATAGTCGGGTGCCTGCGGATTGTCCCGGCTGGGGGTGAGGACGGGCTCGGACCGGACTTGGGGCCGCGCCAGGTAGTAGCACAGGTTCTTCTTGTAGGGGAGGGAGAGATCGTCAATGGCGAGGAGCAGCGCATGCCTCTCGGCGCGGGCGCCGGAGGCGGGAAAACGGAATGCGGCGGGCGGCGGGACGGCCGCCGCGATCCCGGTGGTGACTGCGGCGAGGGCGACGAGGAGTTTCATCAGGCGGGGCGGGGGAGGCCGGAAAGGCCCAATTTGATGTCGCCTTTGGTTTTCGAGGCAATCACTTGTGGCGCATGAGTGAACCGAGCCGCCGTGTTTTGAGTCCGCCGGCGATTATCGCCCGGAAGCGGGACGGCCATGTTCTGACCCCGGAGGAGATCGCGGCCTTCGTCCGGGGCGCGACCGACGGCTCCTGGGCGGACTACCAGTTGAGCGCCCTCCTGATGGCGATCTACTTTCGCGGCATGACCCCGGCCGAGACGGCCGACCTGACCTCGGCCATCATGCGCTCGGGGGCGGTGGCGGATCTCTCGGCCGTGCGGCGGCCGAAGGTGGACAAGCATTCCAGCGGCGGGGTGGGCGACAAGGTGTCGCTCCACCTGGCGCCGATGGTCGTCGTCTGCGGCGTGGCCGTTCCGATGATGAGCGGGCGCGGCCTGGGCCACACCGGGGGCACGCTGGACAAGCTCGAGGCGATCGCCGGCTTCCGCGTCGACCTCAGCCTGGCGGAGTTCCGCGACCAGGTGGACAAGATCGGGGCCGCCTTCATCGGCCAGACCGCGGAACTGGCCCCGGCGGACAAGAAACTCTACGCGCTGCGCGACGTCACCGCCACGATCGAATGCATCCCCCTGATTTGCGCCAGCATCATGGGCAAGAAGCTGGCCGAGGGGATCGACGCCCTCGTGCTCGACGTCAAGTTCGGCCGCGGCGCCTTCATGCCCGACCGGGCGCGGGCCCGGGAGCTGGCCGCCGCCTTGGTCGCGATCGGCCACGCCGTGGGCAAGCCGGTCCGGGCGGTCCTGACCGCAATGCACGAGCCGCTCGGCCGGACGGTCGGAAATGCCCTCGAAGTGGCGGAGTCGATCGCCTGCCTGCACGGGCAGGGGCCGGCCGACCTGATGGAAGTGACCCTGGCCCTGGGCGAGCAGATGCTGCTCCTCGGCCGGGTGGCGCCGACTGCGGCCGCCGCACGCCGGCAGTTGCTGGCGGGTGTGGCCTCAGGTGCCTCCTTCGCGAAATTTCGGGAGATCGTGGCGGCCCAGGGCGGCGACGTGCGGATGCTGGACGATCCGGCGCGGCTCCCAGCGGCGCGCTGGCGGGAGCCGCTGGGGGCGCCGGGCGGGGGCTGGGTGCAGGATGTCGACGCCCGCAAGGTGGCGGTGGCGGCCTTGCGGCTGGGGGCGGGCCGGGCCAAGGCCGAGGACCGGATCGATCCGGCGGTCGGGGTCGGCGCCCTGGTGAAAATCGGCGAAAAGGTCGAGGCGGGGGCGCCGCTCTGCCTGATCCACGCCAATTCCCCGGAGGCTCTGGCCGAGGCCCGGAAGGTTTTGGCTGAGGCGATCCGGATCGGCCCCTCGCCCGGGGTCGCCCCCGCGCTGATCGGGGAAGTGACGGAGTAGCCGGTCCTCAGCCCAGCTTTTCCAGCGACTCGACTTCCTTCACGACCTTTTCCCAGGCCGTGGTGGCGGATTGCAGCTGGTCGACCGCGATGCTCAGCTCGCGGTTGAGCGACTGCGCCTTGCCCGGTTCGGAATAGGTTTCCGGCGCCTCCAAAGCGGCGGTCAATTCGTTCTGGGTCTTTTCCAGGCGCGAGATCTCGCTTTCCAGCGCTTTCATCTTGTCCCGGGCCGCGCGCAAGGGCGCGGAGCGATTGGCCCGGGCGGCGGCCTCGGCGCGCTTCTGCTCCTTCGACTTCGGCCCGGTACGGGGCGCGTCGGAGGCGACCTTGGCCGGGGCGGCCTGGACCGGGCGGCCATCGCCCAAGGCGGGGCGGGGCTCGAGCCGGGCGGTCAGGGCGGCGCGCTCATTGCCCGCCTTGGACTTCTCCAGAAAATAGTCGTAGTTGCCGGCATAGGGCGTGAGCTTGCCGGCGTTGACGTGCAGCACCTGGCCGGCGACTTCCCGGATGAAGTGGACGTCGTGGCTGATGAAGATCAGGGTCCCGGCAAAGTTTTTCAGCGCGTTGATCAGGGCGTCGATGCTGCCGATATCGAGATGGGTCGTGGGCTCGTCCATCAGCAGGAGATTGGGCGGGGCGAGCAGGAGCTTGGCCAGGGCGAGGCGGGACTTCTCGCCGCCGGAGAGGACGGAAATTTTCTTGTGGACGTCGTCCTTGCGGAAGAGGAGCCCGCCCAGGATGGTGCGGGCCATCCGCTCCGTCACCTCGGGATTGGTCTCCCGCATGGTCATGGCTTCTTCCATGACCGTGTGGGTCGGGTCCAGGCCATCCAAGCGGTTCTGCGCGAAATAGCCCGCCACGACGTTGGACCCGAGCTCGCGGGTGCCGCTTTGGAAGGGGATCACGCCGGCCAGGATCTTGAGCAGGGTGGACTTGCCGGCGCCATTTGGGCCGATCAGGACCAGGCGCTGGCCGCGTTCGGCCGTGAAGTTGAGATCGCGGTAGACGACGTGCTCGCCGTAGGCCTGGCCGATCTTGGACAGGTTGACGACCTTGAGGGCGGAGCGCGGCGGCTGGGGAAACTTGAAATGCACCCCGCGGATGTCGTCCTCCGGCTCGTCGACTGCGACGTCGCGCAGGCGCTCGATCTGCTTTTCCTTCGACTTGGCCCGGGAGGCCATGGAGGCCTTGGCGCCGAAGCGGTCGACGAACTTCTGCAGATGCGCGATCTCGCGCTGCTGGTTCTTGAACAGGGCGGCCTGCTGCTCCTTGTCGGCCTCTTTCTGGATCAGGTAGTCGTCGTAGTTGCCGGTCCAGCGGTTGAGCGTCTGGTTGCGCAGTTCGAGGATGCCATTGCAGAGCGCATTGAGAAACGCGCGATCGTGGGAAATGACCACCAGGCCGCCGGGATAGCGGGTGAGGTAGTCCTGGAACCAGAGGAGCGCCTCGAGATCGAGATGGTTGGTCGGCTCGTCGAGGAGGAGCAGGGCGGGCTCCTGGGTCAGGAGGCGGGCCAAATAGGCCCGCATCACCCAGCCGCCGGAAAAGGTCTTGGCTGGGCGGTTGAAGTCGGTGTCGCGAAAGCCGAGGCCGGAAAGGACGATCTTGGCCTTGGTCTCCATGGCGTAGCCGCCCATGTGGTCGAAGCGGTCGTGGGCATCGATCTCGGCTTCCGTGTGGGCGACCGCTCCGCCGGCCTCGACGATGCGGAGCTGATCGCGCAGGGCCGCGAATTCCGGGGTGATGGCGGTGGCCAGATCGAGGATCGTGGCTTCCAGGTTTTCCTGCCGGATGTCGGTCTCCTGGGGCAGGTAGCCGAAATCGGCGCCGCGCTCCCAGGTAATGGTGCCCTCATCCGGCGGCTCCTCGCCCAGGATCATGTTGAAGAGGGTGGTCTTGCCGGCCCCGTTGGGCCCGACCAGCCCGAGGCGGTCGTTGCGGGAGATGAAGAGCGACACCTCGCTAAAAAGGGTCCGTGTCCCGTAGGTCTTGGAGATGTCGGCGAGCGTGAGCATGCGAAGGGTCTATCTAAGCCCGGGAGGGGCGGGGGCGTCAATCGGCCTTTTCTGCCTGAGTTTGGACCCCCAAATGGAACCCTCCGCCTTTGATAATTATGGCTTTATGTAGTTTCCGCCCCCGAGTTTTTGATCGCCCCTGCCTGGCCGACGGAGTATTTTCCCGCTTCCATCATGAAAGCCGGAAAACAGGCAAAACGCCCTGAAGCGGTGAACGCGGCTCTGGCCAAGCGCAAAGGTTCGGTCTCGAAGTTTATCGCCCGCCATTACCGGCATTTCAACTCCGCGGCCCTGCTCGACGCCGCCAAGGCCTACGAGGCGCATCTGGTCGGGGGTGGTAAAATGGTCGTCACCCTGGCCGGCGCCATGTCCACGGCCGAGCTCGGGCTCTCCCTGGCCGAGATGATCCGGCGGGACAAGGTCCACGCCATCGTCACGACCGGGGCCAATCTGGAGGAGGACGTGTTCAATTTGGTCGCCCATGATTTCTACGAACGGGTGCCCAACTACCGGCAGCTCCGGCCCCAGGACGAAAAGGCGCTCCTCGACCGGCATATGAACCGGGTGACCGACACCTGCATCCCGGAAATGGAAGCGATGCGCCGGATCGAGTCGGCGGTCTTGGAGGAGTGGATCGCCGCCGACCGGGCGGGCCAGCGCTATTTTCCGCACGAATTCATGTATAAGATATTGCGCGGCAAAAAACTGCGTAAATATTACTCTCATGGCACCGACAACTCCTGGGTGTATGCTGCCTGCGAGAAGAACCTGCCGATCTGGGTCCCGGGCTGGGAGGATGCGACCCTCGGCAATATGTACGCGGGGCATTGCATCAGCGGGAATATTCGCAACGTCCACACGGTGCGGACCGGGATCGAGTACATGATGATGCTGGCCGAGTGGTACACCGCCACCGCGAAGAAGCGGCGGGACGGCAACGGCTCGATCGGTTTCTTCCAGATCGGCGGCGGCATCGCGGGCGACTTTCCCATCTGTGTCGTGCCGATGCTGCACCAGGACCTGCAGCGCACGGGTGTGCCCCGCTGGGGTTATTTCTGCCAGATCAGCGACTCGACCACGAGCTACGGCAGCTACTCCGGGGCGGTGCCGAGCGAAAAGATAACCTGGGGCAAATTGGGCGTGAATACGCCGAGCTTCATCATCGAGAGCGACGCCACCATCGTGGCGCCCCTGATTTTCGCCTGGGTGCTGGGAGAGTAAGCCATGCCCAACCGGCTGGCGCAGACCACCTCGCCCTACCTCCGCCAGCACGCCGACAATCCGGTGGACTGGTATCCCTGGGGGCCGGAGGCCTTCGCCAAGGCCCGGACTGAGGAGAAGCCGATCTTCCTCAGCATCGGCTACTCGACCTGCCACTGGTGCCATGTCATGGCGCATGAGTGCTTCGAGGATCCGGCGATTGCGGCCGTCCTGAACGAGCATTTTGTCTCGATCAAGGTGGACCGGGAGGAGCGGCCGGACGTCGACAAGGTCTACATGTCCTATGTCCAGGCCCTGACCGGCCAGGGCGGCTGGCCCCTGAGCGCCTGGCTGACCCCGGACCTGCGGCCGTTCTACGGCGGCACCTATTTTCCGCCGGAGGACCGCCACGGCCGCCCGGGCTTTCCCAATCTGCTCCGGGCCCTGGCCTACGCCTGGCGCAACGAGCGGGAGAAGATCTTCTCCGAGAGCGCGCGGGTGATGGCGGCCCTGGAGTCCGGCACGGCCGAGGCGGCGCCCGGCGCCGCGGTGGAGAAGGAATTGGCCGGGGCCGCGGCCGAAGCCTGGGAGCGGGGCTTTCGCCACTACCGGGAATCCTTCGACTCCGTCCACGGCGGCTTCGGCGGGGCGCCCAAGTTTCCCCGGGCGAGCAATCTGGTATTCTTGAGCCGCTTCGCGGTCCACTCCGGGCCGACCGCCTCGGCCAGCCGCGAGGCCCTCGCCCTCACTGTGCGGACCCTGCGGCAAATGGCCCGGGGCGGCATCCACGACCAGGTCGGCGGCGGATTTCACCGCTACTCGGTCGACGAGGAATGGTTCGTGCCCCACTTCGAGAAAATGCTCTACGACCAGGCGCAGATCGCGGTCAACGCGATCGAGGCCTGGCAGGCGACCGGCGACGAGCGCCAGGCCTGGCTGGTGCGGGACATTCTCGACTACGTCCTGCGGGACTTGGCCCATCCGGGCGGCGGATTCTATTCGGCGGAAGATGCCGACAGCGTCCCGCCCGAGGCGCCCGCCCCGGCCGCCGGGCAAAAGCCCCATGCGGTCGAGGGTGCATTTTACATTTGGTCGCGGGCCGAGATCGAGGCCGTCCTCCCGGCCCCGGATGCGGCCCTCTTTTGCGGGCATTTCGGCGTGACGGCGGAAGGCAACGTCCCCGGGGCCCGCGATCCCTTCGGAGAATTCAAGGGCAAGAACATCCTGGCCCAAGTCCGCTCCTTGGATGAAACCGCCCAAGCGGCCGGACTGTCTCCGGCCGAGGCGAGCGACCGCCTCGTCGCCGGCCTCGAAACCTTGCGCGCGGTCCGGGCCCAGCGGCCGCGGCCGGGTTTGGACGACAAGATTCTTACCGCCTGGAACGGCCTGATGATCTCCGCCTTCGCCCGGGCCGCGGCCCTGCCGGCCGAGGCGCTCGCCGACCGGCAGCAGGCTTATCTCGCCGCCGCGACCAGCGCCGCCGAGTTTGTCGGCCGCGAGCTGTTCGATCCGGCTCGCGACGTTCTCTACCGCTCCTGGCGAGAGGGGCGGGGCCCGGCGGAGGGCTTCGCCGAGGACTATGCCTTTTTCATCCAGGGCCTGCTCGATCTGCAGGAATCGAGCTACGATCCGCGCTGGCTGCAGCAGGCCGACCGCTTGCAGACGAAGATGGACGAATTGTTCTGGGACGAGCCCGGGGGCTATTTCAATTCCGCCGCGGGTGCCACCGACCTGATCCTGCGGCTGAAGGACGACTACGACGGGGCGGAACCGGCCGCCAGCTCCGTCGCGGTCCTGAATCTCCTGCGCCTGGGCGCGATTTTCGACGAGGGCGGGACGGTGAACCGCCGCGACCGGGCGCGGCGCACGCTGGCCGCCTTCGCGCCCCGCTGGAGTGCCGCGCCCCAGGCCCTCCCGCAGATGGCCAGTGCGCTCGACCTCGCCCTCGAGCCGCCCCGCCATGTCGTCCTGGCGGGCGATCCCGACCGGGAAGATTTTCAGGCGCTGGCGGCCGTGATGCATGGCCATCTCGGGCCCCGCCGTTCCCTCATCGGCCTGACCGGACCGAACCACGCCGCCTGGCTCGCCCAGCGCGTCCCTTGGCTGGCCGGCCTGGGGCCGCGGGATGGCCGGGCCGCCGCCTACGTCTGCGAAAACTTCGCCTGCCAGGCTCCGGTAGCGACGCCGGAGGAATTATGGGGCCTCTTGTGGGGCCGGCCGGCCCCCGGCTAGAGCGGCGGCCAGAAAGCTGCGACTTTGCCGGTTCCGGCGGTGTTCTGGCCATGAACGATGCAACGCCCGTGCCCGCCGCTCCCTCGGGATTAAACGACTCGACCGCTTTCGAGACCTTTATGCGCGCCTACGGGGATATGGTATTCTCGACCACGCTGCGCCTGGTGGGCAACCGCGCGGAGGCCGAGGACATTGCGCAGGAGGTATTCCTCCGCGCCTACCGGCATTTTCCCGCCGTAGGCTCGTCGCCGGCGGCCGGCGGGTGGCTCAAGACCGTGGCGACCAATCTTTCGCTCAATCATCTTCAGCGTTACCGGCGGCGCTGGCGGCTGTTCTCCGATCTGGGCGCCGGGCGCGACGGGGACACCCGGGAGGAGGCGGTGGATTTTCCCGACCCGGAAGTGTTTTTCGACCGGATCGACGCGGCGGAGCGCCGCGCCTGGATCGAAGGCGCCCTGGCGCAGCTGCCGGCGGCCCAGCGGGTGCCGCTTGTCCTGTACCATTTCCAGGATTTGGCCTACGAGGAGATCGCCGCGAAGCTCGGAGTCTCCCTCTCCAAAGTGAAAACAGACATTCATCGCGCCCGTTCCGCCCTGGCCCGAATCCTGGCGCGGCACACGGCCGATCCCTCCTTCTCTGCCTTCCCATGAAGCTCTCCCCTTCGGAATTGGAAAAATTCGTCCACCGCAGCCTCCGGGAATTGCCCGAGGCCGCGGCCCGGCCCGGTTGGGAGGCCCGGGTTTGGGCGGAAATCGGCCGCCGCCGGGCCCTGCCGTGGTGGCGCCAGTCCTTCGCCGCCTGGCCGGCGGCCGTCCGGGCGAGCTTTCTGCTCCTGTCGGTCGCCGCCGGAACCGCCCTGGCCGCCGTCCGCTGGCAGGGCTGGCCGCTGGGAGCAACCCTCCTGCGCCTCGGCGGGGAGGCCGCCGCCGCCGTGGCCGGAGCCGTGCCGTCCGCCTATCTCTACGGCGCGATCGCCCTCGCCGCCGGCGGCTATGCCGCCATCGTCACCATCGGAGCGGCCGCCTACCGCGCGCTTTCGATCCGACGCCCCGCCTAACGCCCGACTGCCATGAAATTTCGCTCCCTTTTTGCCTGGGCCGCCCTGGCCCTCTGCGTCCTGCCCCGGCTGTCTGCGCTGACGGAGGAGACCGCGCCCGACGCTCGTCCGCACCGGCGGCATCACGGCCAGGGCGGCGGGGATCAGGTTACGCTCTTCGATTTGAACGTGGTGGCCCCCGGCCAGCTCGTGGGCGGCGATGTCGTTTCGATCCTCGGCGACGCCCGGGTGGATGGACTGGTCGGCGGCGACACGACGGCCGTGTTCGGCAACACGACGATCAACGGCCAGGTGCGCGGTTCGGTCGTGGCGGTCCTGGGCGATCTGACCCTGGGCCCGGGGGCCCTGGTCGGCGGCGACGCCGTCTGCATTGGGGGCCATTTGTATCGCGACCCCACCGCCCTGGTGCGCGGCGATGTGGTGGTCAAATCGATCGGCGAAGGCCTCAATCTCCTGGGGCCGGCCCGCCAGCTGTGGCTGTCGGGTTTCCGCCACCCCTGGGTCTGGCTGGGCAATTTCGCTCTCCTGCTGCTTTACGCCGGCATCGCTTGGCTCTTTCCGGCCGGGGTGCGGCGCTGCGGCGATGTTTTGGTGCAGCGCCCGGGGACAGCCCTCATCGCGGCCGGCCTCACGCTGTTGGCGCTGCCGCTGCTCTTTTTCCTCCTCATCGTCAGTCTGGTCGGCATTCCCGTGGCGCTCTTCGCCCTGCCGGCCGCCGTGGTGCTGCTGTGGATTTTCGGGAAGGCGTCGTTTTACGCCCTGATCGGCCGGGCCATCTCCCGGGAGCGGCTGCCGCTCGGCCTGGCCGTCCTTGTCGGCGGCCTGGTCTGCCTCTTGTTCTTTCTGCTGCCGGTGGTGGGGCTGCTCCTCTCCGCCGCCATTTCGATCCTGATGATGGGCTGCGTGGTCGCAGCCCTTTTCGACTCGATCAAGAAGCAGCCCTCCGGCGCCGGGCCGGTCCCGCCGCCGCTGGAGCCGCCCCCGCCGCCCCCGGCCGAACCGCCGGCGGTGGCCTTCGTGCCTCCGCTTTCGGTCCTGTCCGCTCCGGCCGCGACGGCGCCGGTCGCGGGCTTCTGGATCCGCACGGCCGCCCTCGCCCTGGACGGCCTGATCCTCGGTGTCGCGACGACTCCGTTTCACGGCCCGGCTGGCGGCTCGGGCGGGATCTTGGCCGCCCTCGCGGCCTACGGGGCGATCCTGTGGAAGCTCCGGGGCTCAACCATCGGGGGAATCGTCTGCGGGCTCAAGGTCGTGCGGCTGGACGACCGGCCGCTGGACTGGCCGACCGCCATCGTCCGGGCCCTGGCCTGCTTCCTGTCGCTCATCGCCCTCGGCCTCGGCTTCCTCTGGGTGATCTTTGACCGTCGGGGCCAGTCCTGGCAGGACAAGATCGCGGGCACGATCGTGATCCGTCCGGCCAAGGGCGTCACTTTGGTTTGAGTGCGGCTAAAAGAGTTGCACAGAAGGCTCCCCCTCTTTCGATTTCGTCATGGCCACTCCTCTTGTCGGAATTATCATGGGCAGCACGTCGGATTGGGAGACGATGCAGCATACGGCGCAAACGCTCGATCTTCTCGGGGTTCCCTACGAGAAGCGGGTGATCAGCGCCCATCGCACGCCCCACCTGATGTATGAATGGACCGGCGGGGCCGCGGGCCGCGGCCTGAAGATTATCATCGCCGGGGCGGGCGGGGCGGCCCATTTGGCAGGTGTGGCCGCGGCGCTCACGGCCCTCCCAGTTCTGGCGGTGCCGATGGAATCCGCCGCTCTCAAGGGGCTCGATTCCCTGCTTTCCATGGTGCAGATGCCCGGCGGAATTCCGGTCGCGACCTTTGCGATCGGCAAAGCCGGTGCGGTCAATGCGGCTCTGTTCGCCGGCGCCATCCTGGCCTTGAACGACCCGGCCTTGAAGAAGGCCGTGGACGACTATCGGGCCGCCCAGGCGAAGAAAGTGGCCGAGGCCAAGCTGCCGTAAGCCTCGGTCGGTTTCCGCCGCGCCCTCGCGGGCGGCACCTTTATTAAGGTTTTTTCTTCGGGGTTCCCGGGGCGCCAAAATATCGTCAGGCCGGGAGTTTCCAGGCATTTTCCGGCATCAGGCCCGGGTCCGCGGCGACCCCCTGAGCGCGCCGCCGCCGCCGGGCCGTCCTTCGCCCCCGTCCTGATTGCTTCAATCGATGCCTGTGAACCCCTTATTCCTCGGCCGGCTGGCGCGCGGGTCGGCGCTACTGGCTGGGGTGGGCTTGGCGCCGGTGCTGGACGCCCAGCTCGCCCCGAATCCGCCCGCGGACGTTCCGCCGATCGAGACCCTGGAGAAAATCGTCGTGACCGGCTCGAATATCCCCCAGGCCGACGAGGCCCTCGCCGTCCCGGTGACCGTGCTCGGGTCCGACGCCATTGCCCGGAGCGGGGTGGCGACCGGCGTGCTCGACGTCCTCCGCAAAGTCCTGCCGCAGTTCTCCGGCAACGGCAATGTCGGCAATGAGAACGCGCAGTCGGCCAGCAACAGCACCGACGGCGGCGCGGAATTGGCGCTGCACAATCTCCCCACCCTGGTCCTGCTCGACGGCCGCCGGCTGCCGTTTTCGCCCGTGGCGGGGGAGGGCGGCAACGAATTCGTCGACTTGAACCTGATCCCGCTCGCCGCCATCGAGCGGATCGAGGTCTTGAACGACGGCGCCTCGGCGCTCTACGGCTCCGACGCGGTCGGCGGGGTGGTCAACCTTATCCTCAAGTCCCAGTACAACGGCTGGGAGGCGGGCGGCCGCTACGGCTTCAGCAGCCGCGCCGGCCACTACCGGGAGAGGAGCGGCTACCTGGTGGGCGGAGTCAGCACGGGCCGGACTTCCGTCCTGGTCGCCTTCGAGGCCGCCGAGACCGATCCCCTCTATCTTTCCGCTCGGCCGTTTTCCAATCCCATCTACGGCTCCGCCTACTACCCCGGGATCATCGACGTCTTCAGCCTCTCTGACTACAGCGACCAGCGGTACCAGCTCAACCCCCGACTGAATGCCCCGCCGGGTGGCGGCCAATACACCCTCAGCCAATTGGTGGCGATGGGGGTCTACCTGCCGATCACCGCGGCCCAGGCGACCAACGGCTTCAATCTGGCCAGCGCCGAAACCCTGTTGCAGAGCCTGACCCGCCGCAGCGGCGTCCTGAAGCTGAAGCAGAAGATCTTTCGCGACACTTTCTACGCCTTCGCCGACTTGGTTTACAGCCAGTCGCGCACCCGCTCGTCCTTGAACGGTCAGCCGCTGCCGCCCTACGTCTCCACGCCTTACCTCAATTACGCCACCTACCAGCTGCCCAGTGCTGCGCCTACCTACCTGCCGCCGCCGGCCGGTGCCCTCTACCTTCCGGCCGGGACCCCCACCAATCCCTTTTCGACTGCCTACTTGAACCAGGGTTCGCCCGACGACCAGTCGGCCGGCAACATCGTCACGGTCCACAACCGCTTCCTCGACTATCCCCGGGTCTACGAGGTCGCGGCCGACACCTATCATCTGGTCGGTGGGCTGGGCGGAAGGATCAACCCGGACTATTTTTGGGAGGCGGCCGCCGACCTCAATCGCTACAGCCTGAACTACACCAATTCGGGGCTGATCGACAGCGCCAACTTCGATGCAGCGCTCGCGGCCGGCACGATCAACCCCTTCGCCTATACGCAGGCGCCCGGCGCCTTGCCCGGCAACGTCGTCGGCTCGGCCACGCTTGCCGGGCTCAGCACCCTCAACAGTTTCGATGCCGTCTTCCGGGGTACCCCCTTCGCGCTGCCGGCGGGCAAGCTCGGCTTTGCGGCCGGCTTCCAATTCTGGCGCGAGACCCTGGCGGATCAGCCGGATGCCAACAGTATTCCGGACGCCAACGGCGACATCGGCTGGGCCAACACCCTCTCGCTCGTGCCCTTCTCGGCCCAGCGCCGGGTGAGCTCTGCCTACGGCGAAATCGCGATTCCGCTGGTGGCACCTTCCCAGGGAGTGCCGGGCGTCTCGAAGCTGGAAGTCGACCTCGCCGGCCGGGTGGACCAGTACAGCCAGATCGGCCGCTCCCGCGTTCCCAAGGTCAATCTGCTCTGGAAACCCGGCGACGACCAGCTCGCCCTCCGGGCCTCGGCCGGCAGGTCGTTTTCGGCGCCGACGCTTTACGATCTGTACGGCCCGGTCACCAGCGGCTCGACCCAGACGCTCAGCTTCAACAACTACGCCGGCGGCGGCTCGACCCAGAACGTGCAGTTCGAGGACGTGACCGGGGCGAACGGCGCGCTGAAGCCCGCGACGGCCACCACCTGGTCGGCCGGCTTCGTCTACTCGCCCCGCGCGGTCCGGACCCTCAGCCTCACCGTGGACTACTATCAGACGGTCGAGAAGCTGCTGGTCGGCAGCTTCGACGAAAACGCCATGGCGCAAAGCGTCGAAAGCGCCGGCCCGGCCTCGCCCTACGCCGGCTATGTGCACTTCGGCTCCGCCGCCGGCCGGCCGGTGACGGCACCCGGAGAGCTCAGCACCGCCAATCCCACCAGCGTCTTTTTCAGCACCCCCTTCGTCAACCTGGCCGGCCAGGCCGTGAAGGGCTGCGACGGCTCGGTTGAATACCAGAGTCCACCCGGGGCGGCGGGCCGCTTGGATTTCACCACCGCTTTCACGGTCTACAATAGCTACCTGGTCCAGGCGATTCCGACCGAGGACTACTACCAGTACGCCGGACATGCCACCGGCAACGGCTCGGCCAGCAACGGCACGATTCCCCGCTGGCGCAACTATTCGACCCTGGGCTGGGACGGCCACGGCTGGGCGGCGCTGGCGGGATACACTTTTATCCCCGCCGTGACCGACATCGGCCCGGGCGGGTCGGCCGCCTTCGCGCCGGAGCCGGTCGCTTCTTACCAGCAGTGGGATTTCTCCCTGAGCTACCGCTTCGGCGCGGCCGCCCGGCCGCGGCCGGACCGGCGCTGGTTTGACGGCCTGACGCTGCGTCTGGGCGTGAACGACGCCTTCGACCGGCTGCCGCCGTTGGCTCCCGGCGCCTTTCCGGACTCAAATGTCGACACCAGCACCTACGGCGGAGTGGTCGGACGGCTCTACTACGCCAGCGCCGACTACAAATACCTCGTTTCCCCGGGGAAATTCGTGGCCAATTACTGAAGCCGCTTTGTTTTGTTACTCCCCGCTGCCCGTCGTCTTACGCCGGGCGGCTGCCGTTTTTGCGGAACCTTTGGGCAGCCGGGTGCGTCTCGACATATGCGCGTACCGCTGCCATCTTCTCGCTTCGCCATGTCCTCTTCTCCTTCGTTCCTCTCCAGCGCCTTCCCTCTTCCCACGGAAGCGGAGCGCCCCGCTCTCGCCCTGACTGTCCCCACGTCCCGCCGCCGCGCCTCCCGGGGTTTCACCCTCCTCGAGATCATCGTCGTCATCGGCATCATGAGCATCCTCGCGACCCTGGTCATCACCAATCTGACCAAGACCTTGGAGACTTCGCGCACGTCGGTGGCCAAGCTGTTCGTGACCGAAAGCATGAAGACCGCCCTCACGACCTACAAAATCCAGATGGGCGACTTCCCCACGAGCGAGCAGGGCCTGGCGGCCCTCGCCACCGCCCCGGCGGCCAACGCCGACCGCTGGCAGGGCCCCTACATCGAAGGCAAGCTGCCGAATGATCCCTGGGGCCGCCCCTATCAGTACCGCTACCCCGGCACCCACAACAAAGGCAGCTACGATCTGTGGTCGATGGGGGCCGACGGCGTCGACGGCACCGACGACGACATCGGCAATTGGTAAATGGCCCGGGCTAAGGCAAGCGGCTTCACGATTCTCGAGATACTTCTCGCGCTTGCGGTCATGGCCCTGATCGCGGCCTCGATCATCGGGGCCTCGGCCCACCTCCTCAACAGCCGGGCGGTCAGCCCCGACGATCTCTTCTGGCAGGCCGTGGCCGCCTCGCGCAAGCTGGCGCTCCAAAGCGGCGCGGAGACGCGCCTGGGCTTCGACGACAAGGCCAAGGCCTTCAGCGTGTCCAACGGGGCGATCGCCAAAACCTTCGCCGTGCACACGGCCGACAACGACCAGCTCCTGATCAATCTGCTCACCACCCAGGCCGGGGCCTCCTCCATGCTGATCGGCGGCACCCTGATCGAGACCCAGACGATGCCCTACGCCACCTTCTACCCCGACGGCACCTGCGTCCCGTTCCGGGTCCAGATCCGGCAGCGCGATTCGGTCCGCAGCCTGGCCATCGACCCGTGGACCTGCGCCCGGGTGCTGCACCCGATTGATCCCAATGCAAGCCCCTGACCCGAGGACCCGCCGACGCCGGGGTTTCTCGCTGCTCGAGGTGCTGATCGCCCTGGTGGTCTTCGCCGTCGCGGCCGTCGTGCTCGGCGCCGGCTATCTCAACATCTTGAACGACTACGCCGTGATCAGCCGCGGCACGGGCGAAGACCAGGACGTGGCCTACGCCCGGGAGGAGCTGCTCACCCAGGGCGATCTGCCCACGGCCCAGGCCGGGGACGAGTACGACACCGACGACGGCGGCCCGAGCGCGCCGAAGTCCGGCCTGAGCGGCATCGCCCGCCACGTCGCCTGGACGGCGGTCATCACGCCGACTGCCACGACCGACCTGTTCTCCGTCGCCTTCACCTGCACCATCTCCACGAGCTCGCCGGACTACCCGACCCGCACTGTCGTCCAGAACTTCATGCTGCTGCGCCCGACTTGGTCGGACCCGGCGGACCGCACCAGCCTGCGGGCGGCGGCGGCCGCCCGCATCTCCCAGGTGCAAGGAAAGACCAGCTCGTGAACGCTCTCTCCGCCCGCCGCCGCGCCTTCACGCTCCTCGAGGTCCTGCTCTCGCTCGCCCTGGTCGCGCTCCTCCTGGTCGCGATGGACACCTTCGTCTTCTCCATGGGCGAACTCTGGGGCCGCAACAGCGACCGGCGGCTGTTCGACCAGCACGTCAACGCCGTCACCCGCTTCCTCCAGACGGAGATCCGGCGCGCCGTCCTCCCGCCGTCGGCCCGCGCCAACGCCACCCCGGTGACGGCCCCGGAAGTGACGCCGGCGAACGGCCCGAGCGGTAACCTGATCACCTATGAATTGCCCTCCGGCAGCCGGCTGTTCACCTGGCCCGACCGTCCGCTGCCCGAGGTCGTCTGTTCGCTCCAGGTCCGGCCCCACGACGGCCTCTACGTCCTGTGGCAGTCCCGGCTGGAAAAGGACTTCGGCACCGCCCCGCCGCGGGAAACGCTGATCAGCCCCTTCATTACGGCGATGACCTACGACTACTTCGATCCCACCTTCAAGCGCTGGACGACGGAGACGGCGCTGACCAACGGCTCGAACAACCAGCCCCAGCCCCCGCAGCGCCTGCGCCTCACCTTCACCTACGGCGCCTTGGTCCGCCAGACCACGATCCCCCTGCCGACGACCCCGCAGGGGCTGCCGGATTTCTGACCCCCATGCGCCGCGCCGAAAAACGGGGATCAATCCTGGTGGTCGTCATGATCACGCTGCTCTTCACGGCCGCGGCCCTCGTGACCTTTCTCGACAAGGCGAGCAACGACCTCCTGGTCGAGGCCCACGTGACGGTGGCCAACCGCCTCCGGATCGACGCCTATTCCAGCCTGGAGGTGACCCTGGGTGTCCTGCAGGACTTTTACGCTGCGGACAGCGGCCTGCACAGCGCGTCGGAGGGCTGGGGCGATCCGCTCACCTGGGCGGGGTGGGCGCCGCCCGACGGCACCCGGGTGGACGTCGCCTTCGAGGACGAAAGCGGCAAGCTGCCGCTGATGCACGCCAACTTCAACACCCTGGGCAACATGTTCCAGACCTGGGGCCTGAACCAGGCCGATGCCCAGCACCTGGCCGACGTCCTGCTCAGCTGGATGCAGCAGACCTACGTGCCCACGACGGGGATCCAGCCGGATTACGAGCAGAGCGCGACTCCCTACGATCCCCCGCTGCGACCGATCCGCTCCTACTCCGAATTGGCGGCGATCGACTACGCCAAGGAGGTCCTCTTCGACAAGGACGGGCTGCCCAACGCCCTCTGGTGGCGGTTTCACGACGACATCTCGCTCTTCAACTACCCCAAGCCCAACATCAACGGCGCCAATGGCGACGTCCTGGCGGCGATCGGACAATTCACCGGCGACCAGCAGCAAAACATCTCCAACTACATGAGCGGAACGGGCGACTACACCGTGAACACGCCGGTGGGGAAGCAATGGTTCAACAACAGCAGTTCGGTCCTGGGGGTGGTCGGGGGCTCCGGCACTCCTCAGAACTTCCAGTACACGATCGCCGCCCTCCGGGTCCGGATCACGGTCCACGAGGGCAGCTCCGTCTTCCACCTGGCCGCCGTCGTCGCTCCTCAGGGGGGAGCTCGGGTGATCCAGACGACCGCCACCGACGTGCGCACGAACGGTTCCAATGGCACTTCCGGCGAGACTACGACCTCTAACGGGCTGAATTCCAGCACCACCCAGTCGAACTCCACCGCCACCTCCAGCCAGACCGCCGCCGCCTCCACCCAGCAAGCCAATCTCCAATATCCGTTTACAGTCTTGGAAATTCTCGAAAACGATCAGATTCTGGCAGCGCCGCCCGCCTCGGCGTCTCCTTCCACCTGACCACACCATGTGCGCCTCGCCGCTTGAATTCCTTCGCGCCGGCCCGCCCCCTCCCCGGGTGGCGCTGCTGCCGGACGCCCTGTTTTTCAGCCGGACGGTGCCGGTGCTGGCCGAGGCCGCCCCGGCGGAGGGCGCGGAGCCGCCGCCCAGCGTCGCCAGCCAGGTGGAGCTGGCCCTGGAAGCCCTCGCCCCCTTTCCCCTGGCCCAATTGTACTACGGCTCCTATTGGCGGGAGGGGGCAGCCTCGGCCGTGGTCTTTGCCGCCTACCGGCGGCGCTTCACCGCGGAGCAGACCGCCCTGTGGGCCGGCTCCGAGCTGGTCGTGCCGACCTTCGCCGTCCTGCTCGGCGCCGAAGTCGCGGCTGCCACGAGCCTCCTGCTGACGCTGCCGGAATCCCTCACGCTGGTGCATTGGGCCGACGGCGCGATGCCCACCGGCCTCTGGGTCCATCCTTTCGCCCCTGAGGCGACCGAGGAGGAGCGCGCCCAGGTCCGGCAGACCCTGCTGCGAGCGGTGGAAAGCCGCCAGATCATCGACTTGACCGAGCCGCCGGCGCCCCTGCCGCGGCGCCACGACAGCGAAATGGTGTTCCGCTCCGGCGCGGTCACGTTTCGGCTGCCGGCCGGGGTGCTCGCCCAGCTCGACATCCGCGACAAGGCCGAACTCGCCCAGCTGCGCCGGGCGCAAAAGCGCGACGTCCTGCTCTGGCGGGTGGCGACGGTCTGCGTCCTCGCCATGGCCGCCCTGATCCTGGGCGAAGTGGCGCTCTTTGGCGGCGGCCTCTGGCTGACCGCCCGCCGCACGCTCCTGACCGCCCGGACCCCCTTAGTCGAGCAGATCATCGCCGCCCAGGAGGTGGCCAACCGCATCAACGATCTTTCCACCCGGCGGCTTCTTCCCATTGAAATGGTCCAGGCCGTGGCCAACCCGAAAGTGCTGCCCAATTCCGTCCGCTTCCTCCGCGCCACCACCGACGGCCTCTACACCCTCCAGGTCGAGGCCGAGACCGCCCAGGCGGGCGACATCGGCGTCTACAAGAACAACCTCGATTCAATGCCGTCCTGCGCCAGCGTCACGATCAAGAATCCGCGGATGCAGGACAACAAATCCACCTTCAACCTGGTCGTCGTCTTCAAGCCGGGCGGCCTCAAGCCCTCGGCGCCGCCGCCGGCGGCCCCCTCGTCATGATCCGCACCCTCCGCGCCTTCTTTCTCGCCCGGCTCCTGCGCGAAAAGATCCTCCTCGTCGCCCTGGCCGTGATCCTGGCCGGCCTCTGGGCCTCGAGCTTGAGCGGACGGGCCCTCCATTTCTGGGGCGAGCGCAAGCACACCCAGGCCGCCTTGGCCCAGCAGGCCCATTGGCTGAATAGCCGCCTGCGGGTCCAGGCGGCCGCCCAGCAGGCGGCGAGCGGCTTCGATCCGGCCAAGACCCTCGACAGCACCCGGCTCCTGGCGGCGATCGGCGCCGTGGCCAACGACGCCGGGCTCAAGAATTACACCAGCGGCGAATCCCAGGACGTGAGCAACGGGCAGTTTTCGGTCCACGCCCTCCAGTTCAGCGTCTCCAAGGTGGAGTGGGGTGCCCTCAAGGCCTTCTATTACGGCCTGCAGGCGCATTCGCCCTATATCGGCATCGAGCAGTGCGCCGTGGCCCGGGACCGCGCCAACACCACCTTGCTCGACGTCAGCATGAAGATTTCCTCGGTGGAAATCCTTCATGGCCCCTAATCTGCAGGAAAATCCCCTAGGTGCCGGAGGGAATAAGGCCGCGCCGGACGCATTCTCCAGTAGTGCCGTCCTTCCCTTCCGCATGAATCCACGCCGTCCCGAATTGCGCGCGCCCCTGGCCGCCCTCCTCGCGCTCCTCGCGCTCGTGCGGCCGCGCCCGGCCCGGGCGGAGGATTCGGCCATGTATCTTTTTCAGGACTACCAGGAGTCCAGCGGCCGGATCGGAGTGAAATCGTCCACCGCCCAGATCGACCAGGACATCGGGACGGACCTGCACCTGAGCCTGGGCGGGGTCACCGACACGATTGTCGGGGCGACGCCCACCGGCCAGCCGGCCCCGGCCGGCAGCGACCAGGTGATCCTGTCGGAGCTGCACGACTACCGCAAAGCCTGGAACGGCCAGTTCTCCGATCAGATCGCCCACACCAACGTCGGGGTGGGCTTCTCCCGGAGCCTGGAGCACGACTACGTGTCCAACGGCTATTCGCTCAACACCGTGACCGACTTCAACCAGAAGAACACGACCCTCCTCCTCGGCGTCGCTGCGACCGACAACAATGTCCAAGTCACCTTCGAGCCAGCCTGGTTCAGGAAGCACACGGCTGACGGCATCGTCGGGGTGACACAGCTGCTCGATCCCCACACCTCGGTCACCTTCGATTTCACTTTCGACCGCTCGACCGGCTATCTGAGTGAGCCCTATAAATTGGTTCAGGACGATATCCAGGTACTCCCCGGGCTGTTCGTACCCCATACCTACGGCGAGAACCGCCCGTGGATCCGGGACAAGGGGATCGCGCTGCTCTCTGTCACCCACGATTTCGCCAGCCTTCACGGCGCCCTCGAGGCCTCCTACCGCTTCTACGCCGACACCTACGGGATCGTCGGCCACACGCTCGATCTGGCCTGGTATCAGCACATCGGCGACAAGGTGATCGTCCGGCCGGGCCTGCGGGGCTACCAGCAGTCGGCGGCCGACTTCTACTATTACAATCTGGACGCGACGTCGATCGTCCCGGTCGCGATTCCCAATCCCACCTCGCCGCACTACTCCTCTGACGCCCGGCTCTCCGCCCTGGAAAGCTTCGACGCCAGCCTCAAGGTGATCTGGACGGTGACCGCCTGGCTGCAGGTCGAGGGCGGGGTCGAAAGCTACCGCAACCGCGGCACCGACGGGGTCACTCCCCAGAGCGCCTACTACCGGGCCGCCATCAGCTCGGTCGGCGCCAAATTCTCCTGGTAAAGCCCATGGCCGTCGTCTCCCAGTCCCAGCGCGAAACCCCCCCGCCGCCCCGGCCCGGCTCGGCCCACTTGCCCCTGCGCAAGCTGGTCTTTCCCGCTTTGGGCACGCAGTGCGAGGTGCAGTACGCCGCCCCCGGCGGCGACGGCCAGGCCCTGGAATTCGAGCGCCAGGCCACCGCCTGGGTGCAGGCCTTCGAGGCCAAGTACTCCCGCTTCCGGCCCGACAGCCTGGTTTCCCGGATCAACATCGCGGCCGGGGCCGAGTGGGTGGAGGTCGACGCCGAAATGGAGCAGATGTTCAAGCTCTGCGACACCCTCCATTTCATGACTCAGGGGATTCTCGATCCCACGGCCCTTCCCCTCATCCGCCTCTGGAATTGGAAGGCGCAACCGCCCGTCATGCCCAGCCCGGCCCAGATTGCCGCCGCCCTCCGGTTGGTCGGCTGGGCCAAGGTGCAGCGGGCCCCGGGCAAGGTCTTCCTGCCCGAGGCGGGCATGGCGCTCGATTTTGGCGGGTTCGGCAAGGAGTACGCGGTCGACCTCGTCGCTCAGATCGGCCTGGCGGCCGGATTGGCCGACGTCCTGGTCGACTTTGGCCACGACATCCGCGCCCTCGGCGCCCCGCCGGGCCGGCCCGCCTGGCATATCGGCCTGGAGGACCCGGCCCGCCCCGGCGACGCCCTGGGCAGCATCGCGGTCTACGGCAGCAAGGGGGTCGCCTCCTCCGGCGATTACATCCGATCGTTCACCGTCGAGGGCCGCCGCTACGGCCACATCATCGACCCGCGCACCGGCAGGCCGGTCGCCAACGGCTGCACCCAGGCGACGGTCATCGCCGCCACCTGTCTGCACGCCGGCGTCCTCTCCACCACGTCATTCGTCTTGGGCCAGGCCAAGGGAATCGAATTCATCCAATCCTTCCCCGGCGCCGAAGGGATCGTGCTGACCGACAAGGCCCGCGCCCAGACCCGGGGATTCTACCAGTACGTCGTTGCCAGCTAAAGGACCGCCATGATCACCGACATGCATCAATTGATAGACGACCCAGGGCTCCCGCCGGCCGAGGCGGCCTGGCGCACCCAGCCGTGGTACCAGCGGGTGCTCTGGCCGGCGCTCAAGCTCATCGTCGCCCTGGCCATCTTCTGGGCCCTGTCCGCCCGGGCGGAGGTGAGGGTGGGCGACGCCTTCCCGGCCCTGTCGGCCGCCGACCTGAGCGGCGCCCTGCCGGCGACCAAGGGCCAGGTCGTCTTTGTCGACTTCTGGGCCTCCTGGTGCGCCCCCTGCAAGGCCTCCTTTCCGGCCTACGCCCGCATTTTTGCCGATTTTGCCCCGAAGGGTCTCGTGGTCGTGGCGGTCAGCGTCGACGAGAGCAACTCGGCCTATGCCGGATTTCTCCGGAAGTCGGCCCCGCCATTCCCGACCGTGCGCGACCAGCATCAAAACCTCGTGCGCCAAGTCCGGGTCCCGACCATGCCGACCAGCTATTTGATCGGGCGGGACGGCAAGGTGCGCTACATGCATGTCGGTTACCATGGCGCGCAGACCGAGCGCGAGGTGCGCAGCGAGATTCAAACCCTGCTGGACGAAAAGAGCTGAACCATGCATTCCCTCATGCCCCTCGCCCGAAAGATCCTCCTCCCTGTGGCGGCGCTGCTCCTGGCGGCCCTCGGCTTGGCCGGCTGCACGAGCACGCAGATGGCACGGGTTCAGCCCTGGGAGCGCGCCACTCTGGCCGACTATTCGATGCGGTCGGATCGCGACCCCTTGGCCGATGCCCTGAGCGAGCACGTCTATTTTGCGCGCGAGGCCGCTTCCGGCGGAAAAGGGGTCGGCGGCAGCGGTTGTGGTTGCAATTGAATAGGTTAGTGTCGGTTGAAGAATAAGAGGGAATTTTTTGCCGGGGAATCTGCTCTTGGTGGGTATGAGACTCTCCCCCACCTTCTCCCGCCGCCTGCGTTGGATGAACCTTCCGACCGGCGTTTTGCTAGCTCTTTTGCAGCGCACTCCCGTGGCCAATGTCGTGCAACTGGCCGATGAGGCCATGGCCTCATCGCCCCTGGGCGCCATCCTGAAGTCGGCCTTGGCCGCGACCGCGGCGTTCGGCGCCCTCGATACCCTGGCCGGCGCCACGACCCTGAGCACCAATATCGCGAGCCCGGAAAACGCCACGGTCAACTCCGCGATCCAGCCCGTTGCCTTCAGCGTCATCGGCACGGCCAGCCCGGCCGGCTCCTGGCAGCTGACGAGCACGCTGCCCGCCGGACTGACCCTGATCGATCCCTCGACCGGCGGGGCGACGCTGACCGCCCCGGGCCTGCTCAACACGGCCAATCCTGTGCTCACGGGCACGCCGACGGCGGCCGGCACCTTCAAGATCACATTGGTCGCCTGGGAGTTCGTGAACGGCACTGGCGTCGAGTCGCCGACCTACACCTACACGCTGGTCATCGCGGCCAATGCCAATGCGCCCGCGTTCTCGACCGAGCCGCAGGCTACCGTCGTCAACGTCGGAACCTCCGTCACCCTGACCGCGGCCGCTTCCGGTTCGCCCGCTTACCAGTGGCGGAAAAACGGCACGGCCATCTCCGGGGCGACTAGCGCCTCCTTCACGATTGCCAGCCCGGCCACGACCGACACCGGCACCTACGACGTGGTCGCGAGCAACAGCAGCGGCTCCACCGCCAGCGTGGCGGTGAGCCTGACGGTGGTTTCTCCGACGGCGGCTCCGACCTTCACCGTCCAGCCGCTCCCCCAATCCGCCAATCAGGGGGTGGGTGTCTCCTTCAACGCCACCGCGGTCGGTGCGGGCACGATCACCTACCAGTGGTTTAAAGGTACATCGCAAATTACCGGTCAGACCAGCGCATCGCTTGCTTTGACCAACGTTCAGATGGGCGATCAGGCGAGCTATTACGTGGCCGCGACCAATGCGAACGGTACTACCAATAGCTCTACAGTCGCCCTGACCGTCTCGGTCCCCGCCGGGCCGGTCATCACCGTCCAGCCGGTGAGCGTGACCGTGGCGCCGGGCGGCTCGGTCAGCTTCTCGGTCACCGCCAGCAACGCGTTAAACTACCAGTGGTATTTTAACGGGAGCAAGATTGCCGGCGCCATCGCGGCCACCTACTCCATTCCGAGTGTGACCAATTCCGCCCAGGGTTCCTATTATGTCGTGGTCGACAATATTGTCACCATGATGGACATCTACGGCGACTCCTCGTCCACGGGGGCGGCGACCAACAGCAATAACGCCAACCTGATCATCGCCTCGGTGGCGGCCCCGGCCTTCACCACCCAGCCGGCCAGCCAGACGGTGAATGCGGGCGCCACCGTCACCTTCACGGCCGCCGCCTCGGGTTCGCCCACCTACCAGTGGCAGAAGAACCAGACCAATATCAGCGGCGCGACCAACGCCACCTACACGATCACTAGCGCCGCCACGACCGATTCGGGCAATTATACGGTCCTGGCGATGAACGGGGGCGGCACGGTTTCGAGCACGACTGCTTCCCTCACGGTCAACGCTGCGGCGGCCGCCCCGAGCTTTACGACCCAGCCGACGCCCCAGACGATCGCCCCCGGCACCACGGTCGTCTTCAGCGCGGCGGCCACCGGCGCCACCTCCTATCAGTGGAATCTGAATACCTCCCCGATCTCCGGGGCGACCAGCCCGCGCCTGCTCATCGCCAACGCCACCTCGGCCAACGCCGGCAATTATACGCTGACCGCCACCAACGGGTCCGGCCCGACCACCAGCTCCCCGGCGGCCCTGGCCGTGACGTCGACGACGGCGCCCGGCCACTTGGTCAATCTCTCGATCCTGAGCAACATCACGGGAAGCCTGACCATGGGCTTCGTCAACGGCGGGACCGGCACCTCCGGTGCGGAACCCCTCCTGATCCGGGCGGACGGTCCTTCGCTGGGAGCGCCGCCCTTTAATTTTCCGGGCATCCTACCCGATCCGACGCTGCAATTGGTGCAGCAGACCGGGAGCATTACTCTGGCCACCAATGCGGGCTGGGGCACGCCGGCGAGCAATATCACCTTGGTGCAGACGGCGGACGCGGCCACGGGTGCCTTTGCCTTGGTCAGCACCGCCAGCCTCGACTCGGCCTTGGTCGAGAACCTGCCCTCGGTCGGTGGCGGCTATTCCGTGGTCGTCTCGGGCAAAACCGGGGACGGCGGCAATGCGATCACCGAGGTGTATGACGCCACTTCGAATTACACCGCGACGTCGACCCGCCTGATCAACCTCTCCTGCATCACCACGATCCCGGCCGGCGGGGCCCTCGGGGTCGGCTTCGTGCTCGGGGGCACGACCAACAAGACCCTCCTGGTCCGGGTCTCGGGCCCGACCCTGGCCTCCTTTGGCGAGGGTGGCACGATGACGGATCCCCAGATGGTCGTCACCCCGCAGTCCAACGGCGCCATCATCATCGCCTCCAACTCGGGCTGGAACGGCGATCCGGTCATCAGTGCGGTGGCGGCGAGCATCGGGGCTTTCACCTTCACTTCGCTCACCAGCCACGACTCGGCCGTCGTCCTCACCTTGCCCCCGGGCGTCCCCTACACCGTCGAGGTTAGCAGCGCCTCCGGCGGCGGCGGGGCCGTTTTGGTAGAGATCTACGAAGTGCCGTGATGGCATCAGTTTGGTGTTGGGTCTGGAGGCGGAGGGTTCAAAACTCTCCGCCTCCTTCGTTTAAGAGGGAACGATTGAAGCCGAAGGGGCGTCTCAGGCGTCACTTCCCCCCGCTGCTCATGAAATCCATCGCTTTTGCCCGGCTAGCCCGCTGGCTCAACCTCCCTGCGGGGCTGTTGATCGCGCTCCTGCAGCGCACCCCCCTCGTGCGGATTGCAATGGAGGGGGCGGAGGAGGGATTGGTGGCCTCGACGGGGGCTGTCCTCCGCTCGGCGGTCGGGGCAGTCGCGGCTTTGGGCGCTTTGGACACCTTGGCGGGGGCAACCACGTCGGCGATCATGGCCACACCCGGAATTATATCGGCTGGCACGGTCGGCACTCCTTATAGTGGTGAAGCCTTTACGGTGCCCACCGCCGCGTTTCCATCCTCCTGGCAGGTGCTCGCGGGCAGCACTGTTCCGCCGGGGCTAAATTTTTCCGGCCTTACCGCCCCCGGGGTCATCAACGTCGACGTGGCCTATCTGCTGCTGTCGGGCACGCCGACGACCGCCGGAACCTATACCTTCACTCTAATGGGGTGGGAGTATCCCAATGGCACCGGGTTGAACTCCCTCCCCGCCACCTATACGGTAGTGGTCAAGGCGTCAGTGACGCCCGTCTTCACGACCCAGCCCGCGCCCGCCACCGTGACTCCGGGGGCATCCGCGGCCTTTGCGGTGATCGCGACCAAGGCCACAAGCTACCAATGGCAGCTCAACGGCCAGAACGTGACCCAGGCCAATGCCGCGGGAGCGACGACGCCCACGCTCTTCCTGTCCAACACCTCGGCCGCCAATGTCGGAAACTACACCTGTATCGCCAGCAATGGCTTCGGCTCGACGACAAGCACAGGGGCGGCCCTGGCCCTGGCGGCGACGACCACGCCCGGCCATTTGATCAATCTTTCGATCCTGAGTGACATCACCGGCAGTCTCACCATGGGCTTTGTCAACGGCGGGGCTGGCACCTCCGGGGCGCAAAGCCTGTTGATCCGCGCCATCGGTCCTTCGCTCGGGGCCCCGCCATTCAATTATCCGGCCATCCTGCCCGATCCGACGCTGACTGTGGTGCAGCAAAACACCCATACGACCCTGGCCACCAATGCGGGCTGGGGCACGCCCGCAGGCAACGTCGCCTTGGTGCAGGCGGCGGACAATGCGACGGGGGCCTTTGCCTTGACCAACCCCGCCAGCCTGGACTCGGCCCTGGTCGAAAGCCTGCCCGGCGTGAGCGGCGGCTACTCGGCGGTCGCGGCCGGCAAGAGCGGCGACAGCGGCAATGCGATCACCGAAGTGTACGACGCCAACTCCAGCTACACCGCGACCTCGACCCGGCTGATCAATCTCTCCTGCATCACCCTGATCCCGGCGGGCGGGTCCCTCGGCGTCGGCTTCGTGCTGGGCGGCACGACCAGCAAGACTCTGTTGGTCCGCGTCTCGGGGCCGACCCTGGCCACCTTCGGCACGCCGGGCACGATGACGGACCCCCAATTGGTCGTCACGCCCCAGTCCAACGGCGCCATCATCATAGGCGCCAACTCGGGCTGGAACGGGGATCCGGTGATCAGTGCCGTGGCTGCGAGCATTGGGGCTTTCCCCTTCACGACGTCGCCGACGAGCCATGATTCGGCGGTCGTCCTCACCATGCCCCCGGGCACTCCCTATACCGTCGAGGTCAACAGCGCCTCTGGTGGCGGAGGCAACGTGCTGGTGGAAGTCTACGAGGTGCCGTGAGACTAGACTTTGAAGCTGCTGCTGACCTGAAAGACGGCGCTGACGATCGCGAATGCGATAAAGCCGACGAAGATGAACACGGCCATCAGGACGCTGCTGGCGATCACGCTCGTGAACATGCTCAGGCGGTTGGAGATGACCTTCTGGTAGCTTTTGGAAATGTCCTTGAGGCTGCGGACGACATTCCCGGTATTTTCACCCACGGCCAAGCGGTCGAGCACGAGGTCGGGAAAGCAGCCGGTGCGGGTGATGGCGACCGAGAGGGCCTCGCCCTCCAGCACGCGCTCGGTCGCCTGCTTGAAGGCGGCGCGGTGGACGTGATTGTTGATCTGGCGCTCGGTCATGCGGAGGGCGTCCGCGGCGGTGATTCCGTTCTCAAGGAGGACGGAGAGGGTCTGGCTGAAGGAGAGCACGGTCTGGGCGACGACGAAGGGCCCGAGCAGGGGCAGGCGGAGCAGCCAGGCGTCGGTTTTGTCCCGGCCGGCCGGGGTCGACCGCCAGCGCCAGAACGAGACCGCTCCCAGGACCAGCGCTAGGATGACGAAGACGCCGTAGTGCAGGGCGAAAGTGGAAAGAAAGATCAGCAACTGGGTCGAGGCCGGCATTTTTCCGCCCAAGGACATGAGCAGGGCCTGCAGGCGCGGCAGGAGGAAGAAGAGAAAGAAGAGGATCACGGCCCCGGCGACGAAGACCATGAAGACGGGGTAGGCGAGGGCGGTGAGGAGCTGGCGGCGCAGCTCCTTCTGCTCGGTCAGATGCGCGATCAGGCGGCCCAGCGTGTCGTTGAGGGCCCCCGTGGCCTCGCCGGCCTGGATCAGGTTGATGGTGCCGTCGTCGAAGACCTGGGGAAAATCCGCCATGGCCCGGGAGAGGGGGGCGCCCTCGCTGATCCGTTCCCACAGGCCGGCGTCCAGCTGGCGCAGCCGCGGCTCCTTGATCCGGACCGAGAGGAGGCGGACCGCCTCGCCGGCGGACAGCCCGCTGGTCACGAGCTCGTGCAGCGACTCGAGGAAGGGCAGGCGCTCCTGCTTGCGCGGGGCCGTGTCGCTCGCGCGGGAGAGATTTAAGGAGAGGGCAAAGGCCTTGGGCTTGCCGGCCGTGTCCTTTTTGCCCGGCTGAGCCGCCGCCGCTCCGCCTTCGGTCACCTGCGAAACCTGCACACCGCGGCCGCTCAGGATCCGCAGGGCGTCGCGCCGGCTGGGCGCGTCCACGTCGCCCGCCCGGGCGGTCCCAGTCCGGTCCCGGCCGGTGTAGGCGAAACGAGGCATTCTACTTTTCGGCCACGGTGATGACGCGCAGCACCTCGTCCATCGTGGTGTGGCCGGCCTTGACCTTCTCCCAGCCGCTCTGGCCGAGGGTGCGCATGCCGTGTTTGCGGGCGGACTCCGCCAGGGTGCGGGTGCTCTCGCGCTTCAGGACCAATTCGTGCATCTCGTCGTTGAGGCGGAAAATTTCAAAGAGGCCGATGCGGCCGCGATAGCCCGTGCCGCGGCAGCGGTCGCAGCCGACCGGCTGCTTCAGGGATTCAATCAGCTCGGCCTCGGCCTGGTTGCAGCCGAGGATGGCGAGGGACTCGCGCAGCTTGATCTTGTTGACCGGCCCGGCGCGGCTGCACTCCTGGCAGAGGCGGCGGACCAGGCGCTGGGCGATCACGAGCTCGATGGCGGAAGCGACCAAGAAGGGCTCGATCCCCATGTCGACCAGGCGGGTGATGGCGCCGGGGGCGTCGTTGGTGTGGAGGGTGGAGAAGACCAAGTGCCCGGTGAGGGAGGCGCGGATCGCGATCTCGGCCGTGTCCTTGTCGCGGATTTCGCCGACCATGATGACATCGGGGTCCTGGCGGAGGACGTGGCGGAGGGCGTCGGCGAAGGTCAGGCCGATCTCGGGCCGAACCTGCATCTGGTTGACGCCCGGCACCTCGTACTCGATCGGATCCTCGATCGTGATGATGCGCAGGTCGGTCGAGTTGATCTTGCGCAGAAAGGCGTTGAGGGAGGTGCTCTTGCCCGAGCCGGTCGGGCCGGTGACCAGGATGATGCCGTGGGGATAGTCCAGGATCGACACGATCTGGGCCTGCTCCTCCGCATTCATCCCCAGGCGGTCCATGGTGAAGGCCTCTTTCTTCTGGTTGAGGAGGCGCAGCGAGATCGATTCGGCGTAGATCGTCGGGATGGTGGAGACGCGGATGTCGAGGGTCGTGCCGTTGCTCCGGAAATTGATCCGGCCGTCCTGCGGCAGGCGCCGCTCGGAGATGTTGAGCCGGGCCATGATCTTGAGCCGGGAAATGATGGCGTCCTGGAAGCGGAGGAGATTCTCCGGGACCGGCACGGGCACGAGCAGGCCGTCGACCCGGTAGCGGATGCGCAATTGGCCCTCCTGGGGCTCGAAATGGATGTCGGTGGCCTGGTCCTCCACCGCCTGGGAGATGACGTCGGTGACGAAGCGGACGACGGCCGCGTCCTCGTCGACCGCTTCCTCCGACTGCTGCTGGGCCTCGGGGGCGATGTAGGCTTCGTCCGTGCCCTCGAGCGAGCCGGAGCCGACGCCGAAATTCTCGATGATGAGCTGGTGCACGCGCTCGGGCACGGCCAGGTGCCAGACGAGCGGCCGGGGCGTGAAGGTCCGGATCCAGTCGTCCATCGTTGGCTCCGGCAGCCAGGCCGAGGCCAGGTGCATCGGGGTGCGGGCATCAGGGGGCGGCGGCTCGGCGCCCGGCTCCTTCGCCTCGCCGGCCGGCTCGGATTCCCGCTTGATCGGGATGATCTGAAAGTCGTGGACCAGGCGGGCGGGCAGGAGCCCGCGGGACTGCGGGTCGGTCTCGAGATTGGTGGCGATGCCCAGGCCGGAGGCCTCGGCCAGGAGGGTGAGGGCCTCCATTTCGCTTTGGCCCAGGGCGTGGGCCAGGGCGCCGAGGCGGGCGTCGCGCGGGGCGTCATGGATAGCCTGGCGCTGCTCGTCGCTCAAGCGGCCCGCAAGCCCGGCGGGAAGGATTTCCACGGCAAGGACCGACATGGCGCTAGTTGGTGTTGGTCTTGAACCGATCGAGGAAGTCCTTGATCTTGTTGGACGGCTGAGGCTGCGGATTCTTCAGGAATTGCTCCACTTGGTCGCGGTTGGAGAGTTCCGCGATGCGCCGCCTCGTGTCCGCCGAGCCGTCCTCGGGGGGAAGGATCATCGGCCGGATGAAGAAGAGCAGTTCGGTCCGCTTCAGACTTTCGGTGTGGCCGCCCAGGAGCTGGCTGATGATGGGAATTTCGTAGAGGAAGCCGATCTTGTTGTGATCGGTTTCCTTGTTGGTTTCCTGGAGGCCGCCCAGGACAAGCATCTGACCGTCCTTGACCGTGACGAAGGACTTCATTTCGCGGTGGTCGATGATCGGCTGAATATCGCCCGCTTGAATGGTGACCTGCCCGCCAATGTCGTCGACCTTCTGGTCGATCGTCATCTGGATGTCACCGTTTTCGCCGATCAGAGGCGTGATGGTCAGATCGATCGCGATATTCTGATAGGTGGAATTGAAGGAGCTGACCGGGGTGCTACCGAGGGTCGTCCCGCCCAGGGTGCTCTGGCCGCCGTTGATGATCGGATACTGCTCGCCCACCGTCACTTCGCCCGGCTTGTTATGGGCCGTGACGATGACCGGCGCCTGGAGAATGTGGATCAGGCTGCTCGAGCCGGCGGAGCTGGCGTTAAGCGCGGCGTTGAAGGCGAGAGGATTGACGATCCCGTTGGTGAAGTCCCAGCCGGCGATGCTGGTGCCGGGAATGGCGGAAGTGGTATTGGTGGCGGCATTGGTGGCGCCTCCCGCCCAGTTGGTCACATGGGTGATCCCGGCCGCATTCTGCCCCACGGTCAGGCCGAGGGAGGAGATGCCGCTGATGTCCGTATCGGTCAGGCTGACTTCGGCGATGATGACCTGGATGCGGACTTGGGCCAGGGCGATATCCAGCTTCTCGATCAATTCCCGCAGGAGGCGGATGTCGTCCACCGTGCCGGAGACGACGACCGCGTTGCTCCGGTCGTCCGACTGGATCGTGATCAGCCCGCTGAATTCGTTGGTGCCCGCGGTGGACTGCGCGCTGCCTTGGGCGAGGTTGACCGGGGAGGTGGTGACGGTGGGCTGGCCCCCGATTTCGCCCGGGCGGACGGACTGGTTGGAGGTCTTTTGGGTGGCAGCGTTCTGGCCGGTGACCAGGGCGGAGAGAAGCGTGGTCACGTCCTTGGCCGTGGCATGCTTGAGATAGATGACCTCGTTGTGGGTGTTCGGGTCCGAGGGGATGTCGAGCTGCGCGATCAGGTTGTCGAAGAAAGCGTTCTCCCGCGGATCGGAAATCACGATGACCTGGTTGGTCCGGTCATCGGCGTTGTAGTTGGTCGCCGTCCCAATCTGGTTCTGCAAGGGGCCGGTGAGGAGGGCGTGGATCTTGGTCACGACGTCGCTCGCTTTGGAATGGTGCAGGGGATAGAACTTTGGGACGAAGGTGCTCGTGATCGGCTTGTCGACTGCGTCGATCAGCAATTCGATCCGTTGCAGATTGGAGACGGTGTCCGTGACCAGGGCGGCATTGGCCTTTTCCAAAGGCACGAGGCCGCCGCCGATCCCGGGGGTCAGCATGGTGTTGATGGCCTGGCCGAAGAATTCGCCCTCGCGGAGGAAGGTGAGCTGGAAGAGCTTGGTCGCGACCTTGCCGCTGGGGGGCAGGTCGAGGGCCGAACCGGAGATGAAGAGGGGGGCCTCGGCGCGGGCGACCGACAGGGGAACGACCTTCAAGAAACGGTCGCCGAGCGGTACGACGCCGACCTGGTTCAGGGAAAGGAGGGTTTCGAGGGCCAGCACCACCTCGGACTTCGGCACGTGGCTCAGCTTCAGGCTGTAGCCGCCGGGGGCGACCGGGAGGGTGCCCGGCCGGATCACCGACCGGCCGGTATAGGTTTCCAAGGCACCCAGGACGGCGTCGATATCGGCGCCGCTCAGCTCGAATTTCGGCACGATCTCGTCATTGGTCTGATTGGGGGCGAGCAGGGCGCCCGGGGGCGGGTTGGGCCCGCGCACGGGCAGGCTCGAAGCGGTCTGCGCCTGCAGGCTGGCGGCAACCCCGAGGCTGACGGCGAGGCACAGGCGGACGGAACGGTAAATCATGCGGTGAAAAGGTCCGGAGCCGGCACAGGAGAATGACGCTTGGGCTCCAATGAAACACTCAAGGCGAAAACAGGTGGGTTGTAAAGGTGATGTGGAAGACGGCCCGGGGGGCCAAAAGTTGCCCCGGGCCGGGGTCCCCGCCGGTCCCCGCGCCCTTCAGACCGGGCGCCCCGCGGCGGGTGCCAGGATAATTCCGCTTTCCTCCCGGCCGGTTCCGCCTTGGACTGCCTCCATGCCCAACAGCTTCGGCAAACTCTTCACCGTCTCCACCTGGGGCGAAAGCCACGGGGCGGCCGTAGGCGTGATGGTCGACGGCTGTCCGCCCCGGCTGCCCTTGGCCGCGGCGGAAATCCAGGCCGAGCTGGACCGGCGCCGGCCGGGGCAAAGCGACATCGTGACCCCCCGCAAGGAAGCGGACGACGTGGAGGTCCTGGCCGGGCTGTTCGAGGGCCGGACGACCGGGGCCCCGATCGCCCTCCTCGTCCGCAACACCGACGCCCGGCCCGGCGCCTATGACGAGATGCGGGAGAAATTCCGCCCCTCCCACGCCGATTACACCTATCAGGCCAAGTACGGCTTCCGCGACCATCGCGGCGGCGGCCGCAGTTCCGCCCGGGAAACGATCGGCCGGGTGGCGGCGGGCGCCATTGCGAAGAAGATCCTGAGCCTGGCCGGGAAAGTCGAAATCCGCGCCTGGGTGCACAGTATCCACCACGTGCGCATGCCCGATCTGGGCCATTTCCCCTCCCTGGCCGAGGTCGAGGCGACGGCGGTCCGCTGCCCGGATCCGGCCACGGCGGCCCAGATGATCGCCCTGATCAAGGCGGCCCGCTCCGAGGGCGATTCCTTGGGCGGGGTCATCCAATGCCGGATCCGCGGCGTGCCGCCCGGCCTGGGCGAGCCGGTCTTCGACCGCCTCGAGGCCGATCTGGCCAAGGCCATGCTTTCCCTGCCGGCGACCAAGGGCTTCGAGATCGGCAGCGGCTTCGCCGGCACGCTGCTGAAAGGCTCGGAGCACAACGACGCTTTCCGGATGAGCCAGGGCCAGGTCCATACCCCGACCAACCGCTCGGGCGGGGTGCAGGGCGGGATCAGCAATGGGGAGGAGATCGCCTTCGCCGTCGCCTTCAAGCCCACCGCCACCATCCTGCAGCCGCAGCAGACGGTCGACATCCATGGGCACGACACCGAGCTTGCGGCCCGGGGCCGGCATGATCCGGCCGTTTTGCCGCGGGCCGTTCCGATCGTCGAAGCCATGGCCGCCCTGGTCCTGGTCGACCATTGGATGCGGCAATCGGCTCAGAACCAGACTTTTAAGTTCGAGTGAGGTCGGACCGGGCGGCGGTTTGCATCCGCCGCTCGTTCATGTTTTTTTAAGGGAAAGCGATGTCGGAAACACCCCTAGTCTATCTCATTCTCGGCGCCTCGGGTTCCGGCCGGCGCGAAATCGTCGTCGACCTGATCGAAGGCGGCATGCCCGAAGGGTCCCGGGCTCTCTCGCTTCTGGCCGAGGGGGAGACGCCGGATCCGGCCGACGCCAAGCTCGCGGCGGTCAGCACGGTGGCGACCTGGCGGTGGACCGAGGGCAAGGAAATCGACGCCGAGGTGGCCGCCGGGGCCGACAAGATCTTCTTCTTCGCCCATGGCCGGCAGAATCCGGTCGACCAGATCGAGGCCTTCAAGCTCTGGCGGGAAGAATCGCAGCCGGGGGAATTGGCCCGCATCCTCACGGTCGTCAACTGCCAGCTGGCCGAGCTCCACCCGCCCCTCCTAGCCTGGTACGACGCCTGCGTCCATTTTTCCGACGTCCTGCTCCTCAATCGCCGGGAAGGCGTGGCCAACAAGTGGATCAGCGATTTTCAGGCCCGCTACAAGGATCAGTTCTTCCCCTGCGTCGTCGAATTGGTCCGCGGCGGCAAGGTCCGCAATCCCGTCCTGATTCTTGAGCCGCTGCCGCTGCGCGTCTCCCACGCCTTCGAGAACGAGGCCGATTGGGTGGCGATCGACGGCAGCGATGCGGAGGGGGGCGACGAGTCCGAGGACGAAGTCGAGCTGGAGCAGGCGGAGGATCCTTATTTCGCCCGCTTCGACAGCGGCCGGCGGCTCAAGGAAATCCCCCGGATCGACAAGTTTATTTGACCGCCACCACCGCGCGGGCGAAGGCCTGGGCCCGCGCCGTGACCGCCGCCCAGTTCTTCTCCCGGAACGCCTTGGCCTCGACCAAGGCGCTGCCGGCCGCGGTCGCCATGGCCCCGGCCTTGAGGAATTCGCCGACATTTTCCGGGGTGACACCGCCAGTCGGCACCAGGTCGATCTGCGGCAAGGGGCCCTTGAGCGATTTGATGTAGGCCGGCCCGAAGAATTCGGCGGGAAAAATCTTCACCGCATCGGCGCCGCTTTCCCACGCGGCGACCGCCTCACTGGGGGTAAGGGCGCCGCAGAAGACGGCGATGCTGTAGCGCCGCGCCATGGTCACGACCTCCGGCCGCAGGACCGGGGTGACGAGAAACTTCGCCCCGGCCAGGATGCCGGCCCGCGCCGTCTCCGCGTCCAGGACCGTGCCCAGGCCGAAAAGAAAGTCGGGCAGTTCGGCCGTGGCCTGCTCCAGCATCCGGATCGCCCCGGGGGTCGTCATGGTCAGTTCGATGCTGGTCAGGCCGCCGGCGGCGAGCGCCCGGGCGCAATCGAGCAGGCCTTCGGAGCTTTCGGCCCGGATCAGGGCGATGACCTTTTCCCCTTTGATCTTGGCGAGGACGGCATCCTTCTTCATCCGGCCATGACAGATCAAAGCGCGCGGCAGGCCAGCCCAAAAACGCTCTTCCCCATCCTTGACCCTGCTGGGCGGAAATATACAAGTAACCCGACTGCTCTGATTGCCCTTAACCGCCCCCACACTGCTGCTCATGAATAAACGATTTGGCCTCGTCGCAGGCTTTGCCTTGATTACTGCCATCGCGCATGGCGCTGATAACAACATCATGCTGGGTAAGTCGGAGCTTTATCTCCAGGCCAGCGCCTCCGCGCCGTCCGCGCCGCCCGTCCTCTATCCTTTTCAATTTCAAGCCTCGTCGCCGACGTCGGCGGCCATAACCTTGCCCGCGTCATCCGGGGTTCAGCTGCCGGCCGACTCCAATGGCGGCTACGGGATCAGTACCTTCTACACGACCAAGGCGGCGATGGACGCGGCCTACCCCGATGGGACCTATCAGATCACGCCGGCTGGGTCGGCCCCGTATACCCTGCAATTGATCAACGATCTCTACCCCGCGGCGCCGCCCACCCTGGTCAGCGGGGGCACGTGGCAGAATGGAGTCCTGGTCGTGGATCCGACGCAGAATGCGACGCTCACCATTAACACCTTCCCCGGCTACGGCTCCGGCAACGGCAGCCACGAGGAATTCCAGGTTAACAGCGAAAGCGGCGACAACGTGAATCTCGACCAGAGCATCGTCAGTATCGCCGTGGCCGGCATGCCGGCCACCACCACGCCTTTTACCACCCTGGCGATTCCCTCCGGCACGTTGAAGGCGGGTTACGTCTACCAAGCGACGATCAACTTTGACGCCGTCGGCACCCTGATCAGCAGCCCGACGTTGGCCGTCAGCTTGTTCTCGGACAGTACTTATTTTTACATCGTGGGTAAGTCTACGCCGGCGGTGGCTCCGCCGGTCATCACCTCCCAGCCGACCAACCAAGTTGGGCCGCTGGGGAGCAGCGTCACTTTCAACATCGGCGTAACCTACAACGGTTCGACGTCGTCGCCGTCTAACGCGCCCACGAGCTACCAGTGGTATTTCAACGGCGGTCCGATTAATTATGGCAGCGGCAACAACAACAAATATTACTTCAATGGCAGCGGTCTGACCGTGAACAACCTCACCGCCGCCGACGTCGGCACCTATGCGGTCGAGATCGTGAATGGCGGCGGATTGGCCGAGAGCCAAAGTGCGACCTTTACGATCGGGGCAGCCCAGGCGCCGGCCATCACCGGCGCGCTGTCCAACCAGACGGTGTCGACGACCACCCCGGTGACCTTTTCGGTCGTCGCGACCGGGACAGGCCCGCTCAATTACCAGTGGTTCTTCAACGGCGTCTCCATCACCAACGCGACGTCGTCGACCTACACCGTCAACAACGTGAATGCTTCCACGGCGGGCGTCTATATGGTTACCGTCTCCAATTCCGTGGGCTCGGCGAGCAGCAGCGCGACCCTGACGGTTAATGTGCCGACCTTTCCCTCGTTCTCCACCCAGCCGGTTTCCCAGATGATAGCCTCCGGCACCACCGTGGAATTTCACGTCAAGGCGACGGGATTCCCCGCTCCGACCTACCAATGGACCTATAACGGCGGGAACATCAGCGGTGCCACCTCGAACCGGTATGTCCTCTTCGGCGCGACGGCGGCGAATGCCGGCAACTATGCCTGCAAAGCCATCAATGGATCGGGCACGGCCATCTCGAGCACGGCGGTGCTTCAAGTGGTGACGACGAACGCGCCCGGACACTTGGACAACCTTTCGATCCTCAGCAACATCACGAGCAGCCTGACGATGGGCTTTGTCACCGGAGGGGCGGGGACAAGCGGATTGGAGAGCCTGTTGATCCGCGCCGACGGTCCGTCGCTGGGAGCCCCGCCCTTTAATTATCCCGGCACCATGCCCGATCCGACGCTGACCGTGGTGCAGCAGAACACCCATACGACGCTGGCCACCAATGCGGGCTGGGGCACGCCCTCAAGCAATATTGCCTTGGTCCAGACGGCGGACGCGGCGACGGGGGCTTTTGCCTTGGTCAGCACCGGGAGCCTCGACTCCGCCCTGGTCGAGAGCCTGGCCGCCGTGGGCGGCGGCTACTCGGTCGTCGTTTCCGGCAAGAGCGGGGACAGCGGCAATGCCATCACCGAGGTCTATGACGTCAATCCCACCTACACGGCGACCTCGACCCGCCTGATCAATCTCTCCTGCATCACGACGATCCCGGCCGGAGGCGCCCTTGGCGTCGGCTTTGTCCTCGGAGGCACGACGAACAAGACCCTTCTGATCCGGGTCTCGGGCCCGACCCTGGCCACCTTCGGCACGCCGGGCACGATGGCGGATCCCCAGTTAGTCATCACCCCGCAGTCCAACGGCGCCATCATCCTCGCCTCCAACGCAGGCTGGGCCGGTGATCCGGTTATCAGTGCCGTGGCCGCTTCAATCGGCGCCTTTGGCTTCACCTCGACGACCAGCCTCGATTCCGCCCTCGTCCTCACCCTCCCGCCCGCCGTCCCCTATACGGTTGAGGTGACGAGTGTCAGCGGCGGCGGCGGCGCCATCCTGGTCGAAATCTACGAAGTGCCGTGAGGCCGGGGCCGGTCGGGCCTTTCAGGCTTGTTTGCTTCCCCCCGGAGGTCCTGACTGGGAGCGTTCGGTCATGCCCACCAATTACCTCCCTCCGCTCTGCGATCCGAAACCCCTGCGGATAGTCTCGGTCGAGACCTGCGTGCCGACCGACATCTGGCCCTGGCTCCTCCTGGTGCGCATCCGCACCGAGGACGGCCGGGAGGGCTACGGCGAGACTGCCTACGCCCCCCATGCCGTCGCCTCCTTGATCCATGATTGGATGGCGGACCGGCTGATCGGGGCCGACGCCCTCGCGATCGAGAGCCACTGGCGTTTTTTCTACGAACGCTTCGCCAATTTTGGCGTTCGCGGCGCGGAACTGCGCGCCATCTCCGCCGTCGACGTCGCCCTGTGGGACATCCTCGGCAAGGTTTGCAACCAGCCGATCTACCGCCTGCTGGGCGGACCGGTGCGGGCGCGGGTGCCCGCCTACAACAGCTGTGGCAACCCCGCCTACGGCAAGGTTCATTTCGGCAAGGTGGGCTGGCCGGGCTACGGATCGATCGGCGAGGCCGGACACCTCTGCGACACCTATAATTTCATCCACAATCCGGTGGAGCTGGTGACGGAGCTGAAGGAGGCGGGCTACCGGGCGATGAAAATCTGGTCCTTCGATTCCGCCGCCCACCAGGACGGCGGCATGACGATCTCCAACGAGTTTCTCAACCAGACGATCAGGCCTCTGGAGAAGATCCGGGAGGCCCACGGCGACACGTTCGACTTCATGGTCGACGGCCACGGCTTTTTCATGCTGCCGGCCGCCTTGCGCATCGCCGCCGCCCTCAAGCCCCTGAAGCCGCTCTGGCTGGAGGACGTCCTCAAAATGGACAATATCCGCACGCTGGCCGACTTCCGGCGCCAAAGCGGCATGCCCATCTCCGCCAGCGAGATGCTCCTGAGCCGGGCGGACTACCTCGACACCCTGATCCAGCAGGCGGCCGACTACATCATGATCGACCCGACCTGGGTTGGCGGCATCTCCGAGAGCGTCCGGCTGGCCCACCTGGCCCAGGGCTTCAATGTCCCCGTGACGATGCACGATTGCACCGGCCCCCTCACGGTCTTCGCCGGGATCCAGGTCAACGCCTCGGTCGCCGGCTGCTGCTTCCAAGAGACGGTCCGCTCCCACATCCACACCTTCTACAAGGACCTGGTCGACGAACTGCCGGCGGTGGCCGACGGCCACGTCGCCATCCCCCAGCGGCCGGGCCTGGGCGTCCTGCTCAATCCCGACCTGTTTGCGGGCAAGAGCGATCGCTTCGTCTACCGCAAGACGACTGCCTGAATTCCCGGTCCGTCCTGAGCACCCCCGCTTCTCCTGCCCTCGATCCCCATCTCGGTCCGGCCGGCCCGCTTTCCGACCTCGGCTACCGGCACGTCTGCCAGCCGAGCGAGCCGCCGGCGGCGTCTCCGTTCGGCCGTGCCACGGGGGCTTGACCGAGTCACCCGGCCGGTATCTGCTCGGCCTCCGACTGGAAACGCATGGCACGAAAAAAATGGTGGCTAGCGGCGTTGGTTTGTGGCGCCACACTGCTCGTCTATTGGCCCAGCCTGCACGGCCAATTTCTTTGGAACGATAGCGATTATGTCACGGCGCCCGCCTTGCGCTCGGCGCACGGCTTGTGGCGGATCTGGTTCGAGATCGGGGCCGTGCAGCAGTACTACCCCATTCTGCACACGGCTTTCTGGTTCGAACACCGATTGTGGGGCGACGCGGTGACGGGCTACCACTTGGTCAATCTGCTGCTCCATGCCACCTCGGCGATTCTGTTGGCAGGATTTCTGACGGGGTGCCAGGCCCGTCAGCGCAGGGCCGCGGGAGAGCCGGATCCCGCGCCAGCGGGCGCGATGGCTTGGCCCTGGCTCGCCGCCTTCCTCTTCGCCCTTCATCCCGTTTGCGTCGAATCGGTGGCTTGGATTACGGAGCAAAAAAACACGCTTTCGACCGTGTTCTATCTGCTGTCGGCGCTGGTCTATCTGCGTTTTGACGAAAATCGGCGCCGTCGCACCTACGGCTTGGCTACTTTGCTCTTCACCCTCGCCATTTTGAGCAAAAGCGTGGCCGCGACTTTGCCGGCGGCCCTGCTCGTCGTGATTTGGTGGCAGCGCGGGCGGGTCGAATGGAAGCGGGATGTCGTTCCCCTCCTGCCTTGGTTCGTGCTGGGCGCAGCCGAGGGACTCTTCACGGCGTGGGTGGAGGTCCAATTTATCGGAGCGCAGGGGGAAGTCTTCCGGCTTTCTTTTTTGCAACGTTTCCTCGTCGCCGGTCGGGCCGTGTGGTTCTACCTCGGCAAACTGTTCTGGCCTCATCCCCTGATTTTCATCTATCCGCGGTGGAAGATCGACGCCTCGGTCCTCGGCCAGTACCTCTATCCGCTTAGTCTCTTGGCCCTCTTGGGCCTCCTCTGGCGGGGACGGAACCGTTCGCGCGCTCCGCTGGCGGCCCTGCTTTTTTTTATCGGCTCTCTCTTTCCGGTCCTCGGTTTTTTCAACGTCTACGCCTTCAATTTCTCCTATGTCGCGGACCACTTTCAATATCTTCCGGCCCTGGGCGTAATCGCTTTAGTCGCGGGGGGCTGGAACCGGTGGCCCGGCGCGCGGCGGAGCCAATACGCTCTCGCCGGCCTGGTGCTTTTCGGCCTCGGCGCCCTGACCTGGCGGCAGTGCCGCAACTATCGCGACGAAGAAACGTTTTATCGCACCATCCTGGAGAATAATCCTGCCTCCTGGATGGCGCATAATAATCTCGGGGTCTGGCTCAAGGGGCAGGGGAAGACCCGCGAAGCCTGGGCGGAGTACGGCGAAGCCCTCCGCTTCCGTCCTGATTTCGGCGAGGCGGAGGACAATCTCGGGATCATTTTGGTCGAGGAGCACC
>Ga0302279_10001043_pt1 | contig 40455 bp, 38 predicted proteins | sample III_Bog_N3_3_FD_194541 | JGI IMG/M metagenome (GOLD analysis project Ga0302279, IMG submission 194541) | Peat permafrost microbial communities from Stordalen Mire near Abisko, Sweden - III_Bog_N3_3 | ecosystem: Environmental > Terrestrial > Soil > Wetlands > Peat | place: Sweden: Abisko... | reverse complement strand
GTTGTCCCTGAACGCGGATGCGTTCAGGGACAACGACCAGGGCGCAATGGAGGGACCTGGACCATTGCTGGGCCACACTCCTAGATGGTGCTCCAGCTCAGCACGAACACCACCATGGAGGCGCAGATGCAGTAGGCGCCGAACAGGTGCCAGCGGCCCCGTTCCAGCCAGGCGGACAGCCACTTCAGGGCCAGCAGCCCGCTGCCGAAGGCCATCACCATGCCCAGCAGGCTGGGCACGAACAGGTGGACCAGGCCGCCCGGCACCCCCTGGAGCTGGTGGGCGCGGAGCATCCGCAGCACTTCCCGGACGATGACCGGCGGGGTCAGCACCACCGCCATGGCGAAGCTGAACTCCTCCACCTGGGTCCGCGACAGCCCGCGCAGCAGCCCGGTGGAAATGGTCGCCCCGGACCGGGAAAAGCCCCGGAACGGCAGGCATACCCCCTGCACCAGGCCCATCCAGCTGGCCCCGGCCAGGTCCACGGCGCCGCCTTCCCGGCGCGGCCGCTTGTGGTCCCGGAGCCCGGCGATGATGATCAGGATGCCCGCCGCCGCCAGGGCGATGGAGATCAGGGTCAGGTTGCCGAACAGGTTCTCCACCTCCGCGTGGGGCTGGTCCCTGAGGAACACTCGCTCGATCACCTGCTTTAGCAGCAGGCCCACCACCCCGGTGAGCAGGGTGGCCACGGCCAGCAGCTTCACGAACCGCATCAGATCCCGGCCGGAGCGGCCGAACCGGGCCCGCCACTGGCTCCAGAAGAAGACGATCACCGCGAACATGGTGCCGGTGTGCAGCATCACCAGGAGCAGCGTCATCTCCGGCCGGGTGGGATCCATGCCCATGAGCTTTTCGGCCACGATCACGTGGGCGGAGCTGGACACCGGCAGCAGTTCGGCGGCGCCCTGGATGATGGCTAGAATGAGAATGCGCAAGAGTGTCATTAGACCGGTGTCCCTGTATGCATGAGCCCCGGCTGCTTCGGCCAGGGAACCTTGTGGGCCTGGAAAAGGTTCGACTGATGACGTCATGTTAGCATTGGCCCGGTGAGTGTCGGCGGCGCAGCCGCTCTTTTTGTGGAGGCACGGCCTTGCTGTTCCGCGCGCATCTGCTGAGTCCCAGTGCTTCCGCGCGGCTGCTGGACGTCCCGGACGGCGGGCTGGCCGTGGACGCCGCGGGCCGGATCCTGGCCGCGGGCCCCTGGGAGGTGGTGGCCGCCGCCCTGCCGGGGGAGCCGGTGCAGGATCTGCGCCCCCTGTGGCTGCTGCCCGGCCTGGTGGACCTGCACTCCCATCTGCCCCAGTACCCGGCCGTGGCCATCGACGGCATGGAACTGCTGCCCTGGCTTGACCATTGCATCTTCCCCGCCGAACGCCGGTTCGCCGATCCGGAGCAAGCCGGCGGCGCCGCCCGGATCTACTTCCGGGACCAGCTGGCCCTGGGCGTCACCACTGCGGTGGTCTACGGCTCGGTGCACCCGGAGGCCACCCGGCGCGCCTTCATGGCCGCCGAGCAGGCCGGGATCCGGGTGGTCCTGGGCAAGGTGCTCATGGACCAGAACGCCCCGGACGGCATGGCCGAAACCACCGCCGCCGCCCTGGACCAGAGCGAGGCGCTGTGCGTGGACTGGCACGGCCGGGACGGCGGCCGGCTGCAGTATGCCTTCAGCCCCCGGTTCGCGCCCACCTGCTCCATGGCCCTGCTGCGCGGGGTGGCCCACCTGGCCGCCAAACACGGCGCCTACGTGCAGACCCACCTCAGCGAGAACCTCCAGGAACTGCAGTGGGTGCACGAACTGTTCCCGGCCGCCCGGGACTACACGGACGTCTACGCCAGCGCCGGGCTGCTGGGCCCGGGCACCCTGCTCGGCCACGGCATCCACCTGTCGGCGCGGGAGCGGCGGGCCATCCAGGCCTCGGGCGCCGCCATCGTCCACTGCCCCCGGTCCAACGCCTTCCTGCAAAGCGGCATCATGCCCCTGCGCCGCTGGCTGGACGAGGGCCTGTGCGTGGGACTGGGCACCGACGTAGCCGCCGGACTCAGCCTGGATCTGTGGGCCGAGATGGCCATGGCCTGCACCGCCTCCAAGCTCCGCCGGGCCGGCCAGCAGCTCCAGGGCCAGCGCCTGGCCGCACTGGATCTGCCCCCCGGGGACCGGGAGCGGGTGGCCCGGGCCCTGGAACTGGAGCCGGACCTTCCCGTCGACCCGGTCACCGCCTTCACCCTGGCCACCCTGGGCGGGGCCCGGGCCCTGGGCCAGGACGGCCGCATCGGCAGCCTGGAGGCCGGCAAGGACGCCGATTTCCTGCTGGTGGACCCGGACGTGACCGATCCGGAGCCGGGCCGCGCCGAGCCTCCGGAACGGGTGCTGGGCCGATTGCTGTACCGCAGCGATGCCCGGATGATCCGGGCCACCTATGTGCGAGGCCGGCTGTGTCACCGTCTGGCCTGATCCCGCCGGCCTTCTACCTGCGGCCCGTGGTGGAGGTGGCCCGGGACCTCCTGGGCCGGGAGCTGTGCCTGGGGCCGGTGGTCCTGCGCATCACCGAGGTGGAGGCCTACGACGGCCCCGGGGACAGCGCCAGCCACTGCCGGTCCGGGCGCACCCCGCGCAATGCCCCCATGTGGGAGGCCGGCGGCTGCGCCTACGTGTACTTGTGCTACGGCCTGCATCACATGCTCAACATCGTCACCGGCCCGGCCGGCCATGGCGCCGCCGTCCTGGTGCGCAGCTGCGAGCCGGTGCGCGGACTGGACCAGGTGCGCCGGCGCCGGGGCGGGCTGGGGGGCCCGGCCCTGCTCGCCGGCCCCGGCCGGGTGGCCCAGGCCCTGGGGGTGGATCGGAGATTCAGCGGCCAGCCGCTGTTCCGGGCCGGCGGGCTGGAACTGCGCGACGCTGCCGCCGTGGGCGAACGCCTGTGCGGGCCACGGGTGGGTGTGGACTACGCCACGGAGGCGGACAGGTTGCTGCCCTGGCGGTTCGCCCTGGCCGGCACGCCCTGGGTCAGCCGGCCCAGGGGGCTGGTGCCCGAACCCGTCCCGGTCGGCTGATCGCTGCAGGCCAGGCTCAGCCCCCGTGGTTGAACACCTTGCGCAGGTAGGCCAGGAACGCGGCGTCCTCGCAGTGGGTCTTGCCGGGGGAGTCGGACAGCTTGGCCACCGACTGGCCGCCGCAGGCGACCATCTTCATGACGATGTTCAGGGACGGATGCGGCGTGTCGTTGGTCAGGTCGGTGCCGATGCCGAACAGGCACGGGATCCGGTCCCGGAAGTGCCGGTGGATGGCCAGGGCGCGCGGGATGTCCAGGGCGTCCGAGAACACCAGGCGCTTGGTGCGCGGATCGATGCGCAGCTTCCGGTAGTGGGCGATGGCCTTCTCCCCCCAGGCGATGGGTTCCCCGGAATCGTGGCGCAGCCCGTCGAACAGCTTGGCGAAGTACAGATCGAAATCGGCCAGGAACGCGTCCATGCCCACCACATCGGTGAGGGCGATGCCCAGATCGCCGCGGTACTCCTGGACCCAGTCCTCCAGGGCGTGCTTCTGGAAGTCCCGGAGGCGCGAGCCGAAGGCCTGGTAGGCCTGCAGGTACTCGTGGGCCATGGTCCCGGAGGGCGCCAGGCCCAGCTTCCGGGCCAGGTAGACGTTGGAGGTGCCGCGGAAGTGCGCCGGCAGCGCCTGGGCGAAGCCGCCCACCACCGCCTCCTGCCAGGCCCCCGAATAGCGGCGGCGCAGGCCGAAGTCCATGAACAGGAACGGATGGCCCTCCGTGGCCGCGGCCGCGTCGGCCCGCACCAGCTCGATCTTGGTCGCCATGCGCTCCCGGGCCGCCGCCAGGATCTCCGGGCCGGCCGGCAGGTGCCGGTAGTACAGCTCGTTCACGATGTAGAGCACGAACACTTCGAAGCCCATCACGTGGACGATGGGGCCGGAGGCCCGGATCACCAGCTGGTCCCCGTCCACGCTCACCTGGATGAAGCGCCGCTGGAACCGGAAGATGGACAGGAAGTCCACGAAATCGCTTTTGATGAAGCGCAGGCTGCGCAGGTAGTCCAGTTCTTCCAGACTGAAGGCCAGGGAGCACAGGTGGTCCAGCTGGGCTTCCACCTCGGCCTTGAGGCTGGCCAGGGGGAAGGCCGGCTGGTTGCGGCACACGAACGCGTAGGAAGCCTGGGCCCCCGGATGGCGATGCAGCAGCGCCTGCCACATGGTGAACTTGTACAGATCGTTTTCCAGCAGGCTGCGGACGACGGGGGTGGCGGAAACATGCGGCATGGTTCGATCCTTTGCAGCCACGCCCGGTGCCGGGGCCATCCTTGCAGGCTGGATGTCCGATTCTCGCCCATTGCCGGCCCCAGGTATACCCCGGCTTCCCGTGCCACGCGCGAATGGGCCTTGAATGGAAAGCCTTCTGGGCATAAACTTGTTCTCCATGCGTGAACAAGCCGCGTGCCACGTCATGGCATCCGGTCGGTTCCAGGAGGTTCCCATGAAAGACAAGATCCATCCCCAGTTGTTCGAAGTGAACGTTCACTGCGCCTGCGGTGCCGAGTTCACGACCCGCTCCACCAAGAAGGAGCTGCGCGTGGAAGTCTGCGCCTCCTGCCATCCGTTCTTCACGGGCAAGCAGAAGCTCATGGATACCGCCGGCCGGGTGGAGAAGTTCAACCGCAAGTATGCCAAGACGCTGGAGCTGAACGCCGCAGCGGCCGCGTCAGCGGAAGCCGCCGTCGCCGTGGAAGCCGAAGTCCCCGTCGTCGCGGCCGTCGAAGTCGCCGTGGAAGTCGCGCCTGCCGTCGACGCCCAGTAGCGCAGCAGTTCCATGGAACGGGCCGATCTTCGGCCCGTTCTTTTTTTATTTTGCAACAGGCCCAGGTGACCCATGCTCGACCAGCTCGAATCCCTTGATGCCAAGTTCCAGGAAATCGAAGCCCAGCTTCAGGACCCGACCGTGGTCAGCGACATGAAGCGGCTGCGGGAGCTGTCCAAGCTGCGCGCCGAGCTGGAGCCCGTGGTGGAGGCCTGGCATCTGCAGCGCACCCGCATCAAGCAGCTGGACGAGGCGGAGGGCATCCTGGCCGACAAGACCCAGGACCCGGAGCTGCGGGAGATGGCCGAGCTGGAGATCCCCGAACTCAAGACCGCCATCCAGTCGGGCGAGGTTGCCCTGAAGCAGCTGCTGGTACCCAAGGACCCCAAGGACGCCCGGAACGTCATCCTGGAAGTGCGGGCCGGCACCGGTGGCGAAGAGGCCGCGCTGTTCGCCGGCGAGGTGTTCCGCATGTACGTGCGGTTCGCCGAACGCCGCGGTTTCAAGGTCAACGTGCTCAACGAAAGCGAAGCCGATCAAGGGGGCATGCGGGAAGTGGTGGCGGAGGTGGAGGGCGAGGGCGCCTACTCCCTGTTCCGCTTCGAAAGCGGCGTGCACCGGGTCCAGCGGGTGCCCAAGACCGAGACCCAGGGCCGCATCCACACCTCCGCCTGCACCGTGGCGGTGATGCCCGAGGCGGACGAGGTGGAGATCACCATCCACGACAAGGATCTGCGCATCGACACCTTCTGCTCCGGCGGCAAGGGCGGCCAGAGCGTCAACACCACCTATTCGGCGGTGCGGCTCACCCATCTGCCCACCAACACCGTGGTGCAGTGCCAGGACGAGCGCAGCCAGCTGAAGAACATGGCCAAGGCCATGACCGTGCTGCGCTCCCGCCTGCTGGAAAAGGCCCAGGGCGAAAAGGACGCCATCGAGGCCGATCTGCGCAAGAACCAGGTGGGTTCCGGCGACCGCAGCGAAAAGATCCGCACCTACAACTTCCCCCAGGGCCGCGTCACCGACCACCGGGTGAACGTCACCATCCACCAGCTGGACGCCTTCATGCAGGGCATGATCGAGCCGGTCATCGAGCCCCTGCGGGCGGCCTTCGAGGCCGAGCGGCTGCGGCAGCTGGAGGCGTAGGGGCTGCTCGTTCAAATGGTCATGCGCTGTGTCTCCAAAGCCAGGCATGGAGGCCGTGATTTTCTGGCGGAGCCGTCTTCCAGGGCTATCTTTGGATTGAGGCATATCCGGATGGATGACATTTCCTGCATGCATGCCACAGTCCAAGTGTCACCAGGTGGTCGCGTCGTGATCCCTGCCAAGATGCGTCAGGCCCTGCATCTGGCCGATGGATCACGGATGGTGGTCACCTTCGACACCGAGCGGCGAAGCCTGGTCCTGATTCCAGTGGACGAGGCCCTTGATCGGCTCCAGGACGAGGCGGCGGTCCTCCTCGCAGGCCTGCCTTCGCTTTCGGACGCCCTTCTGGCGGACCGGCGCGCCGAGGTGGAGGGTGGCTAGGGTCGTCCTGGATGCCAGCGCGATCCTAGCGCTCCTGCAGAAGGAGCCCGGCCACGAGGTGGTCCGGGCCTCGCTGCGCAGCGAGGATTGCGTGATCACGACCGCCAATCTGGCCGAGGTGGCGACCAAGCTGCAGCAGGCCCTCCAGGACCTTGCGAAGGTGCGGAAACTCCTGGATGTGCCGAACCTCACCGTCCGGCCCGTCACCGAAGAGGACGCCTACAAGGCGGCGGAACTGAGCATTGCCGGAAGGCCCATGGGCCTTTCCCTGGGCGATCGCCTTTGTCTCGCCGCAGGCATGCTGGAGGGGGCTGTCGTGCTCACCACCGATCAAGCCTGGGCCCGGCTCGGCACGGCAGGCCCCATGGTCCGTCTGGCCCGCTGACCCCGGCCGGTTCCGGGTCGAGCAGCCGGTCTGTTCGATCCTTCCCACTATGTGCCGCCGTCCCTGGCCCAACCCCATCTGCGCCGCCGCTCGCAGGCGGATCGGTCGGCGAATGGAATCGGCTAGTCGTCCAGCAGCTGCGCCCAGTCGTGATACTGGCCGTGGTGGTCGTTGAGATTGGCGGTGGTGCGCAGCGGGACATCCACCCGCACCTCGAGCCTGGCCACCGGGGACATCGCCCGGAACCGGGCGGTCCAGGACTGCCGGGTCCGGCCCCCGGGATGGCCAGGTTCCAGGAGGCGCCCAGGTGGTTCTCGTCCAAGGCCAGCGGCACCGAGGTCCCGGGGGCGGGAATGGTCCGCTGCCAGGGACCGCCCGGAGCGCCGGTGACGGTCACCCGCACCGTGGGCATCGCCTGGTTGGCCGTATTGGCCGTGAGGAACACCCGCAGCACCCCGTCCCGCCCGGCCACCAGCGGCACACTGCCGTCCAGCTTCTGCACGGCCTGGGTCACGTACCAGCCGCGCAGGCCGATGCGCAGGGGCGCCTGCGACACCGCCCCGACCGGCTTGACGCTTGCCGACGCGGCACCCGCCCCATGGCTCCCGCCCCCCCCGCCGCCGCAGCCGCCCAGCCCGGCCAGCAGGACCGCCATCACCCAGACCCGGGACGTGCTCAGGTTTCCGAACCGCATGGTGCCTCCCGGATCATTATGATTATTTTATTTAAACAAGCCAGCCGGACCAAGGGTGGAGGCAGCCCCGCATTGCGGTCACCATAGGGAATCGGATCCCGCCCATGCCCACCCACGCCACCCGCCCAGACCGGCCCCTCGACCCGCTCCTGCAGGAATGCCGGAAGGTGATCGTCGGCCAGGACCAGCTGCTGCACCGCCTGCTGGTGGCGCTGCTGGTGCCGGGCCATGTGCTGCTGGAGGGCCTGCCGGGCCTGGCCAAGACCCGCACGGTCCGGACCCTGGCCGCCGCCAGCCACCTGCAGTTCCGGCGCGTGCAGTTCACCCCCGATCTGCTGCCCTCGGACGTGGTGGGCACCCAGGTGTTCGATCCCCGCACGCTCAGCTTCTCGCCCCGCAAAGGCCCGGTGTTCGCCAACCTGCTGCTGGCCGACGAGATCAACCGCGCCCCCAGCAAGGTGCAGTCCGCCCTGCTGGAGGCCATGGAAGAGCGCCAGGTGACCCTGGGCGAGACCAGCTTCCCCCTGCCCGACCCCTTCCTGGTGCTGGCCACCCAGAACCCGCTGGAGCAGGAGGGCACCTTCCCGCTGCCCGAAGCGCAGATGGACCGGTTCCTGTTCAAGCTCCGGGTGGACTACCCCAGCGCCCGGGAAGAGACGGAGATCCTGCAGCGGGCCAGCGGCGCCGAGCCGGATCTGCGCCCGGTCCTGGACGGCGCCCAGCTGCTGGCGGCCGGCCGCCAGGCCCGGGAGGTGCGCCTGGACGAGGCCATCCGCGCCTATATCGTGCGCCTGGTCCAGGCCACCCGGCCCGGCCCGGGCCCGGCCTGGAAGGGCCGGGAGCTGCTGCGCTGCGGGGCCTCGCCCCGGGCCGGGCTGGCCCTGCAGGGGGCGGCCAAGGCCATGGCCTACCTGGCCGGGCGCGACCACGTGCTGCCCGACGACGTGGCCGCCCTGGCCCCGGACGTGCTCCGCCACCGGCTGCTGCTCAGCTTCGAAAGCGAGGCCGACGGCGTCACCGCCGATGAGCTGATCCGCGCCCTGCTGCAGGCGATCCCCCGGCCTTGATGACCTATACTCAGGGCCTGCTGCAGGCGATCTCCCGGCCTTGATGACCTATACTCAGGGAATGATGGACAAAGCCACCGTCACCCTGATCCACACCGGCGGCACGCTGGGCATGGCCCCCGGCGCCGACTCCGCCTCCCTGGCCCCGGGCCCCTCCCTGGACCGGATCCTGGAGCAGGTGCCCGAGCTGGAGCAGCTGGCCCACCTGCGCCTGGTGGTGGCGTTCAACCGGGACTCCACCACCCTGGAGCCCGAGCACATCCGCACCCTGGCCCGGATCATCCGCGACCAGGCCGAGGCCAGCGACGGCTTCGTGCTCATCCACGGCACCGACACCATGGCCTATACCGCGTCGGTGCTGGGCTTCCTGCTGGCCGACCTGGGCAAGCCGGTGGTGCTCACCGGCTCCCAGCGGCCCCTGGCCTACATCCGCACCGACGCCCGGGGCAACCTGGTGGACGCGGTCACCCTGGCCACCCGGGGCGTGGCCGAGGTGGGCATCTGCTTCGGCGACCACTGGCTGCGCGGCGTGGCCAGCGACAAGGTGAGCGTGCACCGCTACCAGGCCTTCGCGTCGCCCAATCTGCCGCCCCTGGCCGAGCTGGGCCTGCACGTACACCTGCACGCCCACGCCGGGGTGTTCCCCCGGCAGGTGCCGGTCTCGGCAGATTGCCCGCTGGAATCGGCCCTGGAGGTCTACACCCCGTTCCCGGGCATGCCCTGGCGGCTGCCGGCCCCCGGCACCCGGGGCCTGCTGCTCCAGGGCTTCGGGGCCGGCAACCTGCCCATTGGGCGTGCGGATCTGCGGGCCCTGCTGGCGCATTGCCGGGAGCGGGAGCTGCCGGTGGTGATCAGCAGCCAGTGCCCGTCCGGCGGGGTCGATCTGGACACCTACGAACTGGGCTGCCAGGCCCGGGAACTGGGCGCCATCTCCGCCGGTCTGCACACCCGCTGGGCAGCGCTGGCCAAGCTGGGCCTCACCCTGGGCGCCGGTGGCGGATTGGCGGAGGTTCGGCAGGCGTTCGCCATCTCCTGGGCCGGCGAGCCCATGCCCTGAAGGGGCCAATCTGCGCGGTCGCGGCCCCATCCCGCGGCTTCACGACTACAATGGACCTTTAGGCACCGCGTCACCTGCGTCGGCGCCGTTCCGATGCAGGTGTTGCGGTGCCTTATTCCGGGACCCGTTTCGGCGCCCTGGTTGATACGTTCCACTGGCTTATAGAGGATTCCATGCTTGACGCGGCCCTTCTGCGAAACGACCTAGACGCCGTCATCCTCGGTCTCTCCAAGCGGGGGGCGAGCTTCGACCGGGAGACCTTCCTCCACCTGGAGGGCGAGCGCCGGCGGGTGATCCAGGCGGCCGAGGTGCTCAAGGCCGAACGCAACCGGGTTTCGGACCAGGTGGCGCAGCTGAAACGGGCCAAGCAGGACGCCAGCGAGCTCATCGCCACCCAGCGGTCCGTGGGCGAACAGCTCAAGGGCCTGGAGGCCGAGGAAAAGGCCGCGGAGGTGGCCTTCCGGGGCTTCCTGGCCACCCTGCCCAACCTGCCCGACGCTTCGGTGCCCGAAGGCAAGGACGAGCAGGCCAACGTCGAGATCCAGCGCTGGGGCACCCCCACCGTCATCGAACAGCCCCAGGACCACGTGGATCTGGGCACCCGGCTGGGCATCCTGGATCTGGACCGGGCCGCCAAGCTCAGCGGCTCGCGGTTCGCCGTGCTCAAGGGCCTGGGCGCCAAGCTGGACCGCGCTCTGGTCGCCTTCATGGCCGACCGCCACGCCGCCGCCGGCTGGAGCGAGATCATGCCCCCCTACCTGGTGCTGCCGGAGTGCATGTTCGGCACGGGCCAGCTGCCCAAGTTCGAGCAGGACCTGTTCAAGACCACCCGCGGCGAAGACGCTCTGTACCTGATCCCCACCGCCGAGGTGCCGGTGACCAACCTGTACCGGGACGAGATCCTGGCCGAGGACCAGCTGCCGCTGCGCCACTTCGCCTTCACCCCCTGCTTCCGCAGCGAGGCCGGCAGCTATGGCCGGGACACCAAGGGCATCATCCGCCAGCACCAGTTCCACAAGGTGGAGCTGGTGGCCTTCACCACGCCGGAACAGGCCCAGAACGAGCTGGAGCACCTGACCCGGGCCGCCGAGCAGGTGCTGGAGGCCCTGGAACTGCCGTACCGGCGCATGCTGCTGTCGGCCGGCGACATGGGCTTCGGCAGCCGCAAGACCTTCGATCTGGAAGTGTGGCTGCCAAGCCAGGCCACCTACCGGGAGATCAGCTCGTGCTCCTGGTATGGCGATTTCCAGGCGCGGCGGGCCAGCATCCGCTATCGGCCCGCGACCGGCAAGCCCCAGTTCCTGCATACCCTCAACGGCAGCGGCCTGGCCGTGGGGCGCACCTGGGTGGCGATCCTGGAGAACTACCAGCAGCCGGATGGCAGCGTGCGCATCCCCACGGCGCTGCAGCCGTACATGGGCTGCGCCGAGATCCGCTAGGGCTCCTGGAGCCGGTCCACCGCCTCGGCCACCGCATCGGCCACCACCCGGAAGCCGCAGCTGTTCCAGTGGTAGTCGGTGTCGGAATTGAACTTGACTCCGTTTGCCCGGTAGCGCGCCGCCATGGGGCCGTAGAGATCCACCACCTGCAGCCCGTAGCGCCCGGCCACGGCCCGGATGAGCGCCCGGGCCTGCAGGGTCCGTGGCTGGATCGTGCCGGCGTAGATCTCCCGCCTGGGCGCGTCCAGGACCAGCATCACCGTGGTGCCGGGATGCTCGTCCCGGAGCCTGCGGAAGGTGTAGTCCAGGATGTCGGTGTAGGCCTGCTGCTCCTCAGCTTGCATGGGCCGGTCCGGCGCCGGGACCGGATCCCCGGCGAAGGGCTGCTGCTTGTTCACCGCGAAGTAGCGCACCAGGGCCAGCTTCTCGAACACCCGGATGCCCCAGCGGGGCACGAAGGGCCGGATGGGCGCCTCCTGGACCTGCCCCGGGGCGTAGCGGAAGGCCAGGGTGTGCTGGGCGGGCGCGCCCGGCGCGGCGACCGAGCTGAGCACATCGGTATCGAACAGGGCCAGCACCAGGATCCGTGGATGGAAGACCTGGTGCACATAGCGGGCGATGTTCAGGTCCTGGCTGAGCCGGGCGCTGCTGAACCCGAAGCTGTAGCAGTTGTAGCGATCGCCCAGCCGGCGCTGCAGCAGGCCTTCCAGGCCCTGGCCCAGGTCCTGGGTCATGCCTTCCACATAGGAGTTCCCCACCAGCGCCAGGACCGGCTTCCGGGCCTCGGGCGGGTAGTCGTAGGGGCTGTTCCAGCCCTGGCGGTTCACGTGCCAGCGGGTCCGGCGCTGGGCCAGGTTGCCGGCGGTCTGGTAGCCGTCGGTCTGCTTGCGGCTGTCGTACTTCAGCAGCGCGAAGCGCGGGTCGAAGGTGGTGTATGGCCCGTCGCTGGCCGGCAGCAGACGCAGGGTCAGCTCGACCAGGCAGATCAGCAGGGCCGCCTTGGCGGCGGCCGCGCGCAGGTAGGCGCCGGTGATGGGCTGGGCCATGGTCAGAACCTCACGTAGGCAAACGCCGGGCGGGAGAAGTAGCCGAACAGGACCAGCCCCATGACCGCCAGGTAGTAGCAGGGGAAGCGCAGCCAGGCCGGCGCGGCCAGGAACCGCCGCAACCGTTCCGGGCTGGCAAAGGCCCGGCCGGCGGCGAGCAGGGCCAGACCGGCGCCCAGGACCGCCAGTTCCTGGACCACCGAGCCGCTTTCCGAGGCCTCGCGAATCCGGGTGGCCAGGGTATCCCAGCCGGCGGCCCGTCCCGTCGTCATGTGGGTCAAGCCGGCGAGCACCCGCCAGGCCTCCCCCAGCGAAGCGGCCCGGAAGAAGACCCAGGCCAGGCAGACCAGATGGAAGGTCAGCACCCGCTGGCCCACGGCCAGGAGCCGGCCCTCGCCCAGGCCCAGGGCCTGGTGCCAGCGCGCCTGGTACGGCCGGTACTGGACCGACGCCGCCAGATAGAGGCCATGTAGGCCGCCCCACACCAGGAAGCCCCCGCTGGCCCCGTGCCACAGGCCGGAGAGCAGGAAGGTGACCAGGAGCGCGGCTGAAGTCCCCCAGGCCCGCGCGTCCCGCCACTGGAACTGCAGCGGCTTGAAGAGGTAGTCCAGGATCCAGCGGGAGAACGAAATGTGCCAGCGGCGCCAGAACGCCGGAATGGAGCGGGCGAGGTAGGGCGCGTCGAAGTTGGGTGTGAGCCGGACCCCGAACAGCCGGGCTGCGCCCAGCGCCATGTCGGTGTAGCCCGCGAAGTCGAAGTAGATCTGCAGCGCGAAGGCGTAGACGGCCAGCGCCAGGGTCGGGCCGGCGTAGGCGCCCACCTGGGCGAAGACCGGGTCCACCAGGAGCCGTAGCCGGTCGGCCAGCACCACCTTCAGGAACAGCCCCCGGACGATCTGGAACAGGGCCGCGCGCGCCTGGTCCCGGCCGGGGGGCCGCAGCGCCTTCAGCTGGGGCAGCAGATCCCCGGCCCGCTCGATGGGCCCCTGCAGCAGTTTCGGGAAGAAGGCCAGGTACAGGGCGAAGTGGCCCAGATGCCGCTCGGGCGGTTCCAGCTCCAGGTCCACATCCACCAGATAGGCGATCGCCTGCAGGACATAGTACGACACCCCCACCGATACCAGGGTCCGCCCCGGCAGCCGCTCCCAGTGCTGGGCCAGGACCGGCAGGTACTTCATCACCGCCAGGATGGCCAGGTTGACCAGGATGCCCCCGGCGGTGAGCCGGCGGCACCGGCGCGGATCGGTGGCCGCCCCGATGGCCCACCCGAAGCCGTAGCTGGACAGGGTGACCGCGGCCAGCACCAGCAACAGCACCGGCGCGTCCAGGGCCGCGTAGAACGCCAGGCTCGCCGCCAGGAGCAGCAGCCACCGGTGGCGTTCCGCCACCCCCAGGAACAGCAGGAAGACCGTGGGCAGGAACAGGAGATAGCGCAGAGAGGGAAAAGGCATCGCGGCTTCCTGGAGGATGGGGCGGCCTGCGGGACCGGGCCGGATCCAGCTGGATGCCAGCACCCCGGGGTGTCCCGGCATCCAGCCGAGACTTGTCTGACTACTTGTGTCAACATTAGCATGTGATGACACCTGATTACCTTTTCCAGCCTGGACAAGACATGGCTTTTTACGCGCTCGCCACCGCCATCCTGCGGCATTGTCCCATCCGTCCGCACCGGGCCGGCATCTGGCCTTCCGCAGCTTCGACCGCATCCGCACGGAGGGCCCCCCGATGGAACTGACCCTGTGGCAGCAGTGGGCGCGCCTGGCCGAGCAGGCCCCCGAGCAGGAGGCAATCTGCCATTGGCAGGAGGATCGCCCGGAGGTCCGCTGGCGCCGGGCCGAGCTGCTGCGGGAAGCCACCCGGGCCGCCGCCTGGCTGCAGTCCCGGGGGGTGCGGCCCGGGGCGGTCTGCGCCCTGATCGTCCGGCACCACCCGCGGTTCTATCCCCTCTACCTGGGTGTGGTCCGGCTGGGCGCCATCCCGGCGGTCCTGGCCCATCCCAACGCCCGCATCCATCCGGACAAGTACGTGGACGGCCTGGAGGGCATGAGCCGCCGCTCCGGGCTGGACTGGGTCCTGACCGAACGCGACCTGGAGCCCGTGGTGGGCGCCCTGGTGTCCCGGCCGGGCAGTTCCGTGCGCGGCCTGCTCCTGCCCCTGGAGACGGAATGGCCCACCTGCCCGGAGGGCACCCTGGCGCTTCCGCAGGTGGACCCCGCAGCCCCCTGCCTGCTGCAGCATTCCTCGGGCACCACCGGCCTGCAGAAGGGCGTGGTGCTGTCCCACGCGGCCGTGCTGGGGCATGTGCGGGCCTACGCGGACGCCATCGACCTGCGGCCCACGGACCGGGTGGTCAGCTGGCTGCCCCTGTACCACGACATGGGCCTGATCGCCGCCTTCCATCTGGCCCTGGCCCTGGGCGTGCCCCTGGTCCAGCTGGACCCGTTCCAGTGGGTCCTGGCGCCCGGCCTGCTATTCGAGGCCATCGCCCGGGAAGCGGGGACCCTGGCCTGGCTGCCCAATTTCGCCTACAACCTCCTGGCGGACCGGGTGCCCGACGCGGAGCTGGCCGGGCTCCGCCTGGATCACCTGCGCCTGCTCATCAACTGCAGCGAGCCGGTCCGCAGCGACAGCCACCAGCGGTTCCTGGCGCGCTTCGGGGCGGCCGGCGTCCGCCCCGACATGCTCGGCGCCTGCTACGCCATGGCCGAAACCACCTTCGCCGCCACCCAGACCGCGCCCGGCGCCCCGGCCCGGGAGGTCCGGGTGGACCGGGTGGCGCTGGCCCAGGGCCGGGTGGTCCCGGCCTCCGGCCCCGACGCCCGGGTCTGCGTGTCCTCGGGCCGGCCCGTGCCGGGCTGCCGCCTGGATCTGGTGGCCGAGGACGGGAGCGAACCGGGGCCGGGCCGGGTGGGCGAAGTGGTGATCCAGTCCCCATGGCTGTTCGACGGCTACCGCGGGCATCCGGAGGCGACCGGCCAGGTCCTGCAGGATCAGCGCTACCACACCGGCGACTGCGGCTTCACGCTGGATGGCGATTGGTTCATCATCGGCCGCAAAAAGGACATCCTGATCGTCGCCGGCAAGAACCTGTACCCCGAGGACATTGAGGACGCCCTCCTGGGCGTGGCGGGCGTGCTGCCGGGCCGGGTGGTGGCCTTCGGCCTGGACGACCCGGCCACCGGCACCGAGGCGGTGGCCGTCCTGGCGGAGACCGCGGTCCAGGGCGCACCGGCGCGCCGGGCCCTGCGGCTGGCCATCGTCCAGGCCGGCATGGCCGTGGACGTGACCCTCACCCGGGTGTTCCTGGTCCCGCCCCGCTGGATGATCAAGAGTTCCGCCGGCAAGCCGAGCCGGAACGCCAACAAGCAGCGGGTCCTGGATGATCCGCATCTGGCCGAGGAGGCCGCCCATGATCTCTGAACGCCTGACCGCCGTCATCCTGACCCAGCTGGGGCTGGACGCCTGGGAGCTGCGCGAGGACACCCTCGCCAGCCAGGTGCCGGGCTGGGATTCCCTGAGCCATCTGGGTATCCTGTGCGCGGTGGAGCAGGCCTACCAGATCCGCTTCAGCACCCGCGAGGCCCTGCGCCTGAAGAACGTCGGCGATCTGCAGGCGCTGGTCGACCTGAGGCTTCAGGTCTGAGGCGGCTGGGAGGCCTCAGGCGGGCGGGAGGCCTCAGGCGGCCGGGGCGCCTGGGGCATCCGGTCCACCAGCGGCGTGGGCGAGGCGGCCCGCACCGCTTCGGGCAGGAAGGCGTCGGCCAGGAGGAGCGCCCCCGGTTCCACCGCGTAGCCCGAGAAGTCGCTGACCCCTTCGGCCCGCAGCACCTCCTCGTCGATGAAGAACTGGCCGGTGCAGGTCCGGGCCGGCCGGACCAGGATGGCCCGGGCGGCGTCGGCCACGATCTCCGGCCGCCGGCAGGCCCGTGCGACCGGGTCGCCGCCCAGCAGGTTGCGCACCGCGGACGTGTCGATGACCGTGAGCGGCCACAGGGCGTTCACCGCCACCCCCTCCGGGCCGAACTCCGCGGCCAGGCCCAGGGTGCAGAGGCTCATGCCGTACTTGGCCATGGTGTAGGCCGTATGCCGGGCGAACCACCTGGGCTGGAGTTCCAGGGGCGGCGCCAGGTTCAGGATGTGCGGATTGCTGGCCCGCTTCAGATGCGGCAGGCACAGCTTGGAGCACAGGAAGGTGCCCCGGGCGTTCACCTGCTGCATGAGGTCATACTGCTTGAGCTCGGTGTCCAGGGTGCCGGTGAGGGCGATGGCGCTGGCGTTGTTCACCAGGATGTCCAGGCCGCCGAAGGCCTCCAGGGTCCGGGCCACGGCCGCCGCCACCTGCGCCTCGAAGCGCACGTCGGCCACCAGCGCCAGGGCCTCGCCGCCGGCGGCCCGCACCGCCTCCGCGGCGCTGAAGATCGTGCCCGGCAGCCGGGGATGCGGTTCGGCGGTCTTGCCCAGCAGGGCCACCCGGGCCCCGTCCCGGGCGGCGCGCAGGGCAATGGCCAGGCCGATCCCGCGGGTGGCGCCGGTGATGAGCAGGGTCTTTCCGCGCAGGCTCATGGCTGGATTCCTCCGGGCGGAACCAGGCTCCGGAAGGGGAGCCGGCCCGCGTCGCCCCAAGGCTAGCGCCCCGGCCCGGCGAAGGCCCACAGAACCTTTCATTCCGGCGCCGGATAAGACGGAGCGGGAAGCAACGCATGCGTTGCTTCCCCTCAGACGCCCCCGCTGCATGCGCGGGAATGCAGCCTAGTCGTCCAGGCCCGAGAAGTCCTCCTGGCCGGCGCCATTGCCGCTGCTGGTCTCCAGGTTGCGCCAGATGCCGTTGTAGCGGCCATAGAAGGAGCTGAAGCCCGGGTGCAGGTCGCCATTGCGTTCCAGGTCCTGCAGTTCCGCGGTCAGCTGCTTCTGCGCCACGTCCATCTGGATGGCCTCGATCAGCGCCCGGCGGGAGCCGAAGGTGAGCGGGTCGGCCGGGGTGCGGGCCTTGATCCGGGCCACCCACAGCTTGCCGTCGGGGGTCCAGATCGGAGCGGTGAGCTGGCCCACCGCGGTGTTGAGCAGGGCCGTACGGATGGCAGGGTGCTTGCCCAGTTCGCCCAGACTGGCGATGGTCACCGCGTCCTGGGCGGTGGGCGTGCCCAGCGCCTTCAGATCGCCGCCCTTGACGGCTGCCTGGGCCTTGGCGGTCGCCGTCCGGCGGGCCTCCTCCAGCTTCCAGGCGGCCAGCACCTTGGCCTGGATCTCGGCCAGGGGCGGCACGGCGATGGGCCGCTCCTCCCGCACGCGGAACACCACGAAGCCGTCCTGGACCGGGCGGACCCGGGAAACCTGGCTCAGCGGCAGGCGGAACGCCTCGGATACGATGGCTTGGCTGCCGGGAAGCCCGTCCACGGCATCCTCCGCGGCGAACGGCTGGCTGGTCTGGGTCTTGAGGCCCAGGTTGCGGGCCGCCGCGTTCAGATCACCACGGTCCCCGGCGCGCTTGCGCAGCTGCTCAAGCTTGTCCTTGGCCTTGGTGGCGAAGCGCTCCCGGTTCATCTGGGTGCGCAGCTCCTCCTTGACCTGGTCGAAGCTCCGGTCCCGGAGCCCCTCCAGCTTGATCAGGTGGACGCCGAAGCTGGTGCGCACCGGCTGGCTGATCTCGCCCACCTTCAGGGCCTTCGCCGCATCCTCGAAGGGACGCTGCATCTGCCCGGACTGGAACCAGCCCAGCTCGCCCTTGTTGCTCTTGGCGGTGGGATCCTCGCTCACGGCCTGGGCGGTCTGGTTGAAGTCCTGGCCGGCCACCAGCTTGGCCCGCAGGGCCGTGGCCTTGGCCATGGCCGCCTCGACCTCCGCATCGGATTCGGCCTTGAACAGGATGTGGCTGGCCCTGGTCTCGGCGTACTGCGCCTTGTGGCCGTCGTAGACCGCCTTCACGGCCGCGTCGTCGGCGGCGGGCAGGGCCAGGGCGGCGGGGGTGAGCGCCACGTAGTCGATCACCCGCCGGGGACCGGTCTGGAACCGGGCGCCGGACGCCTTGAGGAAGGCCTCCAGCGTGGGCTGGCCGGGGTCCGCCACCGGGGCGGCATCGGGCGTGATCTGTACGGCCTCGAAACTGATCTTTTCGCTCCGGACCCGGTTCTCCAGGTCCACCCAGGGCGCGTCCACCGGCACCAGCACGGCCGCCTGCTGGGCCAGCTTCTGCCGGGACAGATCGCCGGTGATGGTCTCCTCCAGCTGCCGGAGGCTCATGCCCCGCTCGCGCAGGGCATCGTTGATCTGGGCGGTCGGCATGAGCTGGTTATCGTCACCCACGAAGCCGCGCTGGCGCAGGAAGGATTCCATGGCCAGCTTGATCTCGCCGTCGGTCACCACCACCCCGTGGCGCTCGGCCAGTTCGGCCTGGAGCCGGTTGCGGACCAGCATGGACAGGGCCTGGGTGCGCAGGAACGGGCCCATGGTCTCCAGGTTCACGTTCTTGCCCAGCCGCCGGGCCAGTTCAGACATCTGCACGTCCAGGTCCCGGCGCATGATGTCCCGCCCGTAGACCCGGGCCAGCACATTGTCCGGAGCGTCCGGACTGCCGTGGCTCGGCGCAAGGTAGGCCACCATTCCCAGCAGCACGACCATCATGATCACGGCCATGGGCATCTGATTGCCTTTGAACACGGAGCGGAAATTGCGAAGCATGGGTTCTCCAGTGGGCGCGAAGGGGTCCGGTCCGGGGGCCGGAATCTACTAGGTTATCAAAGGTACAGGGTTTGGCATAAACTGATTCATAGAGGGACCAATGGCTCGACGAAAAGTGATCACCTGGGGCGACCCGAGACTCAAGGTCAACAGCAGCGATGTGGGCGACTGGTCTCCGGAACTGGAGCAGCTGGCCGAGGATCTGTTCGAGACCGGGCTGGCTGAGGACGGCGTGGGGCTGGCCGCGGCCCAGGTGGGCATCAACCTCAACCTGGCGGCCATCGACACTTCCTGCGGTACCGATCCCGCCGCGCGGATCCTGCTCATCAATCCCGAGATCGTGCGCCAGGAGGGCTCCCAGGTTGGCTCCGAAGGCTGCCTGTCCATCCCCGGCATCCACGAGGTGCTGGAGCGGCCCCAGCACGTGTGGGTGAAGAACCGCCGGCGCGACGGCAGCTGGGAGGAGCTGGAAGGGGTGGACCTGCTGGCCCGGGCCTTCTGCCACGAGATCGACCACCTGCGAGGCCGGCTGTTCGTCGAGTACTTCGGCCCGGTGAAGCGCCAGGTACTGCAGCGGCGCTACCGCAAGCAGCGCGAGCAGGAACGGGAGGACTAGGGCATGGTCCGCTGCGCCTTCCTGGGCACGCCCGCCGCGGCCGTGCCGGCCCTGCGCGCCCTGGCCCAGGGCCAGGACGTGGCGGCCGTGTTCTGCAATCCGGACCGGCCCCAGGGCCGGGGCCGGCACCTGGAGGCGCCGCCGGTGAAGCAGGCCGCGCTGGAGCTGGGCCTGCCGGTGTTCCAGCCCGAGCGCTGGCGCCTGCCCGAGACCCGGGCCCTGTGGACGTCCCTGGGCATCGATCTGGCCGTGGTGGCGGCCTACGGCCACATCCTCCCGGGCTGGATGCTGGATGGCTGCGCCCTGGGGGTCTGGAACCTGCACTACTCGCTCCTGCCCCGCTGGCGGGGCGCCTCGCCCGTGAACCACGCCCTGCTCATGGGGGACGCGGCCACCGGGGTCAGCCTCATGCGGCTCACCCCGGGCCTGGACGAGGGACCGGTGCTGGCCCAGTGCCAACGGCCCATCACCCTCCAGGACACCGCCGACGGCCTGCTGGAGGTCCTGGCCCGGGACGCGGCCGCGCTGCTGGAGGCCCACCTGCCGACCCTCGCGGCGGGCACCGGCCTGCCCCTGCCCCAGGACGAGGCCCTGGCCACCCTGGCCCCCAAGCTGGACAAGACCATGGCCTTCATGGATCCGGGTCGCCCGGCCGCGGAACTGCATCGGCGGGTGCGGGCCCTGCAGCCCTGGCCCGGCACCGAGCTGACCGTGGCCGGCACCCTGGTGAAGGTCTGCGGCGTGGGCGGCCTGCGCCCTGACCCGGCGGCGCCGGGCAGCCTGGCCTGGAGTCGTCAGGGCGCCTGGCTCACCGCTGGCGACGGCCAGGCCCTGGAACTGACCCTGCTGCAGCGCCCCGGCAAGCCGGTGCAGCCGGCGGCCCAGGCCCTGCAGCCCTGGGGCGCGGCCGGATCCCTGGCGGTGGGCTGAGCCTCGGCCCCGGTCCTGGCGGACGTGGTATCCTTCTCGGCTTTGAGAAGGAGCCGAATATGAAAAACCAGGCCAATGCACCGATTGCCGCCGCCGTGAACGTCCCGAAGGCCGAGGCCATCGAAAAGCTCGCCCGCCATGCCGCCACCGTCAAGGCCCAGCTGGAAGCCGCCCAGGCCCAGCTCAAGGCCGCGGTGAGTCCCGGAAAATACGCCCTGAACTTCCAGGTCAATGCCCTGAAGAAGGAACTGCATCAGGACAAGGCCCAGATCCTGCGGCTGAAGAAGGCGCCCACGGCCTGAGGCCTCAGCCTCAGCCTCAGCCTCAGCCTTGAGCATTGAGCCTTGAGTCGAGTCAGACGCCGAAGGGCTTGATGGCCTCGTCGATCTTCGCCGCCAGGGCGTGGTCCTGGTCGGTGACCCCGCCGGCGTCGTGGCTGGTGAGGGTGATGTCCACGTAGCCCCAGCCGAAGCGGATTTCCGGGTGGTGGTTCATGGCCTCGGCCGGCCCCACCACCCGGCTGACGATGTTGTACGCAGTGAGGAAGTCCGGGGTCTTGAGGGTGCGGTGCAGGGCCTGGTCGTGTTCGGTCCAGCTGGCAGAGGTCATGGGGTGCTCCGTGGGATGAGGACATCGGTGGGCGGCACGGCTCAGGCATTCTGTGTGGCGAAAGGGCCCCGGAGTTCCCAGGGGGCCCAGGATTCCCCGGTTTCGCCCCTTCCGGTGCCCGCGGCGGGGGAAGGGTCCAGGAGTTCCAGGAGTTCCTGGAGTTCCTGGATCTCGCAGTCCAGCAGCCAGTCCTCGGGATAGCGGGCCAGCTCCGACCGGATCTGCCGCAGCCGGTCCGGATCCGGACCCGCGTCGCGCATCCGGGCCACCTCCCGGTACAGCCGGGCGAGCCCTTCCGGCAGGGCCTCGGCCTTGTGCCGGCGGGCCACGGCCTCGCCGTCGCCCACCGGCGCGGCGCCGAACCACAGATCCCAGGCCTCCGGGTCCCCGGGCCCCCCCGCCACGCTGGGCAGCCCGGAACTGAACAACAGCAGGGCGTCCGCGGGCAGGCCAAGCGGACGGCCGCGCCAGGTGGCTTGCAGGGCCGTTCCCTGATGTTCGGTCGTTCGTTCACCGGCCAGGCTGAACCCGCCGGGCAGCTCGCAGCGGAACGGGCCGCGGCGCGGCTCCGGGCCGAACACCACCACCGCCGGGCCCGGCCAGGGTGCGGCCAGGGTGCAGATGCCGGCGCGGGACAGCAGGATCGGGCCCTCCAGCACGGCCAGGCGGGTGGTCATGCCCGCCGGGGTGGACCCGGCTCCGGGCGAGGCGGCCATGGGGGCGGAGCCGGCGGACGCCTCGGCGCCGGGCGGCGGGCCGCCACGCGCCGCGGTCCTGGGCGGGGCCGGCACCAGGCGCACCACCCGGCCGGTGACCTCCAGGCCGTCGGCCAGCACCAGGTGGTTCACGGTCCCGGCGCGCAGGGCCTGGACCAGGCCGTAGTCCCCGCCCCGCTTCCAGGCCAGGGTGGCCTCGAAGGCCGCCAGCACCTCGAACAGGTGCTCGAAGTCCCGCGCCACGTAGAGCTGGGGCTGCATGTGGGTGATATCGAAGTCCTGGTCCACGCAGGCCAGGGACAAGGGCAGCCGGGCCACCGCCGGGGACAGGCAGTGGCTGGCTTCACCCAGGGAGCTGAGCAGGCCGGCGCCATAAATCCGGGGCTGGTCCAGGGTCCCGACCAGACCGTACTCGGCGGTCCACCAGTACAGCCGGCTGGCCCGGGTGCTTTCGCTGGGCCGGCCGCGGCCGCGGGCCCGGCCAAGCCGCCTCCGGGCCCGGTCCAGGTCCGCGGGGGTGGCGGCCGGGTCGGCTTCCACCACACTCAGCTGCCTGACCGCCTCGTAGACCGCCTGGTCCTCCCGGGAGGCGATGGCCTTGAAGCCGGCCAGGCCGCAGCGCCGGAGGTAGGCCGCGTAGCGGGGGTCCTTGAGGATGGGCGCGTGGCCGGCGCTTTCGTGGACGATGTCCGGAGCCGGCGTGTAGGCCACATGCTCATGGCTGCGGATGTCCGCGGCGATGGCCAGCACGCCCCGGGACTGCAGCTCGGTGAACACCGCCGGGGGGATGAAGCCGCGCACCGCCATGGCCGCCCAGCCCAGGCCGGCCAGCTGCGCGTTCATGGCCTCCAGGCTGGGGATGCGCTCCAGGCCGATGCCGCAGGCGGCCAGTCCATCCAGGTAGCTGGGATGGGCCCGGTCCGCCAGGTGGGCGGTGAGCCGGCGCAGGATGTGGCGCCAGACCGCGTGGTCACGGGGCGTGTACTCCGCGTAATCCTGGGGCACCCCGTAGCGCGCCAGATGCCGGGGCACGGACGGACGGGACTGGGCGGGTACGGCCATGGCGACTCCTGCAGACCACCAATATAGAGTCTCAGTCGCGTTCGCGCAGCCTTCACCGCCGGAACCGGGGCCTGGAAGGCCCAGGAGCCTGTCCAGGTCATTGGGTCGCCCTGGCCTATTCGCCGTGCCGGACTGCCTGCTCCAGATGCTCCAGCATCCTGGCCACGTCCCGGTAGTCGGGATTCAGCGCATGGACCTTCTGGAACGCATCCAGGGCCGCGGCCGGCTGGTCCTGCACCCGGTACAGATTGCCCAGATCGTAGTACAGCCCGATGGCGTCCTCGGGCGGGAAGCCGGGGGCATGGATGCCCTTGAGCAGCCACTGCACGGCCGCGTCCAGATCGCCCTGGGTGTGTTCGCAGATGGCCAGCATGGAGCAGCATTCCAGGGTGCGCTCCGGATCGCGCATGGCCGTCTTGAACTCCTCGATGGCCGGCTCCAGCAGCAGCATCTCCTTGTAGGCGATCCCCAGGTTGTAGTGGGTGTCGTAGTCGTCCACCTTGACCTGCTGCTCCACCCCGGCCCGGAAGGCGTTGAACAGCTCGTCGACGCTCTGGATCTTCTCCACCACGTTGGTGGCGTCGTGCATCTCCTCGCCCTCGTCCGGCTCCAGGAGCGAATCCCCCAGCACATCGGTGAGATCGAAGAAGGACGGGGTGGCCTCGTTGCGCTCCGGCTCGGCGGCCTCGTTGCCGTGGCCCAGGCGCTGCAGGGCCAGTTCCGCGGCGAGCTTGCGCCGCTGCAGTTCCGGATGGTCCGCATGGCGCTCCAGGGCACTGTCGATCTCGACCAGCGCCTCTTCGGGGCTGCCGTAGTCCATCTGGAAGTCGATGTCCGAAAGCGTGGCGGCCAGCTCCTCGCTGACCGGCGCCGGGTCGGCGGCCCCGGCCGGATCGAGCACCCCGGAGAATTCCGAGCCCTCGTATTCGGGGAGTTCCTGCAGCTCTTCCAGGACCTCCGGTTCGGCGAACGGGGGCGGGGGCTCCGGCGGGGGCGGGGGCTCCGGCGCGAACGCCGGGGGGGGCGGGAAGACCGGGGCGGGCTCCGCCAGCGGCAGCGGCTCCGCCAGCGGCAGCGGCTCCGCCAGCGGCAGCGGCTCCGCCAGCGGCAGAGGCTCCGCCAGCGGCAGCGGCTCCGCCAGCGGCAGAGGCTCCGCCAGCGGCAGCGGCTTCGGTTCCGGCACCCGGGGCCGGACCCAGGACCGGGGCTCCAGGTCCAGATCGATGCGTGGCAGCTCGCTCGGACGCTCCAGGTTCTCCGGGGTGGCCATGGAGGCCGGCGCGCCGATCGCCACCGAGGCGCGGGGATCCGCCGGGGGCTCGGGGGTGACGTTCAGCAGGCCCAGGGTCCTGCGGTAGAGCCGGGTGGAGCCGGGGAACATGGCCTCGGCCCGGTCCAGCAGTTCCACCGCCAGGCCCCGCCGGCCCAGGGCGGCGAGCTTCTCCGCCATCTTCACGTAGTGCATCTGCACCTTGGTGAGCAAGCCGCTGGCCCGGTGGATGTCGGCGATGGCCTCGATGGCGCCGGGGTTGGCCGGATCCAGCTCCAGGATCTTGTTGAAGCTGTCCAGGGCGCTGTCCATGTAGCGGTTCTGCAGGGCGTGCGCGGCGTCCCGCTCCAGCTTCTCCACCTGGAGGCGCAGCATGGCCACGGCCTCGGACTCCTGGGCCGGCGCCTCGGCCGGCACCCGCCCGGCCCGGTCGGAGGCGAACGGCGCCGACACCTCGTCCTGGCGCACCCCCAGTCCCTGCAGACTCTGGGCGATCGCCTCCGCCTGCTCCGGATCGCCGGCATGGCCGGCCTCCTGGAAGGCGTGGCGCAGGCACTCCACCTCCTCGTCGCGGCTGCCGCCCTGGTGGGCGATCTCCCCCATCTGCAGCCACGCCTCGGCCGTCATCGCCCCCTGCAGGCCGGCGCTCAGGGCCCTGGCCGCGGCCTCGCCGATCCCGCGCCGGGCGAAATCGCGGCCGATGGGCTTGAACAGCCGCAGGGCCTCGGCCACCGCCCCGGCCCGCACCAGGTCGCGCAGGGCCCGCTCACAGAGCAGCAGGGACTTCTGGGCGAGCTGGGGCACCTGGCCCAGCGCCTCCAGGGCCTGCTCCGGACGGCGGGACTGCAGCTCCACCTCGGCCAGGGCATCCAGCAGCTCGGGGCTGCGCTGGTTCACCTCCAGGCCTTCCCGGAGGTGCTGGGCGGCCGCGGCCAGGTCCTTCTGGATCACGCACAGCCGGGACTGGGTCAGGAACACCTGGGGGGTGCTGACCATGCTCTTGGCCCGCTCCAGGATCTGGCTGGCCTCCGAAGGCTTCTGCTCCAGGGCCAGGATCTCGGCCACTTCCAGGTAGATCCCCGCGGCCCGCTCCTTCATGCCCTCCTTGTGGTAGAGATCCGCCAGCTTCACCTTGTTCTTGAGGTTCTTGGGATCCAGGTCCACCACCTTGGCGAAGGCCTCCAGGGCCCGCTTGATGAGGCCCTTGCGGGTGCAGACATCCGCCACCTCGATGTGGATCTGGATGGCCTCCTTGATCATGTTGGTCTGGCGGTAGAGGTCCGCCAGCCGTTCGGCGACCTCCACGTCCTCCGCGGCGATCCGGTGGGCCTTCTTGAAGACCGCCGTGGCCTTGGCATTGAAGCCGCCGCGCTCGAAGCCGGCGCCGGCCTTCTTGAACAGATCCAGGGCGTCGGCCACCTTGCCCGCCTGCAGGTAGGCGTCGCCCACCCGGTTCAGCAGGTTGAAGTCATCCGCCCGGTCCTCGATCAGCTTCAGGAATTCCTCGATCGCACGGTCCACCCGGCCCATGGCCATATGGTTTTCAGCCAGTCTGGAGATCTTGGTGCGGTCAATGGCCATCAATTGCCTCGGTGGGTCTGGCGCCGCGCCGCGGGATGGAGCCCGGGACCCGGCAGGTCGATCAGGGCGCCAGGTGGCGTCCGGTGAAGGCGTGGGGAAGCAGGGCGGCAAGCTGGTAGACCGCGCGTTCCCGCCGGTTGGCCAGCAGGATAGGCAGTTCATCCGCGAATTCCGCCAGCACCTGCCGGCAGGCGCCGCAGGGGGGCGTGAGCACCTCGGACTCGGTGACCACCACCAGGGCCTGCAATTCGCCGACCCGCAGGCCGCGGCTCACCGCGGCGCACACCGCCGTGCGTTCGGCGCACAGGGACACCGGGTAGGCCGCGTTCTCCACATTGCAGCCCGCGACCACGCTCCCGTCCGCCGCCAGCAGGGCGGCCCCGACCCGGAAGCCCGAGTACGGCGCATAGGCCCTGGCCCAGGCCGCCCAGGCGGCAACCAGCAGCGGCTCCCAGTGTTCGGATTGCAGATCGGGAAAAGCCATGCGCTCCTTTGTTGATGGAAATGGTCCGTCCATGGTAATCCGTCTCAGGGTACATGCAAAGCGGACGGGGCAGCGGGGGGATCAAGCGAGCTACCGAACGTATCCTGGCGGACAGGCTTGACGCGCCAGCGGCCAACCCGTGCTGGGCCAGTAAAGCGCACCCGCAGCCGCCCTTGCCGACCGATCCTACGATCGAAGGGATCACCTTTGGGTGGCCGGCACCGCCAGGGCCAGGGCCCGCCAGCAGGGCCGGAAGCCCTCGTGCCTCTCAGCGCCGCCCGGTCCCTCCACCCGCAGGCTGACCTCCCGGCGCTGCAGGCGGGCACGCAGCACGGCGCCGGACATGCGTTCCAGCTCCTGCTCGAACGCCGGCCCCGCCGTCCAGGCGCGCAGATCCAGCCGCAGCCTCACGCCCCAGGCCGGATCGTCCTCGAAGGTGCGCACCCAGGGCTCGCCCCGCTGGGCGGTACGTTTCCAGTACACCCGGCCCAGGGCATCCCGTTCCCGGAACGGGCGCGCCCCGTCGGGACTGGCCGTCCCGGGCCGGGAGCGGCCCCCCGGCCGGTCCCCTTCCCCGTCCTCCCGGCCCGGCCCGGTGCGCGGGTGGGGCAGCACCAGCAGGGTCTGTTCCATGGGAAAGCTCCAGGCCTTTTCCATGAAGCCGAACGGGTAGGCCGTGCGCAGTTCCAGCCGCACCACCCGCAGCGGACCCCGGCGCTCCGGGTACACCTGCAGCACCATCCGGGCCGGGCTGCCCCCGGAGCCAAGGGGCGGCTTCACCCGGGAACCACCGCCCCCGAATCGGGGCACCCGGGAAGCGCTGCCCCCGGGATAGAAGCCCGGCTCCGCCCGGCCCCCCTCCATTTCCAGGCGCACTTCCAGGCAGCGGACCCGCATCGGGGCCCGGTCCCGGAACCGGACCTGGATGCCCCCCTGCATCCGGGCGAACAGGTTGCCCTCCTCCAGTTCCAGCGGTTCCAGCCCCTGGATGGCCAGCCGGCTCACCCACCCGGAGACCAGGAACAGCCCGAGCATGGCCGAGAACACCAGATACAGCAGGTTGTTGCCGGTGTAGACGGCGCACCCGCCCATGAGCAGCTGGGCAACCAGGTACTCGGCGCCAAGCCGGGTGATCGCCAGCCGAAGCCGGGAGTCCTTCCACACATTCATGGCGCACGGTCCTCAGCACGTTATACCCGGGAACGCACCGGACCGGAACCCGGCGGCCCGGGTTGCGAGTACGCTGGAGCCTGGAGGCATGCGATGTTCACCGGACTCATCAGGCATCTGGGCACCCTGGACGGCCGCCAGTCCCGGCCCGGCGGGGCCAGGCTGCGGATCGCCGCTCCCCAGGAAGTTCTGGAGCGGGCCGAGCCCGGCGCCAGCATCTGCGTGCTGGGCGCCTGCCTCACCGCCACAGCCCGGGACGCCCACAGCTGGAGCGCGGATCTGTCCCAGGAGACCCTGGACCGGACGATCCTAGGCCGGCTGGCCACCGGAGCGGTGCTGCACCTGGAGCCCAGTCTGCGGGTGGGCGAGCCCCTGGACGGGCACCTGGTGTCCGGCCACGTGGATGGGATCGGTCGGCTGCTCGAACGTCCCCAGAGCGAAGGCCTGTGGCGCTTCGAGATGCCGGCGGAACTGGCCCCCATGATGGCCAGCAAGGGCTCCGTGGCGGTGGACGGCCTGTCCCTCACGGTGGTGGACTGCGCGGCCACCTGGTTCACGGTGGCGCTCATCCCCGAAACGGTCCGCCGCACCCGGCTGCAGGCCATGGCCTGCGGGACGGAAGTGAACCTGGAGGGCGACCCTGTTGGCCGCTTCGTGGCCCGATCCATGGCCCTGCGCGCGACGGACGACCGGATGGCCCAGTTCGCCCGGCACGGCTGGAGCTAGCAAAAAGGCCTACACTTGCCCCATGGTGAAGCCCCAAACGCCGCCCCCCCTGGCCCCGGATCTGCTGGATCGGGTACGGGCCCGATTCCAGGATTTCCCGCCCACCCGCGCCTGGGGCTTGGCCCTGGACGCCCTGGAACCGGGCCGGGCGCGGCTGAGCCTGGCGCCCAGCGTGCACACGGTCAACGGCCCTTCCGGCGTGTTCAATGGCGGGGTCCTGGCCAGCCTGGTGGACCTCGGCTGCGCCCTGGCCCTGTGCACCCGTTTTGATGGCCGGATGCCCTTCGCCACCTCGGACCTGCACATCCGCTACCTGGAGCCCGCCGACGCCCGACTGACGGTGGCCGCCGCGGTGGTCCGGGCCTCCCCGCGCAGCGCCATCCTGGAGTGCCAGCTGCTCTGCGGCGACCGGCTGGTGGCCCTGGGCACCGCCCACTTCACCATCCAGCAAAAGCCCCCGGCGGACGGGACGCAGGGGCACCCCTGAAAGGGGGAACTGCCTGCTCGCTGCGCTCGCGAGGTACCCCCTGACCCCCCACGGGATGCCCGGGCAAAGCCCAGACATCCCGTCCGGCCTGACCTGACCGGAACGGACGGCGCAACTTTGGGGAGCCCGGACGCCCCAAAGACGCATCATTGGTTCATGGAACATCTGCCCCGGCTCATCCTCGATCTGGCCGCCGTCCTGGGCGTCGCCGCCGTCATCACCCTGCTGTTCCGCCGTCTGCGGCAGCCGGCCGTGCTGGGCTACATGCTGGCCGGGCTCATTGTCGGCCCGCACGTGCCGATCCCCCTGGTGGCCGACCCGGAAAACGTCCAGACCCTGGCGGAACTGGGCGTGGTGCTGCTCATGTTCTCCGTAGGCCTGGAGTTCGATTTCCGCAAACTGCTGGACAAGGGCCCGGTGGCCATGGTCCAGGGGGCCTTCCAGCTGGGCTGCGGGACCTGGCTCGGGTTCCTGGCCGGGCGCGCCCTGGGCTGGGGCGTGACCACCAGCGCCTTCATGGGCGCCTCCCTGGCCATCTCCAGCACCATGATCATCGCCAAGCTGTTCGAGGAGCATGGCGAGACCAGCGCCCGGGGCCAACTGCGGGACCGGGTGCTGACCGTGCTGGTGGTCCAGGACCTGTTCGCCATCCTGCTGCTGGCTGGGTTGGATGCCAGCTCCGCAGCCGGTTTCGGCGCGGCGGGCCTGGGCCGCACCCTGGGCAAGGTGGCGCTGCTGTTGGCCGGCCTGCTGGGCCTGGGCGGCCTGGTGGTGCCCCGGCTGCTGCGCTGGGCCGCGGATCGGGGCCGGGACGAAACGCTCCTGGTGGCCGCGGTGGGGGTCTGCTTCACCAGCGCCGTGCTGGCCGCCCAGGCCGGGTGTTCCCTGGCCCTGGGCGCCTTCCTGGCCGGGGTGCTGGCCGCGGCCAGCGGCCGGGTCCACCGGATCGAGCAGCTGGTGCTGCCGCTGCGGGACCTGTTCGCCGCCATCTTCTTCGTGGCGGTGGGCATGCTGCTGGAGCCCCGCGCCCTGGCGGCCCAGGCCGGCCCGATCCTGGTGCTCACCGCCGTGGTGCTGGTGGGCAACACCCTGGGGGCGACCCTGGGCGGGGCCCTGGCCGGCCTGCCCCTGCGCACCGGGTTCCGCACCGGCCTGGCCCTGGCCCAGCCCGGGGAGTTCTCCTTCGTGCTGGTGAGCCTGGGAGTGCGCGCCGGGTTCCTGCCCCCGGACTTCCTGGCGGTGCCGGTGGGGGTGTGCCTGCTCACCGCCCTGCTGGGCCCCACCCTGTTCCGCCGCGGCGACGCCCTCGGGGCCGGCCTGGAACGCCGCCTTCCGGACCGGATCAACTGGTATCTGAAGACCTACCAGACCTGGGCGGCCCGCCTGGGGCGCTCGACCCTGGGCCGGGGTCCGGCGCCCATGCGCCGGCCGCTGCTGTTCATGGTGCTGGACGCCGCGCTGATCAACGCGGTGGTGATCGCCGCCGCCGTCCTGAAGCGGCAGGTGCCCTGGTTCCAGGCCCAACGCCCGGCCATTGGGCTGCTCTGCGGCCAGGCCGTGCTGCTGGTCTGTCTGATCTGGGCCCTGGGTTCCCGGGCCACCGAGCTGGCCCGCTGGGTGCTGAACGGGCCCGGCCAGTCCCCGCCCGGGCACCGGCAGCTGCGCGCCGCCCTGAGCCTGGCGCTGCTGCTGATGGTGGCCGCCCCCTCCCTGGCCCTGCTGCAGCCGTTCCTGCCCGAAGGCCCTCTGCTGCTGGGCTACATGGCCGGCCTGGCGGGCCTGCTGGGCCTGCTGTGGGCCCACGCCAGCCGGTTCCAGCCCGGCCGGACGCTGGGCTCCGAATGGCTGCTGCGCCGCATGCGCGCCCCCTGGGCGCCCCCCGCGTCCAGGCCGGGTGAACCCGCGCACGGGCAGGGCGAGCCGGCGCCGCTGGTGCTGTCCCTGCGGATCACCGCCCAGTGTCCGGGCCTGGGCCGGTCCCTGGCCGACCTGGCCCTGGAGGCGCGCACCGGGACCACCCTGCTGGGCCTGACCAGGGCCGGCCAGCCGCTGGACCCCGCCGGCCCGGATCCGCTCCAGGTGGACGATCTGGTCACCGTGGGCGGCCCCCCGGCCGCGGTGGAAGCCACCCGGCGGATGCTGGATCCGGAAGCCTGAGCCTACGCCCCCCGCTCCTGCATCAGGGCTTCCATCTGGCGCAGGGTCCGCTGGGTGTTCCAGAAGCCCCACAGCGCGCCCAGGGCGCCGGTCACCATGCCGACCCCGGCCAGGCCGGCCAGGTTGCCCGGGGAGAAGAAGCCCATCCGGGCCAGTTCCACCAGCAGGGGCGACACGTGGCCGGCGCCGCGCTGCATCATCAGCCACAGGGCCAGCAGGCCCAGGACGGCGGTGGCGCTGGCGGCCAGGCCCAGCACCGCCCCCTCCACCAGCAGCGGGGTGCGGATGAAGCTTTCCGTGGCGCCCACCAGCCGCATGATGGCGATCTCTTCCTCCCGCGCCAGCACGCTCATGCGGATGACGTTGCCGGTGGAGAACCCGGCCGCCACCAGCAGCAGGGCGCCCAGGGAGGCCAGCGCCGAGCGCAGCATGCGCGCGGTGCGCTGCAGGCCCTGCAGCCGCTCCTGGTCCACCACCACATCCCCGACCCCGGGCAGGGCCTTGAGGCTGTCCCCCACCTCCATGGCCCGGTGGGCGACCAGCAGGTCCGGCCGCAGGGTGAGTTCCAGGGTTTCGGGGATGGGCTCACCCAGGCTCTTGAGCATCAGCCCCGCCTCCCGGCTGGACTCCAGGAAGCGCCGGGTGGCCTCCCGGGAGGAGATCCGCTGCACCTGGACGAAGCGGGGGTCCCGCTGCAGCCGGGCCTGGGCCTCGTCCAGGCTGGCGCCCTCGCCGGCGAACACCGTGACCTTGGCCAGGGTCTCCATGCGGCTCACCCAGCGGTTCAGCCCCTGCACCAGCAGCAGGCCGCCGCCGGCCAGGAACAACCCCAGGGCCAGGGTGAGCACCGCCAGGAAGTGCTGGCCGCGGTGGCGGACCAGATCCTTGGTCACGTCCCGGCAGAGCAGGCCCAGGAGCCGGAGAAAGACCATTCAGTCGTTCCCCACCGCCAGGCCGCGGATCTCCGTGGTGCCGGGCAGGGTGACCGTGCTGGGCGTGCCGCCTTCGCTGGGGGCCTTCCAGATATACAGCGTGGTGGATCCGGTGCCCAGGAGCCCGGCATCGGTCGTGGAGTCGGGGGTGTAGGGCGCCCCCACCAGCCAGTCGGCGTTGGCCGGATGGGCGAGGATGCGCAGATTGGCCGGCACCGAGTCCAGGGTCCGGCTGGGGCTGTAGTTGCCCACGTTGTTGAACAGGCCCTGGTTGAACACCTCGATCGTCGCCGTGGTGGTGCTGGCGAAGGCGGCTGAGGGCTCGGCGAACACGTACAGGGCGCTCTTGTCGCCGTCGAAGGCCAGGGAGCCGTAGGTGACGGTCGAGCCAGGGAGGGTATTGCTGCCGAACAGCACGTTGTAGCCGGTGTTCAGATCGCTGGAATCGAAGGGGAACAGCCCCGAGGTGGCCGAACTGCCCCGGCGCAGGCGCGGGCTGGTCACGTTGGTGTTGTTGGCCGGGTCGGTGAGGGCGGTTCCGCCGCCGAACAGGGCGTAGACATAGCCGCTCACCCCGGCGGCCAAGCCGCTGCCCAGCTTGTCGTTGGTCACGGCGTAGGTGTAGCTGCCGTGGTCGAAGGACGCCCCGCTGGTGATGCTGCCGGCCGAAGGGACTGCCCAGACCCGGGCGCCGGTGCCATCCGACTGGTTTTCCATGACGTACAGGGTGTTGGCCCCGGAATAGATGCTGGCCTGGTCGAACACCGAACTGGTCCAGTCACTGCTCAGGGTGAACTGCAGCACATCGCTGGTGGAGGAGAAACTGCCGTTCTTGGTGCTGGCGCCGCTGATGCGGGTGACCACCCCGCCGTCGGACACCAGGTAGAGCATGTCGGTGGAGGAATCCACCGCCATGCCGCCCCAGGCCAGGTTGTAGCTGCTGGGGGAACTCACCAGACCGGGGAAGGCGATGGTCCGGTCCGCGTCGGGGATGGTGGTGTCGGTGGCGCCGGACTGGACCGGGTCCCACAGCTCGTCCAGCTTTTTCCACACCAGCACCTTGCTGCTGGTGCTGTCCCAGACGTACAGGGCGCCTTCACCGTTGCCCTTGGTACAGCCCAGCCCGGCCAGCAGAAGCAGTGCCAAAGGCAGGCAGGCCAAGCACCGAACGGCACGGGGGGTGGGGATGGACATCATGCGGTACTCCATGCGGCTATTTGGCGAAAAGCGCCTTGAGGCTGGAATTGAGCTTCTTCACCAGTTCCCCGTCGCAGCCGGCGTCCACGGCACCCCTGGACACGGCCAGGGCCAGGTTCTTGACGGCTTCCGGTCCATCGCCCTGGACCAGCTGGGCGTTGGCCCGGGCCAGCAGGCGGTTGAGCATGTCGTGGTGCTCGGCCGGCAGCACTCCCTTGGCGGTCTGGGTGATGCGCTGGGCGAAATGGGTGAGCTTGGCCAGGCGCACCGGATCATTGGCCGGGACCGGCTGCGGCCTGGGCGGCAGCGACGGCAGCGACGGCAGCGGCGCCGCCGGTCGGGCCTCCACCCGGGGCTCCGGCCAGCCCTGGGGCAGGGGGTCCAGGGCCTGGGTGCGGTAGCTGTTCGGGGCTTCCGGCACGGTGGGCTGCAGCCTGGGCTCGCCCGCGGCCTCCGGCCGCCGCCCGCTGCGCACCCCCTTCATGGCCGCGTGGCCGGCCATGACCAGACCGTACAGATCCTTGGCCACGCTCAGCACCGGCTTGCCCAGGCACACCGCCAGCTCCTCCACCGTGTAGTAGCCGGTGAGCATGCCGACCAGCCTGGCCTCCCGGGGATTCACCCCCGTGGGGATTTCGCCGGGCAGCAGGGTGGAGTGGGGATAGAGATCCAAGGAACCGACTTTCTGGCTGAGTACGCGCCATTCATCCATCCGGCGATGCATTTCCATCAGGATCGAGGGATTGGGCTTGGAAATGGTGGCCACCACCGGGGCGTCCCCCTCTTCGAAATGGTAGGTTCCATCCAGCCAGAGCGCCACCTGGTAGATGGCCTCCAGGCCGCTGAGTTCCTGGGTGACCGCGTGGACGATGCGTCCGCCCTGCAGGAAGATCTTGGCCCGCTTGGGTTCTTCCACCACATGGAAGCACCCGGTCCGGCCCCCCTGGCTCACCAGCTGGATGATGTCCGGCAGAGGCGCCTCGCGCATGGAACCCTGGATCAGACCCTGGGACATCGAAATGACCTCTCCTTCACGTGTAGTATTGGCCGAAATCCTATCATGCTCCCCATTCTGAAATAGAATCATAGGTTTCGAGGTACCGCCGTGAGCTCACCGTTCGCATCCATCGAGACAGCCATCGAAGCCATCCGCCGGGGCCGCATGATCGTCGTGGTCGATGACGAGGACCGGGAGAACGAAGGGGATCTCACCCTCGCGGCCCAGCACGTCACCCCCGAAGCCATCGCCTTCATGGCCACCCACGGCCGGGGCCTCATCTGCGCCACGCTGGAAGGCAGCCTGCTTGATAAACTCCACATTCCGCAGATGGTCCAGAACAACACCAGCCCCTTCGAGACCGCCTTCTGCGTGAGCGTGGAGGCCCGCGAAGGCACCTCCACCGGCATCTCCGCCCACGACCGGGCCCGCACCATCCAGGCCCTGGTCAGCCCCGGCGCCCGGCCCGCGGACTTCGTCAAGCCCGGCCACGTGTTTCCCTTGCGGGCCAAGGCCGGCGGGGTGCTGGCCCGGACCGGCCAGACCGAGGCCTCGGTGGACCTGTCCCGGCTGGCCGGGCTGCACCCCTCGGGGGTGATCTGCGAGATCATGAAGGACGATGGCACCATGGCCCGGGTGCCGGACCTGGTCGGCTTCTGCGCCCAGCACGACCTGCCCATGGTGACCGTGGAGGCCCTGGTGGCGTACCGGCTGCGCAAGGACCCCATTATCCGCCCGCTGGACGTGGCGGAGCGGGACACCGCCTGGGGCCGGCTGCAGGTGCACCGGTTCGAGAGCCTGCTGGACGGCAGTTGCCACTACGCCTTCGTCCTGGGCGATCCCACCGGCCCGGCGCCGCTGGTGCGGGTGCACCAGGAGACCCTGCCCCAGGACCTGGACGGCTTCGGCCAGGTGGCCCCGACCCTGTTCCACCGGGCCATGAACGCCATCGCCCGGGAAGGCCGGGGCATCCTGGTCTACCTGCGGCAGCCCCAGACCACCCAGGCCACCCATGCCGCCCCGGAGGCGCCCGCCCAGGGCCCTCTGAGCGACCGGGAAGTGGGCGTGGGCGCGCACATCCTGGTTTCCCTGGGGGTCCGAGAAATGCGGCTCCTCAGCCGGCAGGAAAAGAAGTACATTGGTCTCGGAGGATTCGGTCTCGATATCGTCGGTCAGATTCATCTGGATACGCTTTGATAAATTATTCTTCACTTCATGACTGCCCCATGTTCAGCAACCTGGACCAGCAGGCTTGTGGCCTGATCCTGAACATCAGTGAGCAGCGCACCTACCATGGCGAACAGGTGCTTTTCCGGGAGGGTGACCCGGGCGACGGCCTGTTCATCGTCCTGTCCGGTTCCGTGCGCATTTCCAAGCGTTCGAACACCGGCGAGGAGGCCCTGGCCATCATGGAAGCCCCGGCCCTGTTCGGCGAGATGGCCCTCATCGACTACCTGCCCCGGGCCGCCGACGCCGTGGCCAACACCGCGCTGGAGGTGCTCTTCATCCCCCTGCCCGCTTTTCGCGCCCTGCTCGAAGTGAATCACCAGATGGCCTTCACCGTGCTGTACGCCCTCTGTGGCGTGCTCACCCAGCGGCTCCGGGAAACCAATGATCGTCTCATGAGCATTTTCACCCTCGCCCAGTGGGGCGGCGGACTGCAGAGCGACCTTCTTCCCCTGCCCTAAACCCCCCTTCGCGGGGCATTTTTCGAGGAAACCATGTCTGATCTCGTTACCCACATCACGGACGCCGAATTCCCGGGCACAGTGGCCACGGGGGTCACCCTGGTGGATTTCTGGGCCCCCTGGTGCGGCCCCTGCCGCATGATCGCCCCCATCCTCGATGAACTGGCGGGCGAGCTGAAAGAGAAGGCCCGGATCGTCAAGATCAACGTGGATGAGAACCCCGTGGTGGCCGGCCAGTTCGGCGTCATGTCCATCCCCACCCTGCTGCTGTTCAAGGACGGCAAGAAGGTCGACCAGAAGGTCGGCGGCCAGGCCAAGCCCCAGCTCAAGACCTTCATCGAGCAGGCGCTCTGACTTGACTGAGGGGGGACCGCCCGCGAGCAAAGCTCGCTCTTCGTCCCCCCTCAGACTCCCCCACTTCATGTCCGGGCGGAGCCCGGACATGAAGTCAGGCCTTTACCTCCGCAGCTGGCTGGCCCGCCAGACGGAGGGGGACAAGCCGGTCTCCTTGCGGAACATCCGGGCGAAGTACGCCTGGGAGCTGAAACCCAGCTCCCGGGCGATGGCGCCGATGGATTGGCCGGAATCGGCCAGCAGCTGGCAGGCCCGGTCCAGCCGCTGCAGCCCCCGGAACCGCTGGGGCGTGAAGCCAGTCTGGTTCTGGAAGGAGCGCCGGAACCAGGAGTAGCTGACCCCCAGCTCCGAAGCCAGGTTCTCCAGCCCGGTCTGGTTCCAGTCGGGGTCGCTGAGCAGGCGCCGGGCCCCCTGCACCAGTTCGCGCTGGCGGCCGGTGCCGCCGCCCATGCGCGCCGCGGTCTCCAGCCGGGCCAGCAGGTCCGACAGCGCCCCGCCCATCATCCGCCCCGCCTCCGGCGGCTGGTTCCGGGCCAGTTCCACCAGTCGCACGATCAGCCCCAGCAGGTGCTCGTCGAACCCGGTGCGGATCACCCGGGGCAGCGTGCCGAACAACCCCGCGGCCATCCACCGCTCCATCCACGCCCCGGAGAAGTCCACGAAATGGATCCGGCAGGTGCTATGGGGCTCCGGCACCAGGCTGGCCGAGGTGTCGGCCAGCACCACCTCGCCGGCCTCCAGCCGCTGCCGCCGCCGCCCGGCCACCGTGAGCCCGACCGTGCCCCGCACCAGGAAATGCAGCCGCCAGCCCGCTCCGGCCATGGCCGGCAGCTCGTCCCCGGAACCCACGGCTGTTACATACAAGCCCCAGGCCTCGTCCTGGGGCGTCGGCAGGACTTTCCACAGATGGGAAGGGGGCTGGGACATGAGGTTTCCTTGCGGACGGGCTCCCAGCATAGTGACAGAAAAGTCAAATCCACTGACAGAACTCCAGCTTTCCCGCTGCCCCGGCGAGCCCCTAAGCTGGGGATTCCCCATTGACAGCAATACCGGTCTATTCTTCCGCTTCCCCCGGCGCGGGGGTTCCGCGTCGTGTCGCATTCCCACCCAACTCACTCTAAAGGCTATGCCATGAATCTTTCCCGTCTCGCCACCAGCTCGCTGGCCGCCTCGTTGCTGCTCCTGGGGGCCACCCAGGCCGCCGCCCAGACCAAGAAGCTCACCATCGCCGGCGTCGTCTTCCAGGAAGACCAGTTCATGAAGTCCGTGCTGCTGGGCATGAAGAGCGTCGCCGACAAGAACAACGTCGAGCTGCTCACCGCCAACACCGCCAACCAGATCACCAAGGAAGTGGAAGTGGTCAACACCTATACGGCCCGCAAGGTGGACGCCATCTGCATCACCTACCTGGATCCCGCCGCCGCCTCGATCGCCGCCGTCAAGGCCGCCAACGACAAGGGCATCAAGATCATCAGCTTCAACAACACCCTTGCCGCCGATTTCCCGGTCTCCACGGTCCAGTCCAACAACACCAGCCTGGGCGCCGGTTCCGGCAAGGCGGCCGCCGAGTACATCAAGACCGTGCTCAAGGGCAAGAAGACCATCAAGGTCGCCATCATCAACTACAAGGCCCAGCTGCCCCCCGAAAGCAACATGCGCCAGGACGGGTTCTGGAACGAGATCAAGGGCCTGCCCGGGGTCACCCTGGTGGGTGAAGCCTCTGCCCCTGAAACCGACAACGCGGTCAAGAAGGCGGGCGACATCATCACCGCCAACCCTGATCTGGACATCATCTACGGCTGCAACACGGGCGGCACCCTGGGTTCCGTGCTGGCGGTGAAGAACGCCGGCAAGAAGATCGCCGTGTTCGGCATCGACATCGACAAGCAGATGGTCGGCTTCCTGCAGAGCAAGGACAACATCCTGCAGGCCACCACCGGCCAGGACCCCTTCAAGATCGGTGCCATGAGCGTCGAGTTCGCCATCAAGGCGCTCAAGGGCCAGCCCGTGGAGAAGATGGTCATCGTCCCCGGCATGACCCTCACCCGCACCAACCCCGCCGCGATCAAGACCTTCGCCGCGACGCTGTAGGCGCTGTCGGAATAACGCCCGCCTTCTTCATCCCTGTTCATCCTTCACATCTGCGTTCATCCCCGTAGCCCAGGCTCTGGCATCAGCCGTGGCACAAGGTACGGGACGTCTTCCCGGTCGAACCCCCTGAAGCCTTGGCCGGATCCCTGCGTGATGGCCAAGCCGGGGCTGAGGGTTAACGGGGATGAACGCCGATATCAGGGGAAAAGCAGGATGAAGAAAGCTTGATCCGAATGGAGCGGCCATGGAGCCCAGCACCCCCGTCACACCCATCCAGCCCGTCAAGCTGGAAGTCAGGAACCTGCGCAAGACCTACCCGGGCACCGTGGCCCTGGACGACTTCTCCGCCGAGATGCACGGCGGGCACGTCTATGCCCTGCTGGGCAAGAACGGCTCCGGCAAGAGCACCCTGGTCAAGTGCATCTCCGGCGCGGTGATCCCCACCAGCGGCGAGCTGTTCCTCAACGACCGGAAACTGGAGCTCAAGGCCCCCGGCGACGCCCTGGCCGCCGGCATCGCCATCGTCTACCAGGAGCTCAGCCTGGTGCTGGACTTCACCGTGGCCGAAAACATCCTCATCGGCCGCTACTTCAAGAAGGGCCCCGGCGGCAGCATCATCGACTGGGCCCGCACCAACCAGAAGGCCGCCGAGATCCTGGCCGCCCTGCGCATCGATATCCCGGTCACCGCCAAGGCCTCCAGCCTCAGCGTCGGCCAGCGGCAGATGATCGAGATCGCCAAGGCCATGTCCTACAACCCTTCGGTGCTGATCCTGGACGAGCCCACCTCGGCCCTGGCCCAGTTCGAGGTGGAAAGCCTGTTCCGGGTCGTCCAGCGCTCCCGCGAGCAGGGTCTGATCGTCATCTTCATCACCCACAAGCTCAACGAGATCCGCGGGGTGGCCGACCAGGTCACGGTCATCCGCGACAGCCGCTTCGTGGGCACCATCCCCATCGCCGAGGCCACGCCCCGCACCCTGGTGGGCATGATGTTCGGCGACACCCAGGTGCTGCGCCGCCCGGACAACCTGCCCGTCGCCGACGAGGTGGTCCTGGAGGTGGAGCACCTCACCCGCGGCCAGAAGTTCCAGGACGTCTCGTTCAGCCTGCGCAAGGGCGAGATCCTGGGCATCGCCGGCATGCTTGGCGCCGGCCGCTCGGAGCTGCTGCGCTCCATCTTCGGCGCCGATCCGGTGGATTCCGGCCGGATCGTCGTGCACGGCACCCCGGTCACCCACCCGGAAATCCCGGCCATGAAGGCCCTGGGCCTGGCCATGACTCCGGAAAACCGCAAGGACGAAGGCCTGGTCCAGATGCTGTCCATCAAGGACAACCTGAGCTTCGCCAGCCTGACGGGCATCGCCGCCCTGGGCTTCATCAACGACCGGCGCCAGGCCCCGGTGGTGCAGCGCTGGATCCGCGAACTGCAGATCAAGGTCACCAGCGCCGAGCACCCGGTGTCCTCCCTCAGCGGCGGCAACCAGCAGAAGGTGGTGGTGGGCAACTGGCTGAACACCGCCCCCTCCATCGTGTTCTTCGACGAGCCCAGCCGCGGCATCGATGTCCAGGCCAAGCAGCAGATCTTCCAGATCATGTGGGACCTCAGCCGGCGCGGCCTCAGCGTGGTGTTCGTCTCCACCGAGCTGGAGGAGCTCATGGAGGTCTGCCACCGGATCCTGGTCATGGACCGGGGCCGCATCACCCGGGAAACCACCCCCGAACAGACGTCCCTCGACCAGCTTTACGCCATGTGCATGGAGGCCTGAGCCAATGTCCGCCGCAACCAAGTCGCTCCGCGACCACGTCAGCACCTTCGCCCTGGAGCTCATCCTCCTGGCCATCATCGGCTTCCTGTGCCTGTTCGCCCGGGGCTTCGCCACCTGGGACAATTTCCTCAACATCATGCGCAACGCGTCCACCACCGGCATCATAGCCTTCGGCATGACCTTCGTGATCATTTCCGGGGAGATCGATCTGAGCGTCGGCTCGGCCATCGCCTTCTACGGCTGCCTGTGCGCCGTGATCACCGAGCAGCTCACCAAGCGCGGCCACCCCATGGTCCCGGTCATCCTGCTGGCCCTGCTGGTCTGCTTCGGCATCGCCGTGCTCACCGGCATGTTCACCGGCTGGGTCCGGCACCGCTTCAGCGTGCCCACCTTCATCTCCACCCTGGCCTGGATGGCCGCCCTGCGCGGCGGCGCCTACCTGCTCACCAACAGCTTCCCGGTCACCCCCTTCCCCGAATGGTTCCAGTTCTTCGGCAGCGGCTACGTGCTGGGCATCCCGTTCCAGGCCATCATCTTCCTGGTGGTGTTCGGCATCACCTGGTTCCTGTCCCGCTTCACCACCTTCGGCCGTTCGGTCTATGCCATCGGCGGCAACGCCGAGGCCGCCCGCCTTTCCGGCATCGACGTCCTGCGCAAGCGCATGATGATCATGGCCCTCACCTCGGTGCTGGCGGTGATCGCGGCCATCGTCGTCGCCTCCCAGATCCAGGCCGGCAATCCCACCGTGGGCACCAGCTGGGAGTTCACCGTGATCTCCGCCTGCGTCATCGGCGGGGTCAGCCTCATCGGCGGCAAGGGCCGCATCTGGGGCACCTTCGTCGGCGTCATGTTCCTGGAGATCATCCTCAACGGCATGACCCTCATGAACGTGGACGAGTACTGGCAGTACGTGGCCCGCGCCGTG
>Ga0302279_10001042_pt1 | contig 40460 bp, 41 predicted proteins | sample III_Bog_N3_3_FD_194541 | JGI IMG/M metagenome (GOLD analysis project Ga0302279, IMG submission 194541) | Peat permafrost microbial communities from Stordalen Mire near Abisko, Sweden - III_Bog_N3_3 | ecosystem: Environmental > Terrestrial > Soil > Wetlands > Peat | place: Sweden: Abisko... | reverse complement strand
GGGCTCGAGCTGGACGAGCACGTCCACCATCACCGGCACGGCGGACGGCATCCCGGACACCGAGTACACCGAGGAGTACCAGTCGAGCGTGGACGCCGAGGGCACCCTCATCACGCCCTACGCCACCTTCCCGGTGCTGCGCGTCGCGGTCCTCCTCACGCGCACGGTGGACTTCATACCCACGACCACGCGAAGCTTCATCTTCATGACGGCGTGCTTCGGCTCGGTGGCCACCGTCACGTCGAACTCGAACGAGACCACGGCGGAGTTCACGACCGCCGCTGTGATCCAGAGACTCGCCCCATGAACCGAAACGTAAAGGAGCCCAGCTTGCTGGGCTCCGCGCGTGTAGGTCCCCGGAGCACGGCCGACAGGCCGGGCGACGTCACCTTGCGAGCCCTCCTCTCTCTTCTCCTGCTCTCGCTCATGCCCATCCTTGCCGGCTGCCTGTCGTTTCACCAGGGGCCGCTCCCGAACGAGCCCAGGACGGCGACGTTCGCGAACGTCCTCGGGACGCGGGTGCGCTACGTCGACGTCGGGCAGGGGCCGGCGGTCGTCATGATCCACGGCTTCGCGTCGTCGCTCGAGACGTGGGACGGCGTCTTGCCCGAGCTCGCCAAGACGCACCGGGTCCTCGCGCTCGATCTCAAGGGCTTCGGCTGGACCGACCGTCCCGAGGGGGACTACTCGCCGGAGGCGCAGGCCCGCATCGTCTTCGCGCTCATGGAGCAGCGCGGGATCGACCGCGCGGCGTTCGTCGCCCACTCGTGGGGCGCCTCGGTCGCGCTGGCGGCGGCCCTGCAGTCGCCGGAGCGCATCTCGCGCCTCGCCCTCTACGACGCGTGGGTCTACGAGGAGCAGCTGCCGACGGCGTTCCACTGGGCGCGGGCCCAGGGCCTCGGCGAGGCCATCTTCGCGGCGTTCTACAACGAGCGGCCCGAGGACAAGATCGCGCTCGCGTTCTTCGACAAGCGCTTCGTGACCAACGAGCTCGTCGACGCGGTGGAGCGCGCGCTCGACCGCCCTGGCTCGACGGCCGCGGCCCTCGCCGCGGTGCGCGGCCAAAGGTACGCCGCGGTCCAGGCCCGCTACCGCACGATCGTGCAGCCGACGCTCCTGCTCTGGGGCCGCGAGGACGTCGTCACGCCGCTCAAGTACGGCGAGCGGCTGGTCAACGATCTGGTCAAGGCCAAGCTCGTCGTCTACCCGCGCTGCGGCCACTTCCCGATGATCGAGGCGCGCCACCAGTCGGACGCCGATCTCCAGGCCTTCCTCGCCGAGCCTGCACCGTGACGCGCCGGGCCCTCGTACGCCGCGCGGTAGTGGCGGCGGCGCTCCTCTACGCCCAGAGCGCGGGGGCGACCGGCTTCACGGACGTGGGGCAGGACATCGTCCCGCGCGACAAGGTGGACATCGAGCTCGACGGCTACCTCCGCACGCGCGGCACGACGTACTACGATCTGGACCTCGACCGCGGCCTCACGCCGGCCGGCACGCCGCTCTTCCCCCTCACGCTCTCGGGCAGCCACACCCTCACGTCGTGGGACAGCCGCCTGCGCACCGATCTCGCCGTCTACACGCCCGGCGCGGCGCTGGCCGTGAAGGCGCGCATCGACGTGCTCGACAACATCGCGCTCGGCAGCGCGCCGGAGGGCATCCCGGCCGCGAGCACCACGCAGTCGCCGCTCTCGCAGCAGATCATGCACGTGAAGCGCGCCTACGCGGAGTACCTCACGCCGGTGGGCCTGCTCGCGGCGGGACGCATGGGCAACCACTGGGGGCTCGGCATCGTGGCCAACGGAGGAGACTGCGCCGACTGCGACGGCGGGGACGTGGTCGATCGCATCGCGTTCCTCGCGCCGGTGCTCGGGCACGTGGTCGCCGCTGCGTACGATTTCTCCGCGAGCCAGGCGTTCGCGCCGCAGCAGACGGGCACGACGTTCTTGAACCTCGAGCCCACCGCCAGCGTGCGCACGCTCACGTTCGCGGTTCTTCGCTTCAAGTCCCCCGAGGCCGTCGAGCGGCGCCGGCGCGGGGGAAGGACGACCGCGGAGTATGGCGCGTTCTTCTCCTACCGGTGGCAGAACAACGACATCCCCGGCACCTACCTCCCCGTCGCGTCGCCCGTCCCCATCACCGCGTCGCAGGTCATGCAGCGCGGCTACCAGGCGACCATCACGGACTTCTGGGGGCGGCTCACGACGCGGCTTTTGCACGTCGAGGTGGAGGCGGCGTACGGGACCGCCGTCGTGGAGCAGCCGTCGCTCATCCCGGGCCTCCTCTACCACGTGCCCGTCACGTCGCAGCAGCTCGGCGCGGCGCTCGAGAGCGAGCTCGCCGAGCCGGGCGGCCGCTTCGGCGCCGGGTTCGACGCAGGCTACGCGAGCGGCGACCCTTCGCCGGGCTTCGGCGCGTTTCCGGTCACGGGCGCCTCGCCCGCGCAGCCGGGAGACCTCGATGGCCCCAAGGCGAACCCGCCCTACCACGACACCGTCAACAACTTCCGCTTCGAGCCGGACTACCGCGTCGACCAGATCCTCTTCCGTGAGATCATCGGGACGGTGACGGGCGTGACCTACCTTCGCCCGCACGCCCGCATGCGCCTGACGGACATCGGAGAAGGCTCGCTCACGGCGTCGGTCGCGGGGATCGGCTCGTGGGCCGAGTACGCCGAGAACACGCCCGGCAACAAGCGCCCGCTCGGCATCGAGATCGACCCGACCCTCACCTACCAGACGCGCGAGGGCCTCCTCGCGGCGCTCGACTACGGCGTCCTCTTCCCGCTCTCCGGCCTGAGCAACCCCATTGCGCACCTGGACGCGCGCCCCGCCGAGCTCGTCCGCCTACGCCTCATGTTCCTATTCTGAGCCATGCGAAACCTAGCCCTCCTCTCAGTTTCACGTGCGTGTGCGCTCGGCGTGGTGTTCGCGTGCTCCTGCAGCGAGCCCCCCATCGCGCAGCCCGCGCCGGCCGCCTACGAGGCCGAGGCGGGCGCGCCCCTCACCTGCGTGCCGAACCTCGACGGGATGATCACGTCGAACGAGCTCGCCCCGTCGCTCGGCATCCCCGAGAGCTTCCTCGTCTCGCCGCTGGGACAGACGCGCGCGGTCGACCTCGACGGGACGATGAACGCGAGCGGGCAGATCACCTGGGACTGGTCGACGAGCTACGCCGACGACGGCGCCGACCAGGTCGAGGCCGAGCCCATCGCGGGCCGGTGGTACGCGGCGTCGTTTCCGAACGCCCAGTTCGTCCTCCCCTACGACGCCGCGCACACGCTCGAGGCGATCTACTCGCACGACGACCAGGCGCTCTGGCTCTACGGCCTGGCCTCCGCCACGCAGTCGCCGGCCGAGGGGCAGACGCTCTACGCGTACGCGGCCCCCGTGGCGCTCTACAAGTTCCCCTTCGGCCCCGGCTCGACGTCGACCTCGGTGGGGCAGGTGATGAACGGCACGCTGCTTGGCCTGCCGTACGCCGCCACCGACACCTACGTGACGACGGACGACGCCATCGGGACGATGATCCTGCCGGACTTCACGTTCACGCAGGTGCACCGCGTCCGCACGAACCTGACGAACGCGCCCGTCGTCGGGGCGACCTCGACGACGCGCCAGGTGTCGTTCATCTTCGAGTGCTTCGGCGAGGTGGCCCGCGCGACGAGCCAGACCAACGAGCCGAACGTCGACTTCACGACGGCCGCCGAGCAGCGTCGGCTCGGCGCGACCCCGTAACTTTCCCGCTTTTCTTCGACCTACCAACGACCCGCGGAGGACTGGATGATGCTCTGGGACATGTACAAGAAGGGCTTTTACGCGTGGGAAGGCGCCACGGCGAAGCTCCTCGAGCAGTGGATGAAGAGCCCGCTCGTGCTCGGCCCGTCGGGGGCCCTGCTCACGGCCACCATGAAGGCCAAGGCGCAGACCGACCGCGCCGTGGCGACGTGGTGGGGCGCGTGGGGCCTGCCCACCAAGCGCGATCAGGAGCGCGTGATGCACGCGCTGAACCAGCTCGAGAGCAAGCTCATCGACCTCGAAGAGAAGATCGAAAGCCGTCAGGGGTGAAGGGGTAAAGCCATGGATGTGACGCCGTTCTTGGAAGCCAGGATTGCACCGCGCGCGGTGTTCGATCGCCTCGTCGAGCACGCTGAGCGCGCTCGCTTCATGATCCCGGACAAGGGCGGCGGATGGACGGCCGTCACGTGGGCCGAGTACGCGAGGCAGATCCGCGAGACGGCGCTCTTCTTGATCGCCTCCGGCATCAAGCCCGGGGACCGCGTCGCGGTGTTCGCCGGAAACTCGGTGGCGTGGGGCGTCGCGGCGCTGGCCATCCAGGCGGCGGGCGGCGTCATGGTGCCGATCTACCCGGCGAGCACGCCGGAGCAGGCGGCGTACGTCGCGCAGCACTCGGCCGCGCGGTTCATCTTCGCGAGCGCCGGCACGTTGCCGCGCATCGCCGCGCGCGCGGCCGCGTACGAAGGCGTGGAGAAGGTCGTCGTCCTCGAGGTGCCGGCGCTGGACGCCGCCCTCACCGCCGCCGCGGGCGCCGCCATCGCGGGCAAGCTCGTCGCGTGGAAGGACGCGCTCGCCAAGGGCGCGGCGAAGGAGGCGGAGTCCCCGTACCTGTTCGACCAGACGATGGACGCCGTCTCGCTCGATGCGCCCGGGATCATGCTCTACACGAGCGGCACGACCGGCAACCCCAAGGGGGTCCCCCTCACGCACCGCAACGTCGCCGCCAACGGGGCCGACTGGCTCGTGTGCAACGCGCCCATCCTCGACGAGGGCGGGGTGGATCTGCTCTGGCTCCCCATGAGCCACATCTTCGGTCTGGGCGAGCTCTGCATCGGCAACACGCTCGCGTGGACGACCTACCTGGTCGACCCGGTGAGCGCGCTCACGCGCCTGCCGGAGGTGAAGCCCACGGTGTTCATGAGCGTCCCGTCGCACTGGGAGAAGCTCGCGATGGCCGTCATGCCCGAGCCCGAGGCGAAGCGTCGCGCGAAGCTCGCGGAGCTGACGGGCGGCCGCCTCTCCTTCTGCCTGTCGGGGGGCGCGGGCCTCAAGAAGGAGGTGAAGGAGCTCTTCCACGCGGCCGGCGTGCTCATCATCGAGGGCTACGGCCTCACGGAGTGTTCGCCGACCCTCACCTTGAACCGCCCCGACGCGTTCCGCTTCGACTCGGTGGGCAAGGCGCTCCCCTCGGTGGAGCTCAAGCTCGCCGAGGACGGGGAGATCCTGGCCAGGGGCCCCAACGTGTTCAAGGGCTACCACGACGACCCGGCCGCCACGCTCGAGGTCTTCACCGAGGACGGCTGGTTCAAGACGGGCGACGTCGGGCGCTTCACCGAGGACGGCTTCCTCCAGATCGTCGACCGCAAGAAGGACATCCTCGTGACGGCGGGCGGCAAGAACGTCGCCCCCGCCAACATCGAGCTGCGCTTCCGGGACGACGCGAACATCGCGCACGTCGTCGTCTACGGCGACGCCAAGCGCTACCTCGTCGCCGGCATCTGGCTGAACGAGGACGTCGTCCGCGCCCAGCTCGCGGGCGTCGATCCCGACAAGCGCGCCGATGCCGCGCGCGCGCTCGCGCAGGCGAGCGTCGACCGGGTGAACGGCGAGCTCGCGAGCTACGAGACCATCAAGCGCTTCGCCATCATGAGCTCGCCGCTCACGGTCGAGTCGGGCTTCCTGACGTCGTCGCTCAAGGTGCGCCGCAAGATCGTGTACGCGGCGATGCGCGATCGCTTCGAGGCTCTCTACGAGACCGAGGCGGGCCGTGACAGCGCCGGCCACGGGAGCCACGCATGAAGGCCAAGTCGCTCCTCAACCTGGCGTCGCTGTGGACGCGCGCCAAGCCGCGCGTGGGAGCGACTCCATGCGACGTGGTGCACCGCGAGAACAAGTGGAAGCTCCTCCGCTACCGCGCGGGCGGCGAGGGCGCGCGCTTTGCCACGCCGATCGTGCTCGTGCCGTCGCTCATCAACCGGCACTACGTGCTCGACTTGATGCCCGGCAAGAGCTTCACCGAGTTTCTGGTCGCCCAGGGGCACGACGTCTACACGATCGACTGGGGCACGCCTGCGGCCGAGGACCGCTACGTCACCTTCGACGAGGTGTGCGACCGGTACATCGGCCGCGCGGTGCGCGTGGCCTCGCGGGGTTCGGCCCGCGGCAAGGCGCACCTCTTCGGCTACTGCCTGGGCGGCACGCTCGCGGCGATCCACGCGGCCGCGCGCCCCGAGCAGGTCGCCTCCCTCGTGGCGGTCGCGGCCCCCGTTCGCTTCGAGGACGACGGGCTCCTCTCGGCGTGGACCCGCTCGCAGACCTTCGACGTGAGCGCGATGGTCCAGGCCCTGGGCAACGTGCCCTGGCAGCTCATGCAGTCGGCGTTTCACATGCTGCGCCCGACGCTCGGCGCGGCGAAGGCGGTCGCGCTCCTCGATCGCGCCTGGGACGACGAGTACCTCGATGGCGTCATGGCCCTCGAGACGTGGGGCAGCGACAACGTCTCGCTCCCCGGCGCCGCCTACGAGCGCTACGTGAACGAGCTCTACAGGGAGGACGCCCTGATGAAGGGCACCTTCACCCTCTCGGGCCGCCCCGCGCGGCTCGACGCCATCCGGTGCCCCACGCTGGCGGTCACCTTCGAGCACGACAACATCGTCCCCGGCCCGAGCGCCGCCGTCCTCCTCGACGCCATCGGCGCCGAGGACAAGGAGCGCGTGCACCTCAAGGGAGGGCACGTGGGCGCGATGGTCTCCTCGGCAGCCGCGAAGGGGCTCTGGCCCAAGCTGTCGTCCTGGTGGGCCGCGCACGAGGACGCCACCGCCGCGACGAAGCCCGCGGCGCGGCGCGCGAGCGCACGCCGCGCGGTGTGACTACGGCGGCGGGGGGGCGCTCACCCACCTGGCGGTGAAGAGCACGCTCCTGCCGGGAAGTGGGTACGCGTAGAGATCGCCGATGGGCTCGGTGCTCGCGGTCGGCTGGCCGTTCGCGCCGAGGACCCCCGCGTAGGTCACGGTCCTCAGATCGAACAGGTTCCGGACGTCGAAGCCCACGCGCAGCCCGCGAACACCGGGGACGTCCAGGTGTGCTCCCACGCTGTGCAGGGCCCGCGCAGGCACTTCCGTCGTCCCCGCCTCGTCGGCGCGGATGCCCGAGACGACGTCGACACCGTAGCGAAACGTCGCGGGGCCCAGCTTGTAGGAGACGTCCGCGACGACGTCGTTGGCGGGACGGCCGGGGAGCGGCGGCGCCGTGCAGCCCGGCGGTGCGTTGACGCACTCCGCGTCGTTGAAGGTGAGCAGCGCGGTGTACGCCGCGCGCAGCTCGAGACCGTAGACCTGGGCGCGCACGTCCGCCTCCGCACCGAAGATCCGCGCCTTGCCGATGTTGGTCGCGACCACGTTTTGTGCCCCGTAGGCGACGAACAGGATGAGGTTCTGTGCCCAGGTAGCGAAGCCCGCGAGCTCGGCGTCGACGCGGATGGGACCGCGGGTCCCCACGTGCCCGCCGGCGTCGACGGACCAGGCCGACTCGCTCTGGAGCTTGGCGTTGCCCACGACGGCGCCCTGGTTTCCGTACAGCTCGAGGAAGCTCGGCGGCCGTGCGAGCGCGCCCCCGTGCGCGGCGAACGTCGCGGGCCCGAGGCTCGTCTCGCCACCGAGGTGGGCCGTCGGGTGGACCTCGCCTCGCGACGGGCTTCCGTCCGATTGATCAGACAGGGCGTCGAGTCGTCCGCTCGCGGTCACCGTCGACCCGCGAGACACGTCCCATCCTAGATCCGCGCCGCCCCCCGCCGAGCCCCGCGTGGCGCCTGCGGGCTGGCCCGTGCTCGGCACGGGCACGTAGGTTCCCGGGGCGTAGCGCTCCCCGGTCGAATCGAGGCGCGCATCGAGATGCACGTCGTGCGCGATGCGGCCTCGCCAGCCGAGCGCCCCGCCGAGAGCGAGGATGCCGTCGTCCGTGTGGCGCGGCTGGGTGGCGGCGGCGAGAAGGGGGTTGGAGAGCTCGAGGTCGTCGCGACGGCCCCACCCGCGCAGGTACCACGAGCCACGCTCGGCTCCGCGCGTCAGCTCGAGCACGAGCAGCTCGCGGTTCGAGTCGAGCGTCGAGAAGGGAGTCGGCGAGAGGATGTTGCCCGCGAGCTCCTGGTGGCGCGCCTGGAGGAGCGTCGTCACCGTGAAGGTCCCCTCCGCCCCGCCGCCCCACGGCACCGGCAAGGCCACCGAGAGGAGCCCGTTCGCCGCGGCGTGGCCGTTGTTCTGACGCGTCGCGAACGCGCCGTGAGTCGGGTCGTAGTACGAGAAGTCGTCGTCGGCGCGCGAGGCGCTCAGGGCCGTCGCGACGCGCAGGCCGCCGTCCATCTCCCGCACGTCCCCGATGCGTAGCCGCGCGGCGCCGAACGAGCCGACCGCGCCCCACTCCTCCGTGTGCGCCGCGCCGCCGGCGGTGGGCGGGTCGAGCGCCAGCGTCCCTCCGAGCGAGCCCGGGCCAAGCGCGGCGGGCGCGAACGTGCGGTACACGCGCGCGTGCGCCCCGGGCCAGAGCGGCAAGGTTCCCAGATCGAGCGACGGGTCCGCGCCGCCCGTGAGGGGGACGCCCGCGAGGATGATCACGACCTCGTTGGAGCTCGATCCGCGGATGGACATCGTCGCGAAGCTGTCCTCCGCGCCGAGCCTCCGCACGTGGACCCCCGGCAGCGGCTCGACGAGGCTCGCGAGATCGGTCACCTCGCGCGGAGAGTCTTCGATCGTCGCGCGCGACGAGAACCCTCCCGCCGAGGACCCATGCACCCGCACCTCCTCGAGCTCATCAGTCGTCGCCGGTACGGCGGGCTCGTCGGCGAAGGACGCGCTCTCGCGCGTGGCCGAGACCGCCACGACGACGACAAACAAGAGAGACTGGCGTCCTCGACCACACGGCATTTCATGCGCATCCTCTATGAAATCGCATCGCGTGGGAACTCGACGTCAATGATGGACGTAGTCTCGTTTGCGTGTGCTAGACGGCCACGCATACTCCAGTAAGAAACATCAACGAATGTCATCCCCTACCGATCTCGACGCGAACACTGAGCTGGGGCTCGTCCCCGGCTTCAGTGACCTGGCTCTCGACGCCCGCTCCGACCTCGCCACGCTCGTGAATCAGCGGCGCGTGCACGCGCAGCTCTCGCTCGTCGAGCAGGGGGTCCAGTCGCAGGTCCTCCAGGTCCTCGTACGCGGCGCGGCGAAGGTCGTACGCACGACGCTCGCCGAGGGCGGCGAATCGACCGTCGTTCTCGACGTCATGCGCGCCCCCTGCATCATCGGAGACCCCTCCGTGATCGACGGGCTGCCCGCCCTCGCGAGCGTCATCACCCTGCGCTCGTCGCACCTGTTCTCGTTCGACCGACGCGCGCTGCTCAAGCTGTGCGCCATCTATCCGCAGCTCGCGCGCGTGATGATGGCGCGCTACGCGCAGGAGATCCGGTCGTTCGTGCGTCGCATCGACGAGGTCGTCACCGGCCCCGTCGACGAGCGCGTGAAGCACCTGCTCGAGAGCCTCGCCCTCCAGCACGGCACGCTCCTCGGCCAGGGTCGCTTCATCGCGATCCCGCTCCGCAGGCGAGACATCGCGTGCATGGTCAACGCAACGACCGAGACGGTGAGCCGCTTGCTCGCCAAGTTCGAGCGCGAAGGGCTCGCACGCAGCACGCGGGACGGCATCTGGTGGCGGACCGCCGCCCGCCCGCCGGCGCCGCCCGCGAGCACGCACGAGAGCGATCGGCCCGCGCCCGCGAGCTCGGGGGTCGCCCTCCCCGCCATGCCCAACCCCGCCATCCCGCAGGATCGGCGTGGTTGAGCTCGGCCGCGCCGGCTCCGCTTTCCTGTGTAGGCCCTCACGTGCGGCGGTAAGCTCGCCCCACGATGAAGAGACTCCTGACCTTGCTCTCCGCCATGGCCGCGGTCGCTGCGGCGACGACGCTCGCCGGGACGGCAACCGCTGACGACACGATCCGCACGCCCGGTGCCCACCTCAAGTACGCCCTCGAGGGCGAGGTCCACGGGCTCTGGGGCTGGACGGACTACGGCTACGCCGACGGGGGCGGGCTCGGCATCGGCGGCCGCATCTCCGTCCCCATCGTCGACAACGGCTTCGTGCCCAGCATCAACAACAGCGTCGCCATCTCGGCGGGGCTCGACTGGCTGAGCTACGGCGGACCGGGCTGCTACCACTTCAACGGCACCTGCTACGGCGCCGGCTCGGCGGACTACATCTTCATCCCCGTCGTGATGCAGTGGAACTTCTACGTCGCCAAGCGCTGGAGCGTGTTCGGTGAGCCTGGCGTCGCCATCTACCACCTCTTCTACAGCAACCCGTGCGACGGGATCGCCGGGTGCAACTACCCCGGTCCGACGGTCACGAGCCTCACGCCCGTCTTCTACGCCGGGGCGCGCTACCAGATCACGGACCACCTGGCGGTCGTGATGCGGGTGGGCTACCCGACCATATCGGTCGGCGTCTCGTTCATGTAGACGCCGGCCTGCCGGGCGCGCCGGAGAGGCCGCCGCGGGGGGCCCGCAGCGCTCACGGACGAGAGCGGTGGCGTTCGGGCCCATCCCGCCTTAAACTCTCACCCAGTGGTCGCCGCCCCGTACATTCTAGCCGCGCTGGGTCTTGCCGTCCTGATGGTCGTCCACGAGGGTGGGCACTACCTGGCGGCTCGGAAGTTCGGGATGCGGGTCATCCGCTTTTCGATCGGGTTCGGGCCGCGGCTCTACCAGCACAAGCCAGCGGGAAGCCCGACCGTCTACCAGATCTGCATCATCCCCTTCCTGGCCTACGTCCAGATCGCGGGGATGAACCCCTACGAGGAGATCGACCCGAAGGACCCGGGCAGCTATGCGAACGCGTCGCTCTGGGGGCGCATCGTCACCATCAGCGCGGGGCCGCTCGCGAACTACTTCTTCGCGTCCGTGCTCATGTTCTTCGCCTTCATCCTGGGAGGTCGCACCATCGTCGACGAGACGAGCATGCGCGTCTCGGTGGCGGCGGACGGAGCGGCCCACGCCGCCGACATCCGCGACGGAGACAAGATGCTCGCCGTGAACCAGGAGCCGGTCCACGACTGGGAAGAGCTCAAGAAGGCGATCGGGGCCCACCCGGGAGAGAAGATCACCATCACGGTCCAGCGCGGGTCCTCGGCCAGCGACGAGAACGCGGGCGTGAAGATGGACATCCCCGTCACGCCGGCGCCCAAGGGCGACAAGTACGAGGGAAAGATCCTGATCGGCCCCGAGTACCGCACGGAGACGGTCGGCGTCGGAGGGGCGGCGCTCCTGAGTGTCACCGAGCCCCCGAAGGTCGTCTACGGCCTCGTCCGCGGGCTCGGGCGGATGATCACGGGCAAGGAGAAGCCGGAGCTGAGCGGTCCCGTCGGGATCGTGAAGGAGACGGCGGGCGCGGTCCGCATCGGCGCAGGCGCGACGTTCCACTTCCTCGGCGCGCTCAGCGCTTACCTCGGCGGGTTCAACCTCCTGCCGTTCCCGGCGCTCGACGGCGGGCGCCTCATCTTCCTCGCGTTCGAGGCCGCGTCACGGCGCAAGCCCGACGCCAAGGTCGAGGCGCGCGTCCACGCGATCGGCCTGCTCATGATGCTGACGCTCATCGCGTTCGTGACCTACACGGAAGTCATGCCGAAGAGCCCGCCGGCCGAGAGCACCCCGACGACCGCCCCCGCGAAGTGAGCCCGGGCGGTTTTCGTCGAGGGCAAGCGATGGCGCACTCCTACCGGCACGCCTCGCGGGGAACCGTCGCGCGGGCCTCGTCGCGGTCGGCGGCGGGGGACCTCACGATGCGCTCCAGGTCGGCGACCCTGTACCAGAGGCAAGGACGGCTCGCGCCGAAGTGCTCGGCCAGGTCGCGGGTCGTGTGGACGAAGTCCCGGTCCCTGGGCTCCCAGCCGTCCGTGAAGTAACGCACCGAGGTGAGATCCGTCTTCTCGTCGGGCCGCGGCTCGCTGAAGGCAGGCACGAGCGCGACGACGGCGACCGCGACGACTAGCCCGGCGCGGAGGAGCCATGTCGTCACCTTGTCCTCTGCGGGGACGAGCGCAGCGAGCAGGACGGCGAGCGCCGCGGACGCCGCCACGCCGTACCAGAACCACGGGCTCACCCAGCCGAAGAGCTCCCCCACGTGGTGCGGAACGAACCCCGCACGGGCGAGCGGCAGCGCGAGCTGCGGCAGAGGGCGGCTCACCGAATCGGGGATCGCGTCGACGAGGAGCGAGACCAGCCCCATCTGGATCGCGCTCGCGATGACGGTCCCGCCGGCCACCGCGCGCGCTACCGTGCGTCGGATCGCGGAGGCGCCGGAGAGGCGCTCGAGCCCCACCACGGCTCCGTAGGCGAAGAACGGCGGCGCCGCCCCCAGGTAACGCGGTCCGACCGTCCAGCCGCCGCGCCAGTTGATGGCAGCGCTCACGGTCGTCCACAGGATGAGCATCGTGAGGGCCCAGCCGAGGAAGCGAACGCGCTCCTCGCGCTTCTCGAGCTTCGTCCCGCGCGGGAAGAAGAGCGCGCACGGGATCGCCAACAGGCCCAGCGTCATGTAGGGGCTCGTCCCGAAGAACCCGAAGGTGTGGCTCAGCGAGATCTTCGAGGCGACCTCGACGCTGGGCGTTCCGATGCCGAAGAGGCCCTTGTTCAGCATGCGCGCGAACGCCGGGTTTTCGCTCATGCGGTGGCCGGGCGTGAAGGGGCTCCCGAACGCCCTCCACTGAAAGAGCATCAGCACCGCCGCGTTGAACGCGCCTCCCAGCCCGAACGCCACGAGGCGGCGCGGGCGCCAGAACGCGAGCATTGCGTAGAGCGACAGGAGGACGGAGACCGGGAGCGCGTGGTACTCGAGGAGCGTCGCCATCCCCGCGAGGAAGCCTGCGAGCAGGGCGCGCGACGGCCGGCACCGCAGGGCCTCGTCCGGGGTCAGCGTCCCCAGCATGACGAGGAGCCCGAGCGCGCCGAGGGCCATGGGCACGGCGAACCAGGGAATCAGGCTCTCTCCGCTCACGTGCCCCACGAAGAGCGCCCCCAGGCCCATGCCCACGCCCGCGACGCCGCCGAGCGCCACGGCCCAGGGCGACCGCTGCGTCGTCTGCGCGGCGCGGATGCGCTCGGTGGACGTCACCGCGAAGGAGCCGAAGGCGGCGATGGCGAAGGGGGCGTGGCTCGCGAACGTCATCGCGTACGCGAGGTAGTTGGTGCCGAGCGCGACGGCGGCGACGGCCGTCAGCCGGAGCACGAGGTCCTTCGTCGTCGCCCTGAGCCACCGCTCGAGCCAGACGAGGAAGAGGAAGCACGGGATCTGGATGGTGAAGAGGCGCAGGACCAGCGTGGACGAGCGGACCCACCAGACCTTCTCCTCGTGGGTGGAGGTGATGGTCGGCACCGCGTGCTTGAAGAGCGGCGCGACCTTCGTGAAGACCCAGTAGAACGGGACCCCCGCGTAGCTCACGGCCGGCGCCTTGACGGAGAAGAGGTGGTTCACCGCCGGATCGACCTTGTCCGGCACCTTCGCCATGTCGTTGACCCAGCCGTACTCCTTGATGATGCGGTCGATCCGGAGCGAGTGGTCCTCGACGAGCGCCATCGTCATGTAGGTCCGCACGTTCTCGTTCGGGTTGTTCATCCGCGCGAGGTACGGAAAGACGCACGTGTAGACGACGAACAGGAGCCCGAAGAACACCTGGAGGGCCCTCGCCTCGAGCGTCGCGGCACGTGCCGCGCCAGGGGAGCCGAACAGGGACATGCGCATGACCTCGCGGTCCTATAGCGCGAGGACAACCTCATTAGTAGCGCGGGTTTCTGGCTCAACAGCAGAGCTGGAGCATGCGGTTTGGAGCGCGCGGCGGGTCCGTGGTGTACTCGGGCCGATGCCTCGGCCCACGTTGAGCCTCATCTTGCCCCTCTACAACGAGGAGGACGTCGTGCCCCTCCTCCACGCGAGGCTGCAGGATTTCCTGGCCAAGCTCGCGCTCGACTGCGAGGTCATCTTCGTCAACGACGGGTCCAGGGACAAGACGCTCGAGATGCTGCGGGTCATCGCCGAGAAGGACCCGCGGTACAAGGTCGTCGGCTTCGCGCGCAACTTCGGCCACCAGAGCGCCATCACGGCCGGCGTCGACTACGCGCGGGGCTCCGCCGTGGTGGTCATGGACGGAGACCTGCAGGATCCACCCGAGGTCGTGCTCGACATGGTCGAGCAGTGGCGCGCCGGCTACGACGTCGTCTACGGGCAGCGCCGCTCGCGCGCGGGCGAGTCGTGGTTCAAGCTCGTCACGGCCCGCTGGTTTTACCGGATCTTCAAGATGATGATCCCCATCGAGGTGCCGCTCGACGCGGGCGACTTCCGGCTGATGAGCCGCCAGGTGGTCGTCGTGCTCCGGCAGCTGCGCGAGACCCACCGCTTCATCCGCGGCATCGTCTCGTGGATCGGCTTCAAGCAGACGGCCGTGCTCTACAACCGGCCGGGGCGCGCCGCCGGGGAGACGAAGTACCCGCTGCGCAAGATGGTCCGCTTCGCGATCGACGGCATCACGTCCTTCAGCATCCTGCCGCTGCGCTTCGCCACCTACCTCGGCATGGCGGTCAGCATGATCACGGTCCTCTACGCGCTCTACGCGCTCGTCGCGAACCTCGCGCTCCACCGGACGGTCCAGGGCTGGACCACGACGGTGCTCCTCGTCTCGCTCTTCGCGAGCGTCCAGCTGCTCATGACGGGCATCCTGGGCGAGTACATCGGCCGCATCTACGAGCAGGTGAAGCTGCGCCCGCTGTATGTCGTGGCCCAGCAGGTGAACCTCAAGGGCCAGGACACCGACGAGCTCGACGCCGTCGACGCCCGCGGTCTCCTGCCCGTGCCCGCCCGGGCCGAGGTGGCGATCGCGCTGGGCTCGCCCGACAGGCCGCAGCTCGCCCCGCCGACGCCGAAGCCCGCGAGCAAGCCGCCGCCGGCGCCGCCCAAGCCCGAGGGGCCTCGCCCGCAGACGCTGCTCGGCGTGATGGCGGAGGAGGAGCCGCCGCCCGGGTCCATCGGCTCCTTGCCTGGAGTCCCGGTGGCGGCGGCGCCGGGGATCCCGATGCCCCCGCAGACGATCACCCAGCCCTTGAAGACGCTCGAGATGCCCGCGCCGGCGCCGTCGTCGAAGCCGCCGCCGCCGAAGATGGAGGGGTGACAGCCATCGTGTGATTTTCCCAAGGAGATCGGGAGGACGGGAGCCCCGAGCAAGAGGATTTCTCCCGATCCCCCGGTGACATCTCATCGCCGGTTGCTCTAGCCTGCGGACATGCGAAAGCTGGCGATCCTCCTCGGCGTGCTCTCGGTGGTTGGTTGCGGTGGCGAAGAGGAGATGGCACCCCCTCCCGTTGCGCCGCCCATCGTCGCGCCGCCGCCTCCCCCGCTCGTGACGGCGGAGGTTCCGCCCGCGCCGCCGCCGAAGCCGCCCATGGCCGACATGCAGAAGGCCGCGCTCATGACGGCGGCCGCCGCGCTCAACGGCCACGACGCGACCAAGCTCGCGAGCTGCTACGCGGACGACGCCGTCATCCGCGTCGCGGGCCTGAACGAGGTCTCGGGCAAGGACGCCATCGCCAAGAACATGCAGGAGTGGTTCGACACGTTCTCGAACGTGAAGATCGGCTTCGGGCGCGTGTGGATCGCGGGGGACGTCGTCGTCCTCCAGTGGGTCTTGAACGGCACCTACACGGGCGATCTGTTCGGCGCCAAGGGCAAGGACCAGCCCATCGGGCACCTCGGCCTGAGCGTCCTCTTCTTCGACGCCGACGGGCACGTGAAGGAGGAGCACCGCTACGGCGATCTCGGGGTCGTCGCGGAGCAGGTGAACAAGAAGGGCGCGCCTCCCCCGCCGCCGATCCCGGCCGCGCCGGAGATGTTCGCCGCGCATGGCTCGGCCGAGGAGAGCGCGCGTCTCGACGTGGCCAGGAGCCTGTATGCCGCGCTCGACAAGAAGAGCGAGGGAGACTTCGTGGGCAGCCTCGCCGACGACGTCGAGTACGAGGGGCACCTCGGCAAGGTGAAGGGGAAGGCCGAGGCGAAGAAGTTCTACCAGACGCTCACCAAGGGTTTCCCGGACGCCAGGTTCGACGTGACCGGGGCCTGGTCCGTCGGCGATTACGCCATCGTCGAGTACACGCTCAAGGGCACCAACAAGGGCAGCCTTCTCGGGCATCCCGCGACCAACGGCCCGGTGACGATCCACGCCGTGGACGTCGTGAAGGTCGAGGGCGGCAAGGTGGAGCGCGCGTCGACGTTCTCGAATGGGTTGGAGCTGATGACGCAGCTCGGGACGTTCAGGGTGGTGGCGCCGGGGGCGCCGGCGGCGCCGAAGAAGAAGTAAGGGCTTTCCGCTTCCCCTCCCGGCGGCGGAGGGCCAGGGGGAGCGGAAGCGGGAGCGGGGAACGGGAGCGTGTGCGGGAGCGGGAGGGAAAAGCGGGGAGCGGGGAGCGTGTGCGGGAGCGGGAGCGGAAGGGAAAAGCGGGAGCGGGGAGCGGGGAGCCAAAGGGAACCCCGTACGTGAGACGATAGGCTCATGGTCGAGTACATCGGGAAATGCTCCTGCGGGGCGGTCGAAGCTCGGCTCTCGAGCAACCTCGCGCCCGAGCAATTCCAGCCACGCTCTGACGCTTCCTCGTGCGGCTTCTGCCGGGAGCACGACGGAGTCTGGATCTCCGATCCTGCCGGCAAGCTCGAGCTCCGAGCTGGCGATCGCACGAGCGTCAGGAGCTTCGCGTCGGGCAAAGTGGAGTTTCACTTCTGCGCGGCGTGCGGTGACCTCGCCTACGCGCTCTTCGCGGACGCGTCCCAGGAGACGGCCGTGGCGGTCGTTCGCGTCGGATTGTTCGAGGCGATCCGGAGCGCCGCGCGACCCGTCCTCGTGACGAGCTTCGAGGGAGAGACCGTGGAGGCTGGGCGTCAACGGCGCGTCGCGAAGTGGACGCCGGTCCACGTTCGCTGAGGGGGACACTACCGTCCTGGAGCGAGCCCATCGACTCTCGCGTCGGTCACGCGCGAAGCAAGCGTCCCCTTGCACAGCTCCGAATCCGCGCCCGCGTCCGCACACGCGCTCTCGACCAGCGCCTGCACGTCCTTGGGCGTTATGCGCATGGCGCCATAGAGACTCTCCTCGGCAGCGCGATCGGCCTCACGCTTCCTGTAGAGGCCCCATCCGTACACGACGAGGACGAGGAGGAAGATCGGCAGGACGATGCGAGCGCCGCGGAGGTAGACCGATCTCTCGTCGGGGCTCATCACCATGACGATACATCCGAGACGACCGACGGGCCCAGCGCGTGTCGCCTTTCTCGTAGGCGGCCGTTTGCGGCCACCCATCGAACAGGCTGTCACGATGACTCCCGCGATCCGCCTTCTCACAGGCGCGTCGGGCTCCGGCAAGACCGCCGTCGCGCGAGCGCTGCGCGCGGACGACCCCGACGGGGCGTCGACTCCGTCGGCGTGCCGGATCACGAGACCATGGTGCGGGAGCTCGGCTCCGGCGAGCGGTGGCAGTCGGAGACGACGCGGCGGTGGATCGCCAGGATCGTGGCCGAGCACCCGGCTGCGGCCGTCGTCGTCCTCGAGGGACAGGTCCGGCCGAGCTTCGTGGAGAGCGCCCTCGCCGCGCGCCGGGTCGCGACGTCCGCCATCGTGCTCTTCCACTGCGACGACGCGGAACGAGAGGCGAGGCTTCGAGCCAGAGGCCAGCCGCCGTGCCGGACGTGGCGAGCTCGGTTCTGGACCTCGCGCGACGGCTTCGGGAAGGCGGGCAGTAGTATCTACTTCGCCGCGTCGCGCGCGAGCGCCTTGAACCGCTGCTCGGGCCCGGGCGGATCGTACATCTGAAACGCGACGAGCTTCGATCCCGGGTCGGGCGTCCACGAGTGCTTCGTGTCGGGCGGCACGGAGACCACGCCGTAGCCGCCGAGGCGCTGCGGGTGGCCGTCGAGCGTGAACGTCCCCGCGGCCTGGTACGCGAAGAGCACCTCCCACGCGCCGGCGTGCGAGTGCTCGGCGACCGGCCCCGTCCCCTCGAGGCGACCCAGGTAGAAATCGGGCGACACGTCCTTCTCGGCGTCGAGGTGGGCGTGCATCGCGCCGCCTGCCCACGCGAGGTCCGCGGCCGTGCCTGCGCGCAGGACGTGCTTCGAAAGAGCCGGCATGTCGTCGATCGCGCAGGGGTGGTGCACCGTGGCCACGAGCGCGGTGCCCGACGTCAGCACATCGAGAGGCGCGCTCGCGTACCGCAAGATCACCTCGTCGCCTTCGGCGAGCGCTTCGCCGGCGACCTTCGCGGTTCCCGCGGCGACCGCGACCACGACGTAGTCGCACGGATCGGGGGTCAGGCGCGTCAGCGACTCTCCCGACGAGCCGCCCACGAACCTGCCCTGAATCGGGCTCGGCCCGGGCGCCGCCCGAGGGGGCGCAGACGGCGCGGCGGGCGACGTGGGCAGGGCGGCCGGCGGCGCGCTGGCGCCCGGCGTCGAGGTTGCCTCGCCCGTCGCGCACCCGGCGACCGCGCATGCTGCGAGGATGATCGAGACCCAGGACCCTGTCACGCCCACGAGATCCTCCCTTGCCGGAGGCGTCACGACCACGTGCCTCGCGCCAGCAGCATCGTACCACCGCGTCACAGCCCCATCACTGGCGAGGGCGATGATGACGGCACGACACCTCATCGGGGACCACAGTCGCAGGCGAAGGCCCCGATGCCAATGGGCTGCCTCAGAACGTCCCCGAGGCCATGAAGCCCGCGCCCCCGGGGTAGGTCTGCGGCGAGAGGTGCAGGGACGCCTTGGGCTTGTCGCGCGGGTGCTTTCGCGCGCCCGTGTACGCGGGGAGGTCCTGCTGCACGGGCATCATGAGGCCCACGAGGACCGCGATCGCGCCGACGTCCTGCGAGACGCCATCGGCGGCGAGGAGGAGCTTGTTGAAGGCGTCGCCGCTGCAGTTGACCCCCACCGGACAGCCGCCGCGCTCGCCGATGTCGGCCCACGGCCCGACCAGCGGGAGGTAGAGCTTGTCGTCGCCCGGATGAGAGCTCGAAGAAGCGACCGCGACCGACGCAATGTAAGGTCCGCCAAAGAGCACGAGGCCGGTGGCCACCGCGGCGTTCGCGTACGTGGGCCTGCCCGGCACGTCCAGCCGCGACGGCCTCGTGGGGGGCGCGTAGATGGTGAACGCGTCGGCGAGCGCGCTCGACGGCCCGAGCACCGTCGCCACGAAGAGTCCGATGCCAAGCGCGAGGATCCCTTGGAGTCGCCTGAATCGCCTCATTGCGCCCGCTCGCGGACGATCGAGGTGCACGGGAGGTGCCACGGCCCATCCGAGAGCCGAGCCCGTCGGACGGGAGCCTCGCCTGCGCGGGCGGCGCGACCGCGGGGTCGGCCGCCGGAGGTGGCGAGGAGACCGCGGACCGATTCAGCCGCTGCCGGGAGCGGGAGCTGGCCCGCGCGGAAAGAAGCGCTTCAGGAGGATCGACGGCTCCGCGAGCCGCGAGTCTGCGATGCGCCGCCTGTGGGCCGTGAGGATGTCGCTGCGCGTGAGCATGCCGACGATCTTCGGCGGGCCATCCTTGGCGACCACGACGAGCCGCCCGATGCCGAGGTCGACCATGTGGTCGGCCGCCTCCCGCTGCGTGGCCCCCTCCGCGATGACGGCCGGCGCGCCATGGACGAGGTCGCGCAGCGCGCCGTCGTCCTTCGCCCCGGGTCCCAGGAGATCGCGGCGCGTGAGCACGCCGAGCAGGGCGCCGCCCTCCTCGACGATGGGGAAGCCGGTGTGCCGCGAGCCGTCGACGTTCGACAGCATCCAGGCTCGCGTCTCCGCCACGCGATCCGCCGCCAGGAGCGCCACGACCGACCGCGAAGCAAAGTCTCGAACGAGGAGCTGGTCGAGCACGTCCACCGAGTACTCCGTGCGCACGTGCGTGCCTCGCCGCGCGATCTTCTCCGTCATGATCGAGGTCTTCATGAACAGGCAAGAGACGAGGTAGGCGGCCGTGCACCCCGCGAGCAGCGGCAGGAGCCCCATGGGTTGCCGCGTCGTCTCGAACGCGAAGACCACGGAGGCAAGCGTCGCGTGCGACGCCCCCGCGAAGATCGCCGCCATTCCGACGAGGGCCGCGATCCGCACGTCGACGCCGACGCCGGGGACGGCCCACACGAGGAGCGCGCCGAGGGACGCGCCGACGCCGCCGCCAATCGTGAACAGCGGAGCGAGCGTGCCGCCGGAGGTCCCGCTCCCGAGCGCGATCGACCAGGAGACGAGCTTGAGCACGAACAGGACGACGAGCGCGGCACCTGCGATCTTGCCCGAGAGGATGTCCTCGATGTTCGTGTATCCGACACCGAGCGTGCGCGGCGCGAAGTAGCCAATCGCGCCGACGGCGACGGCCCCGATCGCCGGCCACCACATCCAGTGAACCGGCAGCTTCTCGAACGCGTCCTCCACACGGTAGACCGCCTTCGTCACCACGACCGAGACGGCGCCGACGACGGCCCCGAGGAGGACGTAGGCGACGATCGCGAACGCGCCTGGCTGCGCGATGTTCGGCATCGCGAAGACGGGGCCGGTTCCGACCAGCGCCGCCCGCATCGCCGCCGCCGCCGAGCACGCGAGCGCCACCGGTATGATCGATCGGGCCCGGTACTCGAAGAGCAGTAGCTCGATGGCCAGGAGCACCGCGGAGACGGGCGTACCGAACGTCGCCGTCATGCCTGCGGCCGCACCGGCCGAGAGGAGCATCTTTCGCTCGTCGGCCGTGACGCGGAGCATCTGCCCGACGACGGAGCCGAGCGCACCGCCCGTCGCGATGATGGGCCCCTCGGCCCCGAAAGGCCCGCCGGTGCCGATGGCGATGGCGGCCGAGAGCGGCTTGAGAAAAGTGACCCTCGCGGGGATGCGGCTCTCGTTGAAGAGGATCTGCTCCATCGCCTCGGGGATGCCGTGCCCGCGGATGGCCTTGGACCCGTAGCGGGCCATGACGCCGACGACGAGCCCACCGAGCACGGGCACGACGAGGACCCACAGCCCGAGGTGGTTCTCGGCGGGAGAGGCGAACGAGGCGTCGAGGCGGCCGTAGAAGGCGAGGTTCGTGATGAGGCCGATGAGCTTCGTCAGCACCAGGGCGACGACGCCTGCGGCCAGGGCAACGAGCACCGACAGGCCCGAGATGTAGAGCACGCGCGGCGTGACGCTGGAGGTCTGGCGGGGCGCGTGGACGGCCTCGAGGGCCGGGACCATCGACGGAGCGACGGGAAGGGCATCTTCCCGCGGGATGTGGGGAACCTCGAGCTCGGTCATGGCCGTCGCGCAGGTCGTTTCGAGGGGGCTCGCCCTTCCTCGAAGAACATCTCCACCTCATCGCGAATGCCCATGATGGAGACGAGCTCTCCGAGAGAGCGGGCCAGATTGCGGCGAGAAGCGCTCGGCATGCGTCCCAGCGCCTGCACCAACTCTGCCTGGGTGACCTCGGGCGAGCGCCGCAAGACAGCGCGACCGACTGGCGTGACCCGGATCTCGACCCTGCGACCGTCCGCCTCGGACCTCTCGCGAAGCACGAGCCCGCGGTCGACGAGCCGGCTCACGACCACCGAGACCGAGCTCTGGTCGGTGGCCGTGCGGAGCGCTAGCTCGCCGAGCGAGGCGGTGGGCTCATCGGCCAGCTTCTGGAGCACGAACACCTGCGCCCCGGTGAGCCCGGTGGCGCGCTCGGCCGCGCGGGCCGAGACCCGAAGCGCGCGAACGATGCGCCGCAGGCCGTCCATGACGGCGCGAGAATCGTCGTCCAATGCTTTGGAGCCCATACATTCATCTCGTAGCGCCCGCCGGCATTCCACGCAAGTCGACCGCGGCCCCGGCTATCCCGCGCGCGCGGCGTGCGGGCGATTCGTGCGACCGGTCTGCATGGCGCCGCTCGCGCGTCGCAGCCGGCGGGCGACCTCGAGGGCGAGGACGAGGGCGTTGTTGTGCTCTGTGTCCTTTGCCGAGTAGATCAGCGTCACGCGTTCGCGCTCAGCCCGACGGGCCAGATCGTCGAGCAGCTCCCGGGCGGCCGGGTTCCGCAGCTCGCGTCTGTACCGGACCCGGAAGTCGGGAAAGCGGAGAGGGTCGTGTCCAAACCATCTGCGGAGCTCGTCGCTCGGCGCCAGCGCTCTGAGCCAGGCGTCGAGCCGAGCGTCCTGTTTCCGTAGACCTCGAGGCCACAGGCGGTCGATGAGGACCCGGTAGCCGTCCGTGCCGTCCGCGGGCTCGTAGGCGCGCTTGACCCGGACCGTCGTGGTTGGCCTGCCAGGCCTCTCACTATGGATTGGTTTCGTCATCGATGATGAGGGCGGTACGGCGCCTCTGGATCGGACACGGCATCCAGGTCGACGTTCACCCGAGCGATGGCTGCAAGCTACCGGCCACGGAGCCTCGGACGTCGGCTGCGTGGAGCTCGTGCAACCCGGCGATCTCTACGAACGATACGAGCTCCACCTGCGACTGGCAGACCTCATCCACGCACGACGGCGACGAAGCGGCTCGTCGAGACGAGCAAGTCCTCCGCCCGCGTCGAGAGGTCGCTCGCCGCGCCGAGCAGGGCGGCCGCGGCGTCGCTTGCGTCCCCGGCGATGCGGCTCACGATGCCTGCGCTCTCGGACACGTCACGGGTTCCGCTCGCCGCCCTCGTCACGTTGCCCCCGATCTCGCCCGTGGCGAGCTGCTGCTGGTGAACGCTCTCGGCGATCGTCGTGGCGATCGCGCAGAGCTCGCGGACCGTCGTGGTCACCACGCAGTTGGCGTCGACGCCCTGCTCTGTCGTCCGCTGGATGTCCGAGATCAAGACCTCGATCTCGTCGGTCGCTCCGTGGGTCTGGCGCGCCAGGTCCTTCACCTCGGACGCCACGACCGCGAAGCCCTTGCCGACCGTGCCTGCGCGCGCGGCCTCGATGGTCGCGTTCAACGCGAGGAGGTTCGTCTGCTTGGCGATCTCGCTGATGAGCTTAACGACCTTGCCGATCTTGCTCGAGGCCTTCGACAGATCCGCCATCACCACGTTGGTGTGCTCGCTCTGGGTCACCGCGCCTCGCGCGAGCCGGGCCGACTCGTCGGTTCGTCGTCCAATTTCTCTCGCGCTCGACGACAGCTCCTCGGTGGCCGACGCCACGGCCTCGACGCCGAGAGAAGTCTCACTCGCGGCGTCCGCCACGGCGCTCGCCTGCGCCGTGTTGTCGGTGGCCATCCGGGCGAGCGACTGCGCGGTGGCCTGCATCTCGGTCGCGGACGACGCGACGGCCGTGACGACGTCCTGGATCGTCGCCTCGAACTCCGCCGCCAGCTCGACGCGCCGTTGCGCGGCGGTCTTCAGCTGGTGTGCCTGCTCTTTCATCCTGTCCGTTGCGTCGTTGATGAGCGTCGCGGCGTGACGGAAGGTACCGGGCAGGCCACGAAGGATGACCCTGCGGAAGAACTCGCCGCGGCTCGCGCAGTCGAGGGCTGCCTTCGACTCGCGGACGAAGGCGTCCGTCACGTCGAGCAGGTGGTTGATGCCACGCACCATGATGGCCACGTCGCCTCCGGCGTCGCACCCGAGCAGCCGCGCCTCGAGGTTGCCTCGCGCGGCCAGATCGCACACCGCGGCGACCTTCGCGCTCCACTCGCGGTAGACCTCGAGCTCGGCGCGCTCGTCGCGCGAGAGAGGCGCCGCGCTCCTGGGAGGCAGGAGCGGCTCTGGCATGGTCTCGGAGTGCATCATCGGCGCCTCAGAGTGAGAAGACGAGCTCGTCGTAGCGAACTCGCTCCTTGGCGAGGAGCTGCTCGAGCATCTTCGCGGAGGCCGCCATGCCCGAGAGCTTGTCGCTTGCGCGCTGCTCTTCCAGGACGAGGGCCTCGTAGAGCGGCCGGACCTTCGCGAGCGCGGTCGGCTCCGGGCACCTCCGGTTCGAGTGGTAGCCCACGATCGCCCCACCGTCGTCGAAGGTCGGCGTCACATGAGCGTGGACCCAGTAGTGGTCGCCATTCTTCGCGAGGTTCACGACGTAGGCGAAGATCTCGCGTCCGCCCTGGATGGTCCGCCAGAGGAGCTCGAAGACGCATCGAGGCATGTCCGGGTGGCGGATGAGACTGTGCGGCTTGCCGAGGATCTCGGACTCCGAGTAGCCGGCGACGCGCAGAAAGACATCGTTGGCGTAGGTGATCCGGCCCGAGAGGTCCGTCTTGGAGACGATGATCTCCTCGGGGCCGAACGTGATCTCGCGACCGGTGGGGCCGTTCTGTCGCATCGCCATGTCTACGGCGCGGGCCACTCGCCGATTAAGGCGCCGTTGCGGGTGGTTCGCGGCGCCTGCGAGGAGAAGGTCGGTGCGCCCGAGGCCATCTGCTGCAAGCTCCGAGGCGCAGGCTCGATTGAGGGCCTTTTCGCGCGCTGTTAGAGCTGGCAGCCAGAAAATTCCAATGTGACCCTAACGCGTCACGGAAACGACACCTCCGTTCGATCAAGATGAGCTTGGGCGGACATTACGAGGCGTGGGTCACACCGGCACGCACTCTGGGTGTTATTTCGTGTTGCAGCATCGCGGTTGGCGAGGCGCGTCCTCGGCCATCGCGCTCGCGGCGGCGCTGTGGTGCAGCGCGGCCGCGGCGGATCCCCCTTCGCCTCCGGCCGAGGGCGAATCCCGCCCCTTCGCGCGGGCGACCCCTCCCGACGATCCGACGGGCGGCGCCTACACGTCCCCGACGCTCCTCTTCATTCCCGCCGCCGCCGTCCCGACCTGGAACGTCCGCGTCATCACGTCGCTCGACGTCCAGGCACCGACGGCGCCCGACCGTCTCGCCTCCGGCAGCTCGGTCGGACTTCAACCCGGGGTGGGCGGCGAGATCGGGCTTCCAGGCGAGGTCACTCTGGGCGCCGGAACGATCTGGGTTGGCGGGGACACCAGCCCTGCGCCGGCCAGCGGGGGTCTGAGCCCCTACCTCCAGGCTCGCCTCCACCTCCTCGGCGACAAGAGCGGGCGCGGCTTTCAGCTCGGCACGTCGGTGACCTACAAGTTCGTCGGCTTTCAGGGGGACCCAGGCGAGATGGAGCTCGCCGTCTCGGCCCAGTACCGTAGGCGCTACTACGAGGTCGGACTGCAGGGCGTCTTCGGGAAGGACTTCGCCACCACCGACGCGGACGCCGAGCTTCACGGCTATGCCGTCTACAGGCCGATCCCGGTCCTCGCGGTCGGCGCGGCGACGCAGGTGCGCCTCGGCGTCGTGTCCCAGCCCGGCGAGCCCATCGCCGACGTGATAGCGGGCGGCATCGCGAGCGTCACGCTCGGACGCTGGCAGGTTGCCGCGCTCGGCGGCGAGAGCACGGTCGGGCTGAACCAGGGAACGCAGATCAAGGCGGGCGCCCTCGCCGAGATCTTCGGGACGGCACGTTTCTAGGCAGGCCTCGCGAGAGACCGGATCGGTTCGGGTATTGCGTCCATGAAGCAGAAGTCCTTTCTCGGCCTGGCGCCCTTCGTCTGTGCGGCGACGACCGCCGCGCTCGGCTGCGGTGCGTCCCACGGCGAAGACTGGGCTAGAGACGGTGGAGGCCTCCACAACGACGCCGGCCAGCTCGTCAACGACGCTGGTCAGACCATCAACGATGCCGGCCAGGTCATCAACGACGCCGGGCAGGTCATCAACGATGCCGGGCAACCGATCGACACGGGAACCCCAGGCAACGAGGACTCGGGCGCTGGCGGGTCCACCGATTCCGGGGGCACGGGCACCGTCGACTCGGGGGGCGGCCCCACCGGCGCCGCCATCACGTGCTCCAACCCCGGCACGTACACGATGAACGGCGGCGCGTGCGGCACCGAGCGCTGGGACATCAAGACGGGGACGGACCCGTACACCGGAATGGTCAGCCTCGTGCCGCAGCCGAACACCATCGCGACCCTGGCGGGGCTGCCGGCCGCCGGCGGCGGCACGATGCGCGAGTCGCCCACGGAGGTCACCCTATGGGAGCTGAAGGACGTCACGCTCACGGAGCTGAAGCTCGAGTCCGACAGCGACGAGCACCTCGTCGTCAGCGACGGGACCAACACGATGCTCGTCGAGGTTCCCTACCCGACCTGCGCGACAGGCAGCCCCTGGCTCTGCTTCATCACGCACGTGCGAAGCGAGATCGACGCGAAATACACAGTGTCGTCCTCACCGCAGTACCCGGCCGCGACGGTCACGCTGCGAGGCGTCGGCTTCTTCGATTACAAGCATGGCCAGAGCGGGGTAGCGCCGAATGCCATCGAGCTTCATCCGGCACTTCAGATCTGCTTCGGGCAAGGGTGTACTCCCTCCTGACAACCGGCTCATTTCTCCCCCGACGTGGCGAGGACGAAGACCGCCTTCACGGTCTCGAGCTCGCCGGTGTCGGTGTATCCGAAACCATTCAGGTAGAAGCGACCGTCGGGCATCCTCCCCTCGCGCGGCTTCATGGCTCCGTCGGGCTCGCGCGTGAGCGACTCCCAGTGATCGAGCCGCCAGCCCGGGGCGGGCGCAGCCTTCATGAGCGGGGGCGACAGCTCCGGGAACTTCAAGAGATTCGGTCCGCACTTGCCAGTCTGCGTCACACCGTCCCCCACGCAATCGAAAATGGAAGAATCCGTCCGGACTGACCCTTTTCCGACGATCGAGATCTGGGCACGCCAGTAGTTGTCGCGGGCCTGATCGCGCTCCTCCTGCTCCTCCTCTTCACTCTCCTCGAGGGCGCAGCCTTTTCCGCCCTTGCAACCCGAGCCCAGGACCACGAACGATGCAGCTGCGACGAGGAAGGCGCGAGCGAAGGGCCTCTTGGGGCGTTTCATGCCAGGTTCGAGTGCTCCGGATCCGTTCGAGGGTCGTCCTTGGAATCAACGCAGGTATGTGCGGCACCTCGCGCGTTGATCCCGAGATCGACACGGGAATCAGCCTCTCTCGCTCACGAGCATTTCGATACCAATCTTGCTGAATGAATCTGAAATAGGATTAGGATGCGCCGCCTTTGCAACGGAGGAACCGTATGCGTTCGATGAAGCTCGTTCTCTTGGTCACGCTCGCGTGCGACGCCGCCGCGCTGGGATGCGGCAGCAGCAGCAACGGCGCTGGAAGCAGCGACTCCGGCGCGGCCGCCCACGACAGCGGCGGTCCCGACACCGGAGGAGGCGACTCCGGCGTCGCGACGGACAGCGCAACCGGCAACGACACGGGAGAAGTGACGAACGACGACAGCGGCCCCCCGTCCACCGACAGCGGCGCGACGCCCGAAACAGGCCCCGCAGACGCGCCTCCCCCTCCCGACGTGGGCGTCGACTCGGCACCGCCCGGGCACGCCATCCAGACCGTGTTCATCATCATGATGGAGAACACGAACTGGTCGACCGTGACCGGCAGCTCGGACGCGACCTACATCAACGGCACGCTCGTCCCCGGGTACGGGCACGCCAACAATTACAAGAACCCGCCGGGTATCCACCCGAGCCTGCCCAACTACCTCTGGCTCGAGGCGGGCACCAACTTCGGCGTGACGGTCGACGCGGACCCTGGCTCGACGAACACCCAGTCGACGACCGCCCACTTGACCACGCAGCTGACGACGGCCGGCGTGCCATGGAAGGCCTACGTGGAGGGCATCTCGGGGTCCGACTGTCCGCTCGTCAGCTCGGGGCTCTTCGTGCCCCGGCACACGCCGATGCTCTACTTCGACGACGTGACCAACAACGGCAGCGGCACCGCCCCCATCTGCATCTCGCACGTCGTGCCGTACACCAACCTCGCCACGGATCTGACGGGCAACACCGTCGCCCGCTACAACTTCATCACGCCGAACCTGTGCGACGACATGCACAACTCCGCGAGCAGCTGCCACGGATCGAGCTCGATCGGGGATGGCGACACGTGGCTCAGCGCGAACGTGCCGGCCATCCTCGCGTCGAAGGCGTACCAGGACGGCGGCGTCCTCTTCATCCTCTGGGACGAGGGAACCGCGAGCGCAAGCGACGGGCCGATCGGCCTCATCGTGCTCTCTCCGTTGCTCAAGTCGGCCGGCTACAGCAACACGATCGCCTACACCCACAGCTCGATGTTGAAGTCGGTCGAGGAGATCTTCAGCGTGCCTTTCCTCGGGGACGCGCAGACCGCGACGACGAGCGACCTCAGCGACTTCTTCACCTCGTTTCCCTGATCGGCAGGCCCGGACAGCGGCCAGGCGACGACGAGAGGAAGCGTCCCGGCCGCGAGGCTCAAGGGTGGCCGGGACAGGCGCGAGACCGTCCGTGCCACTCGCGGCGACGAGATTCCTCGGTGATGGGAGGCGCGCACCGGCGGCATGCTTCTCGCTCCTCGCCCGGGGATGAGGTTCCGCGTCGTCCCGACACTCGCCATCGCCACCCTGGGCGCCGCATGCACCGTGTGCGGCGACCCTGCTGCCCCGGAGGCTCTGACGGCAACGTTCCCCGGGGGCCCGTCGCCGCCGGCCCCGTTCGTCCTCCAGTTCGCGGGAGCGTACGAGGACGTCGGCGCTGCACCGGGCGCCGTACGATGGCTGGAGATTCGCCGGGACGGCAGCTACGCGGCGCTCGACGAAGGGTCCGGGTCGCCGGCGCAGGGGACGTTCCTTGCCTCGGCGTCGCACGATCTTCCGCTCACCTTCTTCTTCGACGGGGAGGGCGGCTGGGTCGCCACCGTGACGGCCTACGACGAAGCGCTTCACGTCGTGCGCGGAGGGCTGTCGAGCACGCTGCGGGCCACATGCGCCGTTGGCCCGGACGAGGCTCTGTGCGACGCCACCCACGGCGCCTGGACGGACGACGACGTCGATCCAGCGACCGGGCTCTACTGCCTCTGCGCCCCGCCTACCGTCTACGTACCGAGCGAGGGCGGGTGCGTTCCGTAGGGGGCAGCCGCGTGGCCCTCCGTGCTCACTTGCTCACCGCAGAGCGACGCTTCGAACCCCGACGGGCGCTGCGTAAAGGAGCCGGTCGTGCCCACGCCGGGCTCCGTTGCGGGTTGCTCGGGCCTGGGCGGCCGCGTACGAGGAAGCCATGACCACGAGCACCCCGGCGATCTCGAGCTTCGACCCGGTCTGGGAGCAGATCTTTCGCGACAACGCGTGGGGCCAGTATCCCCCCGAGCACCTGATTCGCTTCGTCGCCCGCAAGTTCTACGGGGCCCCGGACCGGAGCCAGGTGCGCCTCCTCGACGTCGGCTCCGGACCCGGGGCCTGCAGCTGGTACATGGCGCGCGAGGGGTTTCGCGTCTCGGCCATCGACGGATCCGCCTCGGCGATCCGGCGGCTCGAAGAACGGCTCGCGGCCGACGGCCTCCGCGCCGATGCGGTCGTGGGAGACATCGTCTCGCTTCCGTGGGCGGATGCGACGTTCGACGGCGTCGTGGACAACGCGGCGATCTATTGCAATCGCTTCGAGCTCGCGAAACGCATGGTCCACGAGGCGCATCGCGTTCTCAAGCCGGGCGGGGCGTTCTACTCGGCGAGCTTCACCGACCGGATGTGGGGCTACGGCACCGGGGTAGAGGTCGAGCCGGGAGGCTTCGTGAATTTGACGGAGGGGCCGCTCGCGGGCCGCGGCTTCAGCTTGCTCATGGGACGCGCGCAGGTCGACGAGCTGTTCCGCCCCTTCGCGCACAAGACGGTCGACCGCCTCAGCTACACCGTCGGCGAGGTGAACACCGTCGAGCTGTGGATTGTCCAGGCGACGAAGGCCGGATGATCAGGAGCGCGGCGGGCCCCGCCGCTACTTGGTGGCCCGCATCTTCGCGGCCATCTGCTCGCCGAGCTCGGCGGACCGGCGCGTGGCGCTCTCCACCGCGTCCATGAGCGTCCTCCGCAGCGCGCCCGACTCGAGCGTGTGAAGGCCCGCGATGGCCGTCCCTCCGGGGCTCGTCACCATGTCCTTGAGGCGGCCGGGGTGCTCTCCCGTGTCGAGCAGCAGCTTGGTCGCCCCGAACACCGTCTGCGCCGCGAGCAGGAGCGCCGTGTCGCGGTGAAGGCCGACCTTCACGCCGCCATCCGCCAGCGCCTCGATGATGAGCATGACGTACGCAGGGCCGCTGCCCGAGAGGCCGGTCACGGCGTCCATCAGCATCTCGTCGAGCGTGACGACGCGGCCCACCGCCTCGAAGAGCGCCGTGGCCGCGAGGAGGTCCGACTCCGTCGCGTGCGTGCCGGCGCTGATGGCCGTCGCCCCGGCGAGCGCGAGCGCCGCCACGTTGGGCATCGAGCGGACCACGCGCGTCCCCTCGGGCAAGCGCGACTCGATCGCCGCGATGGGCACGCCCGCCGCGATGGAGATGACGAGGGTCTCCTTGCGCACGTCGCCTCCGACGGCGAGCAGCACCTTGTCGATCACCTGCGGCTTGACGGCGAGCACGAGGATGGCCGACTCCTTGACGAGCTTGTGGTTGTCGGTCGTCACCCGGATGCCGTGGGTGGCCTTGAGCTGGTCGAGGTGCTCGGCCCGCACGTCGCTCGCGACGATGCTCGCCGGCTTGACGACCCCGGCTTGCAGAAGACCCCGGATGAGCGCGCCCGCCATGTTCCCCGCGCCGAGGAAGCCAAGCTTTTGCAGTTTCATGCGAGCGACACTACCAAGAAATCCGCGTGGCCGAAGAGGACGAGAGCCCCTACGGCCGAGAAGTTGCACGGCAGGATCCCATGCACGCCATGAAGCTGGCCCGTCCTGGGCCGATCACCAGCCATCCGCTCGCCTCGCAGGAGGGGCCGCCGCCCAGCCCTGGCCCGGGCGAGCTGCTCCTCCGCGTCGCGGCCTGCGCCGTCTGCCGCACCGACCTGCAGCTCTGCGAGGGCGATCTCGAGGCCCGACGGCTTCCCATCGTGCCCGGCCACCAGATCGTGGGGAACGTCGTCGCGATGGGAGATGGCGTCACGGGCTGGAAAGAAGGCGACCGCGCGGGCGTCGCCTGGCTCGCGGGGGCGTGCGGCACGTGCAAACATTGCGTAGAGGGCCGCGAGAACCTGTGTACCCGCGCGGAGTTCACCGGGTGGGACCGTGACGGGGGCTACACCACTCATACAACCGCACGGGCGGACTTCGCCCTGCGGATCCCCGAGGTGTTCGACGACGTGAGCGCGGCGCCCCTCCTCTGCGGAGGGGTCATCGGGTTTCGCGCGCTGCGAATCAGCGGCGTGAAGCCCGGCCAGAAGCTGGGGCTCTACGGCTTCGGGGCCTCGGCTCTCCTGGCGATGCAGGTCGCCCGTCACTGGGGATGCCGCGTCTTCGTGGCGACTCGCTCGGCGACGGAGCGGGCGCGGGCCATGGCGCTCGGCGCGGAATGGGCGGGCGGCTACGACGAGTCTCCGCCCGAGCCGCTCGACGCGGCGGTGACCTTCGCGCCCGTCGGCACCGTGGTCATCGCGGCGCTGAAGGCGCTCGACCGCGGGGGCACCGTCGCCGTCAACGCGATCCACCTCGACGAGATACCCGCGTTCTCCTACGAGTCGCTCTGGTGGGAGCGCTCGATACGGAGCGTCGCCAACTTCACGCGCGCCGACGCCCGCGAGTTCCTCGCCCTCGCCGCCGAGATCCCGATCCGGACGAGCTTCGATCTGCTGCCGCTCGGAGACGCGAACGTCGCCCTGGAGCGCCTGAAGGCGGGCCAGGTCTCGGGCGCCGCGGTGCTCCGCATGTAGAGCCACCTCGAACGTCACCCTGCCCTCAGAAGAGCACCTCGAGCGCGACCGCCGTGAGGTTGTTCGGGTCGTCGGCGTCGCTGTCGCAGATGGAGACGATCGTCGTCTTCTCGTTCGGAAAGTAGAACGCCTGCGTGTGGTAGCCCGGGATGTCGCCGCTGTGACCGATGCCAGGGCCCGCTCCCCCGGTGACGGACGGGTCGATGAGGAAGACGCCGAGGCCGTACGCGAAGCCGTCCTGGTCCGACATGGCCGCAGGCGTCACGAGCTCGGCCTGGGTCTTCGCGTCGTAGAATGCGCCGCTGCCGACCCGCTCGATCCACAGCGCCACGTCCCCCGGGGTCGCGACGATCGCCCCCGCGGCCCACGCGTACGACGGATCGGCGAAGTTGGTCTCGTTCGCGCCCGTGGTGGAGAGCCCCAGGGCGAGCGTCCCCTGGACGGGCTCCTCCCCGGCGAAGAAGGTGGCGTTCAGGCCGACCTTCGTGAGGACGTCCTGCCGCACGAGGGCGCCGATCTTCCCGCTCGTGACGGCCTCGGCGATGATTCCGAGCAGGATGTAGTCGGTGTTCGAGTACGTCCACCCCTGGCCCGGGGCGAAGTACGGCGTGTTTCGGGCGGCGACGGCGACGAGCTCGGACGGGGCCCACACCTTCGTGGGATCCATCGTGACCTCGGACTCGAACGTCGTGTCGTCCGTGTAGTTGAAGACGCCGCTCGTGTGCGACAGAAGCTGCCGGATCGTGATCGTCGACCCGTTCGGGATCGTGGTCACCCAGGTCGAGAGAAAGTCCGCGTCGAGCGAGAGCTTCCCTTCGTTCACGAGACCCAGGATCACCGCTGCCACGTACGTCTTCGTCACGCTGCCGATGCGGTGAAGCTCGCTCGCGGTGACCTTGCCCGGGCCGCTCGAGACGAACATGTCCCCGCACGTCGGGTCGCGGAGCGAGAGGACGGCGTTGGTCGCTGCCCCGTGCGCGCCGTCGACCCCCTTCTGCAGCGCGGCGAGCCGCGTCGTGCACGCGGGAGACAGCGCGCCCGCGTCCCCGGCCTCGCCCGCAGCGTCGACCGTGGGGCCCGCAGCGTCGATGACGGGGGCGCCCGAGTCTGCGCCCGGCTCGGCGAGCGGCGGGGCTCCGCTACTCGAGGAGCCGCACGCCAGGAGAGCCAGGGAGAGGCACGCCGAGCCGACGAGGCAAGGCACCACGATGCGGGACGTGCGCATCCCGCACTACTTCATCTGCGCGCTGGCCTCGACGAGCGACTCCTCGAGCCAGTCGCCGATCAGCTTGCGCGCGCGGTCACCGTTCTCGTCCATGTCGTCGGCGAAGCGCTCGTAGCGACGTCGCAGGAGCGACTGGCGGGCGATCGAAGGGTCGTCGTGGAGCGCGGCGGCCCACGCGATGCCCAGGACGACGGTGCGCTCGTCCGGCAAGAGGGCCAGGTAGCGCCGCCCGAGGGTGACAGGCGTGCCGTGCCCGACCTGCGCCAGCGCCTCCTCGCGGTAGCGCCGGGGCAGCATGAGCGTGCCGGCGTTCGCCGCGATCTGGACGCCGACGCCCGGGAGGCGATCCGAAAGGACGTAGCGCACGGCATCGACCGCCGCGAGGCCGGCGAGCCTACGCCCGTCGACGCGGGCGATCGCGTCGGCCCGGGCGACCTCGATCTCCGCGGCGTCGAACGACAGCTTCTGGCCGAGCGTGCGGACGACATGCTCCTCGCGCGGGTCGATCGAGTCCCACGCCGCCGCCATCCACGCTCCGCGGAGGAGCGCCTTCGCGACGGCCGGCTCGATCTCTCCATAGACGTCCAGCTTCTCGACGGGGACGACCTCCTCGGCGTAGAGCGGCGCCGCGTCGGCGTGCGGAAGGCCGAGCGACGCGATGAGCGCGCCGACGGTGCGGGCCTCCTCGGGGTCGATCTGTCCGTCCGACGCGAACACCGTGCGCAGGATCCGCACGGCGAGCGTGCCCAGGCGCTTCACGCGCAGCACGTCCTTCTCGCTCGGCTTCGACGAGAAGAGCGAGCGCAGGCCCCGCGCGCCGATTTCCAGCGTCACCTTCTCGCGGACGACCTCGGACATCGGCATCCAGGAGGGCGGCGACACCGGCGCGATGGCGCGCGTGAGCTCGACCACCCAGGCGTCGAACTCCTCCGTCATCCGCGGGATCCGGACGTCGTGGATGATCGCGGCGTAGGCCTCGCCGCGCCGCTTGGCGACCGCGTCGAGCGTCCCCCGCGCGCAGTCCTCGGAAGCGAGCACGAAGATCGCGTCCTCGGCCAGCGCCGTGACCACCTTGGAGAGCGTGGCGGTGACCGGGTCGGTGGGTGTGGTGCTCATGGGTCAGACGATCGCGGCGCGGGCGTTCTTCGTGGCCTCGTCGCGCTCTTTCAGCGACTCGAGGATGATCACGGCCGTCTCCTCGATGGCGCGTCCCGTGACGTCGATGACCGGCCAGCCAGGGTGCTCCTTGAACACGCGGTTGGCGTACTCGAGTTCCTCCTTGACCTGCTCGCGAAGGCCGTAGTTCGCGTCGACGCTCATGCCGAGCTGCTTCAGCCGGGCCTTGCGGATCTCGACGAGAGGGTCCAGGCCGATCGTGAGGGCGACGATGCGATCCTGGGGAGCCTCGTCGAGCTCCGGCGGGGGCGGCACGCCGAGGACGAGCGGGAGGTTCGCGACCTTGAGGCCGCGCTGGGCGAGCAAGGTCGAGAGGGGCGTCTTCGAGGTGCGGCTCACGCCGACGAGAATGAGGTCCGCCTTCTTGAAGTTGCGCGGCTCCTTGCCGTCATCGCTCTTCACGGTGAACTCGACGGCCTCGATGCGCCGGAAGTACTCGTCCGAGAGCGGCAGCATCGCGCTCGGCATGTTGATGGGCTGGCGATCGAGGAAGGTGCCGAGCTTGCCGATGAGGGAGCCGATGAGATCGAGCGCCTCGATCTTCAGCTCGTAGCTCGACGCATGGATGTACTCGCGCAGCTCGGGGCTCACGACGGTGAACACCACGAGCGCCCCTTCGCGCGCCGCACGCTCGAGGACCGGCCGGGCCGCCTCCTTCGTGCGCACGCGGGTGTGCAACCGGATATGCGCTCCCGAATGCGGGAACTGCAGCATCGCCGCGCGAACGACCTTCTCGGCCGTTTCGCCCGTCGAATCGCTGAGAACGTCGATACGTTTGAGCTCCGCCACGAAAACAACCTACCCCAAACGCGGACGCGCCAGGGTGAGATCCTTGTGGCAGAGGCGTGCGCCAGGCGGCCCGTGACTCGAGCGCACCCGGGCGACGCACTGGGCCATCCCCGCACCAGGGATGGACCGCGGATGGCCCTCGCAGCGGGGGTCGCGACGATGAAAAGGCGTCTCTTTTCCCGCTCTTTTCGTGGCACGGCAGCACCGTTGGCACGCACGCTTCATGCATGGGCGCCGGCCCGGGAAGTTTCCGCCAGGACCGCTCGTAACGAATGACCATGGATACCAGCGCCGAGGACTACGACGAGCCGTTGCGCAACGCGCCATGGCCGCCGGTCGCCGGCTACCTGGAGGAGGACCCTCCGAGCGGGCCGCTGGTTTGGTGGCTGTACCGCCTCGGGCTCTTCGGCGGGGGCGTCTTCGTCGGCGTCATCATCGGCGCGTGTCTGCTTGCGCGGCATGGCTCGGTGGGCAACGAGGGGTGGGCTCGCTTCTCGACCGACTGGCCCTCCCTCGGATCGGCGGTCGTTGGCGCCGCTCCTTCGGCGGGTCCCCTGCTGCCGCCGACGCCCTCGTCGCCCGTCATCGCCGCGGCGCCCCCGAGCCCCGTGCCGCCGCACCCGCCTGCTCCCGGCGCTGCCGCGCTGCCGCGGGTCCCGTGCGCGCCTGCAACCCCGACGACCCCGACGATTCCGACGATGGACGTCATGAGGCTCCCGCTCGCGCCGCCCGCGATCCCGGCCGCGCCTGCCCGCCCCCTCCACGTCGTCCTGGGACGAACGAAGGCTCGGCCAAGCAAGCCAAGGCCCCACGCGACCGCGGACGAATCCCCGGAGGCCACGCCGGACAAGGACGAAGAGCTTCAGGCGCTCGACCCCGAAACGCTCTCGAAGACCCTGTCGAAGGCCCTCGAGTAGCCCCAGTCTGGCTCGTCACCCTGAGGGCAGCGAAGGATCCCGACGGCCACTCTGCGGATCCTTCGCTTCGCTCAGGATGACAACGCTTCGTCGGGAATGAAGTCGCGCCGAAGGAAGATCGACTCGACGGCGAGACCCGCCGCGAGGAGAGCCTCGCGGCCGCCCTCGGAGCGATCGACGAGCACGACGACGCCGGCCACCGCGTAGCCTGCGTCGCGCAGCTTGGCGACGGCCTTGAGCGTGGAGCCTCCCGTCGTGATCACGTCCTCGAGGATGGCGACCGAGGCGCCCGCCGCGAGCCTCGGGTTTCCTTCGAGCAGCCTGCGCGAGCCGTGGTCCTTGGCGTCCTTCCGGACGTAGATGGCGTCGAGCGGTGTCTTCCGGGTCCAGCTCGTGAGGGCGACCGCGCTGGCGAGGGGGCAGCCGCCCAGCTCGACTCCTGCCACGGCGCGCCCCGGGGACTGAACCGCGGCGCCGAGAAAGCCGGGGAGCGCGGCGAGAGCGTCGAGCATCACCTCGCCCACGAGCGCGTGCCCCTCGGCCGTCAGCACGGTCTGCTTGCAGTCGATGAAGAAGTCGCTCTCCTTGCCGGAGGCGAGGACGACCTTCTTCCGCTCGAACGAGCGCTCACGAAGAAGCTGGAGCAGGCGACCCTTGCCGGTCACCTAGCCCGCCTTCTTCTTCAGCGCCCCCTTGGAGCCCTTCTTGAGAACCGGCACGACGGGAGCGGGCGGGCCGCCCCTCGGCGGTGCCGAGCCTGCACCGAGCGTCGCCGACTTCGTCGGCGCGCCGCCCGCGAGGACCGAGTTGTGCGCGACGGGCGCAGTCCGCGATGCAGGCGCCGGAGCAGGAGCGCGAGCTGCCACGGGCGCGGGACGGGCTTGCGTCTGCGTCTTGGGCGTAGCGCGAGCCGCGGGTGCCGCCGGTCTCGCAGCGGCGGCCTGCGGTTTCGCGCGCGGTGCGGCCTCGCGGGCCTCCGAACGCTGCGCCGAGGCAGCCGACGCGCTGCCGGTCTGCACGTACCCGCGAACGAGCGCTCCCCGCTCGATGGCGATGCGCGGCGCCCGCACATCACCCACGACCCGGGCGCCGTTCTCGAGGACCACGGCGTCCACCGCCGAAAGGTCTCCCTTGACCGCGCCTCGCACGACCAGACGGCGCGCGCTCAGGTTCGCCGCGACGAGGCCCTCGGCCTCGACCGTCAGCTCGCCGTCGATCGTGACCTCGCCGTCCACCCGGCCGTGAATCTCGAGATCCACGGCACCGGTCACGCGCCCGGTCACGTGCGCCCCCCGTCCAATCACAGTGACGCTTGCCATCTTCGTTCTCCGGTCACACGTCCATGTCGACGTTGCCCTTGAACTGGGCGCCGTCCGCGATCGTGATGCGTGCAGCTTTCACGTTTCCTACGACCTTCGCGCCTGGTTGCAGGTCGACGCGGTCGGTCGATGAGATGTTGCCGGTGACCTGGCCGGCCACGCGCATCGCACCCCCGACGATGTCAGCCTCCACGGTCGCGCCCTCCTCGATGGTGACGCTCTCCTTTGCGTTGAGCTTCCCGCGAATGGTGCCCTGGACGATCACGTCGTCGTCGGTTGCGACTTCGCCTTCGATGGTGATGCCTGCGCCAATGACCGTGCTAGCCATGCGTTACTCCTTCGTTCTCAGCGGGACGACTGCAGTTCGGCGGGGAGCTCGAAGTCGCAATCGAGGCGGCCCGCAAACTCGGCGCCCTCGTCGATCGCGATCTGCGCTCCCCGCATGTCCCCACGGACACGCGCGCCGGAGGAAATATGGACATCACCGCTCGCGTTCACGTCTCCCTCGAGGCTACCCGCGATCTCGATCCCGCGAACCTCGACGTTCGACGTGACCGAGCCGCCCTGGCCGATCGTCAGGTCCCCGCGCATCGTGATCTCACCCTCCACCTGCCCAAGGATGACGAGATCCCCATCGCCGCTGACCCTGCCGCGCACGCGCGTGCCGCTGCCGATGGTGGCCTCTTGCGCTGCCGCGCTTGTACCCGAGTGCGATGTCGTCTTGGTTTGAGCCATGGTTGGGGGGGTCGTACCGCCGAGAACGCCGACTTACCGGACGGTGACTGACGCGCGGGCAACCTAGTACAGGCTGATGGAGGTGTCATCCGTCCTGGTCGCCGGCCCTTTCTTGAGTAAGCTCCGGACGCTTTGAGCGCCGAGCAGGAACCTGGAGACGAAGCACCGCTCGCGGGAGTGGTCCAGGCCACAGCGGAGCCCGCCCCCGAGCTGGTGGCTCGCGAGCCAGCCGGCGAGGCGCGGGATCCCGAGCCGCTCGTTCCCGAGCCGCCCGGCCCCGAGACGGCGCCGGCGCCTGTCGCCGGCCCCGCGGCGCCTCGTGACAGCAAGCTCCGGGCGCTCTTCCGGCTGCCACGGGCGATCGGCTGGCGCGATCACGTCATCGGCGGGGGCCTCGCCCTCGCCTACGTCGTGTGGCTCCTGGCGACCTCGCGATCGCTGGGCTTTCCCCGGGACGAGGGGGTCTACTTCCACGCGGCACGCGAGTACGCGCGGTGGTTCGAGCTCCTCGTCGCGAAGCCGAGCATCGCCATCACGCAGGCCGCCATCGACTCGAGCTGGGCGACCAACCACGAGCACCCCGCCCTCATGAAGAGCCTCTTCGGCCTCTCGTGGGTGGCCTTCCACGAGAAGTGGAAGCTCTTCAAGGACGCGAGCGACGCCTTCCGGCTGCCGGCCATGGCGATGGGCGGCCTCTCGCTCTGGGTCACCTACCTCTTCGGGGCGCGCGCCTACGAGCGCCGGGCGGGCCTCGTCGCGGCAATTCTCCTCGCGCTCATGCCGCGCGTCTTCTTCCACGCCCACCTCGCCTGCTTCGACGTCCCCATCATGGCGATGTGGACCTGGTGCATCTACGTCTACTGGAGGTCGCTCCGTGGGGGGCTCTGGTGGGCGCTCGCGGCGGGCGTCGTCTACGGCCTGACGCTCGACACCAAGCACAACGCCTGGATTCTGCCGGCGGTCTTCCTGCCGCACGCGCTCCTCGTCCACGGGCGCGGCTTCGCGCGCCAGCTTCGGGCCGGCCGGGTCTCGTTCCCGGCCTCCCTCCTGGCGATGGCGACGGTGGGCCCCGCGGTATTTCTGATGCTCTGGCCGTGGATGTGGAACGACACCGTCGCCCGCATCCAGGGGTGGGTCGCCTTCCACCTGAACCACGAGTACTACAACATCGAATTTCTCGGGAAAAACTACTTCGGGCCACCCTCGCCCCGTGGCTACGCGCCCATCATGATCGCGGCCACCGTGCCGACGATCACGCTCCTGCTCTTCGCCATCGGCGGCGTGGACCGCGTGAAGGCCGGCGTCCGTGTGCTCGCGCGACGCCTCGGCCTCCTCGACGATGGGCCGCTCTACCTGGCCGACGCGACGGAGCCCACGGCCAAGGGCGACAGGTATGCGACCGACATCCTCCTCTTCCTCTCCCTGGCCGCCCCCATCGCTCCCTTCCTCCTCCTGTCGAAGACCCCCATCTTCGGCGCCACCAAGCACTGGCTCCCCGCCTACCCCTTCCTCGCCATCTTCGCAGGACGCGGCTTCGTCCTCGTGGCCAACGCCATGAAGCGCGCCTTCGGCACGTGGGATGCGGCGAGGCTCCGGATCGCGGAGGTCGGGCTTGCGGGCGTGCTCGTGCTCGCTCCTCTCGCGGTGACGGTCCACTCCCACCCGTTCGGCCTCTCCGCCTACGTACCCCTCGTCGGCGGCACCGCTGGCGGCGCCGACCTCGGCCTGAACCGGCAGTTCTGGGGCTTCACGACCGAGAGCGTGGGCCCCTGGCTCGCGGCCCACGCGCCGCGCGGATCGTCGGTCTTCCTGCACGACACGGCGTGGGAAGCCTGGCAAGAGATGCTCGCCGAAGGCCGCGTCAGGCCCGACCTCCGCGGCGCCGGCTCCCCGGGCGAAGCAGACTTCGCCCTCGTTCAGCACGAGCTTCACATGAACGAGGTCGACTACGACATCTGGACGACGTACGGCACCGACGCCCCCGTCTACGTCCTCACGCACGACGGCGTCCCCATCGTGAGCGTGTACAAGCGGCCCTAGTCCTGGGTCCGCGAGGGCGTCAGGGGATCGCGGATGGGTGTGTGAACCGCAGAGGCGCAGAGGGCGTTTCCACGGTACGAGTAGCGGATGTTCACGGTGCCGCGCTGGCTGTCGTCGAAGCCGTAGGAGGCGAAGGCGCAGCGCTCGAGCGTGAAGTTGATCGCCGTGTCGAGCTCCACCACGGGCGCTCCGGTCGCGCGCGCCGACAGGCCGATGAGGGAGATGCCGCGGTTCATCGTCCCGTCACCGTTGGGATAGACGCCGGTGGCGAAGACGACGTTGCCGGCGTCCGCGACGAGCATCGCGTCAGGCGGAGATCCCACGCCGCCGAACCACATGGCCTCGCCGAACAAGGTGAGCTGGCTGCGAAGCTGGAGCGGCGACTCGAGGCGGTAGTAGACGGCAGGCGGCGGGAAGTACACCGCCGAGGACGCGTTGATCGCCGCCTGGATGGCGGGAGCGTCGTCGTCCACGCCGTTGCCCTTTGCGCCGAAGTCCGTGACGCTGACGAGCGCGCTCGCGCCCGCGGGTCCGGCCGGTCCC
>Ga0302279_10001040_pt1 | contig 40476 bp, 35 predicted proteins | sample III_Bog_N3_3_FD_194541 | JGI IMG/M metagenome (GOLD analysis project Ga0302279, IMG submission 194541) | Peat permafrost microbial communities from Stordalen Mire near Abisko, Sweden - III_Bog_N3_3 | ecosystem: Environmental > Terrestrial > Soil > Wetlands > Peat | place: Sweden: Abisko... | reverse complement strand
GGCTCGCCGGATCGACGCCGCCGATTCACGCGCTGGGTCTCTTCGAACCGCTGAGCCAGCGGTACCTCGACCTCATCACCACCCAGGTCGATGCGTCATTGAAGACCCAAGTAAAGTCGGGCGCCATCACGAAGTCGTTGGAAAAGACCGTCGAAAGTGATCTGACGACGGCGGTCACCCAACTGCGCGCGAAGGGCACCGTCAAGGCCCACCTGCCCTACGGACTGGCGACCCTCCTCAATCCATCGGACGCTTTGTTCTTGGCCCAGGCCGACAAGTTCGATCCGAAAGTGTTGGCGGGTCACGTCGACCAAGGAACACCGGTCCTTCTCACGTGCAGCAACGACGACGTCCAGGTCTCGTGCACTGAGGTCGATCGAGTGGCGAGCGGGTTCACATCATCGGGGGCTTCTCTCGACTTCGTACACCTTCGGGGCGTCGATCACGTGCTCAAGGTCGACTCCAGTCTCACGGGAACGCAGTACACGAAGAATCTCCCGTTCTCACCGCAGCTCGACAGCGCCCTGAAGATCTTCGTTCGCAAATATCTCTGATCCGCGAACGATCGGACGCGAGCACGAACTCGTCGTGCACATCGCGACCCGTGCGGCGCGTCGCGATTCAATAACTCTTTTGCTCGCCCAGGTAGATAAGGATCTGCATCCCCCGGAACGCCAAGTTCTCGACGTCGATCTCGAGCTTGGTCGACACCAGCTGCTTCTGTTGAGCGATCGTCTTGGCCTTCGCGATGGCATTGACGTCCTTCTGGATGTTGACGATAGTGCCCACGTACTCAATGACGTCCTTCGAGACGCCGGAGGGATACGGCCCCTTCTTCTCCAGCGCGAGCGTGGCCTTGTAAAAACTTGTGTCACCCGCCCCCTCGATCGCGTCCGAAACACATGTCGGTGAGGAGCACGCGGGGAAGGAATCGATGACGACGTTGAATTCGGTCACGGCGGCGTTATAGGAGCTTGCGACGGTGACGAAGAGCGACTTGTCCTTGCTCGTCGTGGCCGCGAACGAAGGCGACGCCCACGCACCGCCCAGAACACCCGCGATCAGACCTATCGAGAGTGAACAAATGATGTCGTGGCGCACGGCCAACCATGAACGATGCCGTAGTGAAGGGCCCACGCTCCGATTCACGTCAACACGTGAGACAGCGAGAACGCGTGCCCTCTCCAATTGAATATTCATGGTCATCAGCGTCCTCGCGACTGGCCGACCAAGGATTACGGTCTCGCAATTGGCAGGCACAGTCGGAATAATTCTACCTTCGCTCCACGTGGAAACGTCGGCGGCACACCTACGGACTAATGGTATGACGAGTGGCTTCGTCAACGCTCGTCGCGCGAACAGTTAGTCCTCTTCGGACTCACCGAGGTAGACCGCGCGCACTCGAGGGTCCTTCAAGAGGTCCTCGGCACTCTCACCGAAGACGATGCGGCCGTTCTCCATGACGTACCCGCGGTCAGCGAGGCGAAGCGCCTGCGCTGCGTTTTGCTCCACCACAAAAATTGTCGTACCGTTCTCGCGGATGTGGCTGATGATCGAGAAGATCTGATCGATGATCATGGGCGCCAACCCCATCGATGGCTCGTCCAGCAAGAGCAGACGAGGCTTGGACATGAGCGCGCGACCGATCGCGAGCATTTGCTGCTCGCCCCCCGAGAGATTCGATCCCAACTGCTTACGACGATCTTTCAGAATGGGAAAGGTCGCGTAGATCTCCTCGAGATCGTCGCTGAGCGAACCCTTACGTGCGAACGCGCCCATCTCGAGGTTCTCTTGCACGGTCATCACGGGGAAGATGCGCCGACCTTCGGGAACGTGGCTGATGCCCATCGCGGCAAACTCGTGGGCCTTCACCTGTGTGATGTCACGACCTTCGAAGGTGACCGAACCGCTCACCGGCGCCCGAAGTCCCGACAGCATCCGCAGGGTCGTCGACTTTCCGGCGCCGTTGGCGCCGTGCAGCGCTTCAATCGACCCGTAGCGAACGACGACGTCGTGCACTTCGAGCACTAGGCCGCTCCTTCATTGGTTGACGTACCGAGGTACGCCTCCACGACGGCCTGGTTCGAGCGGATCTCGGCCGGCGTGCCCTCGGCGAGCACGCCACCGAAATTGAGAACGTAAATGCGCTCGGCCAGCGACATGACGAGTTTCATGTCGTGTTCGATCAGCAGCACGCTGACGTTGCGCTCATTGCGGACACGGCGAATCAGCGCGGCCAGCTCGAGTTTCTCCGACGGGTTCGTGCCGGCCGCCGGTTCGTCCAACAAGATGACGTCGGGATCGGTGGCGATGGCCCGCGCGATCTCCAGGCGTCGACGTCCGCCGTAGGAGAGGGCGGACGCGATCAGGTTGGCGTCTTTTCGCAAACCAACGAAGTCGAGCAACTCCAGCGTCAACTGGTCCGAGGCGTGTTCTCCTCGCCTCGTGGCTGGTCCTCGCAGGATGGCGCCCACCACGCCGATGCCGCCGTGGTCCTCGGCCCCGATCTTGACGTTCTCAAATACGGTGAGCGCGCTGAAGACGCGTGACGCCTGAAAGGTTCGCGACACGCCGGCCCTCGCGATACGATGCGTCTTCTTTCCGATGACCGCGATGGTTCGCCCGTTGCGATTGGTGAAGTCGATCTGCCCCTCCTGGGGTTCGTAGACACCGGTGAGTGAGTTGAACAGCGACGTCTTACCGGCGCCGTTCGGACCGATGACGGCGAGGATCTCGCCGCGGTTCATGTGCATCGAGACGTTGCGCAACGAGACGACACCGCCGAAGCGCAGGGTGATGTCCCTCACGTCAAAGACGGTCTCGGTCGTAGTCGCGGCGTCGGTCATATTTCGTCTCCGGTCAGGACTTCATCGAGGTGACCTTCGCCGGTTTCCTCGAAGTCCTTGATCTCGCGTCTTCTGCGACGAGAGGGCATCAGACCGGCTGGTCGGAAGATCATCATGATGATCAACAGAGCTCCGATGTACATGTACAGGTCGTTGATCTGGAAGCCCCACGGTTGGTAGTTGTCCATGTAGCTCGTGATCACCTGAACGAAGACCGCGCCCAACGCCACGCCCCAGATCGAACCCATGCCGCCGAAGATGACCAGGATGAGGATATTGATCGAGGCCTGATACTGGAACATCGTCGGATTGATATTTCCCACGAGTCCGGCGCTCAGCACCCCAGCGAATCCACCGCTCGCGGCGCCGACCGCGAAGGCCATGACCTTGTACTTGAGGGGGTTGATGCCGATCGATTCCGCGGCTACTTCGTCTTCACGCAGCGCCACCCACGATCGTCCGACACGAGAATGTTCCAGCAGCGAGAAGACGACGACGAAGAGCACGACGAAAATCAGACAGAGGTAGTAATAGGGCACGGGATTGAGACCCCAGTGGTAGTGCCAGACACCGAGGTTGACCGAGAAATGCGGGACGGTCAGACTCCCTTCGCCGCCACCGGTGATGCCGTTCTGGTTTCCTACGTAGTCATCGATGATGAGCGCGAAGCCCAGAGTCACGATGGCCAAATAGTCACCGCGCAGGCGCAGCGTGGGAATGCCCAGCATGATGCCCACGACCATCGCCGCGAGCACCCCGATCGGGATCACCCACAGCGTAGGAATCGCGTGGTGGAAGAGGGGCGGCGCCGGCAAGACACCGGTCATCCACGCCGTGATGTAGGCGCCGATGGCGTAGAAGGCCACGTAGCCCAAGTCGAGCAATCCCGCGAATCCCACGACAACGTTGAGGCCTTCGGCCAGCAGGATCCAGACGCCGACCTGTTCGACGATCAAATACATCCAATAGGACTGCGTCACGAGATGTGGGATGGAAAGGGCGATGACAATCACGACGGCGTACACCGCGAATCTCGACGAGCGCATTTGCACGAGACGCTTTGGCGTGGCCGTCACCGTACGGATTCGCTTTCGCACTGGCGGGCTGTAGCGCTGATAGAGAAACATGAGTCCGTAGGCGAGCAGGCCGAGCGTCAGGAAGACCATCCAACGCCGCGCGCGAAACAGACCGAAGTAGGAGACCTTCTCAAAGAATGCGCCGTGGGGACCGGTCGTGGGTGGTGTCGAGGCGTCGCCCGACTCGCCCGTCATCAAGGTAACCATCGCCATGACCATCAAGACCGTCACCAAGCGCTTCACTTCGGGACGTCGCATTAGGTTCACGCGGTCCTCCCTAGTTTCTCACCGAGAATGCCGGTCGGCCGGAAGATCAGTACCCCGATGAGGATCAAGAACGTGTAGATTTCGACCCACTGCGTGTTGCCTTCAAAGGCGAAGGGCACGGCGAAACTTCCGAACAAACCAATGACCATTCCGCCGAGAGCGGCGCCACGAAGGTTGCCGATGCCGCCCAGCACGGCCGCAGTGAACGCGTAGATACCCAGTTCGACGCCCGAGTTCCACTCGATTCCGCTCTGGAGCGAATACATGAAACCGGCCGCGCCCGCGAGGGCGCCGCCAACGATGAACGTAAGGGTGATCGTTTTTTCGATATTGACCCCCATGAGTGACGACGTTTCGGAGTCCTGGGCCACCGCGCGGATTCCTCGACCGAGTTTCGTCGCGCGCACCAGTCGGTCCGCGACGACCAAGGTTGCGGCGCCCGCCACGACCGTGATGATGGTGAGTGTCCGAACGGGTGTGTTGAAGACCGTGAACATCGTTTGGCCGACCGGAAACACTTGGGCCGGAAAAAGGTTCGTGCCGTAGCCGAACTCCTTGCCGGCGAGGGTCTCCAAGAAATACGACGCCCCGATTGCACTGATCAAGAACGCCAATTTTGGGGCGTGTCTTCGCCGAAGTGGCCGGTACGCCACGCGTTCGACCCCGACGGCGACCAAGATACTGACCAGTCCGCCCATAATCAATCCTGCGAATACCAAACCAACGGTCGCCCATCCAGTCGCGACGCTCGGGCCAAGGATGCCGCGGGTCAGGAAGGCGGCACCAAAGCCGCCCCACATGAACACGTCACCGTGAGCGAAGTTGATGAGACCGAGCACACCGTAGACGAGCGTGTAGCCGACCGCGATCATCGCGTAGAGCGCGCCGTTCTGGAGCCCGACGAAGAGGTACGCCCAAAAACTGACACGAATCTGGTCGAACCCGCTCAGCCAGAAATGGGCGAATCCCATGCGCGAATGTGCTCCTCAACTTGTCGATGTACGGCACCAGGGCCGGGGTAAGAATACCCCGGCCCTGGCGAGCCCACTAGGTGGGCCAAAAAGTGATTAACCCTCGTTGGCGACGAAAGTGATCACACCGTTCTGCATCTGTGAGACAGCCACTGCACCGGTGTCGTCCTTGAGGTTCCCGTCCTTCTGGAAGGAGATCGCCCCCGTGACGCCTTCGAAGGAGATCTTGTGCAGCTGGGTGACAACCCCCGAGCGCAAGCTCTTAATCGAAGATGACGCCTTCAACTTCAGCAACGACTTGATGATCGCGTTGGTGCCGTCGTAAGCCTGCGCGGCGTAGATGGCCGTTGACGCCTTGATGTGGGTCAACGCCTTGTACGCCGTGGCCAGTTTGCCCGTGAAGAAACTCACCTTGCCGGTCGCCGACTCACTCAAGTAGACGTCATTGGCGGCCGTCTGAGGCGTCGTGTCAGTGGAGTACAGGGCCGAAACGTTCGATCCGTCACCCGACATGATGGTGTGGCTTGAAGCGGAGTAGCCAGCACTGTCGAGCGCACCCAGCAACAGGCCGAGGTCCGCGTCGTAACCGCCATAGAAGATGGCCGACGGGTCCTTGCCCGCGATTTGAGTCGCGTCGGTCGGGTACTCAGTGGCTACGCCGCTGCCGCCGTTGTTGACCGCGTCAATCGTCTCGGTCGTTACGGTCGCACCAAGCTTCGTGGCGTCCGCCGCAACAACGGCCGCGAGGCCGTCACCGTAGAACGAACCGTCAGCGATGACGAGCAACGTGGTGACCTTCTTCGTGGTGACGAGGAACTTGGCGTCAGCCGAGCCCTGCACCGAGTCGTCCGCGACGTCACGGAACCAGCTGGTGTTCCCACTCGTGGCGAGCGCCACGGCGGTTGCCGAGGGGCTCACTTCGGCGACGTGAGCAGCCTTGTAGTACTTCGCTGCGCTCTCAGAGGCACCGGAGAACGCTGGGCCGATGATGGCGACCAGGTTCTTCGTTCCCGTGGCCTTTTGAGCCGCGGCCGGCGACAGTGTCGGACTGCCCTGGTCATCAAACTTCTCGATCTTGATGGTGAACGGGTCCTTGCCGCTCGCATTGGCCGTGTTCGCGGCCAACTCAGCGCCACCGAAGTCGTAGTTTCCGTACTCGGCGTCAGCGCCGGAGAATGGTCCCTGAACTCCAATGACGAAGGTCGGCTTCGATGAGGCCGAACTCGTCGCGGTTCCCATGGCGAGTGGCACTACCGCCATCGCCAGCGCCCCGACTGACAAAATCGACACTGCCTTATTCCAACGTTGACTCATGTGCAACGTCCTTCCTTAACTAGATAGATTCACTTCTCGCCACCGCCACTTACCCGTCACCTAAGAGACACGTAAGAGAATCAGTCGAAGACGCCTAAGTCAATCTGACTTTCGTAGAACGATAGCAGCATCAAATGCCAAGTAAATGGCGCCCATATTGCGAAACGCACCCGAAAAGGACTCGAAACACACATGAAATCTCGAGCCATGGATTCACTCGGATTCTCGACATGGCGACCGTGCAAACAATTGTTCGCAGCAATCGGTACCTCGTGGCCAGTACGTATTTCTCAACTATCGAACGAAGTGGGATTCAACTGCGCTCGGGCGAGTCTGACCTATTGCAACGTCAGTACGGTGGCCCCCGTCAATGTCCGCAATTCATCGAACGACGTCGCGAACACTGCATTGGGTGTGCCGCACGCGGACCAGATTCGCTCGTACTGGGCTAGCGAATCGTCGATATACACAGGTAGGTCCGCCGGCCAGTTACTGGGCGACACGCCGCCGATCGGTTGACCGGTCGCGCTTCGAACTTCGTCGGGCGTCGCTTGGCGAACGACCTCGCCACCAGCGAGCATGGCGAACTTCTCGGTGTCAACTCGGCTGGCACCGCTCTTGATGATGACGACCGGCTCCTCGTCCAGCGCGAAGACAAGACAGCTGGCAATGGCGCCCACTTCGCATTCGAGCGCCCGGGCCGCGTCGGCGGCGGACTTCGTCGACGCTTGAAACTCGAAAAATGGTCCGTGGACCCCGCGTGACACGAGGGTTTCGGCGACCCGTCGAGCGCTCGGATGCAGTGCTTCAATATCAGACATACCTCAAAAACGTAGCCTCCTCCACGACCAGTAGTCCCTGAGTGGCGGCGGTTGGTTGAAGCGTTCATCGATCCATCGGGACGGAATAAAGGGAAGGGAATCGATTCCCGGGGCCCAATGAACTACGAACAGGTGTTTGATTTCCATTTGCGTCTGGAGTATCCTACGAACAACTGTTCGTACTTGAAAGGAAGCCCATGGCCGAAGTACTCACTCCCATGCGTCGCCAGATCCTTGAATTCATCATTACCTGTCAGCGCGAGCGCAACTTCCCACCGACCATCCGGGAGATTGGTGATCACGTCGGACTGAAATCACCGGCCACCGTGGCCAACCACATTGAGGTGCTGAAGCGTGCCGGGTACATCGAAAAGAATCCCCAGCAGCCGCGCACGTTGACGGTTCGACTCGACGTAGAGAACCCCGCGCCCGATCAGCGCATCCGCTACATCCCCTTCGTGGGTGACGTCGCTGCCGGCACCGGCGTCCTCGCCCAGGAGATCGCGCACGAACTCATGTCGATCCCCGAGCAGTTTGCCGGTCGCGGTGACAGTTTCGTTTTGGAAGTTCGCGGTGAGTCCATGGTCGAAGCGGGCATCCTGCCGGGCGATTACCTCGTCGTGCAACGCCAGACCACCGCCAATAAGGGCGAGATCGTCGTGGCGGAGATTCCGGGCGGTGAGGCGACCGTGAAGCGTTATTTTCCCCAGGGCACCCGTGTCGTTCTCAAACCAGAAAACGCGACCATGGAACCGATGGAGTTCGACGCTCGCGACGTCTTCCTCTTCGGCAAGGTCATCTCAGTCCTGCGAAGCTACTAGTCGAAACGTCTCCTTGTCGTAGCGACCCCTCGACATGGCGTCGGCTACTTAAGCCACGCTGACAGCACAGAAGCAAACTGGTCCAGTTGCGCCAGTGTCACGAACTCATCGCTCCGATGAGCGAGCAACGGATCGCCCGCACCGAAATTCGTCGCGGGAATACTCAATTCGGTGAAGGTCGCGACATCGGTCCAGCCGAGCTTCCCCTTGGGTCGCTCGCCGGTCAGTTCGACCAGTGAGGCGAGGCGTTCATTGGTCATCGACGGCGGAGAGGGCGGTGCCCAGTCCACGAGTCGCACCGTGTCGCCGGTGTCGGTGACGTCGCTGAGAAACTCGACGATCCAGGCGAACGCCTCGTCCTTGGTTCGATCGGGAGCGAATCGGTGGTTCAGCGTGCACAGTGCTCGATCGGGCACCACGTTCGGCGCCACTCCCCCGGATATGTCCACGACCTGGAGCTGTTCAACGAATTCGATCCCGTCGATCGTGGTCGCTCGCGGCTCGTAGCCGGCCACTTTCGTTATCACGTCACCCAGACGGTGGATGGCGTTTCGTCCCGTGAATGGTCGCGCCGTATGAGCCCTCGCGCCCTTCATCACGACCGACACGCGCAACGAACCTTGGCATCCCGCTTCGACACGACCGTCGGTCGGTTCGGCGAGGATCGCGGCGTCGGCGTCCAACAGGTCCGGACGGAGTTCCTTGATCTCGAGAAGCCCGGAGTCGCTTCGCGATATCTCCTCGCGGGCGTAGAAAACCCAGGTGACCTCAACCGAGCGTGGCGTCGGTGCGGACGCCAGCTCGAGCATCACCGCCAACGAACCTTTCATGTCGCACGCGCCGACGCCGCGCAGTTCGTCGCCCACGATCGTGGCCGAACGCGCGTCGCCGGGCACCGTATCGAGGTGACCCGCGACCAAGAGTCGTGTGGCGTGGTGGCCCGTCGTTCGCGCAACCACATTGTCACCGATTCGCTCCACGTCGAGATCGGGGTTACGTGCGAGCACGACCGCCACGTGATGAGCAATCGCCGCCTCGCCGCGGCTCACCGAATCGATCGCCACGAGCTCGAGCGCGTCGTCCAATCGGCTCACGTCGCCACACCGTGTTCGCGCAAAATGTCGTTGAGGGCGGTCTTGCTGTGACGCTCACCTTCGCTCAAGCGACGAATGATGAGTACGCACGGCAAATAGAACTCTCCGCCATCAAATACCCGCTTGCGATTAGCCGACACCGCCACGCAGTAGTCGGGCACGTGGCCGCGCGACACCTCTTCGCCCGTGGCGGCGTCAATCACTGGGATCGAAGGTCCGAGTGCCGTGCCGACACCGAGTACGGATCCTCGCCCGACGCGCGCGCCTTCCGTGACCATGCAGCGACTTCCGATGAACGCGTCATCTTCGATCACGACCGGCAGGGCGTTGGCTGGTTCGAGGACGCCACCGATTCCGACGCCACCGGAAAGGTGCACGTTCGCCCCGATCTGGGCGCAGCTGCCCACGGTCGCCCACGTGTCGACCATCGTGTTCTCCCCGACCCACGCGCCGATGTTGACGTAACTCGGCATCAAGATGACCCCGCGGCTGAGGAAGCTCCCCCGGCGCGCCGAGGCTCCCGGCACCACGCGAACACCGCGCCGTTCGTAGTCGCGCTTCAACTCCAATCGGTCCAGGTATTCGAAGGGACCGACTTCGGACTTTTCCAAACCGCGCAAACGGAAGAGCAGCAGGATCGCCTTGCGCACCCACTCGTGCACGACGACGGCGCCGGTCGGCCCAACGTCGGCCACGCGGACTTGTCCGTCGTCGAGTTTGGTGATCACGAGCTCCACGTCGCGGCGAGCCTCGACGTTCTCCGGCGTCATCTCCGAGATGCTGTCGAACCACTGGCTGATGCGCGTTTCGAGATCGCTCATGTCGCCATCGTACTGGCGAGGTTCAAACGCCTCGAAGTCTCGAGGCGGCCAGCGCGAGTCGTTCGTCGCTCTGGACGACCGCGAGCCGCACGAAATCGCGCCCATCCTCGCCGTAGAGTTCGCCCGGGCTGGTCACGAGCGCCGAGCGCTCGGCGATCTCACTCGCCAGTTGCCAGCCGTCGAGGCCCTCCTTCGAGCACCAGAGATAGAAGGCGCCTTCGGGCATCGGGGCCTCGACACCGAAGTCCTGGAGTGCGCCGGACATCTGCGTCAGACGATCGCGGTAGCGCTCGCGTTGGACGTTGACGTGCTCGTCATCGTCGAAGGCGACGGCGACCGCCGCCTGTACCGGCGCGGGCACCATGAAGCCCGCGTGCTGGCGCACGAGTTTGAGGTAGCCGACCAACTCCTCGTCGCCGGCGTAGAAACCGGCGCGCATGCCAGCGAGGTTCGAGCGCTTGGAACACGAATGTACCGCGAGTACGCCGGCGCTGCCGTGTTCGAGGATCGACCTCGGCGCCCCGGCCCAGGTGAACTCCGCGTAGCACTCGTCACTCGCCACGGGCACGCCGTGGCGGCGGCCCCACTCAGCGATCGCTTCCAGGTCATCGAGGTATCCGGTCGGATTGGATGGCGAGTTCGCCCACAGGACGAGCGCGCGCGCGACGTCCTCGGCATCGATTGACGCGAGGTCGAGTCGACCATCGCGCATCTTGACCGGCACCGGGCGCAGACCGGCGAGTGTCGCGCCCATCGCGTAGGTCGGATAGCTGATCGCCGGGTACAACACCGTGTCGCGCTCGGGCGTTCGCAGGTGCAGGTAGCCCGCGAGGGTGCCGACGAACTCCTTGGTGCCGATACAGGCCGCCACGTCGTTGCTCGAAATCGTGACACCGAATCGTCGCTGCAGCCACGCGGCCGCCGAGTCTCGAAGATCGCTCGAACCCTGTGACGTCGGATAGCCGCGGGCTCCGATGCCCTTCGCCAACTCCCGCAGCACCGCGTCCGGTGGCGCGTCGATCGGTGTCCCGATCGAACACTCGATGGCGCCGCCGTCGTGAACCGACGCGAGTTTTCGTATGACGTCGAGGCGCTCGTACGGGTACGGGGGTGGCGTGAAGCTCACGCCGGTACCCGCCATTCGTCGAAGTGGGCCACGCTCACCGAATCGAGCAACACCCGCACCACGACGCTGTCGTCGGTGATCGACGTGTCGACCACCTCGCCTTCGCGGTGTGCTCGCGCCAGAAGGTCGCCGCGGTCGAGCGGTAAGTGCAGGGTCACCACCCGGTCGTTGGCCCGGAGGCGATCGCCGATCGTGGCGATCACGGCCTCTAAGTTCTCGTGGGTCACGGCCGAGACCCAGACGCTGCCTTCGTGCAGCTTCGCCAAATCGCGGGCCCGTGATCCCGGCACGTCGGCCTTGTTGAACACCAGTAGTTCGGGTACGCGGTCGGCGTCAATCTCGCGCAGCACTTCTCGCACGGCGGCGATCTGTTCCTCGGCGTGGTCGTTCGAGCCGTCGACGACGTGCACCAAGAGGTCCGCCAGTTGGACCGACTTCAGCGTGGACATGAAGGCGTCCACGAGGTCGTGCGGCAGATTCGAGATGAAGCCGACCGTGTCAGTAAAGAGGACGGTCTCACCGCCGGACAGTTGGCGCTGACGCGTGCGGGGATCGAGTGTGACGAACAGTCGGTCCTCGGCCTCCACGCCGGCGTCGGTGATGGCGTTCAGCATCGAGGACTTCCCCGCGTTGGTGTAGCCGACGAGGGTGACCTCGCGGTGACGTCCGCGTTGGCGGCCCTGACGCTGGACGTTGCGCGTGCGGTCGATCTCTTTCAACTCGCGGCGAATAGCGTGGATTCGATTCACGAGGCGGCGCCGGTCGGTCTCGAGCTGGGTCTCGCCCGGTCCTCGCGTACCGATACCCCCGGCCTGTTGGGAGAACGATCCCTCGGCCCGACGCAGACGCGGCAGGCGGTACTGCAACAGTGCCAACTCGACCTGCGCCTTGCCCTCGGGCGTGCGAGCGTTCTGGGCGAAGATGTCCAGGATCACGGCCGTGCGGTCGATCGCCGTTCGCCCGAGGATCTTCTCCAGGTTGCGCTGCTGGGCCGGTGAGAGGTTGTGCTCGAAGACAACGGTGTCGGAGTCGACCGCGAGGCAGATCTCACGAAGTTCTTGGACCTTGCCCGAACCGAGGAACGTCGCGGGATCGGGCGAGTCACGTCGCTGGAGGACTCGCGCGACCACGTCGGCACCGGCCGTGTCGACGAGGAGTGCCAATTCGTCGAGCTGGTAATCGAGCTCGTCTTGGGTGACGCCCGGGAACTGCACTCCGACGAGGACGATCTTCTCGCGGATCGTGCGATCGATGAGGGTAGTGGGTATATAGGTCACGCTTCGAGCCATTCCACGTTCGCCACGAACTGCACCGGACCGCTCAACGTCGCCGCCGCGCCATTCAGCGTCACGTGCAGCGCGCCGCCGGGATTGTCGACGGTGACGTCGGTGCCACACATCTCGTCGCGGTGCGCGACCGCGACCACCGCGCACGTACCGGTCCCGCAGGCCCTGGTCCAGCCGACGCCGCGCTCGATCACCTTGATCGAGAGGTGATCCTCGCTTTCGACGGTCAAGAATTCGACGTTGACGCCGTCGAAGTCGAGGGAGAGTTCTTCGGCGAGTTCTGATCGCATCTCGTCGGTCCACTTGGGGTCGTCGCGCACCACGACGTGCGGATTGCCCACGTAGGCGACCCCGAGGGTACCGGCCAGCGTCTCACCGAACGTCACGTCGCCCATCTCCACACTGCCGTAGCCGGAGGTGTCTTCCATCTTCAAGGTCACCGTGCGCACTCCCGCGATCGTGTGCACCTCGAGCGTGTCCCAGGTGCCGTTCGTCGTGCGGCGAACGGCGGCGGCGAGGCAGCGAATGCCGTTGCCCGACATCTCGGCCGCGGAGCCGTCGGCGTTGTAGAGCGTCATCGAGACCTCAGAGCCCAAGGTCGCGAGCAGGAGTCCGTCGGCGCCGACGCCGGTCGTTCGATCACAGACCGCTCGGGCCCGTTCGGCGTCCCACCACGGCGCAGTTCCGTGTTCGCTCACTTCTACGAGGAAATCGTTCCCCGCACCGTGCCATTTTTGGAGAGATCGCAAGGCCATTTCTTCTAGTCTCGCACGAACCCGTCGGGACCATTCAGCACGCCGAGCAGTCGTAAGCGCGCTTCGTGGGCGTCGTCGAACCACTCGATTCGAGGGTCGCGCAGGAACCACGAGCGTTGTCGACGGGCCAGTCGTCGGCTCTGGATGATCGCGTCCTCGACGCACGCCTCGAGATCGGCGCCCTCTTCCACGTGTCGCAACAGCTCGCGGTAGCCCACGGCCTGGCGCGCCGTGCGGCTCAGGCCGCCGGGCGCACTGGCGAGCGCGGTCACTTCTTCGAGTAGTCCCCGGTCCATCCACGAGCGAAAACGATTCGCGATGCGCAGGTCCAACTGCTCGAAATCACTCTGCAACGCAATTTGCACGACTCGCGCACGACCGTAGGTGAGGAGACCCTCACCGTAGGAGGAGAACGGTCGCCCCGCCCCGAGGGTGACTTCGAGGGCTCGCACGACGCGCCGTGCGTTGGTCGCCTCCATGCGACTCGCGGCCAGCGGGTCGAGCACCTCTAATTCGCCGTAGAGCGCCGGCAGCTCATCCTTCGCCCGTGCTTCGAGCAGCGTGCGAACATTCGGGTACTGACCCGGTATCGCGAGGTTGTCCAGAATCGCACGACCGTAGAGCCCGGTGCCGCCGACGTAGAGGACCTTGTGGCCGGCTCGCCAGACGTCCGCGGCCGCGAGGCGTGCGGCTTCTTGATACTGGGCCACCGTGAACTCGTCGCTCGGTTCGACGAGGTCGAGGAGGTGATAGCTCACCTCGGCGCGTTCGGCGCGCGTCGGTTTGGCGGTCCCTATGTCCATGCCGCGATAGACGGTCATCGCGTCGACGGCCAGAATCTCGACGGTGTCGTGGTGATCGAAGGCCAACGCGTGCGCGAGCGCCGACTTGCCCGAGGCGGTGGGACCGACCAACGCGACCGCGACGTGTTCGGTACTCACGAGTGGAGCAGGGGAATCCGAACCTTGTGACGAGGCGCGCGCACCGTCGAGACGTACTCCCCCAGCAAGTGGTACGGCGCGCCGTGCGTGACGTCCACCATCACGAGCGAGCCGGCGCGTAGCGACTCGTCCACTTGGGCGAAGTGAATGAGCTTTCCCTGACGAGTGCGTCCCGAGAGCATCCGTTCGTTTCGTCGTGACGGTCCTTCGACGAGCACCTCTTCACGGCGCCCGACACGAGCCTCGTGCTTACGCAACGCCGAGCGGTCGAGGACCTTCTTCAACCGCTCGAAGCGCGACTTGATGACGTCCTCGGGGATGAACTGTGCGCTCATCAATGCGCCCCTCGTTCCTTCGCGCGGCGAGAAGATGAAGGTGTAGGCCGAATCGAACTCACAGGCCGCCACGACCTCGAGCGTCTCGTCGAAGTCGGCGTCGCTCTCACCGGGAAATCCCACGATCAAGTCCGTCGTGACCGCGAGGTCGTCAACGGCGGCGCGCGCTCGAGCCAGCCGGTCCACGTAGCGATCGACCTTGTAGCTTCGGCGCATCGCCTTCAACACCCGGTCCGAGCCGGACTGCAGCGGGAGATGCAGCTGCGGGCAGACCGCCGGCGTTTCGACCATCGCCGCGATCGTCTCGGGACTCAGGTCCTTGGGGTGGGGACTCGTGTAGCGGATCCGCTCGATCCCCTCGACCCGCCCGACCGCGCGCAAGAGATCGGCGAAGAGGGGGCGTCGACGGGTGATGTCTCGCCCGTAGGAGTTGACGTTCTGGCCGAGCAACGTGATCTCGCTGACCCCGGAGGCGGCGAGCATCTCGGCTTCGAGCACCAAATCGTCGAACGGTCGGCTGATCTCTTCGCCGCGCACCGACGGCACGATGCAGTAGGCGCAGGTGTTATCACACCCCGTCTGAATCGTGATCCAGGCCGCGAAGGCGAGCTCGCGCACCGCGTAGAGCGCGGGGGCCATGTCGCGATTGACCTCGTGGTCCGGGGCGTCCAGGACCTCGACGATCGGGCCCTCGGAACGTGAGCGCTCGAGTAACCGCGGTGCCGAAGCCAGGTTGTGCGTCCCGAACACGACGTCGACCCAGTTGGCGCGTTCCAGGATCTGGTGGCGGTCCTTTTGGGCCATGCACCCGCCCACCGCGATCTGCATCTGGGGCCGGGCCTCTTTGATCGCCTTCATCTGTCCCAGCGCGCTGTAGAGCTTCAGGTCGGCGTTCTCGCGGATCGTGCAGGTATTGAAGATGACGACGTCGGCCTCGGCCTCGTCAGCGGTCGCGACCATGCCGTCGGCGACCATGAGCCCGGCGAGACGCTCCGAATCGTGCTCGTTCATCTGGCACCCGAAGGTCCGAATGGCGAATTTCTTTGGCGTTGCCACCTAGTCAGCCTACTGAACGAGGGTCGGTTTCGGATTGGCCGCGTCGTAGGTGACGCCGGCCCCGGCGATCACCACGCAGACCATGCCGATGAGATCCCACGGGTGGATGCTCTGGCTCAGCACGATGAGTCCGATGGCGAAGGCGACTGCCGGATCGAGCGCGAAGAGCACCCCGGCCGTCGACGGCTTCAGTCGTCGAAGCGCCTGGAGTTCACAGGCGAAGCCCAACACGATCGCCATCACCGCGACCAGGGCCAGACGCCCGAGCGTCGCGGGATGGGTGAGCACAAAGTGCGACGAACCGATCGTCATCGGCAACGTCAACACCGCACCGATCGACATCGAGACCGCGAGTCCCCCGAACCCCTCGGCCTGTCCCCCGACCCGGTGCGCGGCGAACACGTACGAGGCCCACCCGAGACCGGAACCGGCCGCGAAGAGTACGCCCTCGTAGTTGAGCCCGGCGCCGGGGCGCGCGATCGCGAGCACGCCGAGTCCGGCAAGGATCACGAAGGCGAAGTGACGCGCCGAGCGCTTCCCGAGCGCCGACACCATGAACGGCCCGAGGTACTCAATGGCGACGGCGGCGCCCAGGGGGATCCTCGCGATCGCTTGGTAGAAGCACTGGTTCATGAACGCGACCGACACGCCGAGGGCCAAAGCCCCCAGCCACTGTTGCTTCGTCCACGAGCGCAGGTCCGGTCGCGTGAAGGCCATCAGGACGATCGCGCCCAAGAAGAAGCGCCACGCGCTCGTCGCCGATGGACCGATCTGTCCAAAGACGCGCGTGACGATCGCCGCCGACCATTGGATCAGTGACGCGCCGAGCAACATGTACCCGGCACCCTTCAGCGCTTGAGCCTTCTGGTGGGTCTCCTCGATCAATTCGTCACCAGGCCGGTCCGGTCGGCTTCGAGCACGTGCACGATTCCGGCGACGCCCTGGTCGTGGAGAAACGCTTTCGCCGCGGCGGCGACGCCTTCGGCCTTGTCCGAGGTCGCGAGCCCCAACATGGTGGAGCCGGCACCGGACCAACACGAACCCGCGGCGCCACTCTCTCGAAGGGTCGTGAGGAGCGGTTGGGCGAAGGACAGTAGACCCATGCGGTACGGCTGGTGCAGGTAGTCGTCCATCGCACCGTCGACGAACGCGTCGTGATCGGCCAGACCGGCGAGCAGGAGTCCCATCGCACCCAGATTACGGACCGCGTCGGCGAAGGGCACTCGTTCGGGCAAGACCCGGCGCGCGCCAACGGTCGAGAGTTCCTCATCCGGTATGACCACGACGAAGCGCCACTCGTAGTCCAGCGCGAGGGGCCGCGCCACGACGCCGTCTCGAGAATCGGCGCGCGCGACGACGAGTCCGCCGAGCAACGACGCCGCCGCGTTCTCGGCGTGTCCGTCGATTCTGGTACTAATGGCGAGGGGATCGCTCGCGCCGGCCGCGACGGCCGCGGCGACGGTCAACGCGGCCGAAGAACCCAAGCCTCGCGAGAGCGGGATCTGCGATGTCACGTGCATCGCGAAGTTCGAATGCCCGAGGACGTCGGCGATGACCCGGGCGCCGAGATTGCGTTCGTCGTCGAATTCACCGGCGCCGCAACCCTCGCTCGTGATGGCGAAGGCGTCCGCCGGCTCGACGGTGACTTCGAGATAGAGCGCGAGCGCCACGGCCAAGCAATCAAACCCCGGTCCTAGGTTGGCCGAACTGGCGGGTACGCGCGCGAACATGGCTTTACAGTATGCGGTGCCAGAGTGTGGGCGCGGCGGCCGATCGAAGCGCGACCAACGGCACGGGCTTCTCCACGCTGTGTATCTCGATCCAACCGACGACTTCACCGCGATGAATCGTGTCACCGAGGTGGCGGAGGCGAACGTTCAAGGGGTGGTCGTTGTGTTGATCCCACCAGTACACGTGACTCTCGCGCGCCAGACCGAATGGCGCGACGTCCTTGCCGAAGCCGATCGTTCCCAAGACCGCACCCTTGGCCAACACGACGTCGGCCTGGCTGGCTTCGGCCGAGATGGCCAACGCGTACGCCGCGTCGCCCGCGGTGGCGAGCACGTTGCCGCCCTGTTGACCGAGCACGACGGTGTAGACGAGGTGCCGTCGCCCGTTGAGTCGATAGGCGACAGCCATCACGTCACAGCCGCCGGCTTCGGCGGTCCGTCCAGACTTGACGCCTACGACGTCGTTCGCTCCGACGAGCGGGGTGAACGTGTTGACGAAACCCGCAACCGGAAGGTCGACCTCGGTCTGATCGACGATGGCGCGCACGAGGGGTGAGCGCATCAGCATCGACGCGAGTTTCGCTTGGTCGAGTGCGGTCGAGACCGAATGGACCGAGACGCCCGTGTCATCGGCGTAGTGCGTGTTGTGCAGTCCAAGTGATCTCGCGGTGTCGTTCATCCGGTCTACGAAGGCCTGCGGGGTCGGCGACACCATTGCCGCGAGCATGTCGGCGTAGTTGGCGGCGGAGTGGACGAGCACGCCATTCAAGAGGTCGATCTCACAGAGTTGCTCGCCCTCGGTGACGATGACCGACGAGTCGCCTTCTGACTTGTCCGCTTCGTAGTTGAGGACGTCGTCGTTGGTGACCTCGACGCAGGGACCCGTGAGACCGATTCCCAGGGGAAAGCGTTTGAGGGCCACGTACACGGTCATCATCTTCGTGAGGCTCGCAATCGGAACGACGTGGTTGTGCCAGGCGCGAATGATCCCCAGGGCCGGCACGTCGAGCGCGGCGCTGCCCCCGCTCGGCCAGGCCAACGGCGGCGCCGTGTAGTCGAAGCTTCCGTAGGAACTGAGCGAAAGATGTATCGACGGTCGTTCGTGCAAGAACGGCAGCTGCATCGAGAAAATGAGGGCGCTGGCGACCACCGCACCCAGGAGAATCGAGAGGAAACGAGTCACGAGGCCGCGAAGGGCCGGACGCCGGGACGATCTTCTGCTCACGAACTACAGCGAAGTCTGTTCGTCGTACTCTTCGGGCGTCACGAGCACCTTGCGGGCCTTGGAACCGTCGCCGGCGGCCACGACGCCCTCTTGCTCGAGTTGGTCCATGATGCGACCGGCCCGAGCGAAACCGACGCGCAGCTTGCGTTGCAACATCGACGTCGAACCGGACTGCGTGCGAATGATCAGGTCACGGGCCTGGGCGAGAATCTCGTCGTCATCGTCACTCGATCCACCGCCCATCGATCCGCCGCGGCCGGCGGGCACGTCGAGCGCGATCACGCTCTCGCGGCGTCCGCCCTGCGCGCGCCACGCTTCGACGACGCGCTGCACTTCGCTCTCGGAGACCCACGGGGCCTGAAGGCGCCGCGCGACGTTCGACGACGCGGTCACGAGCAACATGTCGCCCTTGCCGATGAGGCGTTCGGCGCCCGCTTGGTCGAGGATGACCCGACTGTCCGCGAGTGACGAGACCGCAAAGGCGATGCGACTGGGGATGTTGGCCTTGATGACGCCGGTGATCACGTCGACACTGGGTCGTTGCGTGGCGAGCACCAGGTGGATGCCCACGGCGCGGGCCATCTGGGCGATGCGCACGACCGACTCTTCGACGTCGCGCGCCGCCACCATCATCAGGTCGTTCAACTCGTCGACGACGATCACGATGTAGGGCAGTTCCTCCGGCCCGGGTGGTCGTTCCACGTCGGACTCGAGGCCCGTCGTTCGTTCGAAGATCTCGGCCACGCGCTCGTCGTCCGTGGTCTCGGGCTCTAACTCGCCTCGCGCGATCATCTGCTGGTAGCTGGTGATGTCACGCGCGCCGCTCTCGGCGAGGATGTCGTAACGGCGCTCCATCTCCTTCACCGCCCACGCGAGCATCCCGGCGGCCCTCTTCGGATCGACCACGACCGGCGCCAAGAGATGCGGCAGGTCGTTGTACTGACCCATCTCGACGCGCTTGGGGTCGACCAGCATCAGACGGAGTCGGTCCGGCGTCGCGCGCATCACGAGCGAGGTGACGATTGAGTTGATCAGCGAACTCTTGCCGGCGCCGGTCGCGCCGGATATCAGCACGTGGGGCATCTCGCCCAGATTGGCGACGAGCGTCTTACCGGAGATGTCGCGACCGATCGGCACGTCCAGCGGGTGATTGGAGTTCATCGCCTCTTCGGAGGCCAGCAGGTCGCCGAGGGCCACGAGCGTGCGCTGTCGATTCGGCACTTCGACACCGATCGCCGATCGCCCGGGAATCGGCGCGAGGATCCGCACGTCGGGCGAGGCCATGGCGTAGGCGATGTCCTTGTTGAGTGACGTCACCGAGGAGACCTTCACGCCCGGCCCGAGTTCGAGTTCGTAGCGCGTCACCGTCGGACCGACCGTGAAGCCGACGAGCGTTGTGTCGACGCCGTGGGCCGCGAGCGCTTCGACCAGTTCGCCGCCGAGGTCTTCGATGGCCGCGCGGTCCTGCTTGACGTCTTTGGTGCGCACGAGCAGCGACGGTGAGGGCAGTTCCCAGTCGCTCTCCATCTCGGCGTACTCCTCGTACTCGGTATCGGAGTCCTCTTCCTCTTCTTCCTCTTCGTACTGGTCTTGCTCGTACTCCTCTTCGTATTCGACGGGCGCGTCGAAGACCTCTGGTTCCGGGGGCAGCGCACGAACTCGTCGGGGTGTCGGTTCCTCCGCCGGCTCCTCCTGGTCGGGCGTCGCGCGCGGTTCACGACTCGACCACCACCGGACGAGCCACGAACCGAAGGCGCGAAGGAACGTGACCGTGCCGCTGTAGAGGGCGCGAAGGCCGATACCGGTGCCGATCATGATGGCGATGACGAGCAACGCCAGCAACACCACGAGCGCACCAGCGATGCCGATGGCCTTGTCGAGGCCGCCGCCGATCACCGCGCCCAGCCACCCGCCGGCGTGCGCGAAATGTTTCGTCGTGTCGTGCAGATGAGGTCGTCCCCCGGCTAGATCGCCGATACCGCAGATGCTGATCAAGCCGAGCGCGATTCCCCAGACGACCCTTGGGCGCTCGACTTCGATTTTCCCCACGATCAAGGCCGCGCCCAGTACGAGCAGCATGACGGGCAGGGCGAATCGCCCTACGCCGAAGGCGATCGCGAGTCCCTTGGAGATGCCGCGACCGACCGGTCCCAGCGCGCCGGCCTCGGCGAGGGCACAGAACGCGCCGATCACGATGAGCAGGAGAATCCAGAGGTCGCGAGTGTGGCGTTCCCAGACACTGGGATTCTGCGCCGCCGAAGCGCGCGCCGTCTTCTTTACGGGCTTTTTCTTATGTCGTGCTTGTGCCACAACCATCAAACTTACCGGTCATTCTTTCGTAGTCGGTGCCAATCGCCCTAGGCTGAACCGGTGCCAACAACTCCCCACAACTCCTCCATTGAGCTCGCCGCGCGCCTCGACGCCCACGCGCGCGTCTGTCACGTGGTCTCCTCCACGCCGCTCAGTTCTTCGATCCACGAGGTCGTTCTCGCAGGTCAGGCCGCCCTCTTGTGCGGCGTGCCGGGCAACGACGTCATGGTGCAGCTCACCAATGGCGCCGGCAAACTGGTCCGACGTCGCTACAGCGTCCACGACGTTGACGAAGCGCGCGATCAGTTCACCCTCTGGATCACGACGGCCCACGAAGGACCGGGCAGTGTGTGGGCGCGCGGTGCCCAGCCGGGCGACGAAGTCGACATCGTGGGGCCCCGGGGCAAGATCGTCCTCGATACCGACGCCGACTGGCACCTGTTCATGGGTGATATCACCTGCCTCGGTTCGGCCTACCGAATGGCCCAGAGCGTCGAAGCGCCTGGGAGGGTCGTCTTCGTCGTCGAGACCGACCAATGCGATGATGCGTTAACGACGACGTTCGATGAGGGCATCGCCGTCACCGGCATTTTCGTCGACCGGATGGGTCGCGCCAAGGATGACCCCGCCGGCCTCCTCAGCGGCCTCTCGGCGTTCGCCCTTCCGCCGGACCGCGGCCACGCCTACCTCTTCGGTGAGTTCCACGTGATGAAGGCCATCCGCTCGGCGCTACTCGATCGGGGTCTCGACGACGAGTCGATCAGCGTGAAGGCGTTTTGGCGCGTCGGACGCAATAACGCCGACCACGGCGAACCGGAAAAAGGGGACTAGAGGACGACGACGGCCGCGAGCAGTATCGGCTGGCGGCGGTACTTCTGTCCGAGCAAGCGGCCGGCCGCGCGCTGGGCGATCTTGTTGAGCGCGTCCTCGTCAGGCGCGCCCTCTCGAAGTGCCACTTCCAGCGCCGCGCGCACTTCGTTCGTCACCGCGTCGAGCACGGTTCGGTCCTGTTCGCCCTCAAACCATCCGCGCGCCGTGAGTCGCACCGGTTGGATGATCTTGGCGTGGTCCTTATCGACGCCGGCCGAGATCTGCAGGACCCCGAACTCGGCGAGCATCCGGCGCTCTTCGAGCGGTCGTTCGTCCAGATCGCCCGCGCTGCCGTCGATGTAATGGAACCCCGCCGGAACCTGGCCCGCGCGCTTGATGCCGGTCTTGTTGACCTCGATCTGGTCGCCGTCTTCACAGATCAAGACGTGCTTGGGACTGAGCCCCATGGAGTGGGCCAACTCGGCGTGGTGCACCATGTGGCGGTACTCCCCGTGGACCGGAACGAAGTTCCGTGGTCGCAGTAACTGGTGGAACGTACGCAGTTCGCCCTGGCGAGCGTGGCCCGAGGCGTGGACCGGCTCGTGACCCGAGTGGATCACTTCGGCGGCGGCGCGGTGCAGGTCGTCGATCACTCGACCGACGGTCCACTCGTTGCCCGGGATCGGATGCGAACTCAGTATGACGGTGTCGTCGGCACCGACCTTCAAGAACCGCGCGTCGCCTCGCGACAACTTCGACAGCGCCGCGAGCGGCTCGCCCTGGCTGCCGGTGCAGATCACGCAGACCTCGCCGGGGGCGTAGCGATCGATGTTCTCGATGTCGATCAGGTCGGCGGCGTCGACGTGCAGGAGGTTGAGCTTGCGCGCCAGTTTGACGTTCGCCTCCATCGAGCGACCCATCAACACGATCTTGCGGTGCTGCTCGAGTGCGACGTTGATGATCTGCTGGACGCGGTGGATGTGGCTCGCGAAACAGGCGACCACCATGCGACGTTCCGGTCGCTCGAGGAAGAGTCGACGCAACGCTCCCCCGACCGAGCGCTCCGACGCCGTGAAACCGGGCTCCTCGGCGTTGGTGGAGTCGGCCAACAACAACGCGACGCCCTCGTCGCCGAGGGCCGCCAGGCGAGAGATGTCGGTACGTCGTCCGTCGATCGGCGTGAGGTCGAGTTTGAAGTCACCCGAGTGCACGACGATGCCGGCGTTCGTGCGAAACGCGAGCGCCATGGCGCTCGGCACCGAGTGCGTGACGGGGATGAACTCGACGTCGAACGGTCCGATCTTGCGCTTCTCACCGTCGCTCACTTCGATGAACGTGAGGTCCTTGGCGACCTTGGCTTCGGTCAGGCGGTGACGCGCGAATCCGAGCGTCAACGCCGAGCCGTAGATGGGGACGTTGATGTCCTTCACGAGGTAGCGCAGCGCGCCCGTGTGGTCCTCGTGTCCGTGGGTCAACACGATCGCGTCGACGCGGTCGCGCCGTTCGATGAGCCATCGAAAGTCCGGCAGAATCAGGTCGACGCCGTACATCGTCGGCTCGGGGAACATCAGTCCGGCGTCCACGACGACGATACGACCGTCCTGCTCGATCGCGCAGCAGTTACGACCGATCTCACCGAGACCGCCGAGGAAGGTGACGCGAACGGTGTCTTTAGCCACGCGATGCCTGGAGCGCGGCCACGACCTTCGCCGCGTCCGCATCGAGAGTGTCATCACTCTCAGAGTGCGGTAGTCGGCACTGGCCGACGTTGATACCGAGATAGCGCAATGCCGCCTTGGAGGGCATGGGATTCGGATACGTGTCGCTGGACTCGAAGGCGTAACTCGCCGCGAGTCGTTCGTTGAACGCTCTCGCCCGGGCCCAGTCGCCTCGTTCGACGCTCTCGACCAACTGCACGAACTCTCGAGCGGCCCAGTGCGCGGCGACCGACACGATGCCGATCGCGCCGACGCCCATGAACGCCAGCAGCACTGAGTCGTCGCCGCTGTAGAGGTCGATGTCGTCGCCGAGCACGGCCTTGTAGTGGGCGGCACTCACGAGGTCGCCCGACGCGTCTTTGATCGCGACGATGTTCGCGTGCGACGTGACGAGGTCGATCGTCGTTGACGCGGCGATCTTTCTCCCGGTGCGCACCGGGATGTCGTAGAGCATGATCGGGAGTTCCGTGCACGAGGCGATGGCGGCGAAGTGCGCGGCGATGCCCTTTTGACTGGGACGCGCGTACGCCGGCGTGGTCGCCAACACGCCCGTGACACCCGTGTCGAGGACCTGACGAGTGAGTTCCACCGAGCGAGCGGTGTCGGCGAAGGTCGATCCGGCCAGGACCGGAACCTCGACGGCACCCGCGACACAGGCGAACAGTTCGAGCTTCTCCTTATCCGAGAGTGACGAACCTTCCCCGGTCGATCCGGCCACGACCAGACCGTCGCACCCTTCAGCGACCAAGTACGTGGCGAGTTCGATCGCGACGTCAAAATCGATGGCGCCGTCCGCTCGAAATGGCGTCACCATGGCGGTGAGAACGCGCCCAAAACGAGGTGTCGTCATACTTCGAAGTTACCAGTCATTCTCATCGGAGCCACGAACGAGCGCCGGTGCGACGACGCGCCGCACCCTAAGGGAATCGGACGTGCGGACGATTTGCGAATCGACGACCCTCAAAACTCCTAGATCAGCGATTCAATCCCGTCGATGAGTCGCGGGGTCGCGTCAATGGCGTCGGCGGCGAGCGCCACACCCTGGACGAAACTCACGCGATCAAAGGAGTCGTGACGAATCGTCAAGCCCTCGCCCGGTCCGCCGAAGAGGATCTCTTGGTGCGCCACGAGACCCGGCAAGCGCACCGAGTGGATCTTGACGCCGCCGAACGTGTCGGCACCGCGCGCGCCGGAGAGCGTGTGGCGAAGTGTCGGGTCAATCATCTCGGGCAAACCGGCGGCCGCGCGCGCTGCCGCGATACCCTTCGCCGCGGCGATCGACGTTCCCGACGGGGCGTCGACCTTCTTGTCGTGGTGCAGTTCGATGATCTCGACCCGATCGAAATACGGTGCCGCCAGGGCGGCGAATTTCTCGGAGAGCACGGCCCCGACGGAGTAATTCGCCGCGATCACCACCCCCACCTTGGTCGCGGCCTCGTCGACCACGCGACGTTGTTCGTTCGTCAAGCCCGTCGTGCCGATGACGAGGCCCTTGGCGTTGTCGGCACACCACCGCGCCGCGGCCACGACGCCCTCGGGCGACGAGAAGTCGATGACGACGTCGATCGAGTCAGCGTCCACCTCGTCGAACGACGAGGCGTAGGAAGCACCGAAGAGTTCATGCGGTTCACGCGCGTCAACGAGGGCGCCAATCGAGAAGCGGCCGAGCGCGCTGAGACCGCCGGCGAGAGTCTGGCCCATGCGTCCGGCCCCACCGTTGATCGCGAGAGCTTTCACGACCGCACCTTATCCTCGCGCCGTCGACGTTCGTCGACGATGAGATACGCGCCCACGCCGATGATCAGCACGACGCCCACGATCGACGCGGCCAGACTGAGTTCGATGTAGGGCGCGTGGTAGTGGAAATGGATGGTCCACTCGCCGCTCGGTACGGTCACTTGCTGGATCAGACCGTTGCGCGACACCTTCAGCGCTTCGCTCTTACCGGTCGTGGTGTTGAGCGCCGTCGCGCGCCAACCGGGGAGATAGGCCATGGAACGAACCAGTGTCACCGGCGAGGTCGCACGCACGTCGGCCCACGTATCGCCGTAGGCGACGTTCTTCACGTGCGACACGGTGCCGCTCGAGGGTGACGTCAACCACACGGTCGGCTTCACCGTCACCGCTTTGAAGACCGAGAACGTACCGACGGTATTCGTGAGACGCCACAGCGAACTGTCGAGTGCCTCTTGCATTGGCGAGTTCAGTTGGTAGGTGACCTTCGTGGGCGTGATCTGCGTGACGAAGGCGTCACCGACGGACACGGCCTTTGAAGCGGTCAACTCGAAGCCGGCCGCTTCGTGAATACGGCCCTTGAACGTGAAGGTCATATCGTTCGCGCCGGGCTCGTGGAGTACCGAACCGACGCGGCGGCCCTTCGCGTCGAGCAGGGACAGGTAGACCGGGCCCGACGAGACCGGCCGAGCACCGCGTCCGTGGAGGCTCAGCGTGGTGACGCGAAGGAGTTGACCGAAGTAGCGATCCGTCGTCGCCGAGGGCGCGGCGCTACGACAGTTGGGCGCCGACGGCACCGCCACGATGACGTTGTGGCTCAACTGCGCGTAGGACACCGCGATCGCCGAGAGGCGTAGTTGCACGAACGTCCCGTCGGCGAGTCGACAGGGATCGACCGCCGCCTGCGGGTGCGTGCCGGTTGAGTTGTCGTAGATGGTCGAGATGAGCGAGCCGTAGCCCTGCACGCTGGGCAGTTTCGTGAAGACGTTCATGTTGGGTACCCCGAGCGCGTGGAACTGCTTTTGATGGGCGCCGCCAGAATCGACCAGCGCGGTGCGGCCGTTGTTGCCCAAGAGCGCCGTGGCGTACGCGCTCGATGGCTCCGTCGGTCCCGAACCACCGATGAGCCCCGTGGCACTCAAGAGCAAGAACACCAGGACGTCGGCCACCATGACGCCCATGACCACCTTCATGAGATTCTTCGAATGCCGCCAGCGCACCAGTGCCAGCACGGTGAGGACCGCGATGACGAGGTGGAGCCCGTAGGAGAGGTGCATGTCCTGAGCGAGGTCCTCTTGTTGGGGAAAGACCCCGAGCCACGAGACGATTCGCGCGCCCCAGAGGAACAGTCCAATACAGAGCGCGATGAGCGCGAAGGCCGGCGCGAGCGTGAGCCACTTCATTCGACCTTCGAGCCCGGCCGCGGCCGTGCGACGCGTCTCGAGACGATGGAGCCACCAGCCGAGCAGCGCGGTCATCGCGAAGTCCACGAGGATGACGCTGCGGCTCTGCAGACGCGTGCTGCCGTAGAGGGGGATGTCACGGAACAGGTGACCGAGCGGCGTGTACGAGCCCCAGGTCGCGAAGAGACCGACGACCAGGATCACGAAGTAGAGGATGTAGTCACGGTCCTCGCCATCCCATCCGCGACGCGTCAACTTGGAGATGAACGCGAAGGTCGCAATGAGTGCCAGTACGCCGACGTAGCCGGTCACCTCGGGCAGGTTGTAATGGGCGAAGTAGTTGGGCTGTCCCGCCGATCCGTTGCCGCCGAAGATGTCGGGCACGAAGAGTAGCGACGTCCAGCGCACCACCAGCGAACCGGCGCCGAAGAAGCTGTAGCTGATCGACGAGCGTTGCGAGAAGCCGATGAACGACCACCCGGGCAAGAGCTGCACCAGACCGATGGCGCACCCCCACGCGAGGCCCGCCGCCAGCGCGACGACGTAGGAGACGCGACCGCGCCACGTTTGGATCCAGTACGAACTGCGGATCAACAACACCGACGGACCGATGGTCAACGTCAAGAGCTCGATCTCGGCGATGCCCCGGGGCTCGCCCGTAAGAAAGGTCAGTCCCCACAACAGCGCGTAACCCCAGATCCAGGGCTGGGAGACCCGGGCGTAGTGGCGCCACGTGGTCGTGGCCGGCTCGAGGGAGAGCCGACGAGAGAGCGACACCAAGATCAGCGCGGCCCAGGGAATGAAGGCGAAGCCCTGGACGACGCCCAGGTGCACGAGCTGTCCGATCATCGCGCCCGAGTAGGCGAAGGCCATCGCGGCGGCGAAGGACGACAGCGAGCGCATGCCGTGCCAGCGCAGCAGCGCGAACATACCGGTCGCGGCGATCACGTAGACGGCGATGCAGTTTATGAGCCACGCGGCGATCGGCGGCAAGAAGGCGAAGATCACCGTCAACGGATAGAGCGCCCCGGCGTTGAGCCCCCCGAGCAACGGCGTACCGGAATTCGCCAAGGGGTTGAAGAGCGGCAGGTGGCCCGACGCGATCTGTTGGCCACTCAGGACCCGGAGCGGAAAGTTCTGAATCAGATTGTCGCCGTCGATGGCCGGGTGACCGAACAGCGCCGGGATGACGAAGAGCAGGATCGGTACCGCCAACATCGCCATCAGTGCGCGTCGATCACCTCGTGGGAGTGGTCGCCACCACTGCTTGGAATGCGCGGGGGCGATCAGGCTCATTGGCTCTACGCTACGAAAAAGCACGAAGCCCGTGCTGCACGGTCACGCGGACCGGACAACACGGGCTTCGAACGACTATCGGCGACGCGGTCGAGGACTACGACGCGAGGAGTCGCCATCGACGAAGGCCGGGCCACCAGGGCCCAAGTCGCCGATTTCGCCTGCGAGTTCGGCCTCGAAGGCCGCTTCGAAGGACGACGACGACGCGCTGGAGCGTGAATCGTTGGTGTTCTCGCGCGGCGCGCGCTCGCGCGGCCCACGATCACGGTCACGACCGCCTCGGTCGCCACGGTCACTTCGATCACCGCGGTCCGCGTCACGGGGACGAGGAGGACGAGCGTCCTCTTCGGACTCCGGGAAGTCACCGACGAGTGAGAGCGAGACCTTGCCCTGGGGGTCGATGTCGTCAACCTTGACCTCGATCGCCTGACCGAGTTCGAGGACGTCCTCCACCTGACCGATGCGCTTGCCGCCGTTGAGCGGCGCCATCTTCGAGATGTGTAAGAGGCCGTCACGTCCGGGCATGATGCTCACGAACGCGCCGAACTTGGCGATGTTGACGACGCGACCCTGATAGGTCGCACCGACTTCGGGCGTGGGCGGGTCGAGGATCATCGCGATACGTCGACGAGCCTCTTCCACGGCGCGACCGTCCTTGGCACCGATGGTGACGGTACCGACGACGCCGTCGTCGTCGACCGCGATGTCCGCACCGGTCTCTTGCTGCAGGGTGTTGATGACCTTGCCCTTGGGGCCGATGACTTCACCGATCTTGTCGATCGGAATCTGCAGCGACACGATCTTCGGCGCCACTTCTGCGACCTGGGCCCGAGGCTCAGCGATCGCGTTGGTGAGCACCTCGAGGATCAGCAATCGCGCCGTCTTGGCCTGGTCCAACGCGTTCGACAGGACCTCGGCCGGGAGGCCGTCGATCTTCGTGTCGAGTTGCAACGCCGTCACGGCGTCCGCGGTACCGGCGACCTTGAAGTCCATGTCGCCGAAGGCGTCCTCGGCTCCGAGGATGTCGGTCAGGGTCACGTACTTGCCGTCGTCGTAGACCAGTCCCATCGCGATACCCGCGACGGGCGCCTTGATCGGCACGCCGGCCGCCATGAGCGACAGCGTCGAGCCACAGACCGAGGCCATCGACGTCGAGCCATTGGACTGCAAGACGTCCGAGACGACGCGCAGCGTGTAGGCGAAGTCCTCTTCGCTCGGCAGTACGGGGATCAACGCGCGCTCGGCCAACATGCCGTGTCCGATCTCGCGGCGCTTGGGCATTCCGACGCGACCGGTCTCACCGACCGAATAGGGCGGGAAGTTGTAGTGGTGCATGTAGCGACGCCACTCGTCCGGGCCGATCGTGTCGAGCTGCTGGCGCATGCGCGGCATGCCGAGCGTGGTCACGTTGACGACCTGGGTCTCGCCGCGCTGGAACAACGCCGAGCCGTGGGTCATCGGGAAGAGGTCGATCTCGGCCGAGAGCGGTCGGATGTCGGTGACGCTTCGTCCGTCGATGCGCACGCCCTCATCAACGATTCGCTTTCGCACGATCTTCTTGGTGACCGATCGCACGGCCGCCTTGATCTCGCTCAGACGGTTCGGGAACTCGTCCTTCAGGTGCTCGATGATCGAGGCCGTCGCGACTTCGAGGGCCGTGTTGCGCGCGGTCTTGGTCGTCAACTTGTTCGCTTCGGTCAGCGACGTCGCGCCCATGGCCTCGACGCTCTCGTAGACGTCATCTTGGTAGTCGGCGATCGCCTGGAACTGCATCGGCGTGATCTCCCCGCGCGCGGCGACGAAGTTCTTCACCAGTTCGCGCTGGAGGTTGATCGATTCGCGGATCCACAGCTTGGAGGCTTCGAGTCCGGCCGAGAGCACTTCTTCAGAGACCTTCGGCGCGCCGTCGGCGTACTTCTCGAAGGAACCCTCGGTACCGCCGGCCTCGACCATCATGATCGCGACGTCGGCGTCAGCGGAATCGCTGAGGGCCCGTCCGGCGACGACCAGTTCGAAAGTCGCGGCGTCGCCCTCTTGGTACGTCGGGTGCGGGGCCCACTCGCCATCGGTGGTGTACGCCATGCGCACCGCACCGATCGGCCCCTCAAAGGGGATGCCCGAGATCATCAACGCGGCCGAAGCGGCGTTGATGGCCAGGACGTCGTAGGGGTTCTCCTGGTCGGCGCTGAAGATCGTGCCGACGACTTGGACCTCGTTGCGAAAGCCCTTCGGGAACGAGGGGCGAAGCGGTCGGTCGATGAGACGACAGGTGAGGACCGCCTGGTCCGAGGGCTTGCCCTCACGGCGGAAGAAGGCCCCGGGAATCTTGCCGGCGGCGTAGGCGCGCTCTTCGATGTCGACCGTGAGCGGGAAGAAGTCGATGCCTTCTCGAACGCTCTTGGCCGCGGCGACGGTCGCCAACAACATGGTGTCGCCGAGGCGAGCCACGACGGCTCCGTCGGCCAGTTGGGCCAGGTGGCCCGCTTCAAAACTCAAAGTCTTTTCGGTGCCCGTTATGGGGCTACTTACGCGGATTGCGTCAGTCATTGGTATTGCTCCTATTTGGTTAGCAACACTCCGCCCGGATCCCAGTGGGCAACCTTCGCGAAACGCGACTGTTCTCCACTGGCCTCCGAGGAATCGGATGTGTTGGGTGCGTTGACGGCGTCAACGTACCGTTCGGCTAGCGACGAATGCCGAGACGGCCGATCAAAGCGCGATAGCGCTCGACATTTCCGCGCTGCACGTAGTCGAGCAGACGGCGTCGTTGGCCGATGAGCTTCATCAGTCCACGGCGGGTGTGATGATCACCCTTGTGGACTTTGAGGTGCTCGGTGAGGTGGGCGATCCGGTCTGTCAGGATCGCCACCTGGACTTCGGGTGAACCCGTGTCCGTCGCGTGAGCCTGGTAGTCCTTGATGATCTGCTGCTTCTCAGCCATAACGTTTTATTTGCCTTATGAGTCGGATGTCTCGTCGCAAGTCGCCAACGTGACGACCCACATAGTCAGCGTCGCTGACCGAATATCTATTCTAGCAGTGCCGAGGTGAACTCCGAGAACTTCTTGAATAACTCCACGGTTTGCTGGACGTCTCGTCCGATCTGGGCCACCAGCGCGTCCACGTCGGAAAAGACCTCCTCACCTCGAAGACGCGCCAGAAACGCGACGTCGAGCGAGGCGTCGTAGAGATCGCCCTCGAAGCCCGGCAGGTGGACCTCGACGAGGAGAGGGCCGTTCTCGTAGAACTGGGGGCGCGTGCCAATAGAGATCGCCGCCGGGCGCCACGTGCGATCGGGCGTCCTCGCCGCTCCGGCGTAGATACCTTCGAGCGGCACCACTTGGAACGCCTCGGTAGCGAGGTTGGCGGTCGCGTAGCCGAGCTCTCCCCCGCGCGCGTCACCGTGCTCGACGCGCCCGCGCAGCACGAAGGGACGACCCAGTGTCTCGTTCGCCGAAGCGACGTCGCCTTCTTCGAGGGCCGCGCGCACGGCGCTCGAACTCCAACGCGGCTCGCCGAACGTCGGCGCCTCGTAGACCCCGAAGCCGTAACGCTGCCCTTCAGCGCTCAGTAGCGCCACGTCGCCGATCCGGTCGCGGCCGAAGCGAAAGTCCGCGCCGACCACGATCTCCCACGCGTGCAACTCACCGGCCAGGACGCGCGCGACGAAGTCCGGTGCCGATTCAGCCGCGAGGCGTCGATCGAACGTGAGCACGCGAACCTGTTCGATGCCCAGCGCCCGGAATCCCTCGAGTCGTTGGTCGAGCGTGCCGATCAGCCGTGGCGCGTGTTCGGGGGCGAGGACCCGCGCGGGATGAGGATCGAACGTGACGACGGTCGGCACCGCGTCCCTGGCTCGCTCGCCGTCGAGGTGCAACATCATGTCGATGACGGCTTGATGGCCCCGGTGCAGTCCGTCGAAGACGCCGATGGCGATCACCGAATCACTCGAGGACAGCTTCGAGGTCTCCCCATCGCGCACGACAATCATGAGCTCAAACTACCCGTGCGTCGAATCGTCGCGAGGTGCCAGGACCAACTCGGGCTTCCACGAATCCTGTCGGCGCTGCAGGATACCGACGAGGTTGCCCGCGGAATCCATCGACGCGATCTCATCGCCGGAGAAGGTCCCATCGAGCGTGACCCGCTGACCCATGCGCATCGCACGAGTCTGGTCGTCGCTCAGCGTCGCGTGTTCGAGACCGGTGACGAATGACGACGGGGGCGCCAGGACGTCACCGCCGCCGAGAACCCTGTCGGCGAGCTCATCGAGTGTCAGGGCGTCCTCCACCGTGTGTGAACCACTGGCCAAACGTCGTAGTTCGACGAGGTGACCGACGGTGCCGAGGCGTTGCGCCAAATCGCTCAAGAGCACGCGCACGTAGGTTCCCACGGAACACACGACGTCGAATCGCCAGATCGAGTCGTCATCGCTTGGCGCGAGCGTGAACGACGTGACGGTGATCGCGCGCGCTTCGCGTTCGACCTCGAGACCGCGACGAGCGAGTTCGTGGAGTCGTTGGCCGTCGACCTTGATGGCCGACACCATCGGCGGCGTTTGCAGCTGTGATCCGAGCATCGTCGAGGCGGCGTCCTGGACGCTCTCGCGCGTCATCGTCGGAACGGGCTGTTCGTCCACGACCGCACCGTCGGCGTCGAGTGAGTCGGTCGCGACCCCGAACTTGACCGCGCCGGCGTAGCGTTTGGTCTCGGACTGCGCGAAGCGCAAGAGTCGCGTGGACGGTCCGACGGCCAGCACCAAGAGTCCGGTCGCCATCGGATCGAGGGTCCCGGCGTGGCCGACTTTCTTCTCGTGGAGGATTCGGCGCACGCGAGCGACGACGTCGTGGCTCGTGAGTCCCCGCGGCTTGTCGACGAGGAGCAGACCGTTACTCGTCGTCATGGTTTTGGCGACGGATGATCTCTTCAACGGCCTCGCCGCTGGCCACGGCCGGATCGGCCATGAATGAGAGTTTCGGCGTGCGCTTGAAGCGGGTCTGCACGTTGACCGCCGATTGGATCTGCGCTCGTCGCTCTTCGAGCGCGATCCTCGTCTCGGGGGTGAGTGAATCGAAGAACACCATTGCCTGGCGCAGGTCCTGCGTGGTCTCGACCCCCGTCACCGTCACGATGCCGATGCGGTCGTCGATGTCCGAGATCCGCGTCAGTTCGTCTGAGATGACTTCACGCAGGATCTGATTCACCCGCGCCGAACGGGGGTAGGGATGGTGTTTTCCTGATGGACGGGCCATGGGTTAGGCCGTTCTGGGAATCTCGCGCTCTTCGAAGGTTTCGATGATGTCGCCGGGCTTGAGGTCCTGGTAGTCGGAGAGCCCGATACCGCACTCGAAGCCGGACGCCACTTCGCGCGCGTCGTCCTTGAAGCGACGCAGCGACGTGATCGAGCCTTTCCAGATGATGGTCCCCTCACGGAGGAAGCGAACCTTCGATCCGCGCGTGATGACGCCGTCGCGTACGAAGCAACCGGCGATCGCGCCGATCCTCGGTACCCGGAAGACCTCTCGAACTTCGGCCTCGCCCGTGACGATCTCTTCGAAGACCGGTGAGAGCAGGCCGAGCATCGCCGCTTCAATCTCCTCGATCAACTTGTAGATGATCTCGTAGGTTCGGATCTGCACGCCCTCGCTCTCCGAAAGGTCACGACTGCGCTTGTCCGGTCGAACGTTGAAGCCGATGATCGTCGCGTTGGAGGCCTTGGCGAGCTGCACGTCGTTCTCGGTGATGCCACCGACGCCGCGATGCACGATGACGAGCTTCACGTCGTCGCGCTCGAGTTTGCGCAGCGACTCGGTGCAGGCTTCGAGCGAACCCTGGACGTCGGCCTTCAAAACGATGTTGAGCGTCGCGGTCTCACCACGCTGGATCTGTTCAAACAGGTCCTCGAGACGCGCACCGCTCGTCGAGGCGACGGGCTGGTGTCCGATGAGACGCGCGCGCTGGGCGCGGGCCTCGGCGAGGGACCTCGCGTGGGCCAGGTCGTGGGCGACGCGCATTTCGTCCCCGGCGAACGGCGGCTCACTGAAGCCGAGGATCTGCACCGGCGTCGAGGGTCCGGCCGACTTGATCGACTTGCCCTGGTCGTTGATGAGCGCCTTCACCTTGCCGAAGGCCGCCCCGGCGACGACGGGGTCGCCGACCGCGAGCAGTCCCTTTTGCACCATGACGGTCGCGACCGGTCCGCGTCCGACTTCGAGGTTCGCTTCGAGCACGGTGCCCACGGCTCGACCGCTCGGGCGAGCGGAGAGCTCGGCGATTTCGGCGACGAGCAGGACCTGCTCGAGCAGTTCGTCGATACCGGTGCCCTGCAGGGCCGAGATCTCGACGCAGATGGTGTCGCCACCCCACTTCTCGGGCACGAGTCCGTATTCGCTGATCTGTTGGAGCACGCGGTCGGGATTGGCGTCGGCCTTATCCATCTTGTTCACGGCCACGATGAGCGGCACGTCGGCGGCCTTGGCGTGATTGATCGCCTCCACGGTTTGGGGCATCACGCCGTCGTCGGCGGCGACCACGAGGATGATGATGTCGGTGACCTTGGCGCCCCGGGCGCGCATCGCGGTAAAGGCTTCGTGACCGGGCGTGTCGATGAAGGCGATCGCCTTGCCCTTCCACTGCACCCTGTACGCACCGATGTGCTGGGTAATACCCCCGGCTTCGCCGGCGACCACGTCGGTCTTGCGGATCTTGTCGAGCAGCAGTGTCTTGCCGTGGTCGACGTGGCCCATGACGGTGACCACGGGCGGGCGCGGTGCGGCGGGGATCTCGTCGTCCTGGTCGTCTTCGTCGAAGAACTTGGCGAGCAACGCGGCCTCTTGTTGCTCCCCGGGATCGACCATGTGGACCGTCGCGCCGACTTCGGCGGCGTAGAGCTCGATCATGTCGTCGCTGAGACTTTGGACCGCGGTGATGATCTCACCCTGCAAGAAGAGGAATCGCATGATGTCGGCGGCGCTGCGATTGAGCTTCGGTCCGACGTCCTTGGCGGTCGAACCGCGTTCGATGATGACTTCACCGTCGGGCACGGGCAGGCTGCTCGGCTGCCACGTCGTCATCTGCGTCGGCTCGAGCTCTTCCACGTTGCGACGGCGACGTCGCGTGGCCTTGCGCTGGGATCCGCGAGGACCCCCGGTTCCTCGACTCGGCGGGCCCCCGCGGTTCGGTCCGCCCGCGGCGCCGCTCGCCGGTGCACCGGGACGCTGACCGGGAAATCCTCCCCCGGCACCACCGGGTCGTGACGTCGGGCCACCCGGTCGTGAGGCGGGATTGGGTCGAGGACTCATTGGCCGCGGGCCACCGGGACCCGACGGTCGTCCACTCGGGGCACCCATCGGACGGCGCGCGCCGGGTGGCGGCGGGATAGGTCGGCCCGTGGCACTCATCGGTCGCCCGGGCGGCGGCGGTATGGGTCGACCGGTCGAGCTAAGGGGCGGTCGCGTGGACGGGGCACCGCCCTCGCCGGCCTCTCCCGAGACCGAACGTTGCGTCGGGCGAATCGTCGTCGGCCCACTCGGTGAGGCGATGCGCGTCGGCGCCGGCTTCACGATCGGTGCACGACTTCGCACGACCTTGGGTTCGGCGACAGCCGGGGCCGGCGTCTCGGGTACCGGAGTCTCGGGTGCCGTGGCACTCGGCTCGACCGCTTTGGTGACGCGACTGACGCGCGCGGGAGCAGCTTCGACGACCTCGGGTTCGGCGGCGACGGCGGCCTTCTTCACGCCCGTGGCCTTGGTGGCCTTAACCGCTTTGGCGGCTTTCGCGGCCTCTTCGGGCTGGACCTCTCGACGCAGACCGTCGGCGTCGGCTCGACGTCGGATCCGGTCGGCCTGGGCGTCCTCTATCGACGCAGAGGGGCTCGAGGCACCAATGCCGAGTTTTTGGGCGAGCGTGAGCAACTCTTTGCTCGTGAGACCGAGCTCTTTGGAGAGCTCGTGCACACGGATCTTCTTCTGGGCCAAAACCTTCCCTTGCTTCTCGTACCCGCTTTCGCGAGCACAGTTATCTATTCTTCCACAATCACCGCTAAAGCAGTCCGCGACCCGCTTCTAAAGCGCGCACGGCCTCGAGGTCACCCTCGTTCGCACTCGATTTGAGGGCCCGAGCGAGATGTCCCACGCGCAGTCCTTTCGAACACTCGACGTCGCACCACCACAGTCCGCGGCCCGGTCCTCGACCGAGATACCACCGGCCTTCGGTCCTCCCGGCTCGGGTCATCTCGGCGTCGTCACGGATCCTTCGACAGACCACGCACGTGCGTAGGGGCGCTATGCCTCGTCCTCCACGACCGCTTCGGAGCTCGCCTCGTCGACTGTTTCTGGTTCGAGTTCGACCTCTTCGACCAGGACGACCTCTTCGACGTCGCCTTCGGCGTCGGTGATGACTTCGTCGATCACGACCACCGCCTCACCGTCCTCACCGGGCGCGACCGCGATGGTCTCGTCCGCGACGACGTCGCCGTCGGTCCAGACCTCTTCGACGACCACTTCTTCGGCCCCTTCGTTCTCCGAACGGATGTCGATGCGCCAGCCAGTCAGGCGAGCGGCCAGTCGGGCGTTCTGTCCCTCTTTGCCAATGGCGAGCGAGAGCTGTTGGTCGTGCACGATGACGGTTGCGATGCCCTCAGTCTCATCGAGTCGCACCTCGCGCACTCTCGCCGGCTGCAGCGCCGCTTGAATGAATTCGATCGGATCGTCGCTGTAGGGCACCACGTCGATGCGCTCGGAGCGCAGTTCGTTCGTGATGTTTCGAACGCGACTACCGCGCGCGCCCACGCACGCACCGACCGGGTCGATCATGTGATCGTTCGACGCCACCGCGATCTTGCTGCGGTGACCGGGTTCGCGCGCCAGCGCCTTGATCTCGACGATGCCGTTGGCGATCTCGGGCACCTCGATCTCGAAGAGCTTGGCGACGAGGGCCGGGTGGGTGCGGCTCACCACGATCTGGGGACCCTTGTTGGTCTTGCGCACTTCGACGATGTACACCTTGATGCGCGCGCCGTGCTCGTAGCGCTCGAAGGCGATCTGTTCGGCCTGGGGCAAGAGGGCTTCCACGCGACCAAGGTCGAGCAACGTATAGCGGTTGTCGTTCTGTTGCACGGTGCCCGAGACGATGTCACCTTCGCGGTTCGCGAACTCCTCGTACATCTGGCGTCGCTGGATGTCTCGAATGAGCTGCATTAAGACCTGCTTGGCGGTCTGGGCCGCGATGCGTCCGAAGTCTTCGGGCGTCGCGTCCCACTCGCGCGTGACGTTGCCCTCGAGGTCGAGCTCGAGTCCCCACACCTTGATCTCTCCGGTCTCGGGGTTGATCTCGACTTCGGCGTCTTCGGCTGAGTCCGGACGACGCTTGTAGGCGGCGAGGAGCGCGTTGGCGAGTGCAATGAGCAACTCCCCTTCGTCGATGTTCTGGTCACGAGCAATCTGTCCTAACGCTTCTAGGAATTCAAAGTTCGCCATGCCTACCCTCCCTTCCTCGTCGATGAAGCAACTGGCTTCGCGCGTGAAGGCGAAGGCTTCGCTTCGGCGCCCCACTTAAAGACGGTGCGCGCACGTTCCACGGCGTCGATCGGTACGACGACGCGCCCGTGTTCGGCGTCATCGAGCGTGACCGAGGTCTCGTCGGCCGCGAGGACGGTTCCCTCGAGGCGACGCGTCGGTGCGTCACTGCGAATCTCGCGCAGCGTGACGATTTCACCGATCGTTGAAATAAAGTGCGCGGGCGTGCGAAGTTTGCGCTCTAACCCGGGGCTCGAGACGTCCAGGGTGAAACGCCCGGCGATGGGGTCGTTCACGTCGAGCCACTCCGAGATCTGACGATTGGCCTTGGTGAGGGCCTCTAAATCGACCCCGCCGGGCTTGGTCACGACGACGTTCAGGGTCCCTCTGACCATTTCGAGGTCATAAAGGTCCAGTCCGAGTTCAGATAGGAGGGAGCGCAGCGGTGTCTCTAAGTCCACGTCCCTCTCCTCTCCCTTTGCCGTTCGGACGTCCGGACAAAGAAAAAGCGCGGGCCCGAGGCCCGCGCTTAAACGAGTCCATACGTCCTGAGCGGACTGTAGCCAACGATTGTAGCATTTCTCGCCCCTGATGACAATCGGAATCGGCTCGCCGGAGCGACAAAATTCATCGAAAATTCTTATCTACTGGCCGCCGAGTCCCCCAAGAATGCCGGTGTTACATTCGAGCCCGTGACGCCGAACTCTCGCCGACTACAGCGCGCGCCAGTCACCTTGGCCGCCCTCGTCATCATCGCCACGCTCCTCGGACCGGCCCTCGCGGCCTCGGCGGCCAAGACGACCTCGAGATCGACGACCACCACGACCAAACCCTCCCTCGAGTGCAGTGCCCCACAGCTGTCCTTCGCCGGCCCGAGTGCGCTCTCTCCCCAGAGCGGCGGGCAGGCCTTCACGATCACGCTCACGAACGTGAGCGGCCGGTTGTGTCAGGTCCACGGCTATCCCCTGGTGCACTTTTATACGAGTAAAGGTCGACTACTCACCTTCACCTACAAGCACACCAGTCCGTATTTCACTCACGCGTCACCGCGGTCGTTGAACCTTGCGCCGCACGCCCACGCCTACTTCGAAGTGGCGAAGAGTCGCTGTGCGACCGGCAACCGCTACCTGTCGAGTTTCTTCTACGTGCTGGCGCCGTACACGGCGGGTTCGCCCTGGGTCGGACACGTCAGCGGTTCTGAGGTGTCACGGATGGACTACTGCAAGGGTTCGTCGCGCGGACCCGGTCAGTCCCTCGACATCTCGCCGATCGTTTCCTCCCCGACCCAGTTGTGAGGACTTAGAGAGCTCAGTACGACTTGGAGACGATGCACACGAGGTCGTCTTCAGTGTCGTTGAGCGGCATCGATCCGTCGCGGCGCTGCAGGCAGCGAACGGTGATCGCGTTCACCTTCAACTGCGCTTCGCCGGCCTCGCCCACTTGGGACCAGTCGAGACGCGCGAAGCCGTCCTCGGCCGCTTCGGTCGCTTCGGCGACGTTCGCGACGTCGTGCGTATTGTCCGCCAAGCGGGCCTTGGCCGCATTGAACATGTCGAACTGAATCTCTTCCAACAGGGTGCGCGCCGTCTCGGCCACGACGTCGAGTGAGAGGGTGAGCTTCGACCCGTTGTCGCGGCGAACGAGCGAGACGACTCCCTCTTTGAGATCGCGGGGACCGACCTCGACGCGAAGCGGCACGCCCTTGATCTCCCAATCGGTGACGCGCCGACCGAAGCTACCGCGACCGTGGTCGATCCGCACGCGCAGGCCGGCCGACTTGAAGGACGCGGCGACGCGCTCGCACGCGTCGTTCACCTCGGACTCGTCGCGCACGGCGATGACGACCGCCTGGATCGGGGCGAGTCGCGGCGGCACGACGAGTCCGTCGTCGTCACCGTGGAGCATGATGAGCCCGCCGACCATGCGCGTCGAGGCGCCCCAGGAACTCGTGAAGCACAGTTCGGCCTGACCTTCTTCGCTCTGGAAGTAGATGTCGAAGGCCCGCGCGAAGTTCTGACCGAGTTCGTGGCTCGTCGCCATCTGCAACGCCTTGCCGTCACGCATCATGCCTTCGGCGGTCATCGAGTTGATCGCGCCAGCGAAGCGTTCGCTGGCCGGCTTGATACCGAGGTACGTGGGGGCCGCGAGCACGTTCTCCAAGAAATCGTTGTAGACCTCGAGGTGGATCTTCGTGGCGAAGGCGTTGGCGTCCTTGTAACTCGCGTGCGCCGTGTGACCTTCCTGCCACAGGAACTCCGAGGAGCGTAAGAACAGGCGCGGGCGCAGCTCCCAGCGAACGACGTTGCTCCACTGGTTGAGCAGCAGCGGCAGGTCCCGGTAGCTCTGGATCCACTTGGCCATGAATTCGCCGATCACGGTCTCCGAGGTCGGTCGAACCACGATGGGCTCGGCCAGCTCCTCGCCACCGGCGTGCGTGACCACCGCCAGCTCCGGGCTGAATCCCTCGACGTGCTCGGCCTCGCGCTGAAAGTAGCTCAGTGGGATGAAGAGCGGGAAGTAGGCGTTCTGCGCGCCGGTCTCTTTGATGCGCGCGTCCATCTCGGACTGCATCCGCTCCCAGATCGACCACCCGTAGGGGCGGATCACCATCGTGCCGCGCACCGGACCGTTGTCAGCCATCTCGCCCTTGGCGACGACATCTTGATACCAACGCGGGAAGTCTTCGCTCTGGGGGGTCAGCACACTCTGGGCCACGATTCTCCTTTGATTCGTGGCGACAGCCTAGGGCAGTGAACCAGAGTCAGCCGGCGCAGGCCGAAGCCTGCAGGGCTCTACCGGTCCTAAGAATATTGCGTGCGGCGTTGATGTCGGCGAAGTCACAATGACCACACCTACGACATCGAAACTCTCTTTGGCTGACCCGGTTGTCAGAATCGACATAATGGCACTCGGCACACATTTGGCTGGTGTAGCGAGGATGAACACTCACTACCGTCCTACCGGCACTCTCAGCCTTGTCGGACAGTAGTGAGATGAACTGTCCCCACCCCGCGTCAAGAATGGAACGATTGAGACCGGCCTTCTTGCTGGCACCGTTGGGTAGAAGTGCTCCCGATTGATCCGGATCGGGTTTTCCTTTCGGTGCACGCACCATGTTGGTGATCTTCAAGTCCTCGAGAGCGATGAAGTCGTAGTCGTTGATGAGCTGTCGGCTCAGTTGGTGAGCGGCGTTCCTCCGTTGATTC
>Ga0302279_10001036_pt1 | contig 40572 bp, 30 predicted proteins | sample III_Bog_N3_3_FD_194541 | JGI IMG/M metagenome (GOLD analysis project Ga0302279, IMG submission 194541) | Peat permafrost microbial communities from Stordalen Mire near Abisko, Sweden - III_Bog_N3_3 | ecosystem: Environmental > Terrestrial > Soil > Wetlands > Peat | place: Sweden: Abisko... | reverse complement strand
CGAGATGGCCCCTCCCCCCGCGACGCGAAGCCACGCCACGGTGTCGAGGCTGCCGTGATTGACGCGTCCGCTCGGCTCGGGCAAGGACCTCGCTCGACTCCGACGCGTTTCGAACGCCTGGAGCTCCACCTCGCAAAGCTTCTCGCGAAAGTGGCGGGGGAAATGCTAGACGCGCGGCCACTCCGTCTCTATGTAGGGCTCGCGCATCGGGCGCACCCGTTCAGGCTCCGTCTCCCCCTCCTCTCTTCTCTAGAAGGACCCGCACCCCACCATGTCGCAAGGCTCTGTCGCTCCGTTCGGTGCAGCTAAAGGCAAGATCGTCCAGGTCATCGGTCCCGTCGTGGACGTCGAGTTCGAGGGGGGCAAGCTCCCCAAGATCCTCAACGCCCTCAAGGTGACGAACCCGTCGATCTCGAGCGCGAAGGACAACCTCACGCTCGAAGTCGCGCAGCACCTCGGCGAGAACACGGTCCGCACGATCGCCATGGACATGTCCGACGGCCTCGTCCGCGGAATGGAAGCGCGCGATACCGGCGCCCCGATTGCGATGCCCGTCGGTCCGGAGTGTCTGGGGCGCATCCTGAACGTCATCGGCGAGCCGGTCGACGAGCTGGGGCCCGTCCACGCCAAGAAGACGATGCCGATTCACCGCGCACCGCCGACGTTCCAGGAGCAGTCCACGAAGGTCGAGATCTTCGAGACCGGTATCAAGGTCATCGACCTGCTCGCCCCGTACCGCAAAGGCGGCAAGATCGGCCTCTTCGGCGGCGCCGGCGTCGGCAAGACCGTTCTCATCATGGAGCTCATCAACAACGTCGCCAAGGCGCACGGCGGCGTGTCGTGCTTCGCCGGCGTCGGTGAGCGCACCCGCGAAGGGAACGACCTCTACATCGAAATGAGCGAGTCGAAGCTCGAGAGCGGCGCGCCCGTCATCTCGAAGGCCGCACTCATCTACGGCCAGATGAACGAGCCGCCGGGAGCCCGCGCGCGCGTCGCGCTCAGCGCGCTCACGGTCGCCGAGTACTTCCGCGACGAAGAAGGGCAGGACGTTCTCCTCTTCGTCGACAACATCTTCCGCTTTACCCAGGCCGGCTCGGAAGTGTCTGCACTCCTCGGCCGCATCCCGAGCGCCGTCGGTTACCAGCCGACGCTCTCCACCGAGATGGGTGCGCTCCAGGAGCGCATCACGTCCACGACGAAGGGCTCGATCACGAGCGTCCAGGCCGTCTACGTCCCTGCCGACGACTTGACCGACCCGGCGCCGGCGACGACGTTCGCCCACTTGGACGCGACCACGGTTCTCTCGCGTGATCTCGCGTCGCTCGGCATCTACCCGGCCGTCGATCCGCTCGACTCGACGAGCACGATGCTCGATCCGCAGGTCGTCGGCGAGCGTCACTACAAGGTGGCGCGCGCGGTTCAGCAGACGCTCCAGAAGTACAAGGACCTCCAGGACATCATCGCCATCCTCGGCATGGACGAGCTCAGCGAAGACGACAAGCTCGTCGTCTCGCGCGCCCGCAAGATGCAGCGCTTCCTGTCACAGCCGTTCTTCGTCGCCGCGCAGTTCACCGGCATGGCCGGGAAGCTCGTGTCGCTGAAGGACACGATGGAAGCGTTCGAGCAGATCCTCGCCGGCAAGTACGACGACGACGCGAAGTATCCGGAGCAGGCCTTCTACCTGGTCGGCACCATCGAGGACATGAAGGCGCGCGCCGCCGAGCTCACGAAGGCGAAGTGAGCGGGATGGCCACGCAAAGCGAGAACGTCCGCGCGGACAAAATTCGTCTCGAGATCGTGACTCCGAAGGGGCGCGCGCTCGACGTCTCCGCCGACGAAGTGACCGCCCCCAGCGTCGATGGCGAGTTCGGCGTCATGCCGGGCCACTTGCCGCTCCTGGCCGCGCTTCGGACGGGTCTAGTGACGTACCGTGTGGGGGGCGAGACGAAGAAGTGCGCCGTAGGGGCGGGCTTCGCCGAAGCGGGGCCGACTTCTGTGTCGATCCTGACGGATGACTACATCGAGCGCGAGCAGGTCGACCCTGTCCTCGTCCGCAAGGAGCTCGGGGAGACGCAGGCGAAGATCTCCGCGCTGGAGGCGAAGCAGAGCGAGCCGGGCGATCACAAGGAAGAGGAAATGGGGGAGCTCGTGAACCGGGAGAACTGGCTCGCGGTCCAGCTCGAGCTGTACGGCGATCCACTCCCCGCGACGATGCGGCCGTTCGAGCGCTTCGGCCCCCCTGCCCCGCCCGAAGAAGAAGACGTGCCGGCCGCCACCGACGGCGCATCGAAGTAGGCGTCGCCGCGAATGCAGCAGCGCGCGGTCACGATCGTGTTGGGCGTGGCGGTAGTCGCGCTGGCCGTGCTCCTGGTGGTGAAGAGCACGCCACGCTCGGCCTCCGAGGTTGCGGTGGTCGACGCGGCCGTCGCGGCCGTGGATGCGGGGACCGTCGCTGATGGCGGCGGCGCTTCGCCCGTCGCGGACGACATCTCAATCCCACCGCAGGAGACCGCCGACGGCGGCTCCTTCCACCTCGCAGACGGGACCGTTGTTCCTCCCCTCGGGTCAAAGGCACCGAAGGAGGTTCGCTTCGGCGTTGTGCTCGTGACGTACGAAGGGGCGCAGGGCGCATCGTCCAAGGCGCGGAGTCGCAAAGACGCGATCGCACTGGCGACGAAGCTGTCCGAGGACGCGAAGTCGGATTTCGGCGGCGCGGTACGCGCGGGAGACGATGGCTCGGCGAGCGACGTCGGCATCGTCGACCGGAACATCCTCGAGCCAACGTCCGAGGCGGTCCTGTTCGCCCTCCCCGTAGGTGCGACGAGCGGCGTCATCGACACGCCACGCGGATTCTGGATCGTCAAACGGCTCGAGTAGAGCTACACGAGACGAGAACGCACACCATGAGCACGATCGACATCACGCGCGGCCACACGCTTGCCAAGGACGACGCCAAGAAGAGGGCCGAGGAGCTCGCCAAGAGCCTCGAGACCAAGTTCAACCTGACGTGGCGCTGGGACGGCGACACGATCCGGTTCGACGCGCCCCACGGCCCGGCCAAAGGGACCAAGGGTGAAGTCGCCGTTTCGGACAAGAACGTGCGCGTGCAGATCGACCTCCCGTTTCTCCTCAAGATGCTGAAGGGCACCGTCGAGGCGAAGGTCGAGGAGAAGCTGAAGCAGCTCCTCTGACGGGGGGGCCGCCTGGCGTGAAATCGGAACGCCGAGCCAGCCTACGGCTGGCCCGAGGATATGGCGGCGGCGGGCGCGAGGTCGCGTGGTCACCTCATTTTCATTTCGCCGGACAACGCGAGAGATAGGATGAGTCTCTCGTGCCCGTCATCTCACCTCAGTCCTCTCGTGACCGCGAGCGTGCCGCGCGCCCACGATGCCCCCGATAACGACAACCCCCAGCCAGCCGCCGGAATCATTTCTCGGCTCACGCATCCCGCCCCCGCCGATCGATGCGCTAAAAGAAGTCCAGGGCTTGCTGTCTCGGCTGCGCGCCGAGGCGGCCGGGAGTGACGACCCTTCGCGCAAGGCGAGACTCCTCTACGAGATCGCCGAGATCGAGGAGAGATCGTCGGACGAGCCCACGGCGGCTCGCGATTACCTTGCTTCATACAACGCGGATTCTCAGTTCCGCGAGCCGATCGAGGCGTTGCTGCGGTTGCTCGAGCGGCGGCGTTCTCTCCGCAATCTAGGGAAGCTCGTCGAGACGATCGCGCGCGCCGCGGAGACCGGCGACGAAGAGGTTCGTGCAAAGACGATGCGCGCCTTCTTCCTCGAGGACGTCGGGGGCGACGTTCAGGCGGCGAAGGACGCTGCCCTCACCGCGACCGAGGTGGAAGGGGCGGCGCCCGCGGAAGCGGCGATGGCATGGCTGACGCTGGAGATGCTCGCCGCGCGTGTCGGCGACGGAGCCAACCGAGTCGTGGCTCTCGCCAGGCGACCCGAGATGGCCAGCGATCCGACCTGGCGTGCCTTGCTGCTTCTCGACGCGGCGCGCCTACGGGCAGCTGCCGGTGAGCTCGACGCGGCGCTGGAGCTGGTCGCACGCTCGCGCGCTCAAGGCGCAGGCGCGACGTTCGTGGCAGCGCTCGCCGAGGAGCGCCTGGCACGAACTTCCACGGCCGGCGCAGACCCCGGGGGAGAAGAAGGCGCCCGGAGGCTTGGCATCCTGGCGGACGCGATCGAAGCGCAAGCGTCGCTGATTCAGGAGGCGATTGACGACGGCGCTCGCGGCGACGCTCTCGGTGTGCCGCTGTGGGCGCGGACGCTCGCCCACTTGGTGGATGCATGCCTCCGCGCTGCTGATCTGCGCGCGGCGGGGGGAGATGTCGCGCAGGCCAGCTCTCTGCTCGACCGCGCGAGTCGAGCCCTCGAGGGGGCGGAGTCCGCGGACGAGTCTTTTGCACTCGCCGTCCTAGACGCACGCATGCGCATCGCCGAGCAGGCGGGCGATACCGCCCTCGCGGCCCAACTCGCGGAAACGCGCCTCGCGCAGTCGGCCAACGAAGATCCCAGCGTGAGTGCGTCGCTCACGATGCGCATCGCGGAGCACGCTGCGGGCGAGGGAGACGTCCCGCGCGCACTCGTTGCGCTCGCGAGCGCGGTCGAAAAAGACCCCGCTTGCGTTCCCGCTCGAGCGCTGCAACTAGACCTTCTCGCGGACGAGGATCCCGCGGCTTTCGCGACGCAACTGGAGGCGCTCGCGGATCACCTGCCCACGGAAGATGGGAGGGCACGCACCCTTCTGCTGGCCGCGTGGGTATGGGGAGCGCGCGCGAACGATGCTCCCGCTGCGCGTGCGGCGCTGGCGCAGTCCTCGCTCGCGGGGACGTCGAGCGAGACTGTCGCGCATGTATCTCGCACGCTGGCGAGCCTCGTCGGCGACGCAACCTGGTACGAGGAGTCGACCAAGCGTCTGCTCGCCGACGGGTCTAGCGAAGCCGACCGGCCGATGTTGTGGCTGGAGCTTGCGCGCGCGAGGTTCTCTCGCGGCGATGAGGAGGGGGGGCGTGCCGCGCTGAGGGAAATTGCGGCGTGCCGCAACGGCGACTGGCTCGGCCGCGTGATCGAAGCGTTCCTTCCGTCGAGAGACCCCGCAGCCACGGACGCGAGGGCGCGTGAGGCGCTCGACGAGCTCGCCGCGCGCCCGCAGCCCGAGGATGTCGCACGCGGCCTCGTGTTGATGGCCGCAATGCGCGCACAACGCGCGGGCGATCTCGACGGCGCAAGGACTCGCCTCCACGCCCTCACGACCAAGCGAGCAGACGACGTTCTGGCAGCGACGTACCTCGCGGCACTCGAACGATCACTTGGCGCGGGCGATCGAGCTGCAGCCGTCGCTGAAGCGTGCGCGGAGGCGACGACCGACACGGAGCTCGCAGCCGCTCTGCGCCTCGAAGGCGCCCTCGAGCGCTGGCGTCACGGCGATCGCCGGGGCGCAATGGCGGCGCTCGAGGCCGCGGTGGACTCGGCACCCGACGCGGCGCGCGCCGTGCTCGCGTGGGCCGGTCGCGGCATCGACGCCGACGACCCGGACGCGCGACGGCGGGCGATTGCACGAGCGCTGGATGCCGGAGGCGATGAGGCGACACTCCAGCTGGAGCGCTTTGGGCTCGAGCTCGCCGCGGGTAACGACAGAGACGCCTCTTCCGCGCTGGATTCGCCCTTCAACGCGACCGATGGCGCCGTCGGCCTCGCCGCAGCGCTTGCGAGAGCTGCCTGGCGCGCGATCGACGACGAGCCCGACGTGCTGTCCGCAGCGCTTTCGCGCATTTCCGGAGCTGGGGCCGACGCCAACGTGATCGCGATCGCCGAGGAGCACCGCCGCGCAGTTGCCGCCGGAGACCCCGACCGCACGCTCGACGCTTCGCGCTCCTGGTTCCAAGCGGGGGGTGGCCTTACGGCGGCAACGGAGTGGCTCGCCGCGACGATGATGCTGTCGAACGCGCACGGAGCGGAAGAGGAGATCGCCGCCCGTCGCGCCATTGCGGCGACCGTCCCAAGCGATCTGCGCGAGTCATTCCTTGCGAGTGCGGCCCTCCTTCATTCGGCGGCCACGCCCGACGAACTTGCCCCCCTTCTCGTTGGCTCATCGGACGCGGTTCGCCTCGTGAACCTCGAGCTGGCGCCGCCGGGGTGCGATCCGCGTCGTCGTATCGCTGCGCTCCGCGACCTCGACGGTTCTCTTGGCCCCGATGCCGAGGCGGATGCAGCTTCACTCGCCGGGTGGTCCTGGCTCGTGGAGGGGAACGCCGCCGAAGCCCTGCTCGCGTTCGAGCACGCCACATCTGTTCACGCCGAAGACCTCGGCGCATGGGAAGGCCTCCGAACCGCCGCCGAGATGACCAGCGACACCGCGAAACGCGGGAAGGCATGCGAGGCGCTCGGCGCGCTGTGCAAGGACGATGCGCGTGCCGCACGGTTCTGGGAGCAAGCGGGCACCGCACTGCTGGAGCTCGGGCTCGAGGACCGCGCGGAAGCTGCCTTTCTCCAAGCGTTCTCGCGTGACGCGTCGCGAGGCCTCGCGTTCGACAAGCTGTTCCGCCGAGTTCGTGCGCGAAAAGAGAGCGATCTCTTGCTCGAGCTCATAGGCCGACGCCTCGCTGTTTGCGACGAGCCCACCGAGATTGCCAAGCTGTTCTGGGAGCAAGCGCGCGTGCTGCGGGAGAAGGGCGATCAGGAAGGCGCTCTCAAGGCCCTCGAGAACGTCACGATGCTCGAGCACGATCACGTTGGAGCACTCGCACTGACCGGTGAGATCGCGATCCGGCGCGGCAAGTTCCAGGAGGCGGCAGACGCGCTCGCACGCTTGGCGTTGCTCGACGCTGCTCCCGCGAAGAACAGGGTGACCGCCGGAGTGGCAGCGGTGGACCTCTTCGAGAACAAGCTCGATAGGTACGACCGTGCGCTCGAGATTCTCCTCGCGCTCCATCGCGCGAAGCTCTCCACTCTCCCTGTCCGCGAGAGGCTGGCGCGCGCCGCGGCGCGTACCGGATCGTGGAAGGAGGCGACGGCGATCCTCGAGGAGCTGATGCACGAGCGGCCGGAGCCCGACGGGAGGGTCGAGGCGGCTCGGCTCGCGATGGCCATCCATCGCGATCGCCTCGACGATCCGAACGGAGCCGCCGCCGCCGTCGTCAAGCTTCTCGAAGAGTCACCGGTCGACGGCGAGGGGATCGACATGCTCCTCGCGATCGACGTCGCCGCCGATGACCGCACGCGACTGCTCACGAACGCGCGACTGGTGCTCGTGGAGTCACTGCAACGGAGAATCGATCTCCCGGCGGTGAAGCGCCTGGCGAAGACCGCGCGCGCTCTCGGAGACGATGCTCTGCAGCAGATCGCGCTCGCTGTGGCCATCGTTCTCGGCGGTCACGACTCGGCGCTCGAACAGCAATTTGCACAGGTGGCGGCGAAGAAGCCTCGCGCACCTCAAATCGCTCTGAGCGAAGCGATCTTGAAGCAGGTCATCGATCCCGGAGACCGAGGACCGGTAGCGCGTCTGTTCGCGGCGCTCGGGCCGACGATCGCCGAGGCGCTCGGACCGTCGCTCGTCGGATGTGGCGTCACGAAGAAGGACAAGATCGACCCGCGGAGCGGGATTGCGCTTCGGAACGAGATCGCGGCCTGGGCCGGGGCCTTCGGCATCACGGACTTCGATCTGTACGTTGGCGGAAAGGACCCGCTCGGGGTTCAAGGCGTCCCGGGCGAGCCCCCTGCCCTCGTCGTCGGCGCCGGAGTGAACGCTCCGCTCGCACCGGCAACGCGCGCACGCGTCGCGCGCGAGCTGCTCGCCATGGTCCGCGGCTCGACGATCACGCGGCACCGAGACGACACCACGATCGCGGCCATCGTGGTCGCGGCTTGCAACCTCGCCGAGGTCAAGGTCGACGCCCCCTCCTACGCGGTGCTCGCCGACGTCGAGCGACAGCTGGCGAAGGCTCTCCCCCGGAAGACGAAGAAGCTGTTGCCCGAGCTCTGCCAGGCTGTCGTGTCCGCGAACGCCGACGCGCGTGCCTGGTCGAAGCGAGCGTTGGCCTCGCACGCACGCGTGGCAACGCTGGCATCTGGCGATGTTGCACTCGCCCTCGTCGATGCGCTTGGCGAGCCTCTCGAACGCCTCTCGGCCGTCGTGAAGTCGGACCCACGCGCCGAGGAGCTCCTTCGCTTTGCGCTGTCGCCGGCGTACCTCGAGCTGCGACGCGCGCTCGGTCTCGAAGGTGGCAACGGATGAGCGGCAAAGACAAAGACCTCGATCTCGAGTCGGTCGATTGGGATTCGGCCCTCGCTGAGTGGGAGGAGAAGGCGTTCGTCCCCGAGCCCGCGAAGGACAAAGAAACCGAGACGCCTGGCACGCTCCAGGGCACGCCGATTCCTCCGCCGATGTCATCGGCTCCTGCGTTGCCGACGCCGCCGTCCTCGAGACCGCTCTACGTCCCCCCCGTCCCTTCGGCGCAGGCGAAGCCGGTCAGTCGGCGCTTCCCGATGCCCTCACCGGAGAGCGAGGGAGGCGGCGATGAGGAGTCCGGGGCAACCGTCGTCTCGGTGATTCCCCGCGAGCTGTTGAGAAAGGTGTCGGAGCGCGCGCCCAAGTCTTCCGGCGGGGGCCTCGGTCAGATGTTCGCGCGAACGTCGACGGGGAGCGAGCGAGTGCCGCCCGAGGAAGTCGACCTCGACAACGCGCCGACGGCCACGCACGCGCCAGATTCCGCGCCACCCGACGACGCAGTATTCACCAGCGCCCAGCCGCTCTCCCCCAGCGCACCGCGCACGATGAGCGATTCGCCGCCGCGCGCTCGCGGTTCGACCGTCGACGCGCACGAGGCACTTCCCGAAGGGGCGATGTTCGATCCGTTCGCGGAGCCGGATCCATTCGTCGCCGCGGTTCGATCGCCCGCGGTTTCGCCTTCCGTGGGTACGCCGCCTCCTTCCGTGTCGGACGACTCGGTCTCGATCGACGTTTCGCCAGGGCCGCCTTTGCTTCAGCCGCGCCAGCGCGCATTCGACCCCGATCAGGACACGAGCGCGAACGTCAAGGGGGCCATCCACGCGCCGGCCAAGCGTGAGTACGACCCGAACGAAGAAACGAGCATGATGTCGAAGTCTGCGCTCCGCGCGCAGCTCGACGGGCCCGCAGACGATGATGGTGTCGAGCCGACTCGTTTCCGATCGCGAGCCGACGCGGTTCCGCAGCGTCAAACGCTGGCTTGGGACGACGAACGGCACGCAAGCGAGCGCCTCGACGAAACGAGGCGTGCGGCGTTCGCGGCCAGGGCAGAGTGGGTCGAAGGTGAAGCGCGTGCGACCGAGGATCGGACGGCGCGCGCGCGGGCATTGCTGGTCGCCAGCGAGATGCGCGCGATCCTCGGCGAGACGGATACCGCCGAGATCCTCGCACGCGAGGCAGCGGCGACGGCTCCTACCTTGGCAATGGCACCGCGACAGGCTCGCGCCCTCGCGCCGTTGCCGCGGGACCCGGGGCCGCTGGCAGAAGCGCTCGACGCGGAAGGGCGCCAGGCGCCCACGCAGGCCGCACGCCTCCACGGTGCCCTGCTTGCCGCTGACGTCCTGCGCCTCGCTGGCGACGCCGAGGGGGCCGCGAAGCGGTGGGACCAAGCTGTCCGGATCGCACCGAGCGACCCGCGCGCGCCTCTTGCCCGATCCGCCGACCGGCTTGGTCGTGGTGACCTCATGCACCCGACGCTTCGTCTACCCGACGCGACCGAGCTCGCGCCGCTGGCCGAGTCGGTGGCGCGCGCTCTGCAGATTCGTGGGGTCGCTCGCCCCGACATGCAGACCGAGGACCACCTTCCCAACGACGCGCTTCGCCGCGCGCGCGAGGCCCTCGACGCGCGCGATCTGCGAGGAGCGGCGCACTCCATCGCGGAGCTCGCACGTGTCCCCGAGCTCCGTGATGCGTCGATGTGGCTCGCGGCCTCACTGGCCAGCGCCGCTCCGAGCGCCCGCGCCGACACTGTCGACTGGCTGCGCATCGTCGGCAAGACGCCGTCAGGCCGCCGTGCTCTCGCCGCACGAGGGGTCGAGCTGGGCGCCAAGGATGTCGTCATCGAGGCTTGTCAGCGAGAGGCTGCGGCGGACGCAGCGTCGCCCGCACTCGGCGCAGTCGATCGTGCAGTCCTCGCCTTTCTCATGCTGGCGCCAGAAGCGTCATCCGATGCCGATCTCGACGCTCTCGGAGAGAACGAAGAGATGCGGCCGCTCGTCGCCGCCCTTGCGGCCGCGGGGGCGACCGCAGACAGACCGGTGCAGCGAGCCGCGGGCACTGCGCGGTCCCGCGACACGATTCGTCTTGCGCGGCTCATTGCTGCGGATGCCTCGAACGAGGACGTTGACCGCGCGCTGGCCCCCTTCGACGGTGAGCACGACGGCGAGACGCGTGCCGTCGCGCTGGAAATGTCGGCGCGCGCCGGTCGTTATGGGGAGGTGAGCGATGCGATCGCCAGCTGGTCCGACGACGACGGCGACGGAGCGCGGGATCGATCCCTGGCCGCGGCGGTCATCGCCGAGCGGGCGGATGACACCGTCCGAGCCGTCGCGGCATACACCTCCGCGCGGGCCTTCGATCCCGCGAACGAGGCGGCGCTCCGAGCATTGGCCGCTCTCGATCCGCGCTGCGATCTCGGCGCCGAGTTGCGATCTCTCGGCGACGCGCGAGGCGAAGGGACCGGCGCTGCGATGGCTTGGCTCGAGGCGGTGGCCCGCGCCGTGAGTGACGAGAACGAGGAGGTTCGAAACGGACTCCTCGAGGCTGCCCATCGCGCGGCGCCGGCGCTGCCTGTTGCAGCCTTCCTCGCCGAGCGGAGCGCAAGACGAGCTGGCGACGTGGAAGCGGTGCTGCGATGGATTCGCGAACGCCGTGATGCGACGGAGCATGCTCCCGACGCCGTGCAAGGAGCGCTCGACGACGTCGTCGAGGCTCTGCTCGTCGCTGACACGAACACATCGCTCGCGACCGAGCGGCTTCTCGCTGCGCACAAGGCGCGCCCCTCGGACGTCGCCCTCCGTGAGCTCTACGAGCGTGTCGCCTCACCGCTTCCCGGGGATCGGGCAGCTTGGCGCGAAGCGCGTGCGATAGCCGCTGCGTCGCCAGTGACGCGAGTACGCCTCCACCTCGAAGCGGCCGACGAGTTCGAACGCGCGGGCGATGCCGCCGGAGCGCTCCGCAACGCAGTTGCTGCGCAGGCAGAATCCAGCCAGGGTATTGCCACGCTGGTGCTCGAACGGGCGGAGCTCGCTTCGGGCACTGCGGCACATCTCGCCGACGCACTGCTCACCACCGCGCGAACGACCGAGGATCCGCGCACCCGCCGCGAGGCCTACGAGCGCCTGGCGGACCTGGACGCCACCGGGCGCGACGACGCCGCGAGCGCGCTACTTTGGCACCGCACGATCCTCGAAGAGGACCCGCGCCACCTGCCGAGCCTGCGCCATGTCGAGCACGCTCTGTTGACGGACGGACGCATCCACGAGCTCGAGCCGGTGGAGGCGGCGATCGCGCAGGCGCTGGCCGCGGCCAATGACACGAGCGCGGAGACTGGAGCGCACGCTCAGCTCGCGGCGCGTCTCCGCATGCGCGGAGCTACCGGCGAATGGGAGCCCACTCGCCCAATGGTCGACCTCGCCGCTTCGCTCCCGGAACCGTCGCTGTGGTCTCTACGGGCTCTCGCCGCCCACGCACGCAGTGAGGGGGACGAAGTGGCGCTCATCCGAGCTTCACTGGCGCTCGCGAATCGGACGACGCGATCACCCGAGATCGCGGCACTCGTGGTCCGCGCCGGGGAAGCTGCGCTACGCGCAGACGATCTCCCGCGCGCTCGCGAGCTTCTCGACCGCGCGGCGACCGAAGACCCGGGCGACGTGGTGACGTGGGGCCTGCTCGCCGACGTACGCCAGCGGGGGGGGGACTCGCGCGGCGCAGCCGAGGCTTGCGAGAGCCTCGCGCGGACGAGCGTGGTCGACGAGCACCGCCTTCTCGCCTGGTACGATGCGGGCCGCATTTGGCTCGACGAGGTCGGCGACGAGGAACGAGGCGTGTCGGCCCTCGATCAGGCTGCTGCGATCGACCTCTCCTTCCAGGACGTCTTCGCTCGCCTGAGCGCGCTGTACACCAAGCGTGGCTCGCGGGCCGAGCTCGCGGTGCTTCTCGAGCGGCGGATCGCCACGGCGACAGACGGCGAAGAGCGCGTGCAGATGGAGGTCGAGCGGGCGCGTGCCCTTCTCGACGTCGGCGAAACTCAGGCGGCGCGACAGGCGCTCGAGACGGCTCTCGAGGCGCGCCCCGATCACGTTCTCGCGCTCTCGGCCTATGCGGACCTCTGTGCTTCGGTCCGGGACTGGGAGTCGGCCGAGCAAGCCTGGGTGCGACTTGCTCGCCTCGTGCCTGATGCGGAGGATCAGCGCGCCGTCTACGAGAAGCTCGGCGAGCTGTACGCGGAGCATGCGCCGAACTACGCGAGAGCGGAGGTAGCGTTGAAGGAGGTGCTCAAGCGCGCCCCCGATGATTTGCGGACCCTGGAGCGGCTCGTCGAGGTCTATCGGAAGCAGAACGATGGCGCGCGCGCGCTCGAAATCGCGCAGCAGCTGCTCAAGATGGCGACGGTGCCCCAGGAACGACGCGACAGGCTCGTGGCCATCGCGCTCATCCACGAGACGACCGCGCGTGACCTGCGGAAGGCGGAGCAGGCTCTCGAGGCGGCTCGCAGGGAGTTCCCGAACGACGTTGGCGCACTGCGGGCGCTCGCCGAGTTCTACCAGCGTCAGAAGCAGCTGCCCGCGGTGAACATCTTGCTCGATCGCGCGTCGGCGGACGCCCGACGCGCACTCTCGGCGGGCCGGTTTTCGCCAGCACTCTTCGAGGTGCTGCACGCGGTGCACGACCTCCGCGGGAAGAAAGACGCAGCGCGCGTCGTGTCGGCCACGGTTGCGGCGCTCGAGGGGGAGTCTTCGCAAGTGCCTGGTGCGGGTGGGCGCGCCGCCGACCCGCGGCTGGACGAGCTCATGGCACCGGAGGCACTGAGCGCCGGCTTGCGCGCCCTACTGGCGCGCGCTGGCGATGCGCTGGACGTCGCGTCCGCGCTCGACCTTCGCGCGCTTCACGCTCAGCCGCTGCCACCTGGGGCCGCCCAGGCCCGCGCAGTGGCCATCGCCGCGTCGCTCGGGATCCAAGACCTCCAGGTGCTCGTCTCACCGCAGCTCGGTCGCACCTGTGTACCGAGCGCATCTTCACCGCCGACGATCGTGCTGGGGGAGCCGCTGGTCGCCATCATCGGTGAACCGGCCGCGGCATTCGTCATGATGCGCGCGCTAAAGCTCGTCCAGGCGCATGCGTCGGCGCTGGTCCGCACGCCGCCAGCCGACCTCGCCGTGCTCGTCGCGGCCTGGCTCCAGGGGTTCAACGCCTCGTGGACTCCGCAGGGCATCGCCCCCGCCGCGCTCGCCGAGGCCAAGCGGCGCCTGGGGCCGGGCATGCCACGCGAAGTCGACTCCGACATCGGGACCATCGCGCTCGAGGTCGCTGGAACACTCGGGCCTCATCTCGCCACTCTTGGGGCCAGCACCGTCAACTGGGCCGACCGTGTGGCGCTCCTTGCCATCGGCGATCCCGGCGCCGCTCTCGACGGCGTTGCCTGGAGTCTGGGCATCAACGACGGAGCGCCACGAGATCTCGACCGTCGTGCCGCCTGGGTGTTGCAGACGCCCGAAGTGCGCGACCTTCTCGTCTTCGGGACGAGCGACGCTTACGCGGAAGCGCGGGCAAAGGTAGGGATCTCCTAGGCGGTCCGGGCCGAGCGCCCGCAACGCGCGGGTTGCGTGGCACCCACGGGCGGGCTAGATACCCGCGCCCTTCATGCCTACTCCGATCCGTAACATCGCGATCGTCGCACACGTCGACCACGGCAAGACCACGCTCGTCGATCACATGCTCCGCCAAGCGGGGACGTTCCGTGAGAACGAAGCGCTCGTCGAGCGCGTCATGGATTCCAACGACCTCGAAAAGGAGCGGGGGATCACCATCCTCGCCAAAAACACGAGCGTTCGGTGGAAAGGGACGAAGATCAACATCGTCGATACCCCGGGCCACGCCGATTTCGGCGGTGAGGTCGAGCGTACGCTGCTCATGGCCGACGGCGCGCTCCTGCTCGTGGACGCGGCCGAAGGGCCTCTGCCCCAGACGCGCTTCGTGCTCCGGAAGTGCCTCGAGCTGGGGTTCCCCGTCATCGTCGTCATCAACAAGATCGACCGCTCCGACGCGCGCCCGACGGACGTGCTGAACGAGGTGTTCGATCTGTTCATCGACCTCGAAGCGCAGGAGGCTCAGGCCGACTTCCCCGTGTTGTATGCGGTCGGGAAGAACGGAATGGCGAAGAGGAACCTCGACGACACGTCGACGACCCTCGCTCCGCTCTTCGAGGCGATCCTCCAGTACGTCCCGGTCGCGCCGGGCGATCCCGAGCGACCGCTCCAGATCCTCATCAACAACCTCGATCACGACGACTACGTCGGCCGCTTGGCCATCGGGCGCGTGGTGGCCGGGATTGCGCGTCCCAACCAGCCCGTCGGCATCGTCAAGGACGGTTCGGTCGTGAAGGGGGCCATCAAGGTTCTTTCGACGTTCGAGGGGCTGAAGCGAACGCCGGCCACCGAGCCGGTGAGCGCGGGCGAGCTCGTGGCCATCGCTGGCATCGAAGAGGTCGACGTCGGTGACACGATCACCGATCTGAACCCCGGCTGGGAGACGCGCGCACTACCGCGGATTCACGTCGAGCAGCCGACGATCAAGATGAAGATAGGGGTCAACTCCTCCCCGTTCGCCGGTAAGTGCAAGCTGTCGAAGTTCCTCACGAGCCGGCAGCTTCGCGAGCGCCTCACGCGCGAGACGCGGAAGAACCTGGCGATCCGAATGGAGGAGAGCGACTCGCCCGACACCTTCGTTCTGCTTGGCCGCGGTGAGCTCCAGCTCGCCATCCTCGTCGAGACGATGCGGCGCGAGGGGTACGAGATGCAGCTCGGCAACCCCGAGGTCGTCACCAAGGAGATCGACGGCGTCATGAACGAGCCGTTCGAGCTCGTGGTCATCGACGTCCCGGACTCGTTCATCGGGATCGTCACCGAGCGGCTCGGCGAGCGTCGCGGGCGCATGGTGAAGATGTCGAACCAGGGGTACGGCCGGGCGCGCCTCGAGTATCGCGTTCCCAGCCGTGGGCTCATCGGATTCCGCGGTGAATTCCTCACGTCGACCCGAGGAACCGGGCTTCTCAACACGATGTTCGACGGCTGGGAGCCGTGGGGCGGCATGATGATGAAGCGGCAGTCGGGAGCCATCGTGTCCGACCGCCAGGGCGTCTCTACGCCGTACGCGATGCACCACCTTCAGCCGCGAGGGCAGTTCTTCCTCACGCCCGGCGTCGAGGTTTACGAAGGGATGATCGTCGGCGAGCACAATCGGCCGAACGACACCGACGTGAACGTCGTGAAGGAAAAGAAGCTCACGAACGTGCGGAACCACGGCAAGGACGAGAACGTCATGCTCGCCAGCCCGCGCATTCTCACGATCGAGACGGCGATGGAATGGATCGACGCCGACGAGCTCGTCGAAGTGACGCCGGATGCGGTGCGTGTGCGCAAGCAGATCATGAAGATCAACATGCGCCCCCGTCGCACCGAAGCCATCGAAGACGCACAGAGCGTCTGAGCCGACTCAGCCTCCGCGTGCCGCGACGCGCGCGATGCCGCGTCGTGTCGCATCGTCGACCGTGGGCCTGGTGACGGGGTCCGCGGCGACGAGCAGTTGCAGCGCGCGGACCATCGTTCGCGCTTCATGCTCGAGCGAAGCGTCGCCCCGTTCGCTCGCCATGACACGAATGCGCCGCCACGTTGCCAGTTGAGCGGGGGCGCGGGACTCGTCCGCGTACCAGGCCGCGAGCTCACGCAGCGCACCGGGGTCTCCGGCCTCACGGGCGTACTCCTCCAGGTCATCCTCCGCTTCGGCCCGGAAGCCGAGGGCCCATCGCGCCTCGGCCCGCCCGACCAGAGCCCGATGGAGCGCGGGAATGCGGGAGAGGGCGACATCGAAGACGCGCTCGGCTTCGCGGGGATCGCCTCGCCGCAGACGCAGCGCGCCGAGTCCGAGATAGGCGTCTCCTAGCGCGGGATCCATGGCAAGGGCTTCGGCGTATCGCCGGAGGGCGACGAGATCGTCGTGCGTCGCCTCATGCTCGTGCGCCTCGCGCAGGAGCTCCAGGGCGGACTCGGGGGCATCTGCACGCGCGGAGTGGGGAGCGACCGCGGTAGCGATCGCACACAGGAGGATCGAGAGACGCGCGCGCACCGGGCTTCATTGTAGCGCGGTGGTCGCCTCGTTCGAGTCGCGGACGAACTCTTCGTGGAGCGAGCGCTGCGCGGCGACGAGCCGCTCGGCGTCGATACAGGCACTGATGCGTAGCGGACCGGCGACGAGCGCGTCGAGCGTCCGCGAGACTCCCGCGCGCGCCAGCGCAGCGAGGAAGCGCGGCAGCGCGCGGCCGGCGGTAGTGAGACCGTCGCCAACCACGCTCACGATGGCGCCACCCGGTGTCAGTGTGAGCGCGCCCTTCATCTGCGCCTCCAGGTCCGCGCGGCGCCGCTCCCAGTCCGGGACGTTCAGCAGCGGCACGGCGGCGAAGGCAGAGTCTCCTGCGACGACGAGGTCCACGAGCGGAATCGAGTGCGACGCGCACGCCTCCGCGAGTGCCGCCACGTCGCCGGCGCGGGTCCGTACCCGTACGACGCGATCGAGCCCCACGACTGCGCGCGCATCTCCACGGACGTCCTCGCGCGCGATCGTCTCGCGCGGGCCGCCGCTCCCCGAGTGACCCCCCTGGGCACCCCACCCGTCGGACGTCTTCCGCGCGTGGAGCGCGACCTTCGCGCGGCGCGCCCACTCCACCGCCTGGGCATTGAGCACCTTCGCGCCTGCCTCGGCCATCTCCTGCAGCATGGCGAGGTCGATCTCCGGCAAGTGCACGCTTCCGGGGACCACGCGCGGGTCGGCGGAGTAGACGCCGTCCACGTCGCTGTAGATCTCGCAGCGAGTCGCGCCGAGCGCAGCGGCCAGCGCGACTGCGGTGGTGTCGGAGCCACCGCGTCCGAGCGTCGTGATCTCCTTCTTGTAGGAGACCCCCTGGTAGCCCGCGACGATGACGATCTTGCCGCGCGCCAGCTCGTCTTCGATACGGTGGGGGCGCACCTCGATGATGCGCGCGTCGAAGTGACGGTCGTTCGTGATGATCCCTGACTGCGAGCCCGTGAAGCTGATGGCCGCTTCTCCGCGCGCATGGATCGCGATCGAGAGGAGCGCCATCGTGACGCGCTCGCCGGTGGAGACGAGCATGTCGAGCTCGCGACGGGGCGGGTCGGCGCTGGATTGGGGGTGCGTCGCGACCACGCTCTTCGCCAGCTCGAGGAGCCCGTCAGTGGTCTTCCCCATCGCGCTCACGACGACGACGACGTCGTTCCCCTCGCGCTTGGCACGCACCACCTTGTCCGCGACCTGCCCGATCTTGGTGACGTCGGCCACGGATGACCCGCCGTATTTCTGAACGAGTGTCGGCATGATTCTCGTGGCGAGATTACCGGCGCGCTGGGCGGAGGGCGACTAACCCGAAGGCGCCCGCCGCCCACATCACGCCACGCGAGTCGTCCCAGGCGAGGGCGCGCACGCGCAGGTCGCCCTCGTCCTCGTGGTTGCTCGGAGCATCACCGAGCTCTGCCACGATCCTCGCTGGGCCGTCGCCGCCGCGCGCTTCCACGATCCATGCTCGCCCCTCCCCTTCGGAGCAGAGGGCGACGACCACCGTTCCGCCGGGGGCATGGCTGATCGCGGTCACCGATGCGGTCCCCTCGAGACGCGACCATTCTCCGGCATCGCCCAGCCGAAACGCGCCGAGGTTGGCGAACGCGACGGCAATGCTCCCGCCGCTCGCGGCGAGCGACAGGATCTGCGACCCGGGCAGATGGCCGCACGGCGACGACGCCAGCTGCCCTCTTCTCCCGCGAACGATCGTGCGCGAGCCCGCTTCGCCGTGCGAAAGGCCGACCAGCTCGCCCGTCGCCGCGTCGGCCGAGATGGCGTCGATGGGGTGCTCGGATGCGACGCGGGTCCACGTTGCGCCACGGTCAGCGCTCCACACGAGCGCTCCGCCACGCGTGCACCCCCAGAGGTCCTCGCCACACAGCGCGAGCGAAGTCAGGGCCGTGATCTGCTGCCCTCGCGCCGCATCCTCCGGCGCTACGCACGCGCGCCAGTCGTTGGCTCCGGCGAAAGACCTTCCGGCGTCGTGAGAAACGAGGACGCCCGCACGCGGCGTCGAGAGCGCGAGCCATTCGCGGGCGGCGACGATCGACGCAGGCGCGCCGCCGCGGAGCCCGAGGGCTTCCAGCGCCGTCACGTTCCCCTCGCGATCGATGCGGGCAATCCCCTCGCCTGCGACGAACAGGTCGCTCTCGGCGCACGCCAGAGCCGTCACCGCGGCGACAGGCTCGGTCGTCCCTCCTGCGGCTCCTTCCACGCGGTCCCAGGCGCGATCGTCCCACGGTGGGAGCGATTCGTCGGGCGCATCTTCGTCGGGGAGCCCTTCGCCGAGATCGGCGTCATCCGCTTCCGTGTCGTCGTCTCCCGAGTCGAGGCGCGGAAGATCCTCCTCGCGGAGCGCCTCGTCCTCGTCCACGAACCCCTCTTCGCCAGCGTCGCCGACGAGCGTCTCCTCCTCGAGCCCCACGGTGAGATCGTCCTCGCCGACGTCGGTTTCCTCTGCCCCTTCGAGCAGCGCGCCGTTCTCGGCCTCCTCGCCCAGGGCGTCGGGAGCGCCCACGTCGAGCGCCTCGTCCTCGTCGGCGTCGTCGAGCCAGCCCGCCTCCGACTCGTCCACGTCGATTTCGTCGATCGGGTCGTCTTCGCCCGTCGAGTCGTCGAGCGGATCGCCCGCGTCGGCGGTCTCCTCGTCGAGGTCTTCCGGCCCCGCCTCCGGCTCGTCGCCCGCCTCGCCATCGCCGTCGATCGGCGGGAGCTCGTCGAGCTCGTCCTCGTCGTCGCGGGGCTTTTCCGCCGGTTTGAGAGCCATGGGATTGATCTGCCGTGTACGCGCGCGGACCGCAAGACGCGCGTCGTGTTTGTACTAGAGTCACGCGCAACGTGTCAGAGGTCGGTCCCGCCATCCGAACGGAAGCGCTGTCGCGCTCGTTTGGCACCAAGCGCGCTCTCGACGCGCTCGAGCTCACCGTGAGCGCCGGTTCGCTGTTCGCGCTCCTCGGGCCCAATGGCGCGGGGAAGAGCACAGCCATTCAAATCCTCACGACGCTGCTGGCGCCGACCTCGGGGCGCGCGTTCGTCGACGGTCACGACGTCGTGACCGATCCGCGCGCCGTGCGCCGCTCGACCGGCGTGGTGTTTCAAGACTCTTCGCTCGACGATCGCCTGACGGCCCGCGAGAACCTCGACCTTCACGCCGCCATCTTCGGCGTTCCTCGCGCCGAGCGCCGTACGCGCGCCGAGACGCAGCTGGCGTGGATCGGCCTCGCGAGCGTCGCCGACAATCTCGTCCGGACGTTCTCCGGGGGGATGAAGCGGAGGCTCGAGATCGCGCGTGCGCTCGTCCACGATCCGTCCATTCTCATCCTCGACGAACCGACCGTGGGGCTCGACCCGCAGACGCGCCGCGCCGTGTGGGACAAGCTCGCCGAGATCGCCGGGGGGACGGCGCGGAAACGCACGGTGTTCGTGACGACCCATTACATGGACGAAGCCGAACGGTGTGACGACGTCGTCATCCTCGACCATGGGCGCCTGCTCGCGCGCGGCAACCCGGGCGAGCTCTGCGAGCGCACCGGCACCAAGCGCCTCGAGGACGCCTTCGTCTCGCTCACCGGCCACGACATCCGCGACGCCGGAGACGAAGAAGCCGGGGGAATGTCGGCGATGAAGTCGCGCCTCCGCATGCGCGGGAGGGGGTGACCGATGAGCGATCTCGGCGCCGTCGTCGCGCTCACCAAGCGCGACCTCCTCCGCTTCACGCGCGACCGCTCGCAGCTGCTGGGCACCGTCGGGCGACCCGCCATCTGGATGCTCCTCTTCGGTTCCGGCCTCCGGCGATCGGTGGGCGGGAGCCTCGGTGCGGGGATCGACTACCGGCAGTTCACCTATGCCGGCGCCATCGCCATGACGATCCTCTTCGGGGGGATGTTTCACGGCATCACGATCGTCTGGGACCGCGAGTTCGGCATGCTTCGCTCCGTGCTGGTCGCACCCATTTCGCGGGCGGCGATCGTGGGCGGAAAAACTTGCGCGGGGGCGACGGTCACGCTGCTGCAGGCGGTCGTCGCGGCGGCGTTCGCGCCGCTCGTCGGAGTCCACTACGGCGTCGGGGAGGCGCTGGTCCTGTTGCTGGCGATGGGGGTCATGTCGCTGGGCGTCACGGGAATCGGCGTCGCGCTGGGGAGCCGGATGCAGACCTTCGAGGGGTTCGGCGTCGTGTCGAATTTCGTCGTCCTTCCCCTCTATTTTCTCTCGGGCGGGGTGTTCCCGCCTGACGGGCTACCGCCGTGGATGCGCGCGCTGGTCGTGGCGAATCCCGTGACGTATGGCGTGGATTGGATGCGCGCCGCCATCGGGCAGCCACACACGTTCGACGCGGGCGTCGATGCGGTGGCGACGCTGGGCTTCGCAGTCGTCGGATTGGTGGCCGCCTCGCTCGCGTTCCGACGCACTGCGCACTGAAGCCGCGTGTCCGGAACGGCGACGACCGTGTCCGACCTGAGACAGTATCCCCTCACTGCGACCTGGAAGTCACAGGTGACCGCTGCGGCGTTTCCCCGGAAACCGGAAGTTTGCGCTCCGCGCGTGCGCGGCACGTGGGGTGCATTGCCCTAGCTGCAAGGACGGCATTCATGGGCACCGCGGACCTCAGCAAGCGCACGCACTGGTTGCTTCGATTGGCGGCGCTGGCCGTCATCGCGGCGGCGGCGTGGCTTCCGCGTGGCGGTTCCGTTGTGGCTGCCGGTGCCGCTTCGCTCGGAGCGGCTGATGCGCAGGCGATCCATGCCAGCGTCGCTCGACGCTGAAGGGGTAGCCGGCGGTCGGAAACGTCACAGCGGGACCGGAGCGCGCAAGCTTCGGTAGCCCAGGTCGATTGAACTAGCCGTTGCGCAGACGGCTCGCCCTTCCGTACCTTCCAGGTCCCGCCGGGGGAGCGCCTTCCCCGTCCCTGGTCGCCTGCCCGCCGCCCCCCACCCATGCGCGTCCTCATCCTCTCCCGTAACGCCGCCCTCTACTCCACCAGCCGGCTCGTGCTGGCGGCGCGCTCCCGCGGGCACGAGGTCACCGTCGCCGATCCGCTCGATTTTCACATCGTCATCTCGCGCGGACGCCCCTCGATGTTCCTCAGCGGACGGCAGGTGCCTCGCGCGGACGTCGTGATCCCGCGCATCGGCGCGTCGATCACGAATTACGGCCTCGCCGTCGTGCGCCAGTTCGACATGATGGGGGTGCCGGTGCTCAACACGGCCGTCGCCATCGCCCGCTCGCGCGACAAGCTCCGGGCGATGCAGCTGCTCACCAAGCGCGACATCGACGTCCCCAAGACCGTCTGCGCGCGGACGCCCGACTCGGTCGACCTCGCGCTCGGCTTCATCGGCGGAACGCCGGCGATCGTGAAGCTCCAGCAGGGGGCGCAGGGGATCGGGACGATGATCGCCGAGACGCCGCAGGCCGTGACGTCGCTGCTGGAGACCCTCTGGGCGATGGGGCAGGACATCATCCTTCAGGAGTACATCGCCGAGTCGAAGGGGCGTGATTACCGCGCGATCGTCGTAGGGGGGAAGGTCATCGCGTCGATGCGACGGCAGGCGAAGGCCGGGGAGTTCAGGTCGAACCTGCACCGCGGCGGGCTGGGGATGCGCGTCCGCATGGACAAGCGCTACCTGCAGGCGGCCGTCGAATCGGTGAAGGTCATGGGGCTCGAGGTCGCGGGCGTCGACATGCTCGAGGGGAAAGACGGGCCGAAGATCCTCGAGATCAACAGCTCCCCCGGGCTCGAGGGGATCGAGCGGACGAGCGGGGTCGATGTGGCAGGCGCCATTCTGCTCCACGCCGAGCGCTTCGTGGCCCGGCGGAGCCAGAAGAAGCAGCGGCGCGACTCGGTCATCGAGGACGAGCGGCGCGTGCGGAGGCTGCGCAACGAGGACGAGTCGGCGGTGATAGCCGGCGGGCGCCCGAAGCGCGGGGGTCGAAGCGCGCGACACGGCGGGTAGCGGTTCGTCTACACTCGCAGGCATGCTGCGAGTGGAACGAAGCGGTCCGTTTGCCATCTGGACCGTCGACCGCCCCGAGGCGAAGAACGCGCTCAACATGGAGACGCTCGATCAGCTCTACCGAGCGATCGAAGCATCCGCGACGGACGCGACGCTGCGCGCGGTCGTGCTGACCGGTGCGGGAGACGCGTTCGTCTCCGGCGGGGACCTGCGCGAGCTGCGCGATCGCACGAGCGCGCACGACGCCGAGGTGTTCGCGGACGCCGGGTCGCGCGTGTGCGATGCGCTGGAGTCGCTGCACGTGCCCGTCATCGCGGCCCTCCCCGGTCCAGCGTTCGGTGGCGGGGCGGAGCTGGCGGTGGCGTGCGACCTGCGCATCGCCGAGCCGACGGCGAAGATCTCGTTCAAGCAGGTGCGCATGGGGGTGACGACCGCGTGGGGGGCGATCGGGCGCCTGGTGGCAATCGTGGGGCACGCGTCCGCTTCGCGCCTTCTCTACACGGGGCACGAGGTGCTTGCCGTGCACGCGATGGCGATGGGGCTGGTCGACTCGGTGTGCGAGTCGGGGACGTGCGTGCCGGCGGCGCTGGCGTGGGCGAGCGACATCGCGCAGGGGTCGCCGCGGGCGGTGGCGGAGATGAAGGCGCTGCTCCGAGCGACGCGCGTGAACATCGGCGTGCACGAGCGGGCGCGGTTCGTCGCGACGTGGACCGGGCAGGAGCACTCGGACGCGGTAGCCGCGTACTTCTCGCGGCGCCCGCCGCCGTGGACGAAATAGGAACGAGGCGTAGCGCGCCGGCAACGACGTCGCGGCTGGCGAGGTCGTGCTAAGCCAGGGGCGATGGACGGGCCGCAGCAGCCGACCGACGCGCGGTACTCGCGGGAAGAGATGGACGCGATCCTGAAGCGCGCGCTCGAGCGCCAGCAGGAGAAGTCCGACGGGATCAGCAAGGACGAGCTCATCGCCGCGGCGACCGAGGTGGGCATCCCGCGGGAAGAGGTCGAGGCGGCGGCGCGCGAGGTCGACGCGCAGAAGGCGCAAGCGGCCGAGGGGGAGCAGGCGCGGCGGGCGTCGCTCGCGGTGGTCGACGAGAACCGCGCTTACGCGATTCGCAAGTTCTGGCGCCAGGCCGTGACGTACGGAATCCTCACGGGGTTCTTCTTCTTCTTCAACCTGCAGACGCACGCCACGTGGTGGATCTGGGCCGCGCTCGGCATGGGGCTCTCGCTGTCGATGCAGGCGACCCGGATCTTCTTCGGCGAGGTGCGCGACGTACGCGAGCAAGGGCTGTCGCGACGCGAGCGCCGGAGGCTGCGGAGGCAGGTGCGACTCGGTGAGTTCCAGGCGCGCGTCGAGATCGGCGCGGACGCAATCCTGCGCGTGGTGGACGAAGCACGGAAGGTGAAGGCGCAGGGGGGAGACCCGAACCGCGGCGGGCCGCGCGTCGTGGACGCGAAGGTGCGTGTCGAGCCGAGCGATCAACGCGACGAGGACGAGCCCGAGAGCGGGGACGAGAAGAAGAGCGCGCAGCGCTGAAGTAAAGGGCGCAAAGAACCCGCTGCCCTCTCGCCAAACCCCGCCCCCGGCCCCTCCCCGCAAGCGAGGAGGGGAGCCGCGCATGCAGCGTTCGAGGGCTCACGTTCCCCTCGCCTCGCCTGCGGGGCGGGGGCCAGGGGGGCGGGGTTCTCTAGTACGCCGCCGTCGTCATGCTGTTGATGTCCAGCTTCCGCACCTGATCCAGCTCGGCGAGGAACGCTTCGAGCTCGTCGTCGGTCGTGTAGTAGTGCGGGCTCACGCGGAGGCCGCACTTGGGGCGGTAGTCGTGGAAGAACTTGCGCGCGGAGAGCTCGCGCGAGACCGCCTCCGCGTTCGGGAAGTCGAAGCAGATGGTTCCGCCGCGGGCCGCGTCGTCGGTTGGCGTGTTCACGGTGAAGCCGCGCGCTTCGACCTTCGAGCGGAGGAGCCTGGTCTGTCGGAGTGACTTGGCGCGGATGGCCTCGACGCCGAGCTTCTCGGCCATCTCCCAGCCGGCGCGCGCCGTGTAAACCGCGGGGATCGGCATCGTGCCGCCGATGAGGCGCCAGACGTCGCTCGCGTAGCGCATGGGGCCCATGTCGAAGGCGAACGGCTCGGCGTGGCCGAACCAGCCGGTCGACATCGGGCGGAGCTTGGGGAGCAGGTCGGGGCGGACGTAGAGGTACGCCGCGCCGGGGCCGCCGCAGGCCCACTTCACCGAGCCTCCGCACGCCATGTCGACGTTCCACTCCTTCAGGCGGAGCGGGACCGTGGCGGCCGACTGGTAGCAGTCGAGGAGCACCATGGCCCCCTTCTCGTGCGCGCGGTCGATGACCCGCTTCGCGTCGTACATCGCGCTCGAGCGGAAGAGCACGTGGCTGATCGGGACCAGGAGCGTCCGCTCGTCGATCGCGTCGAGCAGCTCGTCCATCGGCGGGTGGATGCCGTCGCGCGATTTGACCAGGCATAGCTCGGCGCCCCGGCGCTGCTGCTCCTGCCACACGTAGTGGACCGTCGAGAAGTTCAGGTCGTCGTAGACGATCTTGTTCCGCCCCTCGAAGCCGTTCGCAGCCTGGTGTGGACCAAGCCGCGACGATGTCGCGGACTTGCCGTCGTCGAAGGTGAAGCAGCTGGCGACGATTCCCTGGATGCTCGAGACGTTCGGCAGCATCGCGATCGTGCCGGGGTCGACGCCGATCACGCGGCCGATGATGTCGCCGAGGTCGCGCACGGCCGGGAGCCACTCGTGCCAGGCGTTGATCGACTCGTTCTCCCACTCGTCGAGGAACTGCGTCGCGTAGGCGCGCGCCTTCTTCGGCTGGGCGCCGAGGGAGTGGCTGATGAGGTGGACCCCCTTCTGGAGCGTGGGGAACTCACTGCGAGTGGCGAGGAGGCGGGACTCGTCGTGCATCGAGACTCCAGGTACGGCTGTCCGAAGGCGCAGACAAGCGCTAAGAGAAACGGCGTCGCCATGACGCAAAACGCCATCCCGTCTCACTACGGCATCTTCGGCGGACGCTACGTCTCCGAGACGCTGATCCCCGCGCTGGACGAGCTCACCACGGCGGTCGCCACGATCGTTCGCGGCGAAGAGTTCCAGCGGGAGTGGCGCGGTCTTCTGGCTTCGTACGTCGGGCGGCCGACACCCATCACCCTCGCGGCGCGCTTCGCGCGTGCCGTCGACCCCCAGGGGGAGCACCTGGCGCGCGTGCTCCTCAAGCGAGAGGATCTCTGTCACACCGGCGCGCACAAGATCAACAACGCCATCGGGCAGGTGCTGCTGGCGAAGAAGATGGGAAAGACGCGCGTCATCGCCGAGACCGGCGCCGGACAGCACGGCGTGGCGACGGCGACGGCGTGCGCGCTCTTCGGCCTCCCGTGCGACGTGTTCATGGGCGAGGAGGACGTGCGGCGTCAGGCGCCGAACGTCGGGCGCATGAGGATCCTCGGCGCGCGCGTCATCCCGGTCACCAGCGGGTCGCGCACGTTGAAGGACGCGATGAACGAGGCGCTGCGCGACTGGGTGACGAACGTTCGCACGACGTACTACTGCATCGGGAGCGCGGCCGGACCGCACCCGTATCCGGAGCTGGTGGCGTCGCTTCAGAGCGTCATCGGCGAGGAGGCGCGGGCGCAGTGCCTGGCTTCGTTCGGCGGGCTACCCGACGGCGCGGTGGCGTGCGTCGGCGGAGGGTCGAACGCGATTGGCCTCTTCCGCGGGTTCCTCGGCGACGAGAGCGTGGCGCTCTACGGAGTCGAGGCGGCGGGGCACGGCGTCGAGACCGGCAAGCACGCGGCGACGCTCGGCGCCGGGCGGGTCGGCATCCTTCACGGATCGAAGAGCTACGTGCTTTGCGACGCCGAGGGGCAGATCCAGGAGGCGCACTCGATCAGCGCAGGGCTCGACTACCCGGGCGTCGGACCGGAGCACTCGTACCTGAAGGAGAGCGGGCGCGGGACGTACGTGTCGGCGACCGACGACGAAGCGCTCGCAGCGGCGTACCTGATGGCGAAGACCGAAGGGATCGTGCCCGCCATCGAGACGGCGCACGCGTTCGCGAAGCTGGGCGGCATCGCGCGCGATCTCGCGGCGAAGCGCGGGCGCGCGGTCACGCTGGTCGTGGCGAGCTCTGGGCGCGGCGACAAGGACCTGGAGACGCTGCTGGCGCGGTTCGACGACTTCAAGGCGGGAGGGCGCGATGCGACGCATTGACGATCTGTTCGTGCGACTCGCGACCGAGAAGCGAAAGGCGCTCGTGGCGTACCTCTGCGTCGGGGACCCCAGCGTGGACGAGTCGATCGAGCTCGCGCTGGCGTGCGTCGAGGCGGGGGCGGACGTGCTGGAGCTCGGGGTGCCGTTCAGCGATCCGACGGCGGACGGTCCCGCCATCGCACGCGCCAGCCAGCGGGCGATCGCCAACGGGTCGAGCCTGTCGGAGACGCTGCGCGCGGCGAAGGCGATTCGCGCCAGGACCAGCGCGCCGATCGTGCTCTTCGGGTACTACAACCCGCTCTTCGTTCGAGGAGACGAGCGGGTCGTGCGCGACGCGGCCGAGGCGGGCGTGGACGCGTTCCTGGTGGTCGACCTTCCGCAGGACGAGGGGGCGGAGCTGCGTGCGGCGGCGGCCGCGAACGGCCTCTCGATCATCCCGCTGGTCGCGCCGACGAGCGCGCCGTCGCGAATCGAGGCCATCGGCCGCGCGAAGCCGAAGGCGCCGTTCATCTATTACGTCTCGGTGACCGGGGTGACGGGGTCGCAGGCCGCACCGCTCGTCCAGGCGAGCGAAGAGGCCGCTGCGGTGAAGCGGGTGGCCGGTGCGCCCATCGTGGTCGGCTTCGGGATCGACTCCCCCGCGAAGGCGCGCGACGCGGCGAAGCACACCGACGGGGTGGTTGTCGGTACGGCGATCGTGAAGGCGATCGAGGACGGGCCGACCGCCCAGGCGCGCAAGGCGGCGGTGCGCGATCTGGTCCGTTCGTTGCGTACGGCGCTCGACGCCTAGGGCCCGCTTCGGCGGAAAAGCACACAAAAGGCACGATCGCGGTGTCCTTTCCCGTCGCGACGACTACGATCAGACGCAGAGCTTCATGCTGTTCCTCTGCGTCTCCGACATCCACGGCCACCTCGGCGCCCTCAGCGCGGTCCTCGCGACCGCCGAGCGTCGCGCGTTTCACAAGCTGCTCGTCGCGGGGGACGTCGTCTTCCCCGGTCCGCAGCCGCTCGAGACCTGGCGTCGCCTCACCGCGGCGGGCGCGGTCATGGTGCAGGGCGTGGCGGACAAGGCGCTGGCGACGCTCGATCCTGACGATCTCGCGCCGCGCAGCGAGCACGAGCGGGCCCGCATCGACCGGATGCGCGAGGTGCAGGACGAGCTCGGGGAGCTGATTCTCGAGCGTCTGAAGCGCTTGCCGACGCACGTGCGCATTCCGCTCGAGGACGGGCGCGAGCTGCTCCTCGTGCACGGGTCGCCGGCCGATCCTGCCGAGGCGATCACGCACGACATGACCGACGACGAAGTGGACGCGCTCCTGGGCGACGATCCCGCCGACATCATCGTGTGCGGCATGAGCCACGTGCCGTTCGACCGGATGATCGCCGACGTGCGCATCGTGAACGTGGGGAGCATCGGGGAAGCACCGGGAGGCGGGCGCGGAGCGCATCGCTTCGCGCACGCGACGTGGATCGAGTCGACGCCGCAGGGGGTCACCGTCGAGCAGATCGCGGTGCCGCTTCCGGCGGAAGCGACCGAGCAGCGCGTCACGGCGGGCTGAGCGCGGCGTTACGCGCGCGTCGCGCGAACCCTCACCCCGCGAACCCTCACCCCAGCCCCTCTCCCACAAGGGGAGAGGGGAGCACGATGTGTTTGCTCTCCGCCCCTCTCCCCTTGTGGGAGAGGGGAAGTTGGCCGAGCCAGGAGCGCTCGGGGGTGAGGGTTCGCGCGCGACGCCTGTCAGGCTTCACGCAAAACTGGCGCACTCGTGGTCGACCTAGGCACGATCGCTTTCGTAAATGGCGACTCGACCAGGTCTGGCCAAGGGGAGACGTGTGCCGCTCATGCAGCTCGCGACGGGGGCGCGCGTGCGGACGCACGATTCACGGTGGAGGGAGGCGTTCGACGTCGCCGACACCGTGAGCGAGGGGGCCGCGCGGGCCGAGGGGGCGCACCAGGTCTGGTACGGCTCGACGAGCCTCATTCTGGGCATCGAGTCGTCCAACCCGGAGGAACGGGCGTTCCTGGCGGCCGTGGCCGAGCGCGATGTGCACGTGCGAACGCGGGCGATTCGGCTTGCGGTGCGGGAGGCGAACGTGCGCGCTGCGTCAGAGGGAGCGGGGACGCATCTCGGCCGTAGTCAATGCGAGATCCGATTTGCGGTCGATCCCAGGGGCGTGAGGATTGACGTCGACGTCCAGGCACCGTTGATATCAGGATCAGCTGCGGCGAGTCGCCGTGGCCACCGATCCTAAGGACCGTATGTCGAGCTCGACGACTGACGGCCGCTCCGACGCGAAGGCCGGACGGCGCAAAACCAAGAAGCGTGACGAGAACGTCATCCACGTGGCCTTCGGGCGTGGTGGAGGGCGGCTCGCGCCCGGCGACGTTGCGGCGGACGCTGCCGCCAAGCCCGGCGCCCCGGCCAACACGGTGGCCCCGTCGCACCCCCCTCCCCCGCTCTCGGGCGAGCCGGTCACCGATCTGTTCACCGCGCGCGACGTCGAGAAGCTGCTCGGGCTCACGACCGCGCGCCTGCGCACGCTCGATCGGTCGCAGATCGTTTCGCCCACGGGCGAGCGGCACGGCAAGCGCTGCTACACGTTCCAGGATCTCATCGCGCTTCGCGCCACGCACGGCTTGCTCGCGCGCAGCGTGAAGCCGCGCGACGTGGCCCGCGCCATCGCCGCGCTTCGACGCACGCTTCCGCGCGTGACGCGCCCGCTCCAGGAGCTGCGCATCGTGAGCGACGGGCGGCGCCTGGTCGTGCGCGCCGACGGGGCGTCGTTCGAGCCGGTGAGCGGGCAGATGGTGCTCGACTTCCAGGTGGAGCAGCTGCGCGACGACGTCGTTCGCCTGCTCCGCCCCGATACGCTGAAGACGCGCGCGCGCACGGCGTACGACCTGTACTCGAAGGCGAGCACGCTCGACGAAGACCCGAACAGCTTCGACGAGGCCGAGGCGCTGTACCGGCGCGCCGTGGAGCTCGATCCGCACCTCGCCATCGCGCACACCAACCTCGGCAACATTCGCTTCCGTCGCGGCGACGAGAAGGGGGCCGAGGAGCTGTACCGCCGCGCGCTCGAGATCGACGATCGTCAGCCCGAGGCGCACTACAACCTCGGCTACGTGCTGCTCGAGCGGGGGGACGCGAAGCGCTCGGTGCCGTGCTTCCAGCGCGCGCTCGACGCCGATCCGCGCTTCGGCGACGCGCACTTCAACCTGGCGATGGCGTACGAGCAGCTCGGCGAGCGGGGCAAGGCGCGGCCGCACTGGCGGAAGTATCTGGAGATCGAGCCGACGGGGACGTGGGCGGAGATCGCGAAGCAGCATCTCTGAAGGGCGGACGGGGATCACCTCGCGAGAGACGCCACGGTGCTCCGCGATTAGGCTCCCCGCGCGATGCCCCCGTCTCGGGTCCACCCTCCCGTCTCCCTTTCCGTCTTCGTCGACCCCGCGCTCGTGCTCTCCATCCGCGGCGCGCGATGGGGCGCGCTGCTCGATGCGTACGGCGTGAAGCTCGCGGTCGATCCGCGAGCGGCACCGCTGGGCGATCTCGGGCGCGCGCTCTGGGGGATTCGTGCCGACGCGCGCTTCGCCGAGGCCGTCGACGTCATCGGCGTGCTCGCGTGCGACGTCGGGCACGCGGCGATCGTCACGGCAGCGCGGCAGGAGAAGCGGAAGCTCCCCGTGCAGCTCGCTGCGGCCGATCTCGCCGCGGAGCTCCTCACGCGGCGCGCGCGCGACGAGTCGTGGGAGCCGGTGCTCGAGAAGGCGCTCCTGAAGTTCGCGCGGCTCGTGCCGGACGCGCTGGCGTTCGAGCGGAAGGGGCGCGACGGGCGGGCGGCGAGCGATCCTTCGGGGTGCACCGCGATCCTCCGGTCGCGGATGGGCGCCACGATCGACGACGCCTGGCACGGCGTGGACGACGACGGCGTGATTCACGTCGCCATCCTCCGTCGCGAGGGGAAGCGCACGGCGGGCGCCGCGCGCACGAAGGGGCCCGCGCGCGTCGTGCGCCGCGACCTCGTGGCAGACGTGGTCCGCGTGGACGTGCCCGAAGCGCGCTGCGTCGCGCGCACCGACAATCCCGCACGTGCGCGCAAGTACGCCTCCGCGCTGGGGCTCGCGCTCTACGGCGACGATGGCTTCTTTCACGACGCGCCGACCTTCACGCACAGTCCCCTCACCCGCCTCGGCAGCGCCAAGCTCGCGCGCGTCCAGGCGCCTGGCATCACGCGCGTGCGGGCCGTGTACGTCGCGTGGGACGACGGCAAGGGGGTGACGCACGAAGCGCACGGCTCCGACGCGCTCCTCGCCTACGAAGAGTGCGGTGGCGCGAGCGGCGGGTACATCCTCGCGACGATGCTGCGCATGGACGCGCCGGCGTCGCCCCGGCCGATCGACGTCGCGATCCGGCTCCCGAGCCGCGTCGCGTTCCGCGAGGGGCGCCACGAGCGGTTGGCGCGCGGAGCGCTTCGCGTGCTGGGCCTCGATGCCCCGGGGACCACGGCGGACGATGCGTTCACCCTCGCGCCGTGGATTCACGCCGAGTGGCGCTGGCGTCGCGTGCTCGGGGACGCGGTGTTCGAACGGCTGCGGGCGGCGTGCATCCTCGTACCCGCCAAGGCGCGCATGGTGGCGGGTCGCGCCGAGGAGAAGCTCGGATGGTCGTACGTGGAGTTCGAGCTCCGGAGCCGACCGGGGACGCGCTACGCGGTGGCGAGAGATCCGTCGCTCCCCTCGCGCGTCGTCTCCGAGGACGAGCGGGCGATGTGGACGCTCGACCGGGCCAAGCTTGCCGACGTGCACGCGAGTGAGCTACGCGTCGAAGGGGCCGAGTCGCGCGACGGCGCGCGCGAAGCTGTCGCCGAGGGCTTGATCGACCTGGGGCTCGTGAGAGGGAACGGCGTCGAGCTTCGCTTCTGGATCGCGCTGCGCGCGCCGGCGACGGTGGCCGAGTCGCGCGCGTGGGTCGACGCGATCCAGCGGGCGAGCAAAGGGGCGCACCCGGTGGTCCTGCTCCCCGAGGGGAAGACGATCGGCGCGGCGGTCGAGATCGGCATGACGAGCGCCGAGCTGCTGGGCGCCGAAGCGGTCGCACCGAAAGCGCTCGCGCGCGCCGGCGAGAAGCTGGGGCTCGACGGGATCGTGGCGCCGTGGAGGCTCGTCGCGAAGGACGTGCGCCTCGTGTGCGACTCGAAGAGCGATCGGTGCTGGCTCGACGGCGTGGAGCTGACGCACCTGTCGGACGCGGGCGCGAAGATGATGCTCGCGCTGTCGGAGGAAGCGCGCGTCGTTCCCACGAAGGAAGTGGAGACCGCGATGTCGCCGAAGCGGACCGCGCGCGGGGCGGCGAGCGAGACGGCGGCGAAGATCGGGGAGTGGGTGCGAAGGAGCTTCGTCGATCAGGGGCGCCTTCCGCCGGAGGACGCGGGGCGGATCGTGGTGCCCGTCGGGAAGAAGGGGTGGCGGGTGACGGTGAAGGCGGCGGTGGTGTGAGGTCGGCGACGGAGACCGGTCCTCGCTATGCCGTCATCACCCGGAGCAAGTTTCGCTCTTGATGCCGCTAAGGATGCTGTTGCTGACGACGCTGACGATCACGGAAACGGGCTCGACGCGGCCGGTCTGGAGTCGCGTGCACACGCGGAGGTTCTTCAGCGTCGTACGGTCGAGAACCAGGCGCTTGATCGAACTCTTGGAATCGTTCTGGGTGCTCATGGGGTGCTCTCCGGGTGCAAGTGTGGATGGGATCGCCCTCGCCGGGGCGAGCGCGACGCGCCACAGGTCGAGGTCTAGTGGTCGCGCTGGGGGCGGCATGTCACCCAAACGGCGTACGTCCCCCTCGGCGGGGCGAGCGACCGACTTCAGATCGACGTGGTCGGCGGCGGAGCGCAGTCGATACGCGTCCGGACGCTCACGAAGATCGACGGGGGCTGGCCCGCGCCGGTTCGAGCGCCCGTGCGCACACGGAGGTCCTTCAGGGTCTGGCGATCGAGGACGAGGCGCTTGGTCGCTGGCTTCTCGGTGCGGGTGTTCATGGCGGTTCCTGCGGGTCGGGCGCGAGCACGCGGGCGTGGGCCACGCGTGTCGCTCAATGAGGACACGCCAGGAGCGAGCGTCTTTCTTCATCGGCGTACCTTTCCTGGCTGGGAAAGACGCCCCGACGCGAGGCTCATCGGTCGGTTACACGAAATTCCGGACACCCTCCCGGACACCCTCTGCGTTGCCGGTGCGCAGGAAGTCCGCGGCGTACTTCCCCAAGTCCGTCGCGTACTCCGACATGTTCGCCGCGTACTTCCCCAAGTCCGTCGCGTACTCCGACATGTTCGCCGCGTACTTCCCCAAGTCCGTCGCGTACTCCCGGGGGTAGGCCGCTCCAGAGAGATCGAGCACTTGCGTAGCTCGTCGGTCCACACGTCGGTCTCTGGACGTTCGCGCCCACTCACGAGACCGACATCGCCCCGGCCAGAGCCCCCCTCATTCTCTCTAGTGTTCGAGGGGTCGAAGGCGCCAGCAAGCCACGCACCGACCCGGCCGAACGATTCGCGCCGGGCGGCGCCTGGCAGGCGCTCTTCGACGAAGGAACGTGTGCCATGTCTGTTTCGAAGATTGCCTCGAAGAAGTCCGTTGTTGCCTCGAAGAAGTCCGTCGCTCCGGTGTCGACCTCCCCCGTCTCGGTCTCCGAGCCGGCGGAGCCGAAGCCGGTGGCGACGCCGGTATCGCAGACCGTCGCGGCCAATCCGTCCGCGACGGTCCAGGCGAGCCCGGTGTTCCTTGCTCGAGTCGCGCGGTGTTCCGCGCTCCTCGACGAGGCCATTGCGCTGTTCCAGGACGGGACCGATCTCACCTCTCTCGACCGGAAGCGGATCAAGAAGATCCGCAAAGGGGGCGAGAAGATCATTCCCATCGTGGCGCAGGCGGCCAAGCAGGCGGGGGTGAACCTCCCGCTCGCTCAGGTCGCTCCGATGGAGGAGAGCCTTGCGGAAGCGCAGGCCCTCGTTCCGCTGCAGGCGAAGCTTGGCCTGCTACAGAAGCGCATCTCCGACCAGAGCTTCACTTCGGACGGAGGCTCTTGGGCGACCGCCACCGCTCTGTATTCGGTGCTCCGGCGCCTCTCGAAGAACAACGGGCAGCTCGCGACACTGCTTGCGCCCGCGAACGAGTTCTTCAAGTCGCGCGGTCCCGCGGCCCGCGCGGCACACCCGAGGACCAAGAAGGGCAAGGAGGCTCTGGCGCAGAAGAAAGCTGCCGAAGCCGCCGCTGCATCTCCGTCGTCTTCGTCCCCCTCGGAGACCGCGGCGTCTCCGGGAACGTCCGCTCCGGCGGCCGCTGCTTCACCGACCGTCGCCGTCCCCAACGGCGCCGCGTCGACGAACGGCGCGTTGAACGGCGCGGCGCACAGCTAGTCGTCACTAGCGTTCGTGCGCGCGTACCGGCGAGCCCCTCGACTCTCGAAGTCGAGGGGCTCGTTTCTTTCGTTCGTTTGCCGTTCACCGCAAGAGGTGCGCCGGGCGACGGTGCGCGCGATCTCCATGTCGGGACTGGCTCACGCTGGCGCAGCGACGCATCGGCGAAAGCGGCCCAAATCCCGCTTCGCGCGTGGCACCCCGCTTGCTCTACATGCGGCCATGCTCCTTAAGCTCGCTTCCCCCCTTGCCTTGGCTTTCCTCTCCCTTCCGGCCCTCGCCATGGCTACCCCTCCGGCGTGCCCGAGCAGCCAGGGCGGCTACGTCGCGACCGTGAGCGGCAACTCGGTCATCGTCTGCCCGACCGTGAACCCCAACCCTCCGAGCGCCGCGAGCGGCTGTCCGTTCATGACCGGCATGGATCGCGTGGACGTCGCGAGCGGCGCCGCCGTATCGCTCCCCTTGCAGGCGTGCGTTCCCGCGCCCGACGACGCCGGAAGCGCCTCGACGTCCTGCTTCGAGGACGAGTGCGTCCCGCCGGGCACGTACGAGTACGGCTACCAGGTCCCCCCGTTCATCGGCTGCATCAACGGCGAATGCGTGGGGCCGACGAGCGGAGAGACGGCCGCCATCGTCACCGTGACGAGCCCCCTCTCCGCGAGCTGCACCGCCACGCTCGGAAGCGACACCGCGATCCCCAGCGACGCCTCGCCCGTATCGGGCTCCTGGGCGATGAACGGCTCGTCGGTCAGCGACGGCGGCGTCTTCTGGAGCGGCACCTGCAAGGCTCTGCCGGATGCGGGCCTCTGCGAATTCTTCACCGAGGACGACGCCGGTTCCTCCTACTGGGCCGCCTGTCCCGACATCCCCCACGATGCGGGGGCGAGCGTCCCTGATGCGGGAGTGATCATCGTCGGTGGCCCGAAGGAAGAGCCGACGAGTGGCTCGAGCTCCTCGGGAGGGGGCTGCTCCGTCGGTCCCGCCAGCGCCGCGGGTGGATCCTTCGCGCCGCTGTTCGCGCTCACGCTCGCGTCGGTGCTGCGCTCGCGGCGGAAGCGTCGCGAAGGGCGCGCTCGCTAGGCCAGGCCTTAGCCCGGGCCTACTTCCCCGCCCCGGGCCCCTTCCCCGTCGCGCTTCCGATCGCGTTCCCATGCGCGTCGACCGGCGTCTCGCCGACCCTCTTGCCGGCGCCGGCCTCGTCGTACGTGTACCGCACGGCAAACGCGCCCCGCTTGTCGTGCGCCGGCTTGTCGCTCGCGTCGAAGAACGTCACCTCGGCGAGCAGGTTGCGCGCGTCGAAGCGGTTCCTGCGTCGCGCGACGCCCTCCTTGTCGGCGCGGAGCGTACCGTCGGCGCCATACGTCGCGATGTCGACGTTGTTGCCGCGCGCGTCGTACAGCTTGCGGCGTAGCGCCCAGCCGTCGGTGGAGAGCGTCGGCGCGTCCTTCGCGTCCAGGCACGAGGCTTCGAGCTCTTGCCCGACGGGATCGAACTTCGTGCGGTGCCCGGCGCAGCCGTCCGTTCCGGCGCGCGCAGCCCCGGACGCGTCCAGCAAGTGCTCCTCCGTGAGACGCCCCCCGTCGTCGTACTTCGAGCGAACGACGATGCGCCCGTCCCTCGACGCCGCTGGAGCGCCGCTCCCGTCGAAGTAGCTCGTCTCGATCGCATGCCCGTAGGCGTCGCGCTTGTACTTCACGCCGGCGACGCCGTCGGGGCCCTTGGTCGGCACGCCGCGCTCGTCGAAGTAGAGCGCCTCCACGAGGCGGTGACGCTCGTCGTACCGCTGGCGCATCGACGCGTACGGCGCCTCCTCGGGCACGACCGGCTCGTGGGCCACGTTGAAGAAGCTCTCCTCGACGATGTCCCCGAAGTCGTCGTAGCGAGCGCGCCGCAGCGCCCACCCCGCCTTGCCCAGCGCCGGCTTGCCGTCGGCGCCGAAGAGCGCCTCCTCGGTGACCTCGTCGCGATCGTCGTAGGTCGTCTTCTTGGTCGCGTAGCCGTCGATCGACGCGACCGGTTTCCCCGCGACGTCGAGGCTCGTCTCCTCCGTGCGATTCCCGCGGGAGTCCCACGTATTCGCCACCGAGGCGCGTCCGTCGCTGTCCTTCACCGGGTTCTTCTGCGGGTCGAGGTGATCGACACGGAGGACCAGGCCACGTTCGTCATAGGTCGTCCGCTCGATCGCCCACCCCGAGCTCCCCAGCGCCGCTTGGCCGGCGGTATCGAAGAGCGCGACCTCGATCTTGCGACGGACCCCGTCGTACGCCGTCTTCTTCCCCGCGAAGCCCCCGTCGCGCGCGATCGGCTCGCCGTGCTTCCCGAAGTACGCCTGCTCGACGACGTCGCCGTTCCGATCGCGCGTCCTCTTCTCCGTCGCGTACCCCGTCTTCGCGAGCACCGGGTCGCCGTTGACGTCGAGGTAGTCCTCTTCGATCACGAGACCGCGCTCGTCGTACTTCATTCGCTTGGTCGCATAGGCCGACTCGAACGGCGTGGGGGCGCCGCTCGCATCGAAGTAGGCGACGGCGGCGAGGTCGTCGTTCTCGTCGTACGTGGAGCGCTTCACCGCGTACCCCTCGTCGCCCGCCGTCGGCTTCCCGTCAGGCCCGAAGTACGCGACCTCCACGAGGTTCCGCATGTGATCGTACTTGTCGTGCTCGGACGCGAAGCCGTGCGCGTTCGCGACGGGGTGGTCGTCGGCGTCGAAGGTGGCCGTCGTCAGGCGGAGGTCGCGCTCGTCGTACGTGGAGCGCTCGATGGCGGCTCCCGCCTTGGACGGAGCGAGGTGCCCCTGCGCGTCGTAGTACCGAACCTCGAGCTTGTTGTCGTGCGCGTCGGGCGTGACCTCGCAGCGGGCGAACCCCTCCTCGGCTTGCGTGAGAGCGCCTGCAGGGTCGAGCAGCTCACGGCGCGTTTCACGGTTCTGATCGTCGAAGGTGAAACGAGCCGCGGCCTCGCCGTTCTTGGTGACCACGCGGTTCCCCTCGCGGTCGAGGTACTCATCGCTCACGCGCCGCCCGCGCTCGTCGAAGGTCCACTTCAAAGCGACGAACCACATGCCGCGAACGACCTGGGGGCGCCCCTGCTCGTCGAAGAGTCGCACCTCGACCGTGTGTTTGACCGGATCCCACGCGCTGCGAACCTCGTGCAACGACTGGTTCAGCTCCGTCGCCGGCTCGCCGTGGATGCCGAGGTTGGACACGCCGGTCCAGTCGTAGTCGTCGTGGAGGTGGCGCCAACCGTGGACCCCCGCTCGGTTCGTGATGGGCTGTTCATTGGCGTCGAACACCCCTTCGTCGCCCCAGGGGAGACCGTTGTCGTCGCGATGCTGAATGACGACACCTTCGCCGTTGGGCGCGGGAGTACCGTCGGCGCCGAGGTAGGTGATCTTGATGGGGGCGAAGGGCGTCTTGCCGTATTCGAACGCGAAGCCGTACTCGCCGTCTTCCTGCTGTCGAGGCCGTCCGGTCGGGCCAAAGAACCGCCCCCGGGCGAGTCGCCCCTGGGCGTCGTAGTCGACGCGAATCGTCGTGACGCCCGAGCTGCTCGACGGTCGCGGCGTCTGTCCGTCGATGTCGACGAAGTCGACGCGCTTGCCCCCTTCGGACCACTTCTCCCAGCTCAGCATGACGCCGTACGTGTCGTATTTGACGATGCCGGTCACCTGGCCCGCATCATCCCGGACGACCTCCAGGCGTGCGAACTCGCCGGTCCCCGTTGGCCAGTTTCCCTGTTCGATACGGCCGGCGAAATCGACCGACTCCACCAAGGTCACGTGCCCCGCGCGCTCCGTCACCCGAGACACGACCCTACCGCGCTTCCCCAGGACCTCTGCCCCCACCGCGAACTGGCACACCGGCCCGTCGCTCGTCCCCGCGATATCGAGGCAGTACCGCACGCGCGGCGCATGCGCCGCCCGGTACGCCATCGCCCCTCCCGCGACGACGACGCACGCGAGCGCCGTACCGCCGACCGTCCGCCACGGGATCTTCTTCGCTGGCGCGTCCTTCGCTTCTTCGCTCCGCCGCGTGGCGACCAGCCCCGCCCCCGTCGTCGACGCCAGCGGCGTCGCGGCGCTCGACGACTGCGCCCCCTTCGCAGACACGGCGGCGTCCACCGTCGGCTCGAACCCCACCCCGCTCGACCCCGGCGCCACGTCGTTGCTCGACGCGATCGTCTCCTCGAGCCCCGTCACGCTCTCGCTCTTCGCGGCCTTCGGCAGCGGCGCCACGGCCGCCCCGGTCGCCTCCACGCACGCCTTCGCGAGCGCCGCGCGCATCTCCGTCGCGTTCAGCCACCGTTCGCCTTTGGCGAACACCAGCGCCTTGTCGATGACCGCCGCGATGGGCCTCGGCACCTCGGGCGCGACTTCGCCGAGGGCGCGCGCGTGCTTCGTCGCCGCGTACACCAGCAGCTGCGAGGCGTTGTCCCCCTTGTGGACGAGCTCTCCGGTCAGCAGCGTGAACATCGTGGCGCCGGCGGCCCAGAGGTCCGTCTGCGCGTCCACCTTGCTCGACTCGGCGAGCGCCTGCTCGGGCGCCATGTACGCCGGCGTCCCCAGCATCGCGCCGGTCTGCGTCGCCGACCCTGCGACGCTCGTCTCGTCGTGCAGCCGTGCGATCCCGAAGTCGAGGACCTCGAGCCGCCCGTCGGTCGTGAGGAACAGGTTCGCGGGCTTCAGGTCGCGATGGATGACCCCCTTGGCGTGCGCCGCCGTGAGGACATCCAGGAGCGCGTCGGCGATCGACACGACGACCGAGACCGGCACGCGCCCGCCGTAGCGATTCGCGACCTCGTCCAAAGGCGCCCCGTGCAGCAGCTCCATGACGACGAACGCCGACCCATCCTCGGCAATGTCGTCGTCGAGCACCGCGACCGCGCCCGGGTGCTCGACCGAGTTCGCGACGTACCCTTCGCGAAGGAACCGCGTCCGGATCTGCTCGCGCATCGAGAGCTCAGGGTGGAGCATCTTGATGGCGAAGCGCTTCTTGTTCCGGTGCGTGGCCGCGTAGACGACCGCCATCCCGCCGATGCCGAGCACGCGGTCGAGGCGGTACTTGCCACGGAGCACACGCCCGAGGCGCGCTTCGGCGATCTGTTTCAGCTCGTCGTCGGGCATGGGCTCCGCCGAGCGTACCTGAGGAGGGAACGGTCGCGCACGCGCCCGCGCGTCACTCGAACGGACGACGCGCGGGCCCGACGCCGCGAGCTTGGCCGAGCGCTCGTTGAAACGCCTCGCCTCACGCTACACTCCGCCCCGGAGGATTCTTCATGCGCCGCCTCTTCTTCTTTGCTGCCGTCACGACCGCCGCGTCTTCCGCCCTTCTGGCGTGCGTCAGCGACGACAACAACCCCCCTTTCATCCCGTACGGTGACGCCGCCGGCGACAGCGCCCCCCCTCCCGGCGCGGACGGCGGCGGCGACGCGACCCTCTCCGACGGCAGCACCAGCGACGCCGCATCCGACGCCGACGCCGCGCCCATCACGACCCCCGACGCGAGCGACGCTGGCCCGCAAGACGCCTCGCTCACCTGCGCCGACGCCGGTACGGGCCTCTGCCTCCTCATCCTCGCGCAGAACCAGGCCAACCCCGTGAGCGCCGTCGTGCACGGCGGCTTCCTCTACTGGCTCGAAGAGGGTGTCCCCGGTCGCATCCAGCGCATCCCCACGAGCGGAGGCCCCGCGCAGCTGCTCGCCACGGGACAAGAGGACGCCTTCGATCTCGCGGTCGACAACACCAGCATCTACTGGGCCGACGAGTTCACGGGAAACGTGTACTCCGCACCGAACACCGGCGTGCCCGACGGCAGCGCACCGACGCTCCTCGCGTCCGTCGCCGGCAGCTCGCCGTACAGCGTCTCGGTCGACGCGCAGCACATCTACTGGACCGACTTCAACAACGGGAAGATCTACGCCGCCCCCCTCGGCGGCACCGGCGGCAGCCCCCCGCAGCTGCTCGCCTCGGGGCAGACCGAGGCCTGGGACATCACCAACGACGGCACGAACCTCTACTGGACGAACAACACCACCAGCGGCGCCGTCATGGCCCTGTCGCTGACCGACGGCGGCGCCCCGTTCCCGATCGTCGCCGCGAACCGGCCGAGCGAGCTCCAGGTCTCGAACGGGACGGTCTACTTCATCACGAACTCGGCCAACGCCGTCTACGCCGCGCCCGCGACCGGAATCACCGACGGCGGTGCTGCGACTCTGCTCGCGACGACGGGCTCGGATACTTCGCAGGACGCTTCGGTCGTCACGACGACGTCGTTCGCCTACGACGGCACGACGGTCTTCTGGACGACGAGCGGAAACCCAGGGGGCGAGGTTCGCAGCGCTACGCCAGGCGGTCCGGCGTCGTCGCTCGCCCTCGGCATGACGACCCCCGGCAGCCTCGTTTACGACACGACGAACGTCTACTGGACGAACTTCGCCTACGGCGCGGTGTTCGAGATGGCGAAGTGAGGGGCTAAATCAGGGAGCGTGATTCTCGATCAAGGCTCACGCCGTTCTACGCGACCCTCACCCCCGCCAGCTTCACGAGCGGGGCACGCGCGCCCCCTCTCCCACGAGGGGAGAGGGGGAGAAAACGCGGCGATCGACCCCCTCTCCCCTCGTGGGAGAGG
>Ga0302279_10001034_pt1 | contig 40588 bp, 33 predicted proteins | sample III_Bog_N3_3_FD_194541 | JGI IMG/M metagenome (GOLD analysis project Ga0302279, IMG submission 194541) | Peat permafrost microbial communities from Stordalen Mire near Abisko, Sweden - III_Bog_N3_3 | ecosystem: Environmental > Terrestrial > Soil > Wetlands > Peat | place: Sweden: Abisko... | reverse complement strand
TGGTACATTCCGCAACTAGATCGATGCCGCGCGGTTCCCGTCGTCACACCTGGGTCGTGCTGGTTGCCGGGCTGGCCTTCCCGGCCACCGCATGGGGACAGGTACCGGGCGACAAGGCGGCGGCGCAGGCGCTCTTCGACGAGGCCATCAAGCTCATCGGCTCCAGGAGCTACGGGGAGGCTTGTCCCAAGCTCGAGGAGAGCGAGCGGCTCGATCCCGCGATGGGAACCCGCTTCCAGCTCGCGCAGTGCTACGAGGCCGTCGGTCGGACGGCCAGCGCATGGGCCGGCTTCCTCGAGCTGGCCGATCTCGCGCGCGCCGCGGGGCAGGAAGCGAGAGAGAAGACCGCGCGGCAACGCGCCGCCGACCTCGAGCCTGCCGTGAATCGGCTCGTCATCGACGTGGAGGCCCCCACGGTCGCGGAGCTGGAGGTCCAGCGCGATGGCAAGGTGCTGGGCGCTGCGCAGTGGGGGTCGGCGATTCCGGTCGATCCTGGGGTGCACCATGTCTCGGCCACCGCGCCGTCCAAGGCGCCGTGGTTCTCGGACGTCACAGTCGCGGGAGCCGGAAGGACGGTCCGCGTCCACGTGCCTTCGCTCGCGGACGCAGCTCCGCCGCTGGCGGGCGCGCGTCCCCCCATGAGCGAGCCCGTCGCTCCTCCCCCCTCCCCTCCCGCCCGCGACGCCTCCATGCGCCGTGAGGAGCCGCGCGGCGTCGACGCGTCACGTGGCGGATCGCGACGCGCGCTCGGATTTGTGACGATGGGCGCGGGTGTCCTGGGCCTCGGCGCCGGGGTCGCGCTCGGGCTGGCTGCCCGGTCGGAGTACGACGGCGTGGGAGGTCACTGCTCCCCCGCCGGCTGCGACGCGCAAGGCAAGAGCACGACGGACTCGGCCCGCCAGCTCGGGGACATCGGCACGGCAGCCTTCGTGGCCGGGACCGTGCTCGCGGTCGGGGGCTTCGTCCTCTGGCTCACGGCTCCGTCCGGGCGCGCGCTCGCGCCGTCCTCTGCGTCCGCCTCTCGGCTCCCGCCACTCTCGCTCGGGTTCGGTCCTCGAGGGCTCCGGATCGACGGGAGCTTCTGATGCGACGTCACGCCGTCTGGCCCGTGCTGATCGGGTGCGCCTCTCTCGCGAGCTGCGACGCGGTCTTCGGCCTCGCGGACCGACCTCTGCTCTCCGATGCGTCCGCCCCCGACGCCGCGGACCTGGATGCCGATGCGGAGACGGACGCTGCCGCAGCCTGCCCTCCCGAGCCGTCGGGCTACCAGGACCTCGCGACGACCGGGTGCTGGGGCACCTTCGACACGGCGATGGTCGGCGTGACGGTGCCCGGCTTCGAGGGGGCGGCCTTCGACGGCAGGTACCTTTACCTCGTCCCGAACCCGGGTGCCGTCGTGGCTCGGTACGATACGTCGTTACCGTTCTCGAGCAGCGCCTCGTGGCTGACCTTCGACGTCGGCCAGGCCCTGCACATCTCGCCGACCTTTGCCGGGGCGGTCTTCGATGGCCGATCTGTCATCTTCGCGCCGGCGACAGGCCCCACCTACGTCCGGTACGATACGCAGTCCGGCTTCACTGACGCGACGTCGTGGTCGGACTTCGACCCGAGCGCGACCTCGACGGTCGTGACGATGGCGGACGGCTTCGCCGGGGGAACGTTCGACGGTCGCTATTCCTACTTTGTCCCGAACAGCAGCCACTGGGCCTTCAAATACGACACGACGGCCGCGTTCACCGACGTGCCCGAGTGGTACGCCCACAACATCGTCGGCGTCGGCGACGTCAGCCCCCAGTTCTTCGGCGCCGCGTACGACGGCCGCTACGTCTACTTCGCGCCTGGGTCCTTGGCCGCCGAGACCCTGGGCATACTCATTCGGTACGACACGAAGGGCGACTATGGCCTCGCCGCCTCGTTCGACACCTTCGACATGACGACGGTGAGCAAGAACGCCGCGGGCTTCGCGGGGGCGGCCTTCGACGGCCGGTACGTCTATTTCGTGCCGAGCGGCCTCGCGGGGGAGAGCGCCATCGTGACGCGCTTCGACTCGCACGGCACGCTCGGCGCGGCGAGCTCCTGGGCGGCGTTCGACGTGAGCTCCCTTCCCTCGGGCGCGGGCCACTTCTTCGGCGCGGCCTTCGACGGTCGCTACCTCTACTTCGTCCCATGGGGCACGACCAGCTCGGGCGCCAACGGGCGTCTCGCCCGCTACGACACCACGAGCGCGTTCACCGCCGGCTCGTCGTGGTCGACGTTCGATACGAACCTCGTTCAGGCGGCATCGTTCCAGGGGTCGGCCTTCGACGGACAGTACGTGTACTTCGCACCACAATCGGGCACCGTCGTCGCGCGCTTTCGAGCCCGGTCGACCTCGAAGATGCCGGCGCTGCCCGGCTTCCACGGCTCGTTCTTCTGACGCAGCGATGGGCAGCGCACACCTCACAGAGCTCTTCCGCGGTGCCGCCCCGGCCGGCGTGTCCGCGCGAATCACGGACGACGAGGCACACATCGAGCGCGTCCTCGCCAGGCTCCTCGACGAGGCGCGCGCCGCACGCCCCTCGATCGACGTCCCACGCGAAGACTTCGTCCTGCACCTGGCGCTGCACTTTCCGCCTGCGGCCACGTCGATCGACGCTCTCGAGGAGCTGCGCGCCTCTGACCTCTACCTCGCCTGCGCCTGCCTTCGCGGCGACGGGGCCGCGATGACGGTCTTCGACGCGAGCTACCTGGCGAACCTCGGTGCCGTCGTGCCATTTCCGGCGGGAACGAACGCGGGTGACGTGAAGCAAGCGGTTCGAGAGAAGCTCTTGATGGGCCACGATGGGGACCCGCCGAAGATCGGCGACTACTCTGGGAGGGGCGATCTGGGAGGCTGGGTCCGCGTGGTCGCCATGCGGGTCGCCCTGAACCTCGCCCGCGGCAAGACGCGCGAGGTGGAGCTGGAAGAATCTGATCGTCTCGCGGACGGGGCGGCCGGCTCGGACGACGCCGAGCTCGGCCTGCTCAAGAAGCTCTACCAGGCGGAGTTCCGGGAGGCCTTCCAGCAAGCGCTGACCGGACTTCCGGTCCGCGATCGCAACATGCTCCGCCAGCACTACATCGACGGGCTCACGCTCGAGCAGATAGGCGCAGTGTACCAGGTGCACCGCGTCACCATGGTGCGTCGTATGACCGAGACGCGGAAGGAGCTCGCCACCGAGACCCGGAGACGCTTGAAGGCGAAGCTCCGGGTCAGCCGTGGCGAGCTCGACAGCATCATGCGGCTCCTCCAGAGCCAGCTCGACGTGAGCATCCGCGCGTACCTCGAGGATCACTAGTCACTAGTACTAGTGACTAGCTCACAGAAACGAGATCGCCGTGTAGCCGATGGACGTCACGATCGCGAGGAAGCCCAGCGGCACCTGGAACTTCACGAGCGTGCTCCGGAGAGCGGCCCCCTTCTCGATGGCCACCGCGTTGCCGCGGAACGCATACGTGGAGATGAGCCCGAATCCGAGGATGAGCCCGACGCCGAAGTCCGCCACGGCCATCGCGAGCCAGAAGATCCAGACGAGAGGGTGCGAGCTCAAGACAGAGAGCCCGAGCACGCACTCGATGAGCTCCCAGACGCCCCAGCCGAACATCGTGAGCCCGATCCAGCCCTGGTACTGGGCCAGCTTCGCGAGCTTTTCCTTGGCGTCCGGCGCACGGGCGACGAGGAGCGAAGAGAGCGCGAGAAGGCCGCCGAGTACCCCGATGATGGTGGAAACGAAGATCATGTTCTCTCCCTTTGGTTGCAGGCGGTCTTGCCCGCACCAGGAGACACGTCGAGCAGCGCCCGAGTAGCGCTCGATCTTGCGCGGAGGGCGTCCCCCGGACGGGTGACAATCCCGTCACACGGTCACGGAGCGATGGAGACGGCGGCCATCTCCCGCTGCCGCGGCGCCGCTCGTTCGACCATCCACACGGCAGCGATCATCGCGATGGCCAAGGAGCCGCCGCGCAGAAACCACCGCTGGTAGAGCACCGTCTTTCTCAGCACGAAGGCGAGCGGGACGAACGCAGCCACGAAGATGAGCTGGCCCGTCTCGACGCCCATCGCGAAACCAGAGAGCGTCACGAGGAGCGCCTCCTTCGGCAACGCGAGATCGTTCAGCGCGGACGCGAAGCCGAAGCCGTGGACGAGCCCGAGCGTCCCGGCGACGACCCACTTCCGGCCTCCGAGAAAGGGTCGAAGGTTGTCCACGGCCGCAACGACGACCGACGCGGCGATGGCCGGCTCGATGATGCGCGGCGCAGGCCGGAGCAAGCCGAGCGCCGCGAGGCTCAGCGTGATCGAGTGCGTGAAGGTGAAGGCGGTCACGATCTTCGCAACGTCGACGATGGAGGCGCGGAGGCTCGGGCGAGCCGCCCATCCCGCCGGCGTTCGCTGGAGCACGGAGGTCATGAGGAGCGCGAGCAGAAAGAGCACGTGATCGGCGCCGGACCAGATGTGCGCGATGCCGATCGCCACCGCGGACGTCAGCCCCTGCCAGGACCACCGCGACGCAGGAATGCCATCCGCTGCACGTGGCGCGCGGTCGCCGCGGACCGGAGGACCCGCGGAAGGAGCGGTCGGCGGCGTCCCGCCGGGACCCTCCGGGAACAGCGCGGCGGCGTGCCGCCCTCCGAGGAACGGGGCCCCAGACTTCGGTTGGGCATTCTTGCTGGATTCAGGATCGAAAGCTGAGTCGACGTCGTCGGGTGTCGCCCGGAAGGGAGAGTTGCTCTCGATTCAGTGCCGCGAGCAGCTCGCGAAAGGCGGCGCGCTCGGCGGCAGTTCCGGCCGGCGCGAGGTCGACGGCGATCGTGCGTAGTCCAACGCGGATACGTCCGGGCGCGGCGAACAGATTGGCGAGCGTCTTCTTCGCTTCCGCGGGGCGTGGCAGGTGCCGGGCAAGCGCGGCGGCGAGGTCGGCCTCGACGTTCGCGCACGCGATGCGGACGGTGTCGAGCACGCGCGCTGGCGCTCGGCCCTCGTGCGCCGGAGGTTGTCCTCGGAGGCCTCGACGTCGGCCGGGGCGGCGGCGTGCTCTTCGAGGAGTTCCTGCTTGCGCTTGAAGTCGTGCTGGGCAGCGATGACATCGGCCTCGGCCTTGCTCAGGTTCGAGGAGGCGACGCCGATGTCCGGCGAGACGATGGTGGCGAGCAGAGCGCCCTGCTTCACCGTCTGCCCGAGGTTCGCCGCGATGTTGGTGACGCGACCCGTGACGGGGGAGAAGATGTGAGCCACCCGGAGGTCATCGAACGTGATCCGGCCCGTGACGGCGACGACCTCGTTGACGTCCTGCTCGCCGATCGCTCCGACCTCGATCTGCGCGAGCGCGAGCTGGTCCCTCGAGATCCACACCTGACCCGGCGGCGGGGCAGGCGGGGGAGGTCCCTTCCGCACATCGGCGTTCTGGCTGCAGCCGCTCGCAAACGCCGTGAAGGCCACGCCCCCTCGAGTTCGCCTCCGTTGATCGCATTCGGAAAAACAAGTACCGACGTCGAACGCATTAGCGATTATTAATGTTCTCTTCGTGACGAGTGAGCGCGCTCTGTCCCAGATTGATAGGACATCAGGGATCGGCCGCCCCGGATTGCGATCGCTTCATGATTGCGACCGTCGCTCGAAAGGATGCCGGCGGGGCATAGAGGCCACTTCGCGCGTTCTCGCGATCCGTGAGGGCAGGGCCTCCACTCAGGAGATTCGGGGGTGTGACTCGATCCGGACCGCTTCGTCCTCGGAGTGCGGCGTCTCCATTCATCCTTGGTTCCCAGCTTGCGACTGGCCCATGAGCCCGCGCGACGCACGGCGGGTCCTTCCTCCCGTCTTTCGGTCCGCGACTCCTCGCCCCCGCTGCGGTCCTCCGGTGCCGCGGCGCGGGATGCTCGCGGCGCGGGTCGAGCGGACCTTCCTCCACCCGGGCACTCGGTCCTCGTCTCGCGCGCCTCCCGGACTCTCCTCTCGGCGCCCCACGCTCGAGCCAGGGGCGCTCTGCCTCCTCTTCGAGCCGCCCTTCGTGTACTTCGAGCTCTCGCGCATCCGCGCGGTGATCGCGAGATTCCACGTGGATCCTGGCCGCGACTTCGTAGCGCCTCCTGAACTCTGCCTGGAGCCTCCCGGGGAACGCCGACAGCGTCGCGAGTTTCGAGGAGAGCCTCCCAAGTTTCGACGAGGGCCGCGCCACGAACGCCTGGAGACGCCCCGACCCATTCGCTCGGCGGCCTCGCGCATTCGTGGAGCGTCTGTGCGTACGCAATCTGGCGGCGCTTGCCGCACTCCGAGCGGCGCCGCGGAAGTCGCGCGACGCTCTCTGACCGAGCTCGTCCTCTCGCATGAATCCGAGAGCCGCTCAGACCGCTCGCTGCGCTGTCCTCCGAGGAAGGGGAGCCGCCACCGGCCATGCGTCGAGCCTCCCGCCCGTTCCTTGAGCCTCCCTTTTTCAAGCCTACGGCTGCTCTGCCCGCTCGTCGAGCCGCTCCCCGAACGAAGGGAGCGCCGCGCTCGGTGCCGTCGGCCGCCTCACCCGCTGCTCGCGCCTCTCTCCCCGTTTCCATGGCCTCTCCCGGCGCTCACCGAGACGCTCTCGCTCCGCCCCGGGCGGCGCGGCATCCTCGCGGCTCTCTCGCGAGAACGCCGGAAGGCTCGCCGCGCGCTTGGCGCGCCGCGCTCCGTCGATCGACGGACGCCGCCCGGCCCGGGCTGCGCCACGCAGAAAGCAAGTTTGACCGCTTGTGAACATTACCAATCATTAATGTTTTGATCATGAAGCTCGAGCACCGCGCGCCCCACCGTCGTGAAGATGGGGGAGCGGCTGGGCCGCATCTAGTATGGATTCTTTGGTGCGCGGATTACCGCTCTTGCGAATGGCAAACGTCGTATACGTGCGTTCGTTTCGAAGCAGCGTGACCAGGAGTCCAATCGATCATGGCTTGTTATTAATCTATCTTAATCCGACCGACTCGTTCCGGCGCGGCTCGCAGCTGCACGACCTCCGCCTACCGTTCCGTCATGGAATGAGAACTGCTCGCAGCGACGAGCAGCACCCACACCCATTGCCCACACGAGAACTGGAGCCCCTCCTTGAAACGCTCGCCGTACCGGACTCCGGCCCCCCCCATGACCGAGACGACGCTCGCCGCCCCGAAGCCGGTGTGGCGGCGACTGTCCTCGCGATCCTCGTCGCGCTCCTCGTCTACATGTTCTCGCGCCCGGCTCGCCCGGCGGCGGTCGCGGGACCGGGCGCCCGCCTGGCCCAGCACTGCGGGGCGCCGCCGAGGGGGCGCACGCGGTAGCGCCAGCGCTCGAGCGGCTTTCCGCAACCGCGAGACGTCGCATACGATGCCGGACACGATGAAGATCCGCTGGCGCAGCACCCCCGCGGCGCTCGCGAGCTCCGCGATCCTCGCGACGCTCGGTTGCTCCAACGGCAACGGTGCGAGCAGCGGCGGGGCGGCCCCGACGAGCGACTCCGGCAAGCCCGATGCGGCAGGCGAGGACAGCGGCCATGACTCCGGCGCGGCAGAGGACGCGCGGCCCGACGGCGGCGACGCGGGCGTGCCCGACGGTGCGGGGCCCGACGCAGCGGCGGATGCGCCGGCGGACGGCTCGTGCGATCGGGCGAACGCACTGGACGGCGCCTGCCCGATCACGTTGGCGGCCAACCAGGGCGCGCCCGTGGGGCTCGCCATCGACGCGCACCACGTCTACTGGACGGCGATGGCGGCCGGGGTCGACGCCGGCGGCGGCGTGGTCTTCCGGGCACCCATCGGCGGAGGGCCCATCACGACGATCGCCTCAGGCCAGGCCACGCCTGCGGGCATCGCGGTCGACGCCGAGAGGGTCTACTGGACCAACACGGGCAACGACACGGTGATCAGCGCGCCGCTCGACGGCGGGGCTCCCACGACGATCATGACGACGTCCGGCGCTCCAGAGTACATCGCCATCGATGCGGCCAGCGTCTACGTGACGACCGCCAGCGGCTCGGTCCTCAGCTGTCCGGTCGGGGGTCTCGGTGGAGGCGCACCGGCGGTCCTCGCTGCAGGCCAGGCCCAGCCGGGCCCCGTCGCAGTCGACGGGACCAGCGTGTACTGGACGAGCTACAGCGGCTCCGCGAGCGTCGTGAGCATCCCGAAGTCTGGCCTCCCCGACGGTGGCGCGCCCTTCGTCATCGCGAGCAACGAGAACCTGCCCTTCGCCATCGCCCTCGACACGACCCATGTGTACTGGACGACCATCGGAGACGGCAGCGTCCGCGCGGCGCTCAAGACAGGCGTGCAGGGCGGAGGCAGCCCGACGACGCTCGCCACCGGGCAGGCCACGCCCGCGGGCATCGCAGTCGACACCGGACACGCGTACTTCACGAGCGAGGTCGGCGCGGGCGCCGTCTTCCAGGTCGGGCTCACGGGCGGAGGGATGCCCACGACGTTCGTCGCGAGCCAGGGCTACGCGAACGCCATCGTCGTGGACGATGCGAACGTCTACTGGACGGACTTCTCGGCGAACGGGTCGGTGATGCAGGTGGCCAAGTAGGAGAGAGCGCCACCCGCGCCCTCCCGCGAGCGCAGGAGACCGAGCGCACCGCCGAAGGAACGCGCGCGGTCCCCCGTCATTTGCCCCGTCAATTGCGCTTCCTGGCCTGGAGCACGCGCCCGCTTGCCTATCCATCGCGTGCTCTTGCCTATCAATCGCGTTTCCCAGTCTGGAGCGCCTGCGCTCCTGCCTATCAAACGCGCTTCCTAGCCTGGAGCACGCGCCCGCTTGCCTACCAACCGCGCGCGCTAGCTTGGGCCGCTGGCCCCGGCCTCCGCCAGCCTCTGCTTGGGGCAGACATGCACGGCTAGGGGGCCATGACGGGGCAACTGGTCCCACGCGGACGGCGAACTGCGTTGATTCGTCCCGATTTGGCTCCAAGGGCCACGTGGTACACCTGGTGCTTGCGCGCCTGTCGCGATGTTGCGACTAATGTGCGTCATGCTCTCCCGACTGGCCCGACCCGCTTGTTTGACGGGCAGCGTTGTTCTGCTTGGCGCAGCCACCCTCGGGTGCCCTGGCGTCGCGTCGACCACCACCCCCGGATCGGGCATCCCACCGGGCGAGGTCTGGGTCACGCCCCAGAAGGTCCAGGAGGACAAGGTGGAGGTCGGCGCCGTCGCCGAGGAGGATCTCGACAAGACCCTCACGACGAGCGGCCGCATCACCTTCGAGGATATCAAGGTCGGTCACCTCTACTCGCCCGTGACGGGCCGCGTCATCCGCATCGACGTGCAGCTCGGTCAGCACGTGAAGAAGGGCCAGCCCCTCGCGGTCATCCAGTCACCGGACATCGGCCAGGCCTCCTCGGACGTGGCAAAGGCCGACGCCGACCTCATCGCGGCCGAGCACGACGTCCAGCGCGAGAAGGCCCTGCTCGACAAGCAGGCCACGTCCTACAAGGACTACGAGACCGCCGAGGACACCTACCGCCAGGCGAAGGCCGAGAAGCAGCGGGCGAGCCAGAAGGCGTTCCTGCTCCGGACGGGCACGGTCGACAGCGTGAACCAGGGCTACACGCTCATCGCGCCGGTCGATGGCGACGTGCTCATGCGTAACCTCAGCGTGGGCACCGAGGTCCAGGGCCAGTACGGCAACGCCAGCACGGTGCAGGAGCTCTTCACGGTCGGAGAGCTCGACGAGGTCTGGCTCATGGCCGACCTCTACGAGGTCGATCTCTCCCGCGTGCAGGTCGGCGCCAAGGCTGTCGTCCACGTCGTCGCCTATCCCGACAAGACGTTCGAGGGGAAGGTCGACTGGGTGGCGGGCATGCTCGATCCGGCCACGCGGACCGCGAAGATTCGCTGCACGTTCCCCAACGCCGACCGCCTGCTGAAGCAGGACATGTACGCGACCGTCTCGATCTCGGTGCAGTCGCGGAAGGTCCTCGCGGTCGCGAGCTCGGCCGTGGTCCACCTGGGCGATCAGACCGTGGTCTTCGTCGACCGCGGCTCGTCCCCGGATGGAAAGCGGCGCTTCGAGCGCCTGCCCGTCGCCGTGGACGACGCAGTGACGGGCCCGTGGCTTCCGATCCTCCACGGTCTCGACGTCGGCGAGAAGGTCGTCACCAAGGGCGCCGAGACCCTGAACGGCCAGCTCTGAGGCTGCTCTCCTACTCGCTCGGGTCGCGGATGCCAGCCGTGCTGCAGCCACCGACGAGCGCCCAGACGGGGCTCGCAAAGGACGGCTCGTCCGGGACCTGCGGCAGCTGGATGGTTCCTCCGCCCCGGCAGACGTCGTGGGCACAGAGGTAGGAAGCTCCCAGGCTCCTCGCATCGCCGTCCCACGACCAGATGAGGTCGCCCTTCTTGTAGTTGGCGGCGGGGCTCCATCGTTTCAGCGGTGAGCAGTCGACACCGGCGGCCTTCGCGGCGGCGCCGGCCGCTCGTGTCCCGACGAGCCCGGGGCGCAGGAGCGCGACCGTTGCCAGGGCAAGCACGGCCGTGGCTGCGTAAACCCAGCGTCGGCCACCTGACGCCCCCTGCGGAGGCGGCGGGGGCGAAGAGAGCGTCGTGGGCGCGGCGGCGGCGAGCTGCCGGGAGCTGGGCTCCGCCTCGGCCGTAGGGGACTCGACTCGGCTGCCCTCCGGGGCCCCCTCGTCCGTCGCCCGCTCGCCCGGTCCGTCAGCCGCGCGAATCGATTCCGTGGGCTGCTGCCCCGCTGCAGCCGAAGCCCTCTTCTTTGCCTTGCGACCCATGGCCGGCCTCCCGCACTTTAGGTAGCGAGAGGCGCTGGATTAAGATCACTTAATCTACCGAGCGGACGGTTCCCGGCCCCGAACCGCGCTGCTCAGTGGACGAGCGGAGAGGTGGCCGCCGGGCTCGCGCGGTCGACCACGCCGGTCTGGGCGAGCAGCTCGAGCGAGTTGCCGAAGCTCCACTTGCGGACGATCTTGCCGTCCTTCATCTCGTTCACGTCGACCAGGTGAAGGTTCACCGAGTGGCCGGTCGCCTGGGCGGGTCCGAGCGGGCCGGAGTTGATCCCCTTGAGGACGTACTCCTCGATCGCAAACGGGCCCACGCCCCAGGCGTACTTCGGATCCTGGCTGAACTGGCTCAGGCCGTGGGTGATCGTCTTGAAGTACTTGCGGCGCTCTTCCTTGCCGCGGACCGGCCCGTCGTGGTCGAGCCGAAAGACCTCCACGTCATCGGCGAACGGCGCGAGAAACCCGGCCTCGTTCTTGGCTTCGAGGGCGTCGTACGAGGCGTTCAGGATGGCGATGTTCTTCTGCTCCTGATCGTTTCCTGCGGCGACGAACACCTCGGGCGACGTCGCCAGCGTGACCGACGGAGCCGAGACATCGGCCCCCTTCGGCGCTGCCCCCAGCTGCGCCAGAACGGCACCCACGTCCATGTACAGGTGCATGTCCTTGATGAGGCCATTCGCCTGAAACCAGAGGATCGTGAGCCCCTTGATGCCGACCTGCTTGCCCGTCGGCTTGATCCCCATGTAGTCGCCCGACTGCATGGCCTGCATGTCCCACGCGACGATGGCAGCGTCCTCCGCGAGCCAGATGTCACGCGCCGCATACTTGCGGTCGGAGAACGCCGCGAAGGCGTCTCCCAGCGCCTTGAGCATCCCGTCGCGATCCGACGCGTCGACCATGCCGGGCGAGAACGAGAAGTCGGCGTCGGGATCGAAGAGCGGCGTGAGCGCCTTGAAGTCGCCCCCCATCGCCCGGTTCACCGCGTCGACCGCCTCGCGTTCCTTCTCTGCGTGGGACTTCTCGGCCACCGCCGGCGCTCGTGCCCCGGCGTCCTGGTACAGGCGCGGGTCGACGGAGGCCGCAGGCGGCTGCTCGATGTCGCTCGATCCGCAGGCGCCGAGGGCGGGCCCGCAGGCCAGCACGGTGAGGAGAAGGACGGCACGTTTGGTGAAGGGCAAGGTGCGTGGCTCGCGGGTGTGCATGGCGGAGGTCCGGAAGGTGGCGCGGGCGCGATGCAATGTAAAGGCCGCTCCACCATACCCTCGGCAGACGAGAGCGCCGGGGTCACTGAGGGCAGGTGCCGGGCGTCACCGCGCCCCGCTCCCTTGCAACGAGCGGGACGCAAAGCCCTAGCGTTCTGCTCTCCGATTTGGTTTCGTACGGCTCCCATGCACAAGCGGACTGGTTCATTTGTTGCTGTGCGCCCGCCGCACATGATGGCTACACGGCTCGGAGGACACCTGCGTCCCTTTTGGAAGACCCTCGCATTCTCGCTGGCGGTCCTCGCGCAGGTCGCCCCCGCGCATGCGCAGGGTGCCCCGCCCGTCGTCCCCCCGCCCACGGCTCCCGCAGCCCCGGCGCCGGCGGTCAAGGGCCCGTCGACAGACTCGCTCCAGCAGGCCGCCCTGGGCGCGCCCCCCGCGAGCCACGCGACGCTCGCGCCCGGCGACATCGAGCCGCCCAAGGAGGAAGACGGAGGCCCCGCCGTCCCTCCTCCCCAGGACCTGCCCCAGCGGCTGTCTCTGGACGACGCCCTCAAGATCTTCCGCGCGCGCGGGTTCGGCCTGCTCATCGCGGACGCGAACATCGCCAGCGCCCGGGGAGACGAGAAGATCGCCGGCGCAGTCCCCAACCCCGCCCTCAACATCGGTTACGGGCGCGTCCTCGGCAGCGGTGTCTCGTGCGCGGGCGGGGATTGCCTGGATCAATACACGATCGGCATCTCGGACCAGGCCGGCATCGAGGACAGCCTGTCCGGCAAGCGAAACCTGCGGCTGAAGGTGGCCCATGCGGCACTGGCCGCGGCGAAGCTCAATCGCGTCGACGCCCAGCGAACGCTCGAGTTCCAGGTGAAGTCGGCCTACTTCCAGACGGTCCAGACCCAGAAGGCGTACGACTTCGCCAAGGACACGCAGGCAGACTCGGCGGAGGCGCTGCGCATCAACCAGGACCGCCTCACGGCAGGCAAGATCAACGAGGGCGACTTCGAGCGCCTGCATTCGGTCACGCTCGAAGCGGACCAGGCCGTCGACGCCGCTTTCCAGGCGCTCCGTCAGGCGAAGGTGGCCCTCGCCTTCCTCATGGGCGTGCGCGGCCGCGTCCCCGACTTCGACGTCGACAAGGACGCCCTCAAGTTCCCGGACCCGGCCCTCCAGCCCTTCGTGGCCGCCACGACGGACGGGCTCGTCCGCAAGGCGTACGACCAGCGGCCCGACCTCCTGGCGTACGGCTACCAGGCGGAGCGGGCGAACGCGTCGATTGCCCTCGCGAAGAGGCAGGTTTTCCCCGACATCACGGCATCCATCCAGTACACCCAGACGGGGACCGGCGTAGGTGCGGTCCAGCCCCCCACCATTGGTATCGGCTTCTCGGCCCCCATCCCCGTCTTCTACCGGATGCAGGGCGACATCCTGAAGGCCCAGGCAGACCTCACGACCCAGCAGCTGTCGCGCGCGCAGACCGCGGCGCAGATCGCTTCCGACGTCGAGACCGCTTACGCCGCGTACCTCGGTGCGCGCACGCTGGTGGAGCGCATGGAAGGGCCTCTCCTCAAGAGCTCCAAGATTGCCCTCGACAAGACGAAGCTCCAGTACCAGCAGGGCAAGGCAAACCTGACCGACTACCTCGACGCGCGCCGCGATTGGATCTCGACCAACGTGGAGTACATCCAGGACCTCACCAACTACTGGACCGCCGTGGCCCAGCTCGAAGAAGCCGTGGGGCAAAAGCGATGAAGCAGCCGTATCTCGCAGTCGCACTCGCGCTCGTCGCGCTCGGCACGCTCACCGCGTGCAAGGAGGCGCCTCCCCCCGAGGCCCCCAAGATGGCCGATCCGCCGGCGGGAGAGGTCTGGCTCGGGGCAGACCAGGTGAAGCAGGCCAACATCCAGGTCGCCCCCATCGCGCTCCAGGACGTGGACGACACGATCCTGACGAGCGGTCGCGTCACCTTCGAGGACGTGAAGGTCGGGCACGTCTTCTCTCCCGTGACGGGGCAGGTCATCAAGATCATCGCCTTGCTCGGCCAGCACCTGAAGAAGGGCGACCCGCTCGCCGTCATTCAGTCGCCGGACATCGGACAGGCCTCCTCGGACCTCGGGAAGGCAAACGCCGATCTCGTCGCTGCCGAGCGCGACTACAAGCGAGAGCGAGAGCTCTGGGCAAAGAAGGCGACCTCGCAGAAGGACTTCGAGACCGCGGAGGACATGTACCGCAAGGCGAAGGCCGAGCTAGACCGCGCCTCGCAGAAGGCCTACCTGCTCCGATCGGGCAAGGTCGACACGGTCTCGCAGAGCTACACGGTCACGGCGCCCACCGATGGCGAGGTGCTGATGCGCAACCTGAGCCCCGGCGTCGAGGTTCAAGGCCAGTACGGCGGCGGAACGGCGCAGGAGCTCTTCACGGTCGGCGAGCTCGACGAGGTCTGGGTGATCGCGGACCTCTACGAGCTGGACCTCGCCCGCGTCCAGGTCGGCGCGCCCGCGACGGTGCGGGTGGTCGCGTACCCCGGCAAGGTGTTCACCGGGAAGGTCGACTGGGTGAGCGGCATGCTCGACCCCGTCTCGCGCACGGCCAAGGTGCGGTGCACCTTCGCCAACGCCGAGAAGCTCCTCAAGCCGGAGATGTACGCGACGGTCGCGATCTCCGTCGAGGTGCGCAAGGCTCTCGCCGTACCGAAGGGGTCGGTGCTGCGCCTCGGTACGGACACGGTGGTCTTCGCCCAGGAGCAGCCCAACGCGCCGGACGGCCGGCTTCGCTTCAAGCGAATACCGGTCAAGGTCGATGAAGGGGAAGGGAGCCAGTGGCTCCCTGTCTCGCAAGGTCTGCAAGCAGGGATGACGATCGTGACGAGTGGCTCGGTTCTCTTGTCGGGGATGCTCCAATGATTCAACGGCTGGTCGCGTACGCGCTGAGGATGCCGTTCATCGTTGTCTCCTCGGTGATCGTCATCATCGTGGCGGGGCTGGCTGCCTACAGCCGGCTCGACATCGAGGCTTATCCAAACCCGGTCCCACCCCTGGTCGAGATCATCACCCAGCCAGACGGCTGGAGCGCCGAGGAGGTCGAGCGGTACGTCACGATCCCTCTGGAGATCGGGCTCTCGGGCATACCCGGCCTCGACCACATGCGCTCGCAGTCGATCTTCGGCCTTTCTGACGTCAAGTGCTACTTCAAGTGGGGCTACGAATACAAAGACGTCCGCCAGGAGGTCATCAACCGCATCCAGTTCGTCCCGATGCCGAACGGCATCCAGCCCCAGCTCTCACCGTGGAACGCCATCGGTGAAATCTTTCGCTACACGCTGGCTGGCAAGGGCTACACCCTCCGTGATCTGAAGACGGCGGAGGACTGGCTCCTCGAGCGCCAGTTCAAGCAGGTCGACGGCGTCATCGACGTCACGAGCTACGGCGGCGAGACGAAGCAGTACCACGTGCAGGTCGACCCCTACCGGCTGCGCGGCCAGAGCGTCACGCTCGCCCAGGTCATCCAGGCGATCAGCAACGCCAACGCCAACGTCGGCGGCCAGCGCCTCATCATCGGCGAGCAGTCGTACAACATCCGCGGCATCGGCCTCATCCGCAACATCCACGACATCGAGGACATCGTCGTGGCCGAGCCGACCGTGAACGGCAAGCCCACGGGCGTCGCCGTTCGCGTGAAGGACATCGCGGACGTCGAGATCGGCTTCGCGCCTCGCCTCGGCATCGTCGGCCACGACGACGACCCGGACGTCGTCCAGGGCATCATCCTCATGCGCTACGGCGGAGAGACGCCGCACGCCCTGGAAGGCGTGTACGAGCGGCTCGAGTACATCCGCAAGTACCACCTGCTCCCGCCCGGGATGGAGCTCGTTCCCTACTACGACCGCGGCAAGCTCGTCGAAGTGACGACGCACACGGTGCTCGAGAACCTGCTCTTCGGCATGTCCCTCGTCGTCGTCGTGCTCCTCATCTTCCTCGGTCACACGCGCGCGGCCATCATCACCGCGCTGAACATCCCGCTGGCGCTGCTCATCGCCTTCATCGGCCTCGTGACGACAGGCACCTCTGCGAACCTGATCTCGCTCGGCGCCGTCGACTTCGGCATCGTCGTCGACTCGACCGTCATCATGATGGAGAACATCTTCCGGCACCTGGGTCCCCATGGAAAAGGGGACATGAAGGACCGGATCCTCGCCGGCGCGAAGGAGGTCGCCGGACCGATGACGTTCTCCACGCTGATCATCGGCGTGGCCTTCCTTCCGCTCTTCACGATGACGGGCGTCTCGGGCGTGATCTTCGCCCCCATGGCGCGCACGTACGCGTTCGCGATCGGCGGCGCCATCCTGATGGCGCTGACGCTCACGCCCGTCCTGGCCGCGCGGTTCGTCCCGGCGCAGATGGAGGAGAAGGAGGGCATCGTGATGCGCATCCTCCACAAGGTGTACGCCCCCTTCTTCGACGCCGCGCTCAAGCGTCCGAAGGCCGCGCTCGCCTTCGCGCTGCTGCCGATCGGCCTCTGCGTCGTCCTCTTCCCGCTGCTCGGCGGCGAGTTCATGCCGAAGCTCGAGGAGGGCAACTTCTGGATCCGCGCGACGCTCCCGACGTCGATCTCGCTCGAGCAGTCGGCCAGCTACGTCCCGCGGATGCGCCGCATCCTGCGCGGGTGCCCGGACGACCTCACGGTGCCGTGCACCGACGCGAACCGGAGCGAGAACGGCAAGATCGTCGAGACGGTCATCTCGCAGCTCGGCCGCCCCGACGACGGAACCGACCTCTCGCAGTTCAACAACATCGAGCTGTTCGCGCCCTTGAAGCCCTTCGACAAGTGGCCCCGGGGTCTGACCAAGGAGAAGATCACCGACGAGATGAGCGAGAAGTTCCGGCTCGCCTTCCCGGGCGTGGTCGTCAACTTCTCCCAGTACATCAGCGACAACGTCGAGGAGGCCCTCTCGGGCGTGAAGGGGGAGAACTCCGTCAAGATCCTCGGGCCCGACCTCTACTCGAACGAGAAGATCGCCGACGAGATCATGACGGTCATGGGCGGCGTCCAGGGCGTGAAGGACCTCGGTCTTTTCCGGTCCCTCGGGCAGCCTAACGTGAAGATCATCCCCGATCGCGCCGCGTGCGCGCGCTACGGGCTGAACACGGGGGACGTAGAGCAGGTTGTCCAGGCGGCGGTCGGAGGGCAGGCCATCACGCAGGTGTACGAGGGCGAGAAGCACTTCGACCTGACCGTGCGGTGGATGGAGCCGTACCGGAAGTCCATCGAGGCCATCCGCGAGATCACGGTATCCACCCCCGACGGCAACAACATCCCGCTCGGCCAGATCGCCGAGGTCACCATCGAGGACGGTCCGGCCGTCATCTTCCGCGAGGACGGCATGCGGTACGCGCCCGTGAAGTTCTCGGTCCGCGGCCGCGACCTCAAGTCGACCATCGGAGAAGCGCAGGCGAAGATCGCGCAGAAGGTCCACCTACCGTACGACACACACCTCGAATGGGCCGGCGAGATCAACGAGCTGAACGAGGCGATGGGGCGCCTGTTCATCATCCTTCCGTTGACGTTCCTGGTGATCGGCTTCCTCGTCTACACGGCCGTCAAGACGTGGATCGACACCCTCATCGTCATCGTGTCGATCCCGGTCGCTTGTACGGGAGGCGTGCTGGCGCTCTTGCTCGCCCGCATCAACTTCTCGGTATCGGCCGCGATGGGCTTCATATCCATCTTCGGCATCGCCATCCAGGACGCCATCCTGGTCGTCACCTACTTCCAGCGGCTCCGCGAGGTCGAGGGTCACTCGATCGTCGTCGCCGCGCGGGAGGCCGCCGAGAAGCGGTTCCGCCCCGTGCTCATGACGACGCTCGTGGCGACCCTCGGCCTCACGCCGGCCGCCATCTCGAACGGAATCGGCGCGCAGACGCAGAAGCCGCTCGCCATCGTCGTCATCGGCGGATCGCTCATCCTCGCCATCCTCACCCGCGTCCTTCAGCCCCCGCTCCTCGTGCTCGCGCACGAGTGGCTCGAGCGCCGCAAGCCGCCGGGCTCGCCGCTCTCGATGCGTCCGTCGCCTATCACGCCGGACGAGTCGGTCTCGGGCTAACGTAGGAGAATGCAGAGAGCGGTGACGTGCGGTGTGGGGTGGTGCGTTGTCCTTGCGTGCCTCACCGCCCTCGCGGTGGGGTGCGACCGCGGCCAGAACCCGGGCCAGGACTCGCCCGGCGCCGCGCCGAGCGCGTCGGTGATCGCCATCGCGAACGCGCTCGGGACCTGCGACGATCTCGCGCTCTGCGATCGTGAGTGCGACGCCGGCAGCAGCGACCGCTGCCGACGCCTCGGGGTCAACTACGAGTTCGGCAAGGGCGTCGAGAAGGACGGGGTCCACGCGACGGCGCTCTACGAGCGCTCGTGCGGCATGGGGAACGTGGACGCCTGCGTCTCGGCCGGTCGGATGTACGAGTTCCACCACGGCGTCGCGAAGGACGACGCCAAGGCAACCGGGTACTACACCCGCGCCTGCGATCTCGGCGACCCGACGGGGTGCGCGAACCTCGCCGTCATGCTGGAGAACGGGCGCGGCGTGCCGAAGGACCTCCCGCGGGCAGCAGCGCTCTACCAGCGGGCCTGCGACAAGGGGGCAGGGCTCGCTTGCGAACGGGCGCACGCGCTTCGCAACGCCGCCGAGGCCGGGGCCGGGGCCGGGGCCCCCGACCGCTAGGTTGGGTCACATTAACGGGTTGTAATTATTCAAGGCCTCCGGGACTCCCAATCAGCGTGATCCCGCGTCGGACGGCCTCAGCCTGTAACCGATCCTTCGCACCGTCTGGATCGCTTCCGCGTGGACCCCGAGCTTGTCGCGGATGCGGCTCATGTGGACGTCGACCGCATTGGAGTCGCCGGGGGCCGCGCCAGGCGTCATCTGCCGCGCGAGTTCCTGCCGCGTGACGACCTCCCCCGACCGCTCGATGAGCATCGCCAGCAGATCGTACTCCCGCAGGGTGAGCAGGACCTCCACACCGTCCACGATCACCTGCCGGCGCGCGTGGTCCAGGCGGAAGACCCCGAAACGTACGTAGCGAGAGCCCGAGGTGGCCCTGCGGACGAGCGCGACGGCCCGTGCCACCAGCTCCTCGATGTCGAAGGGAACGGCGAGGAAGTCATCGGCGCCAGCCCTGAGCGCCGCCGCCCTCCGCTGGGCCTCGCAGGGCCCGCTGATGGCAAGAAGCGGCTGCGCAGGGCGCTGCGCGTGCAGCAGCGTGCAGAGTTCGGTGTCGTCGTCGCTCCACACGTCACGAGCCACGACGATGAGATCCGTCTCGCTCGAGGAGGTCGTCGCTGCGTCCGGCTCGCCAGCGTGGGTGACAAGGACTTCGTCGGCGAAGCTGCTCAGCAACTCGCGCACAAAGGGAAGCATCCGTTTCTCGGACTCGACGAGCAGCAGTCGCACGCGGCGCGCCTATACAAGAGTTGCACCATCGTCACTCTGGTCGATCTCCTCACGTAAGTGAGCAACCTGGCCACGAGCAGCGAGACCATCTGTCACTCCGGCGGTCCGGGCGCGGGACAAGATGGAGCAGCGGCACCCCGCGAGAGGAGATTAACCACCGTTAATCATCTGCAAAACCCGGTTCCACGGGGACGTTTGATGAAACGCCCACATGTGACTCTTCGCCCCAAGCCCCGTCACATCGCGCGGGCACAACGATTGCTCCAGCCGCGCGCCTCGAGGGCGTTGCATGCAGTCGCTATCATCCGGATCGAAGCATTGGGTCGCGGGGTTCCCGGAGCTCGTCGTCCAGTGGGATCACGATCGCAACGGCGATCTGTCGCCCTCGGATCTCTCGGCCGGCTCGGGTCGCCCCGTATGGTGGAGCTGCCCTTCTGGACCGGACCATCGCTGGCGCGCAAAGCCGAACAACCGCACGGGGGCCCGCGCGTCGGGCTGCCCGTTCTGTGCGAACCGACGCCTCTCCGTCACCAACAGCCTGGCCGCCAAGTTCCCGGAGATCGCCGCGGAATGGCACCCGGGCAAGAACGGCTCGGTGACGCCCGAGGCGGTCGTCGCCACCTCGACGCGAAGAGCCTGGTGGCGCTGCTGCCGCGACGGACGACACGAGTGGCGGGCGGGAGTTCGCGACCGGACCCGAGCCCTCTCCGCGTGCCCGTTCTGCTCCAACGATCGGGTCTGCGAGTCCAATAGCCTCCTGGCCGTACAGCCCCAGATCGCCGCCGAGTGGCACCCGTCACTCAACGGCTCGCTCACCCCCGATCTGGTGACGGCGGGGTCTGCGAGGCGCGTCTGGTGGGCGTGCTCGTCCTGCAGTCACGCGTGGCTCGCCAGCGTCGCCAACCGAGCTCGGCGGGCATCGGGCTGCCCCGCTTGCGCCACCCCCCTCAACGTAAAAACGAAGCGGAACGACCCATGATCCAGAAGCTCGTCGCAGCGGCATTGCGGATGCCCTTCATCGTCATCTCGACGGTGATCGTGGTCATCATCGCCGGCCTCGCGGCCTACCGGGCGCTCGATATCGAGGCCTACCCCAATCCGGTCCCCCCGCTCGTCGAGGTCATCACCCAGCCGGACGGCTGGAGCGCCGAGGAGGTCGAGCGCTACGTGACGATTCCGCTGGAGATCGGCCTCTCCGGGATGCCCGGTCTCGACCACATACGCTCCCAATCGATCTTCGGCCTCTCGGACGTCAAGTGCTACTTCCGGTGGGGCAACGAATACAAGGACGTCCGCCAGGAGGTCATCAACCGCATCCAGTTCGTCCAGCTCCCGAACAGCCTCCAGGCGCAGCTCTCGCCCTGGAACGCGATTGGAGAAATCTTCCGCTACACGCTCCAGGGCAAGGGCTACACGCTCAAGGACCTGAAGACGGCAGAAGACTGGATCATGGAGCGCCAGTGGAAGACCGTCGATGGGGTCATCGACGTCACGAGCTACGGCGGCGAGACCAAGCAGTACCAGGTCAACGTCGACCCGTATCGCCTCCGCGGCCAGGGCGTCACCCTGACGCAGCTCATTACGACCATCGGCAACGCAAATGCCAACGTCGGCGGCCAGCGCCTCATCATCGGCGAGCAGTCCTACAACATCCGAGGCATCGGTCTCATCCGAAACGTCCACGACATCGAGGACATCGTCGTCGCCGAGCAGAAGGGCATTCCCGTCCGCGTGAAGGACGTCGCGAACGTCGAGATCGGGGCGGCGCCGCGCCTGGGCATCGTCGGCCACGACGAGGAGGCCGACGTCGTCCAAGGAATCGTGCTCATGCGCTACGGCGGAGAGACCCCGCACGCGCTCAAGGGCGTCCACGAGCGGCTCGAGTACATCCGGAAGAACCACCTGCTCCCGCCGGGAATGGACATCGTCCCCTACTACGACCGCGGCGCGCTCGTGGCGGTGACGACGCACACGGTCCTCGAGAACCTCATCCTGGGGATGAGCCTCGTCGTGCTGGTTCTCCTGCTCTTCCTGGGCAACACACGCGCGGCGATCATCACGGCGCTCAACATTCCGGTCGCTCTGCTCATCGCGTTCTGCGGGCTGGTCGCCACCGGCACGTCGGCGAACTTGATCTCGCTCGGCGCCGTCGACTTCGGCATCGTCGTCGACTCCACCGTCATCATGATGGAGAACATATTCCGCCACGTCGGTCCCCACGGAAAGGGGACGATGGTGGATCGCATCCTGAGCGGCGCGAAGGAGGTCGCGGGGCCGATGACCTTCTCGACGCTCATCATCGGCGTCGCATTCCTGCCGCTCTTCACGATGACCGGCGTGTCGGGCGTCATCTTCGCGCCGATGGCGCGCACCTACGCCTTCGCGATCGGCGGAGCCATCCTGATGGCGCTCACCCTCACGCCGGTACTGTCGGCGAGGTTCGTCTCGGCGCAGGCGGAGGAAAAGGAAGTCTTCATCATGCACTGGCTGCACAAGGCCTATGCCCCCTTCTTCGACGCTGCCCTCGCCAAGCCGAAGCGTTCATTTCTCATCCGGCTCATCCCCATCGGCGCCTGCGTGGTGATGTTCCCGTTCCTCGGCGGCGAGTTCATGCCCAAGCTCGAGGAAGGCAACTTCTGGATCCGCGCCACGCTCCCCACGTCGATCTCGCTCGATCAGTCGGCGCAGTACGTCGGACGGATGCGGCGGATCCTGCGGGGCTGCCCCGACGACCCGAAGGTCGCCTGCACCGAGGAGAACCGGACGGAACACGGCAAGATCGTGGAGACCGTCATCTCCCAGCTCGGCCGCCCCGACGACGGCACGGACCTCTCGCAGTTCAACAACATCGAGTTCTTCGCGCCCTTGAAGAAGTTCGACGAGTGGCCGCGTGGCGTCACCAAGGAGAAGCTGACAGACGAGATGAGCAAGAAGCTCGAGGCCGCCTTTCCGGGCGTCATCTTTAACTTCTCGCAGTACATCAGCGACAACGTCGAGGAGGCCCTGAGCGGCGTCAAGGGCGAGAACTCGGTGAAGGTGCTCGGGCCCGACCTCAACGCGAACGAGCACATCGCGGAGCAGATCGTCGAGGTGATGTCGAACGTCAACGGCGTGAAGGACCTGGGGCTCTTCCGATCGCTCGGCCAACCCAACGTCAAGATCATGCCGGACCGCGGCGCGTGCGCGCGCTACGGGCTGAACACGGGCGACGTCGAGCAGGTGGTGCAGGCCGCGGTCGGAGGCCAGGCGATCACGCAGGTCTACGAGGGCGAAAAGCACTTCGATCTCACCGTGCGATGGCTCGAGCCGTACCGAAGATCCATCGAGGACATCCGGGAGATCACGGTCGCCACGCCGGACGGCAACAACATACCCCTCGGGCAGATCGCGCAGGTCACCATCGAGGATGGTCCCACGGTCATCTACCGCGAGGACGGGATGCGCTACGCGCCCGTGAAGTTCTCGGTGCGCGGTCGTGATCTCAAAGGAACGATCGCCGAGGCGCAGCAGAAGATCGCCCAGCAGGTCCACCTGCCGTATGACACGCACCTCGAGTGGGCGGGCGAGATCAACGAGCTCAACGAGGCCATGGATCGCCTCGTCATCATCATCCCGATCACGCTGCTGCTCATCGCGTTCCTCTCGTACACGGCAGTCAAGAACTGGGTCGACACGCTCATCGTGCTCATCGACATCCCGGTCGCGTGCACGGGGGGCGTCCTCGCGCTGCTCGTCACGGGGATTCACTTCTCCGTGTCCGCCGCGATGGGGTTCATCTCCATCTTCGGCATCGCCATCCAGGACGCCATCCTCGTCGTGACCTACTTCCAGCGCCTCCGGGAGGTCGAAGGTCACTCGATCATCAACGCGGCTCGCGAGGCGGCGGAGAAGCGGTTCCGCCCTGTTCTCATGACGACGCTCGTGGCCACGCTCGGCCTCCTGCCGGCCGCGCTCTCGAATGGGATCGGGTCGCAGACGCAGAAGCCTCTGGCCGTCGTGGTCATCGGCGGTTCGCTCATCCTCGCGATCCTGACCCGTGTCCTCCAGCCGCCGCTCCTCGTCATGGCCCACCAGTGGATGGAGCGACGCGCGAACCGCGGCGACGGATCGCCTCCCCTCGGCGCTTCCATCCCTCCGTCGAGCAGCGAAGCGTAGGAGTGAGGTGCCTACTCCTGCCTCACACCGCACTCCTCCCGGGAGAGGGCTCCACGCGGAGCCTCACTTCGCCTTGAGCAGCTGCGCACCAGGGATCTTGTCGATGGGCAGCGTGTCGGCTCCCTTCGTGTAGAGCTCGGTGTAGCCGCATTTTCGGCAGACGTACGCCTGGAGGCGGCCAAACTCGGCGTCTTCCTTCCAGTCGAACTCCACCACGTGGACCACGAGTGGGCGCACGGAGTCAGCGTCGTCGCGGTCCGCCAGCTGCGGGATGAACATGACTTCTCCGTGCTGGCACTTGGTGCATCGGTGGGTCGTGCGCATGGCGCGAGCATACCATCGTCCGTCCAGAGACAGAGTAGGCTCCCGGAACGATGAATAGCCGCGGGCGGTGCCTCTGTTTCGCAGCTGTGCTCGCATGCTCGCACGCGGGTAGCGAAGCGAGCGGGGGACCCCCCGGGCCGGACGCGCAAGTCCCGCCGGCGCCGACGCACCCGTCGAACCACGCCGCGGAGGACGCGACGAGCGAGGCCCACGCCGACGCATCTTCGGCCGGGAGCTCGGAGCTCCGCATCGTCGCGCGGGCCGACCCTGGCTCCCGGCTCCACATGCTCCTCGACGGGACGATCCTCCTCGGCCACGGGCTGACGATGCATCGCCTCGACCCGGGGCGCGCGCCGTCGCGGGTCCTCGCCGTGCGACCGCCCGAGGGCTTCGACCCGGAAGGTACGCGGATCGGCACCGTCGAAGGGGCCAGCGTAAGGGAGCTGTGGTTCACGCTCGTCGAGGCCCACCCCGGCGGGCACGTCGCCCCGGCGTACGTCGCGCAGGCGGGCGACGCGCGCCCCGCGCCCATGCCCAGCTTCTACCGCAACCTGAGGCAATGGAAGAAGGGTGCGCTCCTCGCTCTGCGCGCGGCTTCCCCCACCGCGAGCGCAACCCCAAGGCCGCGCATGGAGCTGACGATCGTGGGTGATGGCGGGCCCGCACCCTCGTTGCCCGCGGGGTTCTCGCCGACCGCCTTCGCGAGCTTCGACTCGGGCCAGGTCCTCGCGATCGGCGTGCTCACGGCCGGAGACGCGCCCGCGGCCACGGAAGAGGGTGGCACGGTGTTTCGCCTCGAGTCCGACGGCCGTGCCTCGCTCGAACGGCTCCCCGACGAGCCGGAGCTCCTGAGCGCGGTGGCCTCGCGCGGCCCACGGGATCTCTACGTCGCGGGCACGGCGCGAGCCCCAGGGTCTCGGGGATACGTGGCGCACTGGGACGGAGCGAAGTGGACGCACGAGCCGACCCTCGAGCTCCCTGCGGTGGCGAAGCTGGCGGTCGGGTCGGACGGTCGGCTCTGGGCCGTGACGGTGGAGACAAGGCCGTCTTCGCGCGATGCAGGCGCGACGGCGCCGCACCGGGGGGAGCTCTGGTCACGTCCGGCAGGTGGGGTGTTCGCCCGTGTGCCGCTGCCGCCCGCGGCCCGACGAGAAGCGCGCGACGAGCTTCTCTACCGCGCATTCAAGCATGGCGCGACCACGCTCGAGCCGGAGGGGCCTCGTAAGCTCGACGCCGCCGGCGACGCTGCCTACGGGGACGACCAGACGCCCGTCGAGGCCGTCGACGTCGTGGCGCGCGGGCCGAACGAGGTCTGGGTCGACGCGGTCGACGCGCAGGGCCGAGGCCAGGCTACGTACCTGCTCTACGCGACCGCCACCACGCATGGCGACACGCCGACCCTCGTGGACCTCGAGGCGGAGGACCAGTCGCAGGCGCTGCAGTCCGAGAACGAGAAGCCGCCCGGCCCGGCTACCGCATCCTGTGCGACGACCTTCGTTTCGCTGGGCGCGCCGGGCGAGGCCTTGCTTTCGAGGATCCGCGCGACGTTGTCCGAGAAGGACTCTCCGGTGCCAGCGCTCACCTACCTGACCGGCCGCCTGCACGGGGAGGCGGTGGTCGGCGTGTATTTCGGTCGCGGCGAAGGGACCCTCGCGCAGGCGTTCGTGCGTGACTGGCAGAGACGGGGCGTTGCTCCGTCCGCCTATTGCGCTCGTCCCGTGCCCGAGGACGCAGTCCGACAGTGACGCCGGCGCACGTCCGTCTCTACCCGATCGTGCTGGACCCCGGCTGAGGCTTCTACCGGTAGGGAGCTCCGCGGGATGAGTCGTCGGACGCGAGGCGCTGCCAGGCGCGCAGCGAGAGCGCGCGGTCGCTCGCGTACGAGGCGAGCGCATAGAGGAGCGGCGTCTGCTCGGGCTCGAGCGTCGGCGCCTCCACGGCCTGGCGCCAGTCGCGCGACGGAAACCGCTCCTCCCATGACTTCGTGAGCCGTTCGAAGATCTTCGACCGCAGGTCCTGCGGAAGACAGACGGGATCGGCAGCGAGGCCCGTGATTGCCTTGAGCACGAGACGCTGGGGCCTTTGGCCCTTCGGCACGCCCCCCACGCCCCAGGTGACGAAGGCGGCGGCCGCGAGGAGAATCGCTGGCCCCACGAGGACCTCCGGTCCGTCGGAGTAGTGCTTCGTCACCCATCCGAGCACGCCCCAGAGCAGACCGCCGATCCAGAGCCCCATCCGGGCGTAGCCAAGGAGGACGCTCTTGCTGGAGATGGGGATCTCGAAGCCCTGGCGGGTGGCCGTGCTCGTCAAGTAGTGCGTACTGAGCGGAAAGAGCGGGACCCCGAGGATGAAGAACTTGGTCTCGATGGCCTCGCCCGCGATCTCGTCGACGCGGCCGGCGAACATGGTCCCGATGCGCATGGGACGATGATACGCGCCGGCGGGCGGATTGCTCCCTCACCGGGGCATCGCACCAGGTGCTCAGTTGGAGCAGGAAGGCATCACGTTCTCGCTCTGGTCGTTGTCGGTCCGGCACTCGTGGAAGGTCGGGCTGTTGGGGTCGATGATGATCTTGGCGTAGAGGGTGCTCCCCATCGTGGCGGGGGCCATGAGGGTGACGGGGAGCGTCTGCGTCTGGCCGGGCAACAGGGGCAGCGTGGTCGTCACGGTCCCCACCTGCGTGTCGCCCGGTGTCACGAACACCGAGGCGTTCACGCCCGCGGGCAAGGCAGCCTGCCCGATGTTGCGCACCGAGACCTCTGCGACGACGGGGCTCGTGCACGAGACGGCCAGGGCGACGACGGCGTCCGGCGCGTCGAAGATGCCCTTGTCCTGGACGTTCTGACGGAAGTCGTTCAGGTAGGGCAAGGAGATGTTGGGCGTCTCGGGGGTGGGGATGGATCCGTAGACGTTCGGCGCGCTGCAGGCGTTGTCGCTGTCGTCGCAGATGTTGGTCACGTGGTAGGTGTGCTCGCTCCAGAGGGTGCGGGTGCCGACCCACGACTCCGAGGCATCGCCGAACACGGTGATGCCGCGGTATGCCTTGTTGCTCGTCGGCCCGGGCACCCACGTAACGCCGTTGATGACGTCCGGGTTGCCCTGCGCATCCATGCATTTCCAGCCGTTGGTGCTCGGGTCGGCGCCATTGGACACCATCACGAGATTCGCGCGGCCCTTGCCGTCGACGCTCGCGAGGAGCGACGCCTCCGTGGCGGTGAAGGAGGTGTGCGAGACCGCGAAGCGCACGGCGCCGGTCGGACCATCGAAGATCCACAGGAAGCACTCGTCGGCGTACACGACGGAGGGGATGCCTGCTCCTTCGAAGTCGAACACCGTCGAGCCGGTGACGGACGATGAGAGATCATGGTTCGGCATCTTCCAGAGAACGTCGATCGTGCCCGCCGGGTAGTTGGGCTTCATGACCGAGTAGAAGGTGGCCATCGCGACGCCGATCTCGGGCGTCCCCATCCCGTCGAAGTTGGCGACGGTCGGCGGTCCGCCGCTCCCGGTTCCCGGCAAGGTACCGGGCCCGAGCTCGATGGTCCCGGTCGCTCCTTCGAGGATCCACACCTTCCCGTTGGCGATGAGCACGGCGTCCGGCTTGCCGTCCTTGTTGAAGTCGGCGACGCCGGGAAAGCCGTTCGGCAGGGTCGTGTTTTGCCAGAGGATCGTGCCGTCATCCTTGTAGCAAGTGTTGCCGGCCAGGAGCTCCAGGTGCCCGTCAGGAGCAAGGTCCATGTCGGCGATGGTGCTGATCTCCTGATCGGCGCCGCCACCCGTACCCGCACCACCAATCCACGATCGCGTGAGGCCGCCCCCCTTGGTCGTCCAGACCGTGTCGCCGTAGGCGATCTCCGGAAATCCGTCGAGGTCCATGTCCGCGATGGCGAGGCCGCCGCCCCAGCCGGTCACGTGATCGATGTGCGTGTACGGCTTGTCGCTCGTACGGAGCACCTTGCCGTTGCGGTCGAGGATGACGACGTAGCCCTCGCCGGTCATCGCGACGATCTGCGTGTAGCCGTCTCCGACGACCCCGCCGATGGCGAGCGAGAAGCCCATGAACCCGATGGAGCCTGCGCTGGCCTTGCCGAGGGTCCAGATCGTCTCGCCCGTCGCGCCATTGAGCATCCGGATGACGCCGTTCTGGCAGCTGCTCACGGCATCGGCGCTGCACGAGCAGCACGTCTCCTCGGCGTTGCCGGACACGAAGACGATGACGGGGGTGTCGAGGTCGTCGACCTTCCCGTCGCAGTTGGTGTCGTAGATGCGGCCGACCGTCGGCGTGGACCACACGTCGGCGGACTGGCCGTAGTCGCCGAGGTTCGCCCCTGTGCCCCACGACCACTCTTCGACGGCGTTGAGCGGGCCACCCGGCGGCGGGTGGTAGGTACACTGCTCGAGGCACGTCCCGCCATCGGGCGCGCTGCTCGCGTCCGCCCCAGCGTCGTCAGGGCAGGTCGGTGGAAGGGGCAGGCAGCGCCCCGCCGGCGGTGGCGTCGCGCAGACGGGCGGGAATCCCATGGCGGCATCGACGGCGCCGCCCTCGGCAGGGGTCCCTCCTTCCAGGGCTCCGGCATCCACGCCGCCATCGGCCTCCTCGCCGAGCGCGGGCTCGCAGTACTGCCCGGCGGCACAGTCGCTGCTCGAGTGGCACGGCGGACCTGGGGTCACGCACTGGTTGAACAGGCACACGTTGCCCGCGCTGCAGCACGCGCCCGCGCAGCATGGGTTGCCGCTGCAGTCGGAGGCCTTCGAGCACGAGGCTCCTCCCTCTCCGAGTGACTGCTGCATCGAGTCCGCGGTCGTCGAGTCGGAAGCCGAGCCGTCATTCCCGGCCCCCCCGTCCGGTCCGGAGTGCGACGCCGTGCTGGACCCGCAGCCCGCGTGGAGCAGGATCGTGGCGACGATGAGCAAACCGAGTCCCGACGCGACGCTGTGTTTCGGCATGGCAAAAGCGTAAGCGATGCGAGCCCCGGGCGCATCACACGCTCGCGCGAATCACGCCAGCGGCGGTCGACGCTCCGGCGCGCGCTCACGGCCGGAGGACCCACCTCGCTTCGAGGTGCCGCCCGCGGCCCGCATCGGCGTGGCCCGGCGCGGGCCGAAACTCGACCGACGCCCGGAGCACCGGCCCCGACAGCGCCGCGAGGCGTGCCGCGAGGACGGGCGCGATCTCGTCGTGGCGCGCGCGGTCGGCAGGAAGGGCGGGATGCGTCGACATCGTGGTCTGCCCCGCGTGGTAGGCGTCCTCCCACCGTAGCCAGCGTTCCCAGTCCTCGAGCGCGAGACGGAACGTCTCCTCGTCGACCGGGCGAAGCTCGTAAACGTCGCCATAGCCGTCTCGGTCCTCCTCGAAGAGGGACTCGTAGAGGTGTGGGCGCCCACCCAGGTCCGCGATGCCTCGGCGCGGGCCGTCGTAGTAGTCGGTCATCGTGTGGACGGGCTCGAACGGAGGCACGAAGCCCAGGATAGCGCGAGGTGTCCGCGGCCGAGCGAGGCGCGGGGCAGCGCACGGGGGCCAGAACGCGGGGTTCCCTTCGAGCACATGCGGTGGCCTGCGTTGTCTTCGGCGCGCCCCCATGAAAACATCGGCGCTCGTGATGCGCGCCGCTCTCCCGGCTCTCCTCAGTGCGGTGCTGGCACTCGGCGGCTGCCAGGCCCTGGCAGGGATCTCGGTCATCGACTCCGAGACGGCGGGCGCGGATGCCGCCCCGGACGCGACCGTCCAGGACAGCGGCGGCATCGAGGCTTCGCCGGTGGACGCGCCCACGGCCGAGGCCGAGACGGCCACGTCCGACGCCGGATGCCCGAGCCCGTACTACAAGGCCGTCCTCGCAGCCCACCCGGTTGCGTTCTTCCGCTTTGCCGAGAGCACGCCGGCACCAGACATGGCATGTGCGAACGAGGTGGCAGCCTCCCCCATCACGTGCCTCTACTCGTCGGTGACCGAGATGTCGTTCGGCGTCGCGGGCATCACCGCGTGCGACAGCGCCGTACACCTGAACGCGACCTCGGCGGCCATCGAGCTATCCGGCGGAATGGACTTCCCGGGCGATACACCGTTCACGCTCGAGGCGTGGGTCAAGCTGGACGTGGGCGACGCGGGCTATCCGTACGTCACAGACCTCGCCGGAGCCTTCGAGGGCAACCCGCCGTCCGGCGAAGGGTATTTTGTGTACTACGGCAGGGTCGGGGTTCGCTCGGAGACGTGGAACGGGAATCACATCACGATGTACGCGCAGTCCTCCGAGACGACGATCGCCGATCAGTACTTTTACCTCGTTCTCGCGCACAGCAGCGTCGACCATCTCGACCACCTTTACGTGAACGCTGCGAGCACGACCGACGAGCTCGTGGTGCAGCCGGACGGCGGAGCAAGGCCCGCAACCGGCGAGCCTCTCACGTGGCAAGGCTTCGCGGGAGCGTTGGCCGACGTCGCCGTGTATGACTACGCGCTCACCCAGGCGGACGTGATTGCGCACTACCAGGCGCGCTTTCCCTGACGTCAGACGTCGTTGGCGGGGCATCGGAGAGTTGCCGGGACGCGAAGCCGTCCCGACCAGCGGCCCGGTGGGAACCTTGACCGCAAATGATTGTATGGCAATAATCATTGTATATGCACAATCTATCACCTCCCGCTGTGCAGCGACCCTGGGTGATCCTGGCGACGTGCTGCCTCAGCCTGCTGATGGTCTCGATGGACGTGACGATCGTGAACGTCGCCCTCCCCGCGATTCGCCGGAACCTTCACGCGTCCGTCGCGGGCCTGCAGTGGTCCATCGACGGGTACACCGTCGTCGTCGCGAGCTTCCTCTTGCTGGCCGGCGGCACCGCGGACAGGCTCGGCCGCCGCCGCACCTTCCAGGCCGGCCTCGCGCTCTTCAGCCTGGGCTCGCTCCTCTGTAGCCTCGCGCCGACGACGGCTGCGCTGGTCGTCTTCCGCATGATCCAGGCGCTCGGCGGGGCGATGCTCAACCCGGTCGCGATGTCGATCATCGCCAACACGTTCACGGAGGCGAAGGAGCGGGCTCGCGCCATCGGCATATGGGGAGCTGTGTTCGGAGTGTCGATGGCGATAGGCCCCCTCGTCGGCGGGGTCCTCACGCAGAGCGTAGGCTGGCGATCCATCTTCTGGATCAACGTGCCCATCGGGGTCGCCGCCTTCACGCTCACGGCGCGGTTCATCCCCGAATCGCTCGGGACGACCAGGCGGCGCTTCGATCTCGTCGGGCAGGCGCTGGTCGTGGTCGCGCTCGCGTCGCTCATCTCGGGCGTGATCGACGGCCGACGGTCCGGGTGGGGCTCGCCCGAGATCGTGGGCTGCTTCGCCGTGGCGTTCGTCTGCACCGCCCTTCTCGTCGCCTACGAGGCGCGTCGGTCCGATCCGCTCATCGACATGCGGTTCTTTCGCAGCCTGCCATTCGCCACGGCGACCATCATCGCGGTCCTCGCGTTCGCCTCGTTCAGCTCGTTTCTGTTCCTGAACTCGCTCTACCTCCAGGACACACGGGGACTCAAGGCGTCGGTGGCCGGCCTGTGCACGCTGCCCATAGCCCTCATGATCGTCGTCTGCTCGCCGCTCTCCGGGCGCCTCGTGGGCGTCGGGCGGGCGCGGCTTGCCCTCGTCACCGCGGGGCTCTCGATGACCACCGGCGCGGTCCTCCTCACGAGTCTTCGCGCAGATATGCCGCTGGGTCGGCTCGTCGTCGCGTACGCGGTGTTCGGCGTCGGCCTCGGCATGGTCAACGCGCCGATCACGAACGCCGCCGTCTCCGGCATGCCGCGCGCCCAGGCGGGGATCGCGGCCGCCGTCGCGTCGACGAGCCGGCAGGTCGGCGCGTCCCTCGGTGTCGCGCTCGCCGGATCGATCGCCGGCGAGGCAGTGAGCCCGGCCTTTGCGTCGTCCACGCACGCCGTCTGGTGGCTCCTGGGGGGCCTCGGCCTCGCGGTGGTGGCGCTCGGACTCGCGGCAACGGGGGAACGGGCGCGAGCAAGCGTCAAGCAGGTCGCCTTCTTGCTCGATTCACGGGAGGACGCGCCGCTGGCGCTCTCGCCGACGTCTGACCGTACGACGGTGCTCCAGTGAGCGCTCGATCGTCCGCCGACGTCGACCGCATCTGGCAGGCGCTGGTCTCGCTTGTCATGGAGACGCGCGGCGACTGGCGCCGCAACGTGAGCGAAGCCACGGGGCTCCCCTTCAGCCGGATCCGCGCCCTGCATCGCGTCGCGGACCGGCCGATGGCCGTGGGAGAGCTGGCGGAGGCCATGGGCTGCGATGCCCCGGCGGCGACGGTCGCCGTGAACGATCTCGAAGAGCGTGGGCTCGTCGAGAGGCGCGCACACCCCGAGGACCGGCGGGTGAAGATCGTCTCGCTCACGGAGGAGGGCAAACGCGTGATGGGCGCCCTGAGACAGGTGAAGGACCCTCCCCCCGCCCTGCTCGCAGAGCTCCCGCCTTTGGATGTGGCCGACCTCGTGCGGATCCTGAAGCCGCTCACGCGCACCCGGCGCTAGTGGGATATTCTCCGGCGGGCCACCTCACGTGACCCGCCAGGTTCGATTCTCGCTCACCCTTGCCGCCGTCCTCGCCGGGGCGGGCCGCGCGCATGCAGACGGGGCTCCCCTTCCGGACTGGGCGGCCGACCGCACGAAGGTGGCCGACGCCAGCAGCAAGGTCGAGGGGGGCTTCGCCGACGGGCTCCCGCTCGTCGGCTACGACACGAACCTCGGTCTCGGGCTCGGCGTCGGCGCGCACTACACGCTCACGGGATCGCGGGCCGATCCGCTCTTCGAGTACACGCCGTACCGGCACCGCTTCTACGCGCAGGCGTATGTGACGACGGGGGGCTACCAGCAACACATTCTGAGCTACGAGGGGTTCTTCGTGGGCGGCACGCCGTACCGGCTCCGGGCCGTGCTCACCTTCGAGCGCAACACCGACGCAAACTACTTCGGCGACGGCAGCGCGAGCCTCGCGGACCTCAGCTACCGCGGGACGAGCTACTCGACGTACGACGCGGCCGCGGGCGCGGCGGGCCCGCGCTACTTCCACTACGGTTACGACAAGCCACAGGGCCAGGTCCTCCTCGAGCGCAGTTTGCTCGGCGGGAGGGTGCGCGCACTGTACGGGCTCAACGTCATCTACGAGTCGATCACCCGGTACGACTCCGCAGGCGCGCCGACGAAGCTCGGCATCGACTGCGCCGCGCACGCCGTCATCGGCTGCGACGGCGGCTGGAACGACTCTCTGCGCGCCGGGCTCGCGTTCGACACCCGGGACTTCGACCCCGACCCCAACTCGGGCGTATTCATCGACTCGACCGGGCAGTGGTCGGCCAAGGGGTTCGGCTCCTCCGCCGACTACGTCCGATGGACGACGGCGGCCCGCGCCTACTACAGCCCCTTTCCGAAGCGAGCGGACGTGGTGCTCGCGGGCCGCTTCCTCTACTCGATCCAGAGCGCGGGCGTCCCCTTCTTCGCGGCGAACACGCTCCCGGGAGGACACGGGGTTCTACATCGACTTCGGAATGATGTTCTGGGCCCGGTTCGCCGAGCATCCCACCGCCGGCGTCACTGCGTGGAGATGCCCGCGCGGCGTCCGCGCAAGACGAACTTCTGGACCTTGCCGGTCGCGGTCTTCGGGAGCTCGGGGATGAAGTGGAACGCCTGAGGGCACTTGAAGTGCGCGAGGTGGGACCGGACGAACTGGCGCAGCTCCTCGGCCGTGGCGCTCGCGTTGACGCGAAGGACGACGAACGCGTTCGGGGCTTCGCCCCACTTCTCGTGCGGCATGCCAACGACCGCGACCTCCGCCACCGCGGGGTGCTGGAGGAGGACGCCCTCCACCTCGACGGAGGAGATGTTCTCGCCGCCGCTGATGATGACGTCCTTGATCCGATCTCGTATCTCCGCGAACCCATCGGGGTGCACGACCGCCGCGTCGCCCGTGTGGAAGTAGCCGCCCCGAAGCGCCACGCTCGTCGCCTCCGGGTCTTCGAAGTAACCCTTCATCACGACGTTGCCGCGCACGACGAGCTCGCCCGGGGTGGCGCCGTCGTGGGGAACCTCCCTGCCCTGCTCGTCCACCACGAGCAGCTCGCCCGACGTGACGAGCTCGACGCCCTGCCGGGCCTTGACGATGGCGCGATCGCCGGGAGACAGCTCCTCGTGCTCGGGCCGGACCTCGCAGACGGTGATGAAAGGGGCCGTCTCGGTGAGCCCGTACACGTGGGTGATGTCCCAGCCGAGCTCCCCCTCGATGCGGGCGATCGTCGCCGCCGCCGGCGGGGCGCCAGCCGTGAGGACGCGCAGGCCGGCCGGCGCCTCGCGGCGCAGCTCGTCGGGGGCGTTCGCGATGCCGATGAGCACCGTCGGCGCGGCGCAGAGCATGCTGATCGACTCGTTCCGGAGCGCCTCGAAGATGCGCGCCGGCTCCACGCGCCGCAGGCACACGTGCGTGCCCCCGACGGCGGTGACCGTCCACACGAACGTCCAGCCGTTCGCGTGGAACATGGGAAGGGTCCACAGGTACCGATCCGCCGGCGTCATGTGGACGTGGACGAGCGTACCGATCGTGTTCAGGTACGCGTTGCGGTGCGTGATCATGACGCCCTTGGGGCGCGCCGTGGTGCCGCTCGTGTAGTTGATCGTCAAGAGATCCGTCTCGGCGACGGCAGCCTGCTCGAAGCGAGCCGCCGGCTCCTTCGCGATCAGCGCCTCGTAATCGAGCCACCCCTCCCGCGGCGCGCCCTCGAAGGCGACGAAGTGCTCGACGTGGGGCAGGCGCGCGCGGATCGTGTCGACGAGCTCGAGGTAGTCTGCGTGCACGCAGACGACGCGGCTCCCGGAGTGCCTGAGGATGTACGCAAGCTCGTCGCCGCTCAGCCTGTAGTTCACCGGCACGAGCACGGCGCCGAGCTGTGGGACGGCGTAGAACGACTCGAGCTGCGCGTGCGTATTCGGGGCGATCGTGGCGACGCGATCCCCCTGCGCGATTCCGAGACGACGCAGGACGGCGGACCAGCGGTCACACCGGTCGAAGAACTGCTCGTACGTGAGGCGCACATTGCCGTCGATCACCGCTGGCCGGGTGGGGTGAAGGCGTCGTGAGCGCCTCATGAACTCGAGCGGCGTGAGCGGCGTTTCCATCGAACGCAGTATACCCCGCGCGCCGGCGTCCGCTTGCCGGCGACACGCTGTCGGACGGCCGCGACGAGCACGGCATCATACGTGCAAAATTTGCAGCGCGCGGTCTCCGGGATCGCCTGCGGCGCTCACTTGTGGCTGGGCGAGAACCTTCGTGCGACTGAAGGGGGGATGGGCGCCAGCTCCTTCGAGCGATCGATGCACGCGAGCTGGATCACGCCGGCCACGAGCAGGCGCTCCGCGCGACGCGCGTCTTGCTTGAACATGAGCCGGTAGTCGCTCTCCAGGGTCACGGTCGTGTGGATCTCGAGCGCGTCGCCGAACACGGCGGCCTCGCGGTAGGTGAGCTCCGCGCGGTACACCACGAACCCGATGCCGTCCTCCCGCAGGAGCCGCACGACCTCGTCGACACCGAGCGCGTGCTCGCGCGCCCGCTCGAAGAACTTGAGGTAGTTGGCGTGGTAAACGGAGCCCGAGTGATCGGTGTCCTCGTAGTAGACCTGCACCGGGAAGACGTGGGAAGTCATCGTCGCGCCTCGCTTGCGACATAGTAGCCGGTCGTCGTCGCATGTCCTCGCGCTACGGGCGAGGGCCGCGCAATGGCTCGCACGTGTGGAGGGCGCGGCAGAGCGCGAGGGCCCGCGGGGAGCGGACCCGTCCGTCCATGCGGTTCATGACGTAACCCATGGCGACCTCGCGGACCGGGTCGCACCAGCCGAGCGAGCCGCCGATGCCCGGGTGGCCGAACGACTCCGGGTTCGGAGAGAACACCGGCGTCTCCTCCTTGACGAACCCCTGAGACCACCCGATGGGCTTCTGCAAGACTCCGTCCCGGTCCGACCAGGACTGGCGCGAATGAATCGGCTCGAGCGTGGCCGCGCGAACGTACGCGCGTCCCTGGAACGAGCCGGCGGAAGCGAACGGGAGATACGCGCGGGCAAGACCACGCGCGCTCGCCGTCGCGGACGCCCACGCGAGCTCCGCCCTCCGCGCAGGAACCTCGTTGTAGTCCCCGATCCTGCCACGAGGATTCGAGAAGGCGCGACGGACGAGCGAGCGGCGCCGGACGAGCTCGCGCGCCACGCGGGTCTCGTTGGAGCCGCCCTCGAGGACGCCCTTCACGAGGTCCTCGATGCGCGCGCGCGCCGTCGGCGGGTAGAGGCGCGCGAAGCTCGAGTCCAGAGACGCCGGGGTGCCGAGGCGGGCGTCGGATCCAAGCGGGTCGAAGAGCTCGCGCTGGAGGAAGACGCCGATCGACTCGCCCGCGACCCTTCGAAAGAGCTCGCTCGCGTACATGCCGAAGGTGAGCGCGTGGTACGCCTGCCTGGTCCCTGGCGACCAGGCGGGGCGCTGCTCCTCGAGCGCGCGCCGCACGACGTCCGCGCGGTTCTCCCGGATGCAGTCGCCCAGCGTGAGCGGCACGTCGAGCGCGAGGAGTCCTGCCCGGTGGTTGAACAGCGTGCGGACGGTGACGCGCTCCTTGCCGGCCCTCGCGAAACCGGGCCAGTAGGTCGCCACGGGCGCGTCCCAGTCGAGCGCCCCCCTGTCGGCCAGCATGTTCAGCGCGATCGCCGCGAGCCCCTTCGTGACCGAGAAGACGACGATGCGCGTGTCCTCGGCCCACGGGCGGCGGGCCCCCACGTCGGCGACCCCGCCCCAGAGGTCCGCTACGCACTCGCCGCGGACGAAGACGCAGACGGCCGCGCCCACCTCGGCGCCGCTCCGGAGCTGCGACGCGAAGCGGCCGGCGAGCGGCTCGAACCCGTCGGCGTAAGTGCCCGAGGCGGGGCCCGGGGCTTGGTTCTTGAGCTTGGCGGCGGACGCGGGCATGTCGAGTGTCCGGGCGCCGGACGTCCCCCCGATGCTACGCGAAGTCGGGAGGCCGCGCGGCCCCTGGAGCCGCGCGCGCGGACGAAGTAGTACTCGTCGCAGATGGCCACGCCCCGCCCCAACAGAGCCCCTGCGACCAAGCGACCCCCCGCGAAGAAGGCGGAGGAGCCCGCAGCGCCGGACGTCACGCGTTGCCGATGGGCGGGCTCGGATCCCCTCATGCGCGCCTACCACGACGAGGAGTGGGGCCGTCCGGAGAGGGACAGCCGCACCCTCTGGGAGACCGTCGTGCTCGACGGGTTCCAGGCGGGCCTGTCCTGGAGCATCATCCTCCGCAAGCGCGAGGGCTTCCGGCGCGCCTTCAAGGGCTTCGATCCGGCCGTCGTCGCGCGGATGACGGAGCGCGACGTCGACCGCCTCATGCTGGACCCGGGCATCGTGCGCGCTCGCGCGAAGATCGTGGCGACGATCGGCAACGCGAAGGCGTACCTCGCCATGCAGAAGGCCGGAGAGGACTTCTCCGCGTTCGTCTGGGGAATGGCGGGAGGCGCGCCCATCGACAACCGCACCGGGAAGGTGCCGACGGAGTCGCCGCTGTCGGCCGCGCTGTCCAAGGCGTTGAAGAAGCGCGGCTTCAAGTTCGTGGGCGCCGTCACCGTGTACGCGTGGATGCAGGCCGTCGGCATCGTGAACGATCACGACCCGGCGTGCCTCGTACGACGGGAGAAGGCTCGGAGGGCCTAGAGCACCGGAGCCCATTTGGAGGAATCTAGCCAGGACGGCCCGAGCGCGGCGATGATGGCGTCCCGTGTCTCTCCCTCCCGTTCGCGTTCCGCATCCCCACGTGGAGGTCCGCGATGACGTCCTCGCGGGCAGCCCCTGCGTCCGAGGCCAGAAGGTCCCGGTGAGGCGGCTCTGGTCGTGGCACCGCCGCGGTGTGAGCGTCGAGACGCTCCTCAAGCGCTACCCGAAGCTTGGGCCCGCACGTGTCCTCGACGCCCTCGCGTTCGCCTACGACAACGAGGAGCTGATGCAGGCCGACCTGGCCCGGGAGCAGGCGTTGACCGGCGTAGGAGCCGACGACGTTCCCGGCGCCATGGCGCAGGAAACGTTGCCGTTTCGAGGGAAGCCCACATAGGCTCGATTCAGTAGATGACTGCCGTCTTGAGCGAGACGTCCGAGTTGTACTGAAAGCTGAGCGAGAAGTTCGTCGGGATCTTCGCCTTCGGGAAGTGCCACTTCGCGATGCCGTCCGCGATGCAGTTGCGCATGAAGTCGAGCCCCTTCTTCGGGTCGCCGCTCCTGTCCGGAGTCGGGCTCGTCACGTGACCGTTCTCGTCGACTTGGACGCGAAAGCTCGACATGCCCGACGCGTTCGCGAAGCAGTAGCGAAGCCTGCTCTCCCCGGCATCGGCGATCCGTTGAGCGACCGCCCGCGGGATCGCCCCGTCCGAGCCGTCGGGGTTGCTCGGCTTGGGGCTGAGCTCGACCGTGAAGGTCTTCTCGGGCTTGTCGTCGTCGAACGCGATGGGCTGGCTGAAGTCGACGCAGCCGGGCCGGGTCGCCACGAGCGTCCAGGACTGCGACAGGTCGAGATCGAGCGTCGCGGGTAGCTCGGGCAGGTCCCGCTTGTCGCTCCCTGACACGAGGCTCGCGACCGCCCCGGGGTCGAGCGCGCCCGACATGCCGCGCGCTCGGATCGTCGCCTTGCCCTTGATGAGCCTCGGCTTGATGTCGCCGAGGTTCTGCGACTGCTTGGCGACGAGCGTGACCGTCGTCTCGAAGGGGGCGTATGCGTCGTTGCCTTCGACGCGCACGGTGTGCGGGCCGATGGCGAGGTTGTTCCACCACAAGGGGCTGTTCGGCATCTCCTTGCCGTCGAGCAGCACCTTCGTTCCCTTGGGGATACTGTTGATCGAGATGGTGCCGGACGCGCGCGCGCCGTCGCTCGCCGAGGCCTTCTGCTCCGCGGCAGCGGCGGCTTGTGCCGCAGCGTCGCCTGCGCGACGGCTCGCCACGCACTGCGAGATCATCGTTCCCATGATCGAGACGACCATGATCCCGCCCACGAAGGCATACGGGATGAAGCTCGTCTTCGGCGCGACGATCGGCGATGGCGGGAAGGGGCCGGCGGCGAAGGGGTTGTTCCCGCGAGCGAGGGGCGCCGCAGCCGCGGGGGGCGGAGCTCCCGTATCGAAGCTCGTGTTGCAAAACTTGCACTGGATGTACCGCTGCCCGGGCTCCGCGGGGAGCAGCTTGCTGCCGCACGCACTGCAGGTGAGGGCGACGGGGGCGGTCATGCCGGGGTCGCCGTCGGAAGCTTGGGGTGCAGCTTGTGGGGACGCATTGCTCAGGATCGACCGTAGCCCTGGAGCTTCGTGCGGACCAGGGCTCATGCGAGCGCACGATCGCGAGACGCTCGAGCGAGCCGGAAGCGGCGCGTCCTCGAGCGGCGGCTCGCGCTGCTCCGGGACACGTGTCAGGAAACGGCGACGCGCTTCCTCACGGTCCCTTGTCGCCCGGGACGTGGGGGCCCGGGGCGGGGGCAGGCCGGGGCCGGGGCTGGACCGGAGGCGGTGGGGTCTTGTCCGTCGTGCCGGCGTCCGGAGTCACGGTCGGGAACGCCTGGTTGAACGTGGGCATCGGCGCCGGAGCGGCGCTGGCGGACGGCGCCGGGAGGACTTCGATCACCGGAGGATGTGGCGGGGGCAGTAGCCAGAGCCAGATCGCGACGATGACGCGCACGACGATCGCGCCTGCCCCGACCCAGAGGCCGACGAGAATGGCGCGGCGCGGCTTCTCCTGGTCCATGATGGCCCGGTGGGGGATGAGCTCCTTGCGGAGCTTGTGGATGCGCATGGATAGCGCGGCCTCCGTCGTCTTGTGCTGCGCGGCCAGCTCGGCAAGCGAGCGGCCGTGGAGCTCCTTCTCGCACATCAGGCGAAACGTCTCGACCTTGCGCGGGTCGTCTCCAATGATGGAATCGAGGTACTTCGCGATGAGGTGCGCGCGAGCCCCCCAGTCGGTGGCCGGGCCGTGCTGGCTGCCCGGCAGCTCGGCGACGTCGACGTCGCGACGGAGCTGCTCCTTGTGGGATCTCTCCTCGCGGAAGTAGTCGACGACGGTGTTCTTCGTTACCCGGGCGACCCAGCCGGGGATGCCGTACTCCGTCCACGGCGGCGTCTTGGCGGCGAGCGCCCGGACGGCGGCCATGTTGGTGATTTCGTCGACGATGTCGGCGTTGATCGGCGTGTTCTTCCGGCGGCCGTACAGCTTGCGGATGACGACGCGCCGGATGAAGGCGCGCCCCTTGTCCTTCTCGTGGCTGTCGAGGAAGCGCAGGAGGGCCTCGACGACGCGGGGCATCGGCGCGAGCAGAGGCGGAGGGATGGCCTGGGCGACCGCAGGGGATGCGGCGCTCGGGCGGGAGGGTTCGTCCGGGGGCTGGTCGGATGCGGGCGGGGCGTGGAGGGGTCTGGCCATGCGGGGAAGGAGCGTGGGACCGGAGGGGAAGGCGGGCAAGCGAGAACGAAAGGGAGGGGGCCTTTTGGGGGGAGGAGCGCGTGCGGGTGACGGAGGAGCGGGCTCCTTGGGCACAAGGAGCGCGTGCGGGTGACGGAGGAGCGGGCTCCTTGGGTACAAGGAGCGCGTGCGGGTGACGGAGGGGCGCGTGCGGGTGACGGAGGAGCCCGTGCGGGTGACGGAGGAGCGGGCTCCTTGGGCACAAGGAGCGCGTGCGGGTG